>OGQQ01000125.1_pt1 | contig 77509 bp, 59 predicted proteins | sample 1553281 | NCBI WGS metagenome assembly OGQQ01 (sample SAMEA2579937, study PRJEB22360) | human gut metagenome | biome: human gut; feature: human-associated habitat; material: faeces | place: Denmark | collected 2008/2010 | reverse complement strand
AACCCATCTGGGTCGAAAACATCAGGTTGAACTGCCGCACCTCGGTCCAGTTGCGCGTACCCGAAATCGGGCAGACGATCTCGCAGTCGAGGATGATCCGCCGCAGCTCTTCCAGATCGTTGGCGTTCAACGCGTCGGCAAAGCGCTTGTGCACGGAGTCCCGCGCTGCGGCGATCTCCAGCACACGGGGCGAAGTCGAGCGGTACTGCTCCTCGTTGAAGTTCTCCTTGAAGCGCTTCTTCGCCTTATCGACCTCTTTCTGAATCTTGTCGTCCTGCTTGGCCAGCCACTCTTCGATCAACACGTCGGCGCGGTAACGCTTCTTCGAATCCTTGTTGTCGATCAACGGGTCGTTGAACGCCCCGACATGGCCCGAAGCCTCCCACGTGCGGGGATGCATGAAGATCGCCGAATCGAGGCCGACGATGTTCTCATGAAGACGCACCATCGAATCCCACCAGTAACGCTTGATATTGTTCTTCAACTCGACGCCGTTCTGCCCGTAATCGTACACGGCACCCAGTCCGTCGTATATTTCGCTGGAAGGAAAGATGAAGCCGTACTCCTTGCAGTGGGCTACCAGTTTTTTGAAAAGTTCTTCCTGAGTCATCGTATTTTGCATTTACTATTTTCTGAAAAACAAAAGTACAAAATAAATGGGAATGTAAGGTACTCCGAACCGTTTTTTCTATCTTTACGCCAAAATTCGGAAATATCCGGAGCGGAAGACAAATACATCTGTTTCATATTCATCGTACCCGAACGAATAACCATCAAAAAATACACAAATGAAAGGATTGAAACTTCTTCTTCTCACGTTTGCAACCCTCGCGATTACGGCTTGCAGCGACGACACAACGGATGAATGGCATGGAGATTTCGGCTCCATTCAGGTCCCCGATACACGACAGCTCTCCCAGAAGATCCCCGCAGGACAAACCGCAGGGAATTCGGAAATTTTCTTTTCGACGAACGATGCCTGGAATTCCGCCATCACGGACGAATCCCGCGCCGAAGCCCCGACGTGGGTACGCATAAATCCCGATCACGGAGATGCGGCAGGCGATTACGACATCCGCGTCGAAACGGATCCCAACACCGCCGAAGAATCCCGCACGGCCTTTATCGAAATCACCTGCGGCACGAACTCGATTCTCATCACCATCACCCAGTCGGGAACCGATGGAGAGGATACCAATGAACCGGACGAACCCAACATCGGAGAACAGGTTCGGTATTGGCAACTGCACAAGATCGTCGGGCGCGACGCTTCGGGAAGTCTGATTGCTGAAATGGAATATACTTATGAACTTCCGGCGGAATTCAGCAAGGAGTGCCGTATCACGGGTTTCAAAATATCCGCAGCGGACAAGAACGGCACGCTCCGTCCCGTCGAAACATGGCAGTTCACCTACGAGGGAGACGATTGCATCCGATTCTCCTTCACCCGGGAAATCGATGGCGAGCAACCTTATACGCAAACTGCAGACGGAACCCTATACGGCTACTTCTGCGATGTACGAAGCGGAGGATACGAACTCACCTCGACACTTTCCGGCAGTGAAATAGAAACGTACGGCTTCGATTGCACATACGGCACCGGCACCTTCAACTCCGACAAACTCACCTCCATATCGCGTTACAATTCCCTGACTTTGGAACCCATCTGCGAAAAATACGAATGGGAAAAAGATCCCTGGGGTCCGCTGGAGGCTTGGGATAATTGCAGTGCTGTCATCCGAACGCTCGAGAACGAGCCAAATACGGAAACATTCCGGCAAGAGTACGGTTACGACTACGATGAAACGACGGCTTGGAGCGATTTCATCTACGAATTGGAAGGCACTCCCCTCCTCAACAGCGACCCGGTCCTGCTGCTGGTTGCCGAACCGGATATCCTGCGCGGACTGGGTTTCTTCAGCAGTCTCAACAACGATCTTTTCCGAACGGTCACGACCCGTTCCGACGACGCGGTTACGACCCAGACCTTCGAATACACGCGTCAGACAGTCGCACACGATGCTGAAATTGCGACACCGCTCATCATTACCCGCACGACCCGAAGCGACGAGCGGGAGAGCGTCTGTCGATTCGAGATTCAATTCCGCCGCTTCGACCTCCAAAATTAGAAATTCGTACTTTGCGGCCAGCCTGTGCGCACCCGGCAACGAAAAGCGAGGAAAGGTTCTTGCCATTCCTCGCTTTTCGTTACCGATGCCCGGTCCGGTCATTTCGCTCCCATCTCCGGGATAATCGTCCATTCGTTCGACTTGCAGTCCTTATTTCAGAGTTTCCGATCATTCGAAAAAAGATTCACCTTATGCTCTTCCTCAAAAAAGAAATACGGCACAGATCGGCAAAAATTTCCCGGCAGTCTAAACTTACGTTCTCCCTTCGGAAGAAAAACCTTTCTACGACAAAACAAAGTGAACCCGGAAGACGATAATCCACAGCCAACTCTTCCCGCAACGATTAAAGAGTCGCACGCCCCGTTACGATGGTCCCGTCTCTTCCTGCCCACAACCTGCGCAACGATGGACCGCAGCGGCAGAACAAAAAGCTGTCTAACACGTCCGATTTTAATGTTTTCGCCCCTGCCGGATAAACTCCGACAGGGGCAACTTTCAATTTCGGGGATTTGGCAGACAGCTTCGTCACAGCCGGAACTATTGCAGCAAACCGCTCTGTCGGAAGCTGTACTCACCGCCCCGCGCGATAATCAGGTGATCGAGCAGCCGAATATCGAACAGCGCAGCCGCCTCGGCAATTTTCTTCGTGAGAATCTTATCCTGCTCGCTGGGCAAGGCAGCACCGGAAGGATGGTTGTGAACCAGGATAATCTGCGTGGCCAGCAGTTCGAGGGCCCGTTTGATGACCAACCGGTGATCCACCACCGTCGCCTGCACCCCGCCCTGGCTTACCCGCTGCCGCTCGACGATCCGGTTGCCCGTATTGAGGTACAGGCACCAGCACTCCTCGTGCTTCATCTCCGTCAGCAGGGGTCTGAATATTCGGACCACATCGTTGCTCGAACCGATCGGATCGGGGCCCAACTCCCTGGCAGCAAGCACCCTCCGGCCCAATTCGACAGCCGCCTGAATCCGGGCAGCGCGTTTGAGGCCGATCCCGGCAGCCATACGCAACCGTGCGATGTCGGCATATCCCAATGCAGCGAGCCGCCCTTCGAAACTGGACAGCAGCGCCCCGGCAAGCCGCTCCGAATCACCGTCATCCAGCAACAGTTCTAACAACTCCTGATCGGTCAGCGTTTCAACGCCCCGGGAAAGCAGTTTTACAGATGCCTCGCTCATGACACCCCGGTTCCTTTCGGCCGGTAGAGCCGGTCGATTTTATCCAGAATATCCCCGCACGCTTCGTCACTCATAGCACACGACACGGAGTGGGCCGCACATTGTTCGGCCTCCTTCTTCGACTCGCCCTGCCCATGTCCCACACGGATACCGTCGATCACGACCGTAGCGTCGAATATCGGATGATTCGACGAATAATTCCGGCCGTGCACCGTTTCGAAAGCAATGGTATGATGCGTCTTCTGACACCATTCGATTAACCGACTTTTGAAATCCGTCTCCTCGTCCGTCAGGTTGTCGAGATTCAGGTAACGGTAATATATATTGTTGATAAGCAATCGATTGGCGAACTCATATCCCTGATCGAGGTAGATCGCCCCGATCATCGCTTCGAAAGCATCCCCGTAGATATGTTTCTGGTTGGTGCTTCCGGTCGGGTTGGCGATCACGTACCGGTCCAACCCGATCGTCCGGGCGATCGTATTGAGCGACTGGCGCGAAACGATCTTCGAGCGCAACTGCGTAAGAAATCCCTCCTGCCGGTCGGGAAATTCGATATAAAGATAGTCCGATGTCACGGCTTCGATCACGGCATCGCCCAAAAACTCGAGCCGTTCATTGTTGATCTGCCGTCCGTCGGCTAAAACTAAAGAAGCTGACTTGTGAATCAAAGCCAGCTTGTAAAGTTCGATGTTGTGCGGAACGAATCCGAACAGCTCATCGATAATTCTGTAATACTCCTTATCCTGCCCGTAATTTCTTCTTACGGCACGGCGTACGAAATTCCACACGGCACGGACGAGGTGTTAAATCTTACGGAAAATAACCGTCGAGTTATGACCGCCGAAACCGAACGTATTGCTCATCGCACACTTCACATCGCGCTTCTGCGCCTTGTTGAGCGTCAGATTGAGTCGGGGGTCGATTTCGGGATCGAGGTTTTCGTTGTTGATCGTCGGGGGAATCACACCGTTGTTGATCGCAAAGATGCAGGCCAGCGCCTCGACAGCACCGGCAGCACCCAACAGGTGCCCCGTCATGGATTTGGTCGATGAAATATTGACATCGTAGATGTGATCGCCCAACACGCCGTGCAGAGCTTTGAGCTCGGGCAGATCGCCCGCAGGTGTCGAAGTGCCGTGTACGTTCACATAGTCGATATCTTCGGGTTTGATACCCGCATCCTTGATCGCGTCGCGCATGGATTTCATGGCGCCTTTGCCTTCGGGATGGGGAGCGGTAAAATGATATGCGTCCGCAGAACGGCCGCCGCCGACCATTTCGCAGTAAATCTTCGCACCGCGTGCCTTGGCGTGCTCGTACTCTTCGAGAATCAGCGCACCGGCGCCTTCGCCGATGACGAAACCGTCACGATCCTTATCGAACGGACGCGAAGCGTGCACCGGATCGTCGTTGCGCGTCGAGAGAGCCTGCATGGAGTTGAAACCGCCCACGCTGGGTTCATTGACGGCAGCCTCCGAACCGCCGGCGACCATCACGTCGGCCACACCGAAACGGATGGCGTTGAACGAATCGATCAGACCGTGATTCGACGAAGCGCACGCCGAAACCGTACAGTAGTTGGGGCCCATGAAACCATATTTGATGGAGATGTAGCCCGCCGCGATGTCGGCGATCATGCGCGGAATAAAGAATGGGCTAAACCGAGGAGTTCCATCTCCTGCGGCGTAGCCCAAACACTCATCGAAGAACGTCTTAAGTCCTCCGATACCGGAACTCCAGATCACGCCGATCTGCTCCAGGTCCTCCTTCTCGAGATCGAGTCCCGAATCCTCGACAGCCTGCGTGGCCGCGATGAGGGCATACTGAGTGAAGAGGTCGTATTTACGCACCTCCTTACGGTCGAAATGCTGCGTCCAGTCGTAATTTTTTACTTCACAAGCGAACTTCGTCTTAAATTTCTCGGCATCAAAATGAGTAATCGGCGCGGCGCCGCTAACTCCTTTTTCGAGATTGGAAAAAAACTCTGCAATATTATTGCCGAGCGGGTTGATGGTACCGATACCCGTCACGACTACTCGTCTTTCTGTCATAAATTTAAGGCTTTAAGGTTTGCCGGTTGGAAAAATCGTAAATTATTTCTTGTGTGCCTCGATATAGGAGATAGCGTCGCCAACGGTAGCGATCTTCTCTGCATCCTCGTCAGGGATCTGGATATCGAAAGCCTTCTCAAATTCCATGATCAGCTCAACGGTGTCGAGTGAATCGGCTCCCAGGTGGTTGGTGAAGCTCGCTTCCGGAGTAACCTCAGACTCTTTAACACCCAATTTGTCAACGATGATCTCGACAACTTTTGACTGTACTTCTGACATAATTTTAATTTTTTAGTTAAACAATCATTTATTAAAAATTGAAATTCTTTCTATCAAACAATCGCACAAAAATAACACTTTTTTTATTACTTTTGACATTACAACCAAAGAAATTGCCGTTCTTCGGTCGCGCATTCAATATAACACAATATAAATCAATACTTTATGAAACTACTGTTAATTTCCAACTCCACGAACGCCGGAGAACCCTATCTGAAATACCCGATGCCCCGCATCGACGAGTTCCTCGGAAGTGTCCGCGAAGTGGTTTTCGTCCCTTATGCAGGCATCACCTTTTCCTACGCCGAATACGAAGCGAAAGTGCAGGCCCGTTTTGCGGAATACGGCATCAAGGTACGTTCCGTACACCGTTCGAAAGATCCCCGGCGTATGATCCGCGAGGCACAGGCCATCTGCGTAGGCGGCGGCAACACCTTCGCCCTGACCAAGAAAATGCAGGAGCAGGGGCTGTTGAAAGCCATCCTCGGCAAGATCAAGGCCGGCACGCCCTACATCGGCTGGTCGGCCGGCAGCAACGTCTGCTGCCCGACGATCTGCACCACCAACGACATGCCCATCGTCGAACCGGAATCGTTCAAGGCTATCGGGGCCGTGAAGTTCCAGATCAACCCCCACTACCTGGACGCCAACCCCGAAGGTCACGCCGGAGAGACCCGCGAGCAGCGTATTCTGGAGTACATCACGGCCAATCCGCGCCGCTACGTCGTCGGCCTGCGCGAAGGCTGCATGCTTCATTATGAAAACGGAAAACTGGAACTGATCGGCAGCCGTCCGATGCGTATTTTCAAGAAGGGCATCGCCCCCTACGAGGTGAAAGCCGGGGACGACCTGTCATTCCTATTATAATTATGGTATGCCCCGTATTTTCCGCAATCCCTGACAAACCGTATTCGCAAGTATGGAATTAATGACCGCTCTCAACCGACTGCACGGCGGCAAGAACATCAAGCTGCCCTACTTCATCGCCCAGCTATCCCGTTATGCCGTACCGAAGGTGCTCCTCCGCAGCCGGTTGGAAGAGATTCTGCGCGACGGAGAGAAACGTTATGACATGGACTATGTGCTCGACCGCGTCAATTACTACAACCGTTTGACCGGCGCAGAGCGCCTCTCTCCGACCGAAGCGACACCCCTGAAAGAACACAAGTTCAGGGGCCGGCACAGCGCCTATATTTTCGACTCCTACCAAACCACCCGTTTTTTCGACGATTCCCTGCGTTGGCAGACCTATTTCGGCGACGGAGTTTTCGACCTGCTTCATCCGACGATCATCAAGGCTCGAAAAATCGACCGGGGGGGGGAGAAGCCGCTTCCGGCAAAGGAGATAACTCCGTATTGCTCAACTTGGACCGCTGCCGCTTAGATATCCGGCTGCACGACAAAATTCCGTTTACGGAGAAAGCCGACCGGGTGATTTTCCGGGGATCGGTCAAGAGCAGCGAGCAGCGTCGGCGCTTCATCGAAACATTCCGGGACAATCCCCGCATCGACACGGCGGATACCCGCAGCGGACACAGCGCCCAGGAAACAGGTACAGCAAAACAAATCACGCTCTACGCCCACCTCGATTCGAAGTTCATCATGACGTTCGAAGGCAACGACATCGCCAGCAACATCCGGTGGGTCATGTCCACCAATTCGATCGCCGTGATGCCCCGGCCTCGCAACGAATCCTGGTTCATGGAAGGACGCCTGCGCCCCGGCTACCACTACATCGAAGTGAGGGACGACTACTCCGACCTGGAGGAGAAGATCGATTACTACATCGCGCACCCCGAACAGGCCCAACAGATCATCGACCATGCGAACGACTTCGCACGACAATTCTACGACAGTCGCCGGGAACGGTTCATTTCGCTGCTGGTCATGAAAAAATATTTCGAAAAGACAGGACAACTTCCACCGACAAACCGATGACCACGACACAGCATACCGGGCGGCAGGGCGAAGAGGCTGCCGCCCGGTGGCTTCTCGACCACGGATTCACCCTGCTCCACCGCAACTGGCGGCAAGGACATTACGAGCTGGACATCGTCGCTGCCAGAAAAGGCACCCTCCACTTCATCGAGGTCAAGACACGCCGGCGGGACGGCCTCACCCCGCCGGAACAGGCACTCGACTCGCACAAGCGCCGGGCACTCGTCCGGGCCGCAAATGCTTATCTGACAGAAAATCCGTTCGCAGGAGAGGTGCAATTCGACCTGATCGCAGTCGAAACCGCCCCCGCAGGCACACCGGAGGTGCGCTATATCGAAGACGCCATCGAACTCCACTGGTAATTTGGCAGTTCTGACAATTTATCTTATCTTTGCATCCGCGATATAAAGACGCACAAAACGAAAGCGGATGTGGATCTATAATTTGGGGCTGGTACTCTACGTTTGGGCCATTGCATTGGCCTCACCCTGGCACCGAAAGGCGAAACTCTGGATCGACGGCCGGAAAGGACTCTTCCGCCGCATGAAAGAGAGCATCGACCCCTCGGCTCGCATTATCTGGATACATGCCGCCTCCCTGGGCGAATTCGAACAGGGCCGTCCCCTGATCGAAAAAATCCGCAAGGAACATCCCGAATACAAAATCCTGCTCACGTTTTTCTCCCCTTCGGGCTACGAAATCCGCAAAAATTACGATCAGGCCGACTACATCTTCTACCTGCCGATCGACACACCGCGCAAAGCCCGCCGTTTTCTGGACATCGCCCACCCCGAAATCGCCATCTTCGTCAAATACGAATTCTGGATCAACCTGCTCACCGAGCTGCGCCGCCGCTCGATCCGCAGCTACATCGTATCGGCCATCTTCCGCCGCAACTCGATCTTCTTCCGCCCCTACGGAGGCTATTGGCGCATGGCACTCGAAAGTTTCGACACGATCTTCGTTCAGAACAACGATTCCAAAAAATTACTGGCAGAACTGGGCTTCGACAACGTCGTAGTCGCCGGAGACACCCGCTTCGACCGGGTTGCCGAAATTGCGGCTGCGGCGAAAAAAATCGACCTCATCGAACGGTTCAAAGGCGGCACCCGTCTGTTGATCGCCGGCTCGACCTGGGGACCGGACGAAGACCTTCTGATCCGCCTGATAAACGATAACCCCTCGGTCAAATTCATCGTGGCACCTCACGAAATGGACGAAAGCCGCATCAACCGCCTGCTCGCTGAAACCCTCGGAGGAGCTGTCCGCTATACGCAATGCACCGCCGAAACATCGTTCGATGGCAAACAACTGCTCGTTCTCGATACGGTAGGTATTCTCTCCTCGGCCTACGGCTATGCCGAATGGGGTTATATCGGCGGCGGATTCGGCGTAGGCATCCACAACACGCTCGAAGCCGCCACGTTCGGTCTGCCGATCGCTTTCGGCCCCAACTACGAAAAATTCAAGGAAGCCCGCGACCTGGTAACGCTCGGAGCGGCAACGCCCATCCACTCATACGAAGAATTGAAAACCTGGTTCACCCCCTTGCGCGACGACGAGCATCTGCTTCAACAATGCAGCCGCATCGCCAAAGACTACACGACGGCCCACCAAGGGGCGACGAACATCGTCCTGCATACCGTTTTCGGAAAACCGGAATAGGTTCTTCGTTCAGACCGGTCGTTCCGCACCCCTTTCCCGACAATACCGGTTTCGGGATTCGCCCTGTTCCGCACATATTCCGATCGAACGGATAAACGCTCCGCACCGTCTTTACTTTCTGTACAAAAAAAGCGCACCGGCCGCAAGGCAGGCACGCTTGTTATTTTTCGAGGGGGCTATTTCGAAGTCATGATCTTCAGGATCAGATGATCCGTTTCGTTCATGCCGTCCCGTCCGATCAGCGTCAGGTTGCGGATCGACTTATCGACATCGTCGTCGATAATGCCCTCGACCGACGAAACCGAATGGTTCTCCATAGCCAGCATCGCCGAAAGCACAGCCGTCGAAACTCCCGTCATCAACTTGAGCGAACAGCTCGGCTTCGCACCGTCGCACATCATACCCGTCAGGTTGGCGATCATATTCTTCACGGCAAAGGAAACGGCCTCGTACCCGCCGCCCATCAGGTAGGTGATGCCGCAACTCGAACCGGTCGCCGCCACGACACAACCGCACAAGGCCGAAAGACGTCCCAGGCTCTGCTTGATATAGATAGCGGTCAGATGGCTCAAAACGAGCGCACGCACCAGATGTTCCTCGTCCGCCTTGATCTCCTCGGCATAAACGACCACAGGCAACGTAGTCGCGATGCCCTGGTTGCCGCTGCCCGAATTACTCATCACCGGAACCATGGCTCCCGCCATGCGGGCGTCGCAGGCCGCGCAAGTATAGGAGAGAATGCGGGAGAGGGCACAATCCCCGATAATCCGCAATTCGGGAGCATGGCGCAAAGTATTTCCCACGCAATGCCCGTAGTTGTTCTTGAACGAATCCTCTGCCGCAGCCTTATTCAATCGCTTGGCTTCCAGAATGAAGCGGATTTCATCCAGCGGTGTGGTCATGGCGAAGTCAAACACTTTGCGCAGGTTGAGTTCGACGCCCTGCGCCTCCTGTTCGCTGCCGGAGGTACGACGACTCTCCTGAAGCGTTTCGCCGTCCCGTGAAATGAAGACGAAATTCGTATGCCCGCCGGCGATGATCGCCACAGCGGAGTGTCCGCCGCCCGAAACTTCGATCTCGATATAGAGTTTCTCGGTAATGCCCTCTTTCAGGGAGATGTCGATCCGCCCCTGCTCGATAAAGCGCTTACCCCGTTCGACGGCCTTCGCATCCGAATCCTTCAGCACTTCGAGCTGATACTCCGACCGTCCGACCAAAGCGCCCAAAGCGATCGCGATCGGCAATCCGATCATGCCCGTTCCGGGAATTCCCACTCCCATCGCATTTTTCAGTATGTTGGCACTCAACCGGGCCGAAACCTTTTCCGGTTCCGTCCCCAGTATCTCGCGGGCCTTGGCCACGCACAACGCAACGGCAATGGGTTCCGTGCAGCCGATCGCCGGAACGACCTCTCGTTTTATCAGAGCAATTATCTGCTCCCGTTCGGGTTTTGAAAGCATAAAATCGTCGTTATTTACAATACAAAGACAGCGCACATCGAACGTAATGCCGAATTTTTCGAACTACGCCGAACAGCTGGCCGCCCATACGAAAATTTTCCACGGCAAAGATACGAATAAGCCGAGTGCAAAAGCAAATTTTATTTGCATTTTGCCCAGACGGAGTATCCAAAATGAAGTCAAAGATACGAAAATTCCCCTTTCATTTGTCAGGAAAAAGCGACGATAGCACGGTTCGTCCGAAAAATCCACCCGGTACCGGACCTGCAGTCTGTTCGCTCCTGACAAAACGCAGCGAGGAGCCTCCCGTTTCCGGGAACTCCTCGCCGATACTCTTTCCGAAAATACTACCGGCCAACCGTCTGAGCGAGAATCACACAGTATTGTGCGGGATCGAGCCCCAGCAACTCCAACAGCGCCTCTTCCTTGAAGCTGCCCCGTGTAATGGTCTTCAGACCGTTTCCGGCGGCATAGAGGTTCACGTTCTCCGTATATCCGCCTGCATCGGCCGCGCACCAGAAACGGATGCGGTCCACCGGCTGATTCCGCTCCGCATAAACGCTGTAATCGGCCACATACACCAAATTGAGCGGCGCAGTGTAAGCGAAATCCTGCATCGCGGTAAGCTCCCGACGATCTCCTTCGACGACCCGGTTCAATACATTCGCTTTCGAATCGTAACGATACACACCTTCAGGCAGGAAAGCATAGACCCGAATGGGATAGAGCGCCATAGCCGAAGGCGCGGTAAGATGCCCATCCTCCCGGTTTACCCCGGCAGCAGCCCACAGTACACCCGAAAGTTCCTCCAGAGAGAGCATCTCCGGCGAAAAATCGCGCGACGAACTACGCGCCGCAAGCGCTTCGTTGATAGTCAGTCCCATCTTGGGATCCGGCGTCTTCAATTCGATCCGTTCTCCCATTTCGACGGGCGTACGGACACTCTGCTTCACTCCGGTACCGCAGGCTGTCAATGCAACCAGCGCACACATCATCAAACTGCTTGTTTTCATAATCTTTACGGTTTTTACAAAAATAACCAAAATCCAGAATTTCCGGTATCCTGGCCGGAAAAATTTTCCGATATTCCGGCCTGCCGTTCCTGAAATGAAAGTCTGAGATGGAAAATATTCGGTCGTTTTTTTGGTTTTCAGGAAATAATATCTATCTTTGCACCACGATTCGAAACCCACACGAGTTTCAGTCGATGATGGTGCCATAGCTCAGATGGTAGAGCAAAGGACTGAAAATCCTTGTGTCCCTGGTTCGATTCCTGGTGGCACCACTTTGAAGAAAAGCAAAAGACAGTAAAATCCTGATTTCCAAGCGAAATCGGGATTTTTTGTTTTCCCCAAGCACGCAAAAAACGGCAAAATATTACCGTTCGAGGTGGAGCAAAAGGTGGAGATAAAAGGTGGAGCAAAAATCTCCACCGAATTAGAGTCTTTCTCGCTGATTTGCAATATTTTGCGTGTCAAGAAAACGTGGTCGGTTTCCTACTTTTGTCCAAACTAAAAACTGTAGGAAAATGAAAAGAAGTTCATTCAATGTGCTTTTCTTCTTGAAGAAGACCAAGCTGCTGAAAAACGGAGAAGCATCCGTTTGTATGCGTATCACTGTAGATGGTACGCGAGTTGAAAACAACATCCGCAAAAGCATTGACCCGTCTCTCTGGAGTCAGGCTAAGGAATCCGCCAGAGGCAAAAGCCGCAAGTCATGTGATCTGAATGCCTATATCGAAAATGCGAGAATCAAATTACATCAGATTTTTTGTGAGCTGGAAGAACAGAACCAGCCTATAACGGCACGTCTGTTACAGGAAATATTTTTCGGACAGGACAAAGAACCGGAAGCGGTACGCACTCTCATCGGTACCATGCAGGAGCACAACGATCAATGCCGTGCCCTGGTCGGGAAAGACTATGCCCTGATTACCGTTCGCCGTTATGAAAGCTGCAAGCGCTATCTTGCCGAACTTATCAGACAGAAATACGGAAAGGATGATCTGCCGCTGGCGGAAGTCAACGGTGAGCTGGTACGTGCCTTTGAATTTTATTTGAAGACGGAAAAGGAATGTCAGCAGAATACCGTTATCCGTTATATGAAATGTCTGAAGAAAATTACCAATCTGGCACTAGCTAATGAATGGATAGCCAAAGACCCGTTTATCGGTATCAAGTTCCACGAAAAAGAAGTAATCCGTGAGTTTCTTACTATGGATGAACTGCTGAGCATCTACCACAAGGAATTTTCTCTGGAGCGAATCACCGTAGTCCGTGATGTTTTTATTTTCGCTGCCTTTACCGGCCTGGCTTTCATTGACGTGCAACAGCTTTCCCCTGAGCATATCGTAAAAGACAATAACGGAAACCTGTGGATCAGGAAGCCACGTCAGAAAACAAAGAACATGTGTAACATTCCGCTACTGGATATTCCTTTGGAAATCCTGAGAAAATATGCAGATTATCCTGCCTGCAAAAAGAAAGGAGTATTACTGCCTGTTCCCTGCAATCAGAAGATGAACAGTTACCTGAAAGAGATTGCCGACCTGTGTCTGATAAAGAAGAACCTGACTACACACACCGCCCGCCACTCGTACGCCACATCTGTCTGTTTGGCCAATGGGGTAAGCATTGAGAATGTAGCCAAAATGCTCGGTCACTCCAATATCAAGATGACGCAACACTATGCAAGGGTACTCGACAGTTCCATTCTGAAAGATATGAATAATGTAAGGGATGTACTTTCAAATTGTCTGTAGCTTATGAAAAGAGAAATTATCCATATGGAGGACGGCAGAATTATTATTCCTGCTGTCCATCCTGATAAGATTCGTATGGACGAAGCCGAACTTGTCAGCTTGTTCAATGTGGTTGCACCGACCTTACGAGCAGCGAAAAGAAGAATATATAAACTTGAGATATTGCAACCATTCACCGCAGAACAACGTATTCCGTTAAAAGAGGGGTATCAGGTAGTCTATAACCTGGAAATGATATTTGCGCTTGCCTTTCAGATTAATACTTATCCGGCCCAACAATTACGTGAGTATATAATCAGTAGACTGTTCCAAACTGAAAAGTCAATGGTTATCTGCATGGTGAATGGTAACCATAAGTCATATCTAAAATGCTGATAAATATTTATTTCAGTGTTTCATGCGGATAATAAGCCGCAATTTTTGCGGTTAATTATCCGCAAAACTGTATATTTGCAGAAAACAGTGATGCCTATGTATATACATGAACATAAAGAATGGCCTTCCTTTTCGTGGAACAAGGAACTTGTCGGTGAGAAACTGAACAAGGTAAACAAAGCTGTCGGTTATCTGATGGGACGCCTTAGTGTAATCGGTTTTAACGACAAGATGTCTGCCGTAGTTGAATCCATATCCCATGACATTATTGCATCATCAGAAATTGAAGGAGTGGAATTGAACAATGAGCAGGTACGTTCATCTGTAGCCCGCAAACTTGGAGTACAACTACCGAATCCGACCGAATCCTCACGATATATAGACGGAGTAGTGGAAATGGCACTTGATGCAACTGTCAATTTCAACAGTCCGCTTACCCATGAAAGACTCTTTGGCTGGCACAACTGCTTGTTTCCTACCGGATGGAGCGGTCCAACGAAAATAGATGTAGCCCGATACCGCAGTGGAGAGATGAAAGTTATTTCTGGAATGTTCGGTCGGGAAAAGGTACATTATGTAGCGCCTGCTCCTGAAAGAATAGACGAAGAAATGAATCGATTTCTGGACTGGTTCAATTCAGATGTACATAACGGCTATGTCAAATCGGCGATAGCCCATTTGTGGTTTGTCTGTATCCATCCTTTCGATGACGGAAACGGACGAATCGGACGAGCCATTGCTGATATGGCACTTTCACAGGCTGAAGACTCAAAGATGCGTTTCTTCAGTATCTCCCATCAGATAAATAAGGATAAAAAACAGTATTACGACATATTGGAGAAAACGCAGAAGGGAGATTGTGAAATTACTGAATGGATTATCTGGTATCTTGACTGCCTGCTCCGTTCCGTCGAGCAATCCGACGAAACATTGTCGAAGGTTCTTAACAAGGCCATATTCTGGCAAACCCATGCCGAAACAGCCCTGTCCGAACGACAACGTGAAGTTTTGAATTTATATTTGGACGGTTATCCCGGCAAACTGACGGCTAAAAACTGGGCAAAACGTGTAAAGGTATCACCGGATACAGCAGCACGCGATATAAAAGATCTGGTAGAAAAGGGTATTCTGATACCCCAGCAGGGGCGGGTTCGTGACGTATTCTACGGAATCCGGTGTAGTGAGTCTATCCTTGTCATCCCCATACCTGAAGATGTATAATTGTTCATCATACAAGCATAAAGGCTGTGTGACATCGGTTCATCCAGACCGGTACACAGCCTTTATGCCTATCTTTTATTTACCACTCATATATGCTTCCCGATAATTCTCCTGAAGCATTTTCTCAATATCACTCTCCCGGTAAAGGATTTTACCTCCCAACTGGTAATAAGATATTCTTCCTTCATTACGATAATCCTGAAGCGTACGTCTGCTCAGTTTTAATTGTGCCGACACTTCCTTATCGGTCAGATAGCGTTCGCCACCCAGTACGGGACGGTTCCCGACCGCCAGATTTTCAATCCCGACCAGCATACGGTCAAGACTTCCCATGATACGGTGTACCCATTCTCTGCTGTCTGTTCTCAGTTCACTCATGTTATTATGGATTTAGTGGTTATTGTTTAACTGTTATATGTTACGTCCTCTGTAAATAGCCTCTTTTCTTCTGTCCTCAACTTTCTTGACGATACCCTGCACATCTTCCGGCTTATAGAATATCTTGTGATTGATTTGAGAAAAAGGCAGGGTACCGTTATCACGGAGTGTCTGCAAGGTGCGGGGAGAGATGTTCAGATACCGGCACACGTCCTGATTATCCATCCACTTGTGCAGGGTCCTGTCGTTCTCCCGGTTGCAAATTTCCATGATCCGATGCTCAAAGTATTCAAACTTACGCACCAATTCCTCAAACAGTTGTTTTTCTATTCCTACAAATTCCATATCGTTTCCTTTTTTGTTGATTGATGTTTATTCTTTTTTCGTTGTTTGCGACAAAGAAAAGCCATATATTCTGAAAGGCAATGGTTTCCGCCTAACTGGCAGCATGTGGCGCTGATTATCTTAGTTATGAGGCCACATTCATATCCTTTTCTTCAAATATCCCTATATTCAGGGACTCCATCCAATAATGAATTGCAGAATAAAATATCTATGAACCTGATTCAATAAAGGTCCATAGCAATGGATAAGGAATGGTTTATTTCCATGTAACCTTACTTCATCACTTTTCCAAGCCATTGATTAGATAAGGAAGCAAAGAAGTGTTCCTTCAATAATTCACAGACATGAATGTTTATAACAGTACGACAATACGACATTAAGTCAGTAAATATTCAAGTCAATGAATCAGTAACTGTTTGACTCCCCGGTTCATTGTTTCATCAAGCAGGAAAAATACCGCATTCCACACCTATTGCCCTGCATACAAACTGCAATAGGCCACATTGTTGCCACATCCCGACCAACTGTTTGACTATTGGTAACTTATATTCTTTTTTTGCCAGACAATTCATTCCGAGATATATCGGGATATGGCAAAAAAAAATAAGAAAATACATGATGAACAGAAACGGAAAAACAGGCCTGTCCCCTCCATAAGATGATACCGGAACGGTATTATTTCTCCCGAATTTATAGAGGGCATATTCAGAGCTGCTCAAAATAGCGGGACTCTGGTTCTTAGTGGAGCAAGTTTGTGTTTCGGGCAGACCGAAACCGCTTGCTCCCACTACAAGAGGCAGTGAGAGGTTCATCCCGCTGGTCTAATCAGTACATTCATTTTATACAATAGTCAACAGATGGAAAAGAAACAGAATACAGAAAGAAACAACAAGGGCGGCCGTCCTCCCAAGAGTACGACCGACAAACTGAAATATCGTGTTACCGTGAAACTGGCAACACCGGATTACTACACGTTGAAAAGCAGGGCAAGAAGCGCAGGCATATCGGCAAGCGAATACCTGAGGGAATGTTTCCGTAAAGGATATGTACGGCAAAGACTTACAGCGGAACATTCCGACTATATCCGTAAGCTATGCGGTATGGCGAACAATCTAAACCAGCTGGCTCATAAGGCAAATGCCGGAGGGTTCGATACGGCAAAGCTGGAATGCCGTGTACAGGTGGCAAGAATCGAAGAACTTCTGAACCATATCCTGCTATGATTGCGAAGATTGTAAAGGGAAGCGGATTCCGTGAGGTTACCGGCTATATCATTGACAGTAAAAAGAATGCCAGGATTATCGCACATGCAGGCTTGTTCATTGAGGATGTTGACACAATAACAAAGGCTTTCGAAGCACAGGCCGGCATGAATCCGAAAGTATCCAGACCGGTCGGACACATTGCACTGGGATTTTCCAAAGAGGATGAAAGCAGGCTGACCAGTCGGATTATGGCAGAAATAGCGTTGGAATACATGGGACGGATGGGCATAAGGAACACGCAGTTCTTTATAGCCAGACATTTCGACAAGGAGCATCCTCATATACATATTGCCTACAACCGGATAGATAATGACGGCAGGACCATATCCGACAAAAACGAGCGGTTACGGAGTGCACGCATCTGCAAGGAACTGACCTTGAAATATGGTCTGCACATGGCTAAAGGCAAGGATCATGTCAAGACTGAACGCTTAAGAGAACCGGACAAGACAAAATATGAACTTTACAGTCTGCTTAAAACGGAAGTCAGAAAAGCCGGAAACTGGAAGGAGCTGATTGCCGGATTAAGCGAAAAGGGAGTGAATGTACGGTTCAAATACAAGGGAAATTCGGATGAAGTACAGGGTATCGTGTTCATCATGAACGGCTATTCCTTCAGCGGTTCCAAAATTGACAGGCAGTTCAGCTATTCCAAAATAGATGCCGCGTTAAAGACACCGTCACATTCGGAAACCCAAAGACAGGTGGTGGTTCAGAGTGAACCAACATGGCAACAGGAACCGCATGGCTATGAATTATACAGCGGTTCTTTAGGTCTGTTCACACCGAACCCACAACCGGAACAACCAGAAGGTTATCCGAACGATTATTTGAGAAAGAAGAAAAAGAAAAAACAACGTAAAATAAGATGGTAAAGTATGGAAAAAGACAATGTATATGTTTTGTTTGAAGAAATCAAGAACAAGATTGAGATGATAAACGGGAAGCTGGAACAGAAGGCCGGAACACCTACTGACGGACAGGCAGAAAAAGTGATCCCGACATGCGTAAGGCATATTCACCGGCATAGTTTTGACATCAGGTCAAGCAAAGTATTTTCTCTTTTGGTTGGAATGGGAGTGGTATGCAGTCTGTCCTTATGGGGAAATATCAGACTTTGGCAGTCTAATCGGCAATATGCAGACGATGCCCTGAAGTTCCGTGCCATCCGTTCCTGGAGTGGGTGTACTCCGGAAGATATTCTCTGGCTGAACAAGGTTTTCGATATTCATCGCGACGAGAAGGCCATCGAATGGGTCAGAAAACAGGCTGACGGGTACGAGAACGAGCTAAAAGCGGTTTCCGACAGCCTGATGCAGGAGAAACTTAAATTACAGGTAGAATCTGAATCCGATTGATATGGCCAGTGTTAAAGTAAAATTCAGACCTTCCACCATAGAGGGAAAGGAAGGAACCATCTATTATCAGATTATCCAGAACCGTGTAATCCGTCAGTTAAAGACGGATTACCGGATATTTACGGATGAATGGAACGAAGCTGGAAGCTGTATCATTGTTGTTAGTTCGGAACGAAGCAATCTGCTTCTTTCCTTGCAGGAACGCATGGAATGGGACTTGAAACGACTGGACATGATTATCCGCCAACTGGATAACCGGAAAGCTGCATATACGGCAGATGATATTGTCGCTTCTTTTCAAAACAATACAGAGGGACAGTCGCTGTTCAACTTTATGCAGGGCATCATAGCCCGTCTCAAACAAATGGGCAAGATACGCACGGCTGAAAATTATTCCTGCACCCTGAAAAGTTTCATGCAGTTCAGAGGGGAAAGGGATGTTCTGCTGTCCGAAATTGATTCAGATTTGATGCAGCTTTATGAAGCCTACCTTCATGGGAAAGGGCCATACGGAATACCAGTTCATTCTACATGCGTATCCTTCGGGCGGTATATAACCGTGCCCTGGAAAAGGAACTGATGGAACAGCGCAATCCTTTCAGGCATGTCTATACGGGAGTGGACAAGACCGTCAAGCGTGCCGTTCCCTTATCTGCCATCAAGCGTATGAAGAATCTGAATCTGTCCTTACAGCCTAATCTGGAATTTGCAAGGGACATGTTCCTGTTCAGCTTCTATACCCGTGGCATGTCGTTCATAGATATGGCTCACCTGAAAAAGAAAGATCTTCAGAACGGATTCTTATCATATCGCAGACGAAAGACCGGGCAGCAGCTGGTTATCAGGTGGGAAAAATGTATGCAGGAGATTGTCGGCAAATATCCGGAAGACAGTCTCAGTCCTTATCTTTTGCCGGTATTGAAATATCCTTTTAAGGATACGCACAGGCATTACAGGAATGTCATGTCCGGAATAAACAGGAACCTGAAAGAAATAGCCAGACTGGCCGATATATCCGTTCCTCTTAGCATGTACTGTGCCCGTCATTCATGGGCAAGCGCAGCCAAAGGCAAGAACATTCCGATTTCGGTTATCAGTGAAGGAATGGGACATGATTCCGAGGCAACCACACAAATTTATCTGGCCTCATTAGACAATTCCGTAGTGGACAAAGCTAATGCACAAATTCTGAAAAGTCTGTAGGATTGGAGAACGTTTAGCAAAAGCATTCATTTCTTAGACAGAGGGAGATTTCAGGCTATAAGGTTGATTTGCTGATGAATTATATGTAGAATTGCTAAACAACAGTTGAAATTCAATGACTTCCGGATGAAAATCCAACGGCCGGAATTGCAGGATTTTCAATAAAATGTATAACTTTGCGCAAGAGTGAGTCCCTCTGTCTAAGAAAGACGCAGACACCGGGACTTTCTCATCCCCTTTACGCACAGAAAGAAGATGGAGAAAACGAACGGAGAAGCCGACATACAGGAGAACAAGCTGAAAGAACTTTCACCCGACTTACTGAATACCTTGCTCAAAGATCATACGACGAGTAAGGAAGGAAAACAGTGTAATATATTCTGGGCTACTTCCGATTATGAACAGCTCGGCAAAGGTTATGAATACGGGTCACAGATTCTCCCAGAGTTGATAACCGGAGAGAACGGGCATGTGGTCATGCCCCGTGTCCTGAAACACAGGGATACCCAAAGCACACGTTCCCGGGAAATGGCGGAGGTATTTACTCCGTCCTGGATATGTAATGCCCAGAACAACCTTATCGATGAAGCCTGGTTTGGCAGAAAGGATGTATTCAACCATGAAGTGACATCTAAAGACGGTACACATTCATGGGAAATCAATCCTGATAAAATTGCTTTTCCTGAAGGCAGGACATGGAAAGACTATGTACGGGAAAACCGGTTGGAAATTACCTGTGGAGAAGCTCCTTATCTGGTAAGCCGGTATGATACGACTACCGGAACATTCATTCCTGTGGAGAAACGTATCGGCCTGCTTGACCGTAAGCTCCGTATTGTCAGTGAGAATACTACGACAACGCGTGAATGGCTGGAGGCAGCCAAGGATGCTTACAGAAGCATCTATGCCTATGAATGGCAGGGCGACAGTCTTCTTCTTGCCCGTGAAGCCCTTCTCTTATCCTTCATCGAATATTACCGGAACAAGTTCGGTAAAGATCCGCAAATTAAATCCATCAACCATATAGCCTATATCATCTCCTGGAATGTATGGCAGATGGACGGACTGAAAGGTGTTGTTCCGGACAGTTGCGGAGAACGTGTGCGGATGGAACCAAGTCTGTTCGGTACGATTGAAAGACGGGAGCCGTGCGAGGGCTGTCTGAAAAATGACCTGACCAAGCACAACGGAATTTACTGTATTATCAAGGACTGGCGGGCTACGGACAAGGCAACAGGCAAAAAGGGGAAACGAATCCGATTTATCGACCTCATAAATGAAGAAGCATGAGATTCACATCGTCCCTGAAACTAAAACTTATCTATGTGTTTCGTATCAATGATACGGCACACCGTGGATGCCTGAAGATTGGCGAGGCAACCTGTGAGGATGAAAACGTGTTCGGTCTGTCTCCTAACAGCAAGGCACTTAATGAAGCGGCAAGAAAGCGTATTAACCAGTACACACAGACGGCAGGCATCGCATACGATCTACTATATACGGAACTTACCGTTTACAACCGTGGCGGACTCCGTTCGTTCAACGACAAAGAGGTACACAATGTTCTGGAACGCTCCGGTATCAAAAAGAAAGTCTTCGATACTGTCAACAAGGCTAATGAATGGTTCATCACCGATCTGGAAACCGTCAAGCGTGCCATTGCGGCTGTCAAGGAAGGCCGGAGCTCTCTTTCATCAGCGGAAGTTACCCAGGAATATTCCCCGATTGTATTCCGGCCGGAACAACAAGAAGCCATCAACAAGACTAAAAAACAGTTCAGAAAAGGCAACCAGATGCTCTGGAACGCAAAAATGCGTTTCGGAAAGACCCTGTCTGCTCTGCAGGTTGTCAAGGATATGGAGTTTCAGCGTATCCTGATTCTGACTCATCGTCCTGTGGTGGATGCCGGATGGTTTGAGGATTTCGGTAAGATATTTTACGACCGCAAGGATTTTGCATACGGTTCCAAGAACAACGGGGAAAGTTACGACAGTCTTGAACGGCAGGCAGAAAGTCACGGATTGCATTATGTCTATTTTGCCTCCATGCAGGATTTGCGCGGTTCTGAACTTGTAGGTGGTAACTTTGACAAGAATAACAAGGTTTTTGCTACCGATTGGGACCTGATTATCGTTGATGAAGCGCACGAAGGCACCCAGACCGAACTGGGTAAAGCGGTTATGGGAGAGCTGGTCAAGGAACAGACCAAAGTATTACGCCTGTCAGGTACTCCATTCAACCTGCTGGATGATTTCAAAGAGGATGAAATCTATACATGGGACTATGTGATGGAACAGCGGGCCAAGGTGAGCTGGGACGAACTCCATTTTGGTGATCCCAATCCGTATGCCTCACTGCCTACACTCAATATCTATACCTACGATTTGGGACGGCTGCTTCATGAGTTTGTAGATGAGGATGTCGCCTTTAACTTCAGGGAATTTTTCCGGGTCAATGAGGCTGGCGGTTTCTGTCATGAAAAAGATGTGCGGGCTTTTCTGAATCTTCTTACCAAGGAGGACAAGGACAGCCTTTATCCATATGCCAACGAGGAATATAGGAATATTTTCCGCCATACCCTCTGGATGGTGCCCGGCGTGAAGGAAGCACGGGCACTGAGTGCCATGCTCCAGACACATCCGGTGTTCCAGCATTTCAAGGTAGTCAATGTAGCCGGTGACGGTGATCAGGACGAGGAGAGCCGTGATGCCCTGGAAGCCGTGGAACAGGCTATCGGAAAAGATCCGGATGCTACACGGACCATTACCCTCTCTTGTGGACGGCTGACGACTGGAGTAAGTGTAAAGGCATGGACTGCCGTGTTCATGCTGTCCGGTTCCTATAATACAGCCGCATCCAGTTATATGCAAACCATCTTCCGCGTACAGACACCGGCAACCATCAACGGACGGATGAAGGAGCAGTGCTATGTTTTTGATTTTGCTCCTGACCGTACCCTGAAAGTGATTGCTGAAACAGCCAAAATATCGTCCAAAGCCGGAAAAACTTCACAAAGCGACCGTAAGGCTATGGGTGAGTTTATCAATTTCTGTCCCATCATATCCATAGAGGGCTCACAGATGAACCGCTTTGATGTACCCCGTATGTTGGAACAGTTGAAACGGGTATATGTGGAACGTGTCGTCCGTAACGGGTTTGAAGACAACAGTCTGTATAACGATGAGCTGATGAAACTGGATGATCTGGAACTACAGGAATTCGATGCCCTGAAAAAGATTATCGGCCAGACCAAAGCTATGCCAAAGACCAACCAGGTGGACATCAACAGTCAAGGCCTGAACAATGAGGAATACGAGGAAAAGGAGAAGCTGGAAAAGAAACCCAAGAAGGAACTTACGGAGGAAGAACTGAAACGGCTGGAAGAACTGAAAAAGAAGACCAAGAACAGGGAAGCGGCCATTTCCATACTCCGAGGCATCTCCATCCGTATGCCCCTGTTGATTTATGGTGCGGAACTGAGTGATGAGAATCAGGAAATCACGATTGATAATTTCGCCTCACTTATTGACCCACAGTCGTGGGAAGAGTTCATGCCCAAGGGAGTGACCAAGCAGAAATTCAACAGCTTCAAGAAATATTATGATCCAGAAATATTCTGTGCTGCCGGAAAACGAATCCGCGCGATGGCCCGTGCTGCGGACAAACTGAGTATTGAGGAACGAATAGAACGTATTACGGACATCTTCAGTACTTTCCGCAATCCGGACAAGGAAACGGTGCTTACTCCGTGGCGTGTAGTAAACATGCACCTCGGCGACTGTCTGGGAGGCTATAACTTCTATGACACAGAGTATCAGAATGTAATATCTGAACCACGGTTTATAGATAAAGGAGGGGTTACCGCAGAAGTTTTCTCCCCTGAATCCCGTATTCTGGAAATCAATTCCAAATCCGGACTTTATCCGCTCTATATGGCATACGGTATTTACCGGGCAAGGGCAAAGGCTTCTCTTTTCGCTGTAGAAACAGTAGAAGAGCAGCAGTCTGTATGGGACAAGGTCATAGCTGAGAACATCTTTGTCATCTGTAAGACTCCAATGGCGAAGAGTATTACCAAACGTACGCTTGCCGGATTCCGTAAAGCAAAGACAAATATGTGGGCTCCGGAAGATCTTATCAACAAAATAAAGAATCAATCAGAATTATTCATTAAAAAAGTACATGACTTAATAGGCAAAGACATGAAGATTAATGCTATAGTCGGTAATCCTCCATACCAAATCAATGATGGAAGCGGTGCATCTGACGATGCTGCAAATCCTATATACCAAATATTTGTACGGATAGCAAAACAGATCAGACCTGAATACTTTTCCCTGATTATGCCTTCAAAATGGATGATTGGAGGAAAAGCTGTTCTCAAACCATTCAGAAAAGAAATGATGGAAGATAAACATATTGCATCCATCTATGATTATGAGGATTCTGGCGAATGCTTTAACGGACAGCATATAGATGGTGGAATCTGCTATTTTCTTTGGAGTAGAAAGTATGAAGGGCTTACAAACTACACGTATAAACCTACAAATGAAAAGTCTTTTTGTTCTATAAGACATTTATCTGACGGCAATTCAGATATAATTATCAGAGATAATAGGCGACAAAGTATTATTAATAAGTTTTCTAAATTACAATCATTTAGTCAGATAGTTTCAGCACGTAAACCTTTTGGTATTAACACTGATATTTTCAACAATAAATCGAGCTACCCAGAATATAGACTCAATGATAAACCTTATGAGAATTCTGTTTTATTATGGGGTGTTTATGGTATTAAAGGTGGTGCAAAACGTATTACAGGATATATCGATTCCAATGCAATAAAAAAGAATAGACAATGGATAAATAAATATAAGCTATTTATATCTAAAGCTTATTCAGCAGATGCCATAGTTCCTCCTGAAATAATAATAGCACCTCCGGGAGTCGTATGTAGTGAAACCTTTCTCGTAATTGGACCATTTGAAAATTCTGTTGAACAAAAAAATGTAAATCGATATCTTAAAACTAATTTTTGTAGAATATTATTATTTTTTGGAAGAGGAACAATGCAGGTGTCTCAAGATGTCTTTCGTTTTGTTCCGTTGCAAGACTTCACATCATTAAGCGATATTGATTGGAACAAAAGCATACCTGAGATAGACAATCAACTCTATGCAAAATATCAGCTGACCAATGAAGAAGTTGCTTTTGTTGAATCAATGATAAAACCAATATAAAAGGTAGTGTAAAATAAAATGAGGGCAAGTATAAATACCTGTCCTCATTAAATCACTTTTCTTTTCGTACACCTTTAAACGGCGTACCATCTTGTTTGACATCCATGAAACGTCCAGTATCTTTATCCCTTTTTACCCATTGTTCTGTTTTGGGATTATAAACCTGAGAACGTTTTCTCACTGCGCCATTTCGATGTCCGTCTCCGGACGGTGGATTTGTAGCCATCTTTATTCCTCCTAAGTTAAATTATGTTACCTATATATCTACAACATTACTAAATATTATCGTTTTTAACTAATCTCCAATAGTGTTTGCCTAATGGTGTTAGTCTACATCCTGTACTATTCATTGCCGCAAAATACATATATTGCTCTTCTACCGGTTCTACCAAACCTATACTTTGCAATTGCTGAAGTTGCTTAAACTTATTTACATTATCTTTATTAGCATACGGTTTTACCAGTTTATGCTGTTCTTCTGGACAATTAGTATATTCATAAGAAGGGTCCAAGCTATGAATTTCATCTTGAGATGAAAATAAATTAGGTAACTCTCTGAAAATACTTAATGGAACTTTAGGCTCTACTTTTTTTAATGAAACAAAAGCTGACACATTTGTCTTAAAAACAGGTCTTTGTTCCCATTCACCAAAACTTCTATCAATATAGGCATATATACTACCAATTGTAATATTACCATTAAAGTCAGCCGCACCACCTTGTAAGGCACTACATAAAAGTTCTGTAAATAGCCCATGTCCTCCTGCTTCCATAGCAGACTCATCTTCTCGGCAAGCAGTAAGTATAGATATTCCTTCCCCAAGAACACTTGTCGTATCTGTAATATCAAATTTTCCAATTTGTCCAGAATGGCAACAATCTAAAATAATAATCTTGTTTTTTACTTTAGATTTATGAACTATTTTCATGATATCATTCATTTGAATGCCTTTATAATAACTACCAGAATTCAAAACATCTTGAGGAGTAACAATCTCCGCTCCAGTAGCCCCAACGTACCCATGGCCAGAAAAGTATAGCAAAGCTACATCTGCATCATCATGAAATAGCTCTATTATATTTTTCATTATTTCTTCCGATGTTTGCACATCCTCCAGTAGTTTTACCCCAAAATTCTTCTCTCCATTACCATGGCGTTCAATTGCATCCTTCAAACAATGAATATCTTCAATACAACCACCCAGGCGTAATGTACCTGGGTAATTGTTAATTCCAATTAATAAAGCTCTTCTCATTGGGAAATCTTATAATGCATATTGTTTTACAGCATCGGCAACAGACTTGGCATTCCAACCAACAATAGTGGTTGCAGCATCTTTTACAACAGAAGAAGTGCGTTCAGCGCCCCACGGTTGAACAGCAATAATAGGCTTATTGTATTTCTTTGCAATCTCAATCTCTTTATTTATCCATTTACTATATGTTGAATAAACTCCTGCAAGAATTATTACACAACTACATCCTCTTACTTTTGCATCAATAGCATCATACAGCTCTTTATCTGTACCATTAGTATGTACTGGGTCATTCTTAGGAACAGAATGATTGTAAAAACTAACACCTTCTTGTCTTAAAAAGGACTCAACCTTATCGTAAGCCTCAGAATAAGCCCACGAATGAGAAATAAAAATTCTATAAATCTTATTCATAAGATCAATGTCAACTCTCTGGTCCTTTTGCCAGGGTCTTAAATTCGAATTGACTTTGCAAATATATCATTTTATTATTCGAAAAACAAGATTTCCGTGAAAAAAACCCGCAAAACAATAGAAAATAATTCTATTCCCTATTTTACAATACATATTCCGTGGTTATTAGCTTCAAAAAGAAAGAAAATCATCTGCAAAGTACATAAAAAAAGGCTTCATGTTGAAGCCTTTACTTTTTTGTTACTTTTTTTGATAATATAAAAATATATCAAAGATCCTTTTCTATATCATCTTTATATTTGAGAAACATCTCTATTTTTTTCATAAGTTCATCAATTTGAGGAAAAACTTCTTTCTCATAGGTTTTATAAAAACTGATTGTATTATGTAAATAGTCTCTACGTCGAACACTAGTTGAGCCATATTCATCTTTTTCAAATAGTCTTACTGCATCTCTTCTTAAAAAATCGGCATTAAGTAACGACAGATCGTGTGTAGCTACTATAAGTTGACAATTCTCGGCTATAGTTAAATACATTTTTAGAATAAAAGCAAGTGCTTTAGTATGTATACCATATTCTATTTCATCAATGCAAGTAGTTTTTTCACCTATAATTACATCATATAATACTACTAATAATCTAATCATATTTTTTGTACCCAAAGATTCTAATTCAAAATCCAACCCATTTTTTCCTTCTTTTGTGGAGTGGATGAATCGCAAATTTTTATGGGTAATTATTCCCGAGGGATATTGCTCCAGCATAGCCTTAATAACAATATCTGGAGCTCCATTTGCTTTTAGATCTGAAATATTTAAACTTGCCTCTTCAATAATGTAATCGCAAATATTTGTTCCAACATCATCCAATAATCGCAAAAGTAAATTTTTCAAAACCTTATCTTTATTAGAATCACCTGTCTGAAGTTTATCGGCTAGGTTTTTATCAGACTTATGAACCATACTTATATGATTCTCAAAATAGTCAAAGTTCTTAGATAGGATTTGGCTTTCTAAATTTAATGCACCAAATGTAGAAAGTACACTAGCATTAGCAAGGGTATTTAACTCTAAGTCACGCTGATCTGATTTGGATAAATCACATACATTACCATAATTTATTATGACCTTGTCCGATTCTTTATTATGGTATCGATAAAATATACGAGAACTTCGAGATTGGATCAATTTTAGTTCTTCTTCTTCAATACAATGAGATGAAATTTTTATACTATAATTGAAGCATTCCTCTCCAATATAGTATGTTAATGCAAGTTCAGTAGGTTTGGTTGAAGAAAAATTATCTAATAAAAAAGGTCTATATTCTGGCTTATCAGATGGCTTTTGGGGTTTGGCTGTTGCGATCATCCGCAAATAATTTAAGGCAGAAAACATCTTAGATTTCCCTGTTCCATTCAACCCAACACATAAAAGTAAACGCAATATACGCTTACCGTTAATTTCTTTGTACCAAACAGGCGGTAGATCCTTTGTTTTACCACCCTCTTTCTTTGAAGCTAAAAATGATAGTTCAGTTACATCACGATAGCTTCTATAATTCTTTATAATAAATGATTCTATCATACAAGCCTCAATTTAAGTACAAAGATACATTCGTACTTTCAAAATAACAAGTATTTTGAAAACTATATCGGCATTTCCGTGGAAAATACTCGCATATATTGTTTGTATGATGAATATATTGTATCTTTCTGTGGCAAAGTTTCATTTTAGCAAGGTGGATAATGAAATTATGGCATTTGCGAACCCAAAGGAGCTAAGTTATTATTCAGATAAGCAAGCAAAGAGGATATAGATGTGGACCTATATCCTCTTTTTCACTGTTTAAAGAACTCTACTTCAAGGAGGTATTTTGACAACAATGCTTTCGGAAGTGATTCAGTGTATTTTGAGCAACTCAAAATATACAATAAATTTTTAAGCTAATAGCCATCGTAAAACCAATTAATAATATAGGTGTTATTAATATTATATTAAAATAATCTGCTTGGAATGATTTTTACGACAAATGGAGGTTGTGATGAACGTGTATACCCTTTGAGATAAGGAGTTTGTTTACCATTTGAAAGCTGTTCTACCTGTTCATATGCAAGTGAGTGGATATAACCTATTCCATATATACCATTCTGATGTTTATTATTTTGAACAACCTTTTTTGCTGCCTGTAATAGAGAGTGAATATAATAACCTCCAAGTTTTGAGTCTTCAGCAGCTTCTTCGCCAGGAGAGACAGATGATGCCATGACAAACATCCCTGAAGGTAATTTTCGCAATGCTTCATTATAAAGTACCCGACACTCCTCCCTTACAGATTTCAAAGTTTCAACTGAAAAAGCTCTTTGTTCTAAGATACCTCCTTCTTGTAACTTTTCAATTACTTGACAACTGTCGGATATCAACATAGCAGCAGCTTTTTTCCCTATACAATTTTGCAACCAAGCATCATTAATGTATTCCTGATTATTCAACCAATAAATAGAACCTTTTCCTTCGATATACGATCCATGACCAGTGTAGAATATAAGGTAGTAATAAGTAGATTCAACACTTTCATTGAAATAACATTTAAGGTCATTGACAGAACTATTGTTAGGTGCAACAGTTATTTCAGAATCCTCCCATGCTCCACCATAATTACTATGAAGAAAATTTTTGATATTTTCTATATCAGCACTTACTCCAGTGAGATAATTTGTCACATCTCCAGCGTAATGTAATATTAGGGCCCTACGCCTCATTGCTCTCATTATTATCATTGTCTTTTGTAATTTTTTCTAAAACAGATGGTATAAATCGCTCACTAAAAGAAGCTATAAATGAAACAAGAATAAATGCTAAGATTTCTTTGTTATCCGCAATATATGGTAGAATAATATGACACTTTATTGCCACCATTGCAATTAAAGAGAAAATCACCCCTATTATAATTCTTGAATAACATTCAAGTATATGTAGCTTCAGGCCACCAAACCCAGAATTATTGATTTTGCCGTAACGCACCCATATAGAAACAAAAGCTCCTAAAGTGCCAAAAACGATTCCAAAAAACCATGGATTAAGGTATCCATTTATGTACATGACAAATCCTGCCAAAAAAGCAACAATAGCAGCAGGGCATCCTGAACTCAAAAATAGCCATCGAGAGAATTCACGATTCCTTTCTTTTAAATACTTCTGTGCATTGTCTATTATTGCAGGAATATCTTCAAATTGCTCATTCAGAGCATGTATATAACCAATACCTAAACTCCTTTTAAACTCAAGCTGAATATCTTCGGGAAGATGTTTGGTAGGAACGGCTTCTGCACGTTGCAGTTTTGCTATTGCACGAGATATTTCAGAGGCATTTTTGTTGTTATCTCTTAAATCTACATAATCTATGTCATAATCGTAATCTATGAATATGATATATCCACTTTTATTGGCACCTTTTTTTTCTGGATCATAGTTATATTGAATTAGATACATATCTGTAATATTGAAGTAATCACGATATAACCTTTGATCCTCATCTTTTGCTGTCCTATCTACTCTTTTTTTACTCATTTTACAAAGAATGGTGGAAAAGTTAAAGAATATAGTTCTGAATCATAAGTTCCCGAAGTAAGAGTCATTGTAAGTTTGGGGTGTTGCTGACCATCACTTCCTTTTTCTACATTTGTTTTAGCCATGTTATGAATAATATCTATACTCCAAACAGATTTTGATAGAACTGTATTCTTAATTATGGAGTTTGCCATACTGAGCATATTGTAGCTATAAAGTCCCCCCTTTGAGGAATCATTTGCCCCCTCTCCTGGAGATACTGCCGAAGCAAATATAAATGCTTTTTGTGGAACTGATTCTATATGGTTATTATATAAATTACGCAAATAATCTCGACGTGATGAAAAGCTTTTTTGGATAAGAGCCTCCCCAAGTATGCCTCCCTCTCTATATAAATTAACGAAACTTTGACAACTGTCCGCTATCATAAGTACTTTTTGCGTAGGAAACCAACTTTTTATAGTTGATAAAGACACATCATGTCCCTCAGACAATTCAAAATATGTCTCTCCATTTTTCAAAGCATATCCATGCCCTGTAAAAACTATAATGGCATAGTCTAATCCATTTAGTCGTCGTTGCAAAATGTTTACGTAAAGTCCCCAAGATGTCCAATCATAAACTTTTGGTATTATCTCATCATCTTCCCATGCACCACCGTTATCACTCTTAAAGAAAGAGAGGTAGTTATTTACGTCACGCGATACACCAGGAAGATAATTGCCCTTGCTAGGTGTACCTTGATTTCCTATAATTATAAGGCAACGTTTCATTATTTTAATATTTTAATTAAATTACAAACTATTTCTACAATGATGTACGAACGCAATTATTTTATTTTTATTAGTGAACAAAAATACTATAAATAGTGGGAACGCCATTATTATCATGAAATAAATAGTGCAGTAGCATGAAAAAAATAATTAGTGACACTTTTTAGAACGAATATCTCTCAATAGCCACACTCTTTGTTTCATAAATCATATATTTTTACACAAAAGCCACAGAATAAAAAAGCACGCACTACTGTTTAATTTAACAATTATTCTATGCATTAATATCCGTGTATATAGATGAAAGAAAATATTTATATAAAACATAAATCTATAAAAAATGGATTTATTGGGTAAACGGCAGAATACTATAAATATATATGATAAAATTCTAATATCACTTAAGTGATTATTGAATTGAGGCAGTCTAGAAATAGCTACATTATCCTTCTAGCAGTGGAGCAAAATATGAGTGCATCCATTTCTATTTCAAATTATTTCTATACCTTTGTCGTATAATAGGAAATCGACTCCGCAAGACACCGCAAAATATTGCAAGAATCCGGTGGAGCAATAGCGGGAGATTACTTCTTTAGCTAAAAGATACATCAAAGATATTCAGCTGCTTATCGTTAGATTACGATTCCCGGTGGCACCACAGAATGAGAGAGAGTTGCAGCAATGCAACTCTTTTTTTATAACATTGTGTATTTGCAGCAAAACGGTCGGCAGGAATAGCACCCCGGACTATGCCGCCGGACAGACGATTCGCCCCCGCAAGCGTTTCCCGGCCTTCCGCTCCGGTTCCCGGAAAAAATACGAAGGGAAGACCGGAATCGGATTAAATGATTATTTTTGCATCGGAACAAATCGCCGCAAGCATGAAAAAACGCTGGATCGTCTTCACCGTATTACTTATCGTCGCCCTGACCGCATTCCTCTACATCCGCTTCTTCTTCGTCTTCGGCGAGGGCGTCAAAAGCGGAGAGTTGAACTATGTCGTCTATAAAGGGCTCGTCTTCAAAACCTACGAAGGCAAGCTGATCCAATCCGGCATACGGTCCAAAACGGCCGGTACGATCCAATCCTACGAATTCGAATTTTCCGTCGAAAACGAAGCGCTCGCCCGCAAGCTGATGCTGCTGGGCGGCAAAAACATCGAACTCCACTACAAGGAGTATTTCGGAGCGCTTCCCTGGCGGGGATTCTCGAAATTCGTGGTCGATAGTATCGTCACAAAACCGATCGGCTCCCTGCCGATCGACTCCGAAACGGAACGATAACAAACTACTCCGAAGTCGCAGCAAACGACTCCGGCCATTTTTCCCGAAATATTATTTCGGTCCGACTACCCGAATCCGCAGACAGTCCCCATGTTGCATCGTTTCCGACACTCCATCGCTTCGTTCTCGCTTCCGACGCGGCTCAACAACCCATTCCACTACACTCCACATCCGCTGTGCGAATTAGCGGCCCGGGAGCTGCAAGCCTACTTGTGCGAACGGAAAGAGTGGACCGAAGAACTCTCTGCGGGTAAAATGTTCGGGGTGCTGGTCGTGAAGGATTCAGCCGGAACTGTAGGCTTTCTGACCGCATTTTCAGGTAATCTGGCCGGCAGCAACAGCCACGAATATTTCGTCCCGCCCATCTACGACATGTTGCGGCCCGGTGATCTCTTCCGCACCGAAGAGGCCGCCATTTCGGACCTGAACCGGCAAATCGAAACCCTCGAAACGGATGTCCGCTACAGGGGACTTCTCCGAACCATAGAAGAAACGGAAACAGAAGCCGCCCGGGAAATCGCAGCCGCAAAAGCCCGGATGCGAATCGCAAAAACCGCCCGAGAAGCCCGACGCAGGGAGCACCCGGACGAAAATACGCAGACGGCTTTAGTCCGGGAAAGCCAATACGAAAAAGCGGAGCTGCACCGGTTGAAACAGAGTTGGAAAAATCGGATCGCATCGCTTCACGCGCAACGAACCTCCATCGCGGAACGAATCGAATCCCTGCGCTGCGAGCGTAAGGCCCGTTCTGCGGCTCTTCAGGCAAAACTATTTCGCAAGTTCCGTCTGCTCAACGCCCTCGGAGAGATACGCGATCTGGCGGAAATATTCGCACCGACTCCGCAGGGTACACCCCCGGCCGGTGCAGGGGAGTGTGCGGCCCCCAAACTGCTGCAATACGCTTTCGAACACCGGCTTACACCGCTGGCGATCGCCGAATTCTGGTGGGGAGCCTCGCCGAAGGGCGAAATCCGCCGTCACGGACACTACTATCCCGCCTGCCGAGGTAAATGCGGCCCGATTCTCGCCCACATGCTTCGGGGACTCGACGTCGAGCCCGAACCCGATCGCGCCTGCCCGCAGTCCGCCCCGGAGCTCCTGTACGAAGACCGCTGGATAGCCGCCGTCTTCAAACCTGCCGGGATGCTCTCCGTTCCTGGAAAATCGGAAGCTCCGTCGATCCTCGACTGGGCTCGGGAGCGTTATCCCGCAGCTACGGGACCGCTCGTCGTCCACCGCCTCGATATGGACACCTCGGGTGTACTGCTGCTCGCCCTGACCAAAGAAGCGCACCAGGATCTCCAGGCCCAATTCAAACACCGAACCGTCCGAAAACGCTACATCGCCCTGCTGGAGGGGCGGATAACCCCGCCGAAAGGACGTATCGAACTACCCCTGCGACCGGACCTCCACGACCGTCCCCGACAGGCGGTCGATCCCCTGCACGGAAAACCGGCGATCACGGAGTACGAAGTGTTGGAATTCCGGAACGGCCGCACCCGCATCGCCTTCTACCCGCTGACCGGCCGCACGCACCAGTTGCGCGTCCATGCGGCCCATCCATCGGGACTCAATGCTCCGATCGCGGGCGACCGACTGTACGGAACAGCCGGCCGGCGGTTGCTTCTGCATGCCGAACGGATCGAATTCCGCCATCCGGCGACCGGCGATCGGATAGCGATCGAAAAACCGGCGGATTTCTAATGTCGCAAGAAAAAGCGGACGCATCACGCAGTCCGCTTTTCCCACCATTTAACTTTTCATTAACCCCACCGGAACTATTTCATCCGGTTTATCATTTGTTACTTGTAATTCCTGACTGAAGCCACGTGCGGAGCGATCCTCATCGTCCCGGTGTGCACGCCCTGCGATTCGGGTGCTACGAATTCGGAAACGGGGGCCGCTCCCGCCTTGGTGAAGGTGTGGCTCTGACGCAACAGTACACCCGGATTCTCGTCCGCAGCGACACCTACGGCCAGAATCGTATGCTCCGTATCCCATTTGCACAGGTAGAGCTTGCCGGTAGGACACCACGTACCGCCGACCAACAACGTTTCGATAACCTCGTCGTCGGAAATCGCACTGGTCGGATCGTTCGGATCCTCCGCGATCATCGTTCCGTACCACTCCTTCGCATTCTCGGCTGCAAAAGTCACCATGACATAGGCCTGACCCTGACAATCCGCATACTTCTCGTTATCGAGCGCATAGAGATCGTCGCCGTTGAAGTATTTGTCGATGGTCGCCGTTACCGTCGCATTGCTCACGGCTTTAGGCAGCGTTTCGATGGGATCGGAAACGTACACCTCCGCCTGCGGCTTGCCGAATTCGTCGATGCTGGCTACCCATACATAATATTTCGTTCCCGGTTCGAGCACCTTCGTATAGCTGTAACCCGACTGGCCGCACACCCGGTTATTATCGAGATTGTCGATATCCTGTCCCACGTACTCCGTCACATAAGCCTTCATATCGGCCTTGTACCGCTCGTAATCGGCCTCGGAGATCAAATCGAACATGTAGGGAACCGTATCGTCCGAAGGCTTGATCGATATGTTCATTCCGCGCGAAGTAAGGTCGGAATGGGTCACCGTGAACTGGCACGCCGCCGGATCGATATTGGGTTTGCTCGTGCGGAACGGGAATTTCTGAATCGGAGTGGTCGGAGCACTGGCCGCCCAACCGAAGATCAGCACCCAATATTCGGTATCGGGCAGATAAACTCCTTCGTTCTTGTATTCATATACGCCCGGAGCAGCCATGAAATCGAGCATGAAGCTGTCCTCCGCTATGATTGTCTGGAGCAAAGCATCGTCGTCGAGTCCTTGGTAGCGGAACGCCGGACGGATGGCCGAATAATACGGAAACTCGAGATCGGACGGAGTAATCGTAAAGTCCGCTCCGTTATAATAGCAGGTAAACTCCACCTTAAAAGTAGCTCCCGCAGCCAGTTCCTTGGTCTTGAAAGTCGTTTTCTCGATCGCGGTATTCACTTCGCCCGCTGCATCGAGCCCCGCAGCAAAAGCCAGGTAATCGGTATTCGGATCCAGCCCCTCGAATGCATAGTTCGATTCGCCTTGAGATCCCAACTTTTTGAGAGCCTCTTCGACCGAGCCGTAATTCTTGACCGCTTCTGCCATCATATTCTTCATATATACGGCCAAATCGCCCGAGTGGTGCTGATCGAGGATCTGCTTGGAAAGAACGTCGTAATAGTAAACCGCATCGTTGTCCGAAGGCACCACTTTCATATTCACTCCGGTCGGAGTCGGCTCACCGAGCGTAATCTTAAAAGTCGTTCCTGTCACAGGAGGGGTTTCGGTACCCTTCTGATCGACTTTCAATACGGCCTGTGCCGTCCCGGCCGTCACCGTCACCACTGCCTGGGGCTTCGGTTCCGAAGCCGTATTCTCCTCGGCCGTTACCGTGAAATGAGTACCATCCGACTGAGCGACCTTGCACCAGGCCTGATTCGATTCCACCTGCCATGTAGCCTGGTCGGTCTTGACCTCGATCGTCCTGGTACCGCCGACAGCTTCGAAAACCAGGTCGGTCGAAGGATCGATCTGCAACAATGCAGTCGCATTGTCGTCATCGCTACAACTTGTCGTAAACCCCAACAGACAACACAATACTACGAAGTAAAGATTTTTCATACAGTACAATTTTAAAATTAAACCTCTATCGAAAAAATCACCCTGAAGTAACTTCTCCTTTTTCGAAAATCAAGTTAAAGAATAATTCCTGAAAAGAAAAATTTTGTTCCCGTTTTGAAATTACAATGACGACAAAAAGAACAAAAAATTATCCAATTCAATCTATTTTTTCACCCCGACAAGCAGAAACAGGACACTCTCCTATCCGTTATGGATGCAATTTAGTACCTTTGTTCGCCAAAATCCGGATAAATATCCTTTAATCACAGAATCCGTCCCCGATCTCTTCCGCTGTCCGGGAATAACACGAAACCGCCATGACAACGCTTACTGAACTGCGGCTGCGCAACCAACTGCTCCTTCAGCCGCCTTTCGACGCTCCGCAACAGGTCGTGGAGTGGATGGGAGCCGTACAAGCCCAGGACTACCGCATGGCCAAATGGGCCGTCGGCTGCCGCACCGCATCGACCGATGCCACACAGATCGAAGCCGCCCTGAACAGGGGCGACATCCTGCGCACGCACCTGTTGCGTCCGACGTGGCATTTCGTTTCTTCGAAAGACCTGCGCTGGATGCTCTCGCTCACTGCCGACCGCATCCGTGCCGCCAACGACTCCTACGCCCGGGGCACAGACGCCGCTCTCGACTCCAAATCGATTCACCGCTACATGAACCTGCTGCAAAAGACGCTGGAAGGGAACAAACACCGGACGAAAGAGGAAATCGGAGAAGCGCTGAATCAGCGGGGCATTCCACTCTCGCAATATGCGCTGCGGCATCTGCTGATGCGGGCCGAAACGGACGGCATCGTCTGCAGCGGCGCCGACAAGAAAGGCACTACGACCTACGCCCTTCTCGACGAACGGGCTCCGCGCGGCGAAGAACCTTCCCGTGAAGAGGCATTGGCTCGGCTGGTCCGAATCTATTTCCGCAGCCACTCCCCCGCCACGCTCGCCGATTTCACCTGGTGGTCGGGACTCACCGCGACCGAAGCCCGCCGCGCCGTGGCGAGCATCGCCGAAGAACTCACGACCGAACATTTCGGCGACAGGGAATTTTTCGTATTCCGCAACGCTGCGGCAGCCGCTCCGTGCGACACGACGCATCTGCTGCCCGCCTACGACCAATACCTGATCGGCTACAAGGACCGTTCGGACGTCCTTGCAAAAGAGCACACCTCCAAAGCCTTCAACTCCCACGGAATTTTCCAACCGGTTATCCTTTGCGACGGACAGATCGTCGGCAATTGGAAACGAACCGCAGGACGAGGGAACGTCACCATACAAACGACCTTATGGGTAGATACCGTCCCCGAGGCACTGGATGCCGCCATCGCACGGTACCGTTCGTTCATCGGCGGAACAAAGTCGGAAAACAGTCCGGAGGCTTTGTGAAATAATGATTACTTTTGCAGGGGACATCACGCAAGATTCCTCCGAAAACAATGAAAGAAAACTGGAAACCGGGAACGCTGATCTACCCGCTGCCGGCCGTACTGGTCAGTTGCGGCGCCACCCCCGACGAATATAACCTGCTGACCGTCGCCTGGACGGGTACGGTCTGCACCAATCCCCCGATGTGCTACATCTCGATCCGCCCGGAGCGGCACTCCTACGACATCATCCGCCGCACGGGTGAATTCGTCATCAACCTCACCACCGAAGAGCTGGCACGCGCTACGGACTGGTGCGGCGTACGTTCCGGCCGCGACCACGACAAATTTCGGGAAACGGGACTTACTCCGGCTCCGGCGACCGTCGTCAAGGCTCCCGTCGTAGCCGAAGCTCCCCTGTCGATCGAATGCCGCGTACGACAGATCCTACCGCTGGGATCGCACGACCTGTTTCTGGCCGAAGTGGTGAATATCCAGGCCGACAGCCGCTACATCGACCCCGAAACGGGTAAACTGGAGTTGCAGAAAGCCCGCCCCATCGTCTATTCGCACGGCGAATACTTCGCACTGGGCCGTATGCTGGGCTACTTCGGCTGGTCGGTCCGCCGCAAAAAGAGAATCAAACGGGAGCGACAACCCGACAAAATGAAAAAATAACCCCTGCGGACGGAAAATTTCCGTCCGCTTCCTATTTCGGTACAGCCGTAAACGCCTATCTTTTTTCCGACAAGGCTGCGGCCCACTCCGGCTCGCGGAATCCGACCAAAATCTTGTCGGAAGCAATCAGCAAAGGCCGCTTCACCAACATACCGTCGGTCGAAAGCACGCGGATCAGCTCTTCGCGCGGAGCCGTGCGGACCTTTTCTTTCAGGTTGAGCGCCTTGTAACGCAGACCGCTGGTATTGAAAAATCTATTGACCGCAAGGCCGCTGCGATCGATCCACTCTTCGAGCTCCGCTTCGGAGGGATTCTGCTGCACGATATCGCGCACTTCGACTTCGATCCCGCGCTCCTGCAACCATTTAAGGGCTTTCTGACAAGTGCTGCAACGGGGATAGCAAATAAACAAGGGTTTCATTTTCATCGTATTTAGGAGTACAAATATAGTGAAAACCGAGGGCTGAATCAAATTTGCACGAACCTACGCTTATCTTCCGTAAAGACGGCGAAAATCGGATACAGACCAGATTCGCTCCCTGTCTTCGCCGAAGCGTTCCTCTCCGCATTCAATAAAGTACGGCACAAGACGAACGGCAAATCCAACTTTTCCTTATCTTTGTATGAAGAATAAGAGTACGTTTCGGACAAGCCCAAACGACCGACGCTCGAAGCATGCGCCGAATACACTCGTGAACTCTGCCATGCAAAGAGGAGGAAAACAGAAAGTTAAGTTTGGCCGGCCGCTTGCCTTCCATTATTTTTGCAGAAGATAGGATACGCCTCGGAAAACTGAGAGTAAGCTCCCGTTTTCTTCTCGACTTTCACTATCTTTGCAAAAGATCGGAAGCGGTTCGACAATCTTCGCGTGCAAGTCCCGCACGATTGCTCTCACCTTTCCCTGTCTTGGAAAAACGGAACCGAAGAATTTATGCTGCAACAAACCATCCGGAGTTGGATCGACCAACTGCTCGTTTACATCGGAATCTCTGCGGACAGCGCCCGCGGCATCGACCAATGGGTCATCCTGGCCATCATCGTCGCCATCGGCGTAGGGCTGGACTTCCTGATCCGCCTGCTGTTGTTGCAGGTCGTGCGACGCGTCGTCAAGCAGACCAAAGTCACGTGGGACGACATCATCTTCGACGACAAAGTCCTGCGGCGGCTGTGCCACATCGTCACCCCGATCCTGGTGGTGGTGATGCTGCCCATCGCCTTTCCCGATCAAAACGGCCTCGTCGTCCTGATCACGCGGCTGGTACAGATAGCGATCGTCATCGCCGTCCTGCGCTTCGTCAATTCCCTGCTGGAAGCCATATTTCAACTGATGGGCCGCCGGGAGGAGTGGAAAGGCAAGCCGCTGAAGGGCTTGATGCAGACCGGACAGGTCATCGCCTTCCTGGTCGCCGTCATCCTCGTCTTCTCGATTCTTCTCGACCGCTCTCCGGCGATGTTCCTCACCGGTCTGGGCGCTTCGGCCGCGATCTTCATGCTGGTCTTCCGCGACAGCATCCTGGGTTTCGTATCGGGCATCCAACTGTCGGCCAACAACATGCTCAAAGTCGGCGACTGGATCAGCATGCCCAAGTACGGCGCCGACGGCACGGTGGAGGAGGTCACGCTCAACACGGTCAAAGTCCGCAACTGGGACAACACGATCGTCACCCTCCCGCCCTACCTGCTGGTGAGCGACTCGTTCCAAAACTGGGAAGGAATGCGTTCCTCGGGAGGGCGCCGCGTCAAGCGCTCGATCAATATCGACATGACCAGCATCCGTTTCTGCACACCCGAAATGCTGGAGCGATACAAGCGCATCGACCTGCTGAAAGATTACATCGCCCGGACCCAGCAGCGGGTCGAGGAGTATAACCGGCAACACGACATCCCCTCCGGTGAAGACAAAATCAACGGACTGCACCAAACCAACATCGGAGTCTTCCGAAACTACCTGAACCTCTATCTCAGGCAGAACGAACGGGTCAATCAAAACATGATGGTACTCGTCCGGCAACTGCAACCCACCGAACAAGGCCTCCCGATGGAGCTTTACTTCTTCACCGACACGGTGGACTGGGTCCCGTACGAAGGCATTCAGGCCGACGTATTCGATCACGTGCTGGCCGTCATCCCCGAATTCGACCTGCGCGTTTTCCAAAACCCTTCGGGCAACGACCTGCGGACGCTGACCGGAAAAACCGATACCAACCATTAAGACGCTATGAAAAAACTGCTGCTCGCCCTCTTCCTCGTTTTCACCCTGCCCCTGTCGGCAGAGGAACAGCCTGCCGTACCGACAGCCGACGAACAGGCCGCCGCTCTGATCAACGCCCAGGAGTGGTTCCGGCTCGAAGCATGCTACCCGGAGATCCGCGACGAACTGTCGCCCTTCGTCCGGCTGCTCTGCGAAGCCTCTCTGGGCAGTCATTTCAACCGGCTGCCGGAGAGCTGCAATGCCATCGGGACGCTGCTCAACGACTACCAACAGGAACTCTTCGCCGATCCCGAAGGCTCGATGCTCGGCTGGCTCCTCTCCATGCTTATCGGCAACCTGCAGGAGCTGGGCGCCTACGAACAGGCGGCCGACCTGCTCACCCAGTTCGCTGCCGGACAGAGCGAGGAAGAGAGGGCTTCGACCCTGGCGACCCAACGGTGGTTCCAAACCATGGCCCGACATCCGCGCACGTCGCTCACGAAACCCGACGGCGAAATCCGGCTGCCGCTGACCGTCGGAAGCGAAACGGTCAAAAGCCCGCTGGACGGCACGGACAAAAAGGTCCATAACTTCTATACCGACATAACGATCGGCGGCCGCACCGAGCGCTTCATCTTCGACACGGGTTGCAGCGGCGCCAGCTTCGTTTCGGCGGAATTCGCCAAGCGCCACGACCTCGAAATCATCTGCGATTCGATTTCCGTGAGCGGTATCGGCGGCAACGGATTCGTGAAATTCGCCACGACCGACTCCATGCAGATCGGACCGGTCACGATCCGCCACCCCTACTTCATGGTCTTCGACAACGACGAGGCTTCGGACCAAATCGGCCATATCGAAGCCGTCCTCGGCACCGACTTCATGCGTCTGGCCGGCCAGATCGAGCTTCGCCCCAAAGAGGGTTTCTTTCTCCTGCCCGCCACTCCGGAACCGACCCCTGCAAGCGGGCGAAACCTGATGCACGACACCTCCTCGGGACAATATATTCTCAACACGCTCGTCGCCGGAAAAGACACCGTCCCGATGGTCTTCGACACGGGCAACTCCCGCACGGGACTTTCGCCGAACTACTACACCCTGCACCGCGAAGAGATCGACCGCAGCGGGAAAAAGCGGGAAACGGCCGCAGGAGGTTTCGGCGGAATTTTGCGAGGTACGGGTTACGACCTGAAGAATATAACCTTCACGATCGGCAACGGCTCCCGCACCCTGAAAAAGGTGACCGTCACAGCTGACTTCGGCCCCGCATCCGAACAACCCTATTTCGGTTCGCTCGGAATGGACCTTTTCGAAAAGTTCGACCGCATCGTCTTCGACTTCGGCCGGATGTTCGTTACGGCGGAATAAATCCAACGCTTTTTCGTCCCGCACCCTGCACGACCGAACTACCCGTCCCTTCCTAAAAATTTTTCGCAAGACGATGAACGCAACGACAACCGTCCTTCAGACAGACAGTCTGCTCTTCCGCCCGGCACTTCCCGACGATCTGGAGCGTATCTGCACGATCATCCGCCAGGCCCAGGCGCAGATGCGCCTGCGGGGAAGTCGCCAATGGCAGAACGGCTACCCGGCGGCGGCACATATAACGGACGACATCGACCGCGGATACGGCCACGTACTATGTACTCACACAGGACTCGTCGTCGCTTACGGGGCTGTCGTCTTCGACGGCGAACCGGCCTATGCCGAAATCGACGGCACGTGGCTCGACCAAGCCCCATACGTCGTCCTGCACCGTCTGGCCGTCGCACAGGAGGTCAAAGGACAGGGCATAGCGACCGAATTCATGCGCCGCACCATGACATTGGCCCGGGAGCGCGGCACAGGCAGCTTCCGGATAGACACCAACTTCGACAACCGTTGCATGCTCCGCCTGCTGGCCAAATTCGGCTTCGTCCGCTGCGGAGAAATACATTACGCCGGAGATCCTCGCATCGCATTCCAGAAAATCCTCTGACCGGCACATCCTGCCCCGCAAAACGTCGAACCGGTCGTTTTCTCCCACAAATATCCGGCTGCTTCCAGACACCCGAAAATGCCGACGGACGGTCCATCCGACCGTATTTATTCGTACCTTTGCCTCCGCTTTAGGTACTTCGCCCGACAAAATGCCGATAAATTTACCTTGCACGCGGCTTTTTCCGCACCTTTGCAAGAGGATTCTTTTACGATGAAAGCAGGTCTGCAACAAATTCCGATACAGGGTGCAGCACCCCGTCTGGCCGGCAACAGGGAGTGGGACGGCCTTCCCATGCCGACCCGATTCTGGGCCATCCTCGCCGTAGCTTTCGGCGTATCGCTCTCGGTCATAGACGGAGCCATCGCCAACGTCGCTCTGCCGACCATGGCCCGTATGCTGGGCATCTCGTCGGCCAATTCGATCTGGATCGTCAATGCCTATCAGTTAGCCATCGTGGTTTCCCTGCTCTCGTTTTCAGCATTGGGCGACGTGATCGGCTACCGTAAAATCTACATCGGGGGACTGGGTATCTTCATCGTCGCCTCACTGGGCTGCACGTTGTCCGACTCTCTCGCCACGCTGGTCACGGCCCGCGTCTGCCAGGGATTCGGGGCGGCAGCCATCACAAGCGTCAATACCACACTGATCCGCCTGATATACCCCCGCCGACACTTGGGACGCGGAATGGGCGTGAACGCTACGGTCGTAGCCGTTTCCTCGGTGGCCGGCCCTACGTTGGCTTCGGGCATTCTCTCCATCGCCACCTGGCCCTGGCTTTTCGCTATCAACATCCCGATCGGACTCATCGCGTGTTTGTTGAGCTACCGATTCCTGCCTAAAAACCCGGTACGCATCCGGGGCCGCCACTTCGACTGGCGGGACGGGTTGATGAACGCCCTCACCTTCGGATTGCTGATCGCTTCGATCGAAGGTTACTCGCACGGCCTCAAACCCAGCTATATCGGAATAAGCGTCATCCTGCTGGTCCTCATCGGCACACTGTTCGTGCGCAGCCAGCTCCACAAACCCTATCCGATCCTCCCCTTCGACCTGCTGCGCATCCCGATCTTCTCCGTTTCGGTCATCACCTCGATCTGCTCGTTCATCGCCCAGATGCTCGCTATGGTCGCGCTTCCCTTCTACCTGCAAAAGACATTCGGATATACAGAAGTACATACGGGCCTGATCCTCACTGCCTGGCCCGCTATCATTATGGTCGTGGCTCCGATCGCCGGCTTGCTGGTCGAACGGATCCACGCAGGAGCCATGGGCGGCGTAGGACTGCTTATCATGGCGGCGGGCGTGGTTCTGCTGGCTTTTCTGCCCGAGCAACCCCACGTCGCCGACATCGTCTGGCGACTCCTGCTCTGCGGCCTCGGATTCGGCCTGTTCCAATCTCCCAACAACAGCATCCTGATCGCCTCCGCACCGCCCGAGCGAAGCGGAAGCGCCAGCGGTATGCTGGCAACAGCCCGGCTCACGGGACAGACGACCGGAGCGGCTCTGGTAGCCCTGCTGTTCCATATCGACCCGGAAAACGGCTGCCATATCGCCCTGTTGCTTGCCGGAGGGTTTGCCCTGGCCGGTTCCGTCGTCAGCTTCTCACGGCTATCGCTCGCCCTGCCGCAGGGCCTTACCCGAAGCAAGGGAAAAGCCTGAATCCCGCCTCCGACACACTGTTTTGCGGATCCTCCCCTCCCTTTTCCCTATACCCAAAAGAGAGAAAAGACAACGCCACCGGCATCGCTCGTGCCCGGCAACAAAATCCGGAAGTGTGCTACGAACGAACACATAAATATCACCGCTTTCCCGAACACCCCGGGACACGCACCACATTGACAAAAATATCCCGACCGATAAAGAGCCCACTTATCACCAAGAAAAAACAAGCATATTGCATTATTCCGGATTATTTGCATCAGACTGCAAGGTCCGAAAATCCTCCTGCGACAGTATATCCGGAATCCCGAATCCATTTCCAAACCGCGTCAGAAAAGAGAAGCTGAACCTCTCAACGAAAAAGGAGAATCCATACCAACCCATTCATTCAATATGATCGCAAAATAAAAAGGATCGACCCGTAACGGGTCGATCCTTCACATATCTTGTCAGATCAAAGATATCTATTACAAATATCCCTGGTTCTGGCTACCGAAATTCGGGTTCTGCGTCATCTCGCTATTCGGAATAGGCCATACGAACTTCGGGCTACCAGCAGTCTGTTTCATAGTCTGCAAATAAGACACCTGGTCAACCAAAGGAGCAAGTTTGGCATTGATATCACGTTTGAAACCTTGTCCCCAGCGCTTCAGGTCGTAAAGACGCGTACCCTCGGCAAGCATCTCGCGGCCGCGCTCTTCCTGAATAGCATTGAAAAGTCCAGATATCTTCGTGCCGTCAAGCAACGTAACATCCTTCTCCACATCGCTCATAGCAAGAGCCGCCAGACCGCGGGCCGTACGCAACTGGTTCAGCGGATCCAAACCTTTAGCAGGGTCCAAACGATACTGCGCCTCGGCATCGACCAGATACATTTGGGAGATACGGAACATCTTGGGTCTGTTGCGATAAACCAACGTAGTCGTATTGGTCTGGAAATTCTTGTTACCGAGGAACTTACCAATAAGAACTCCGACCCCCTTATTTCCACTGATCGTAACATTGGCATTCTTAACAAGGAAAATATCCGTACGGAAATCGGCATCTTTGAACAACTTGACAATATGCTGCTCCGGAATATAGGTAGGAGCATAAAAGTATTCCCCCAAATTCGGCTTCCAGCTGCTGTTCAGATAGCTACCGAACGAGTTCACAGTCGTCATGGTCGTACGCAATACCTCCAACTGCAGGATATTCTCGGTAGAAGTATCCTCGCGCCACATTCTTTCGAGACCTTCAGCCGTTGTCACCAAAGGATAGGTGCCGTAAAGCGACTGGGCGTACTGGCTGGCCTCCGTGTACTGGTGGAGATGCAGTGCCAGCTCGGCGCGGAATGCGGTAATGGCATCTTTGGTCAGGTAAATCTGATCCGTCGGAGTACCCTGAGCAGTCACGGTTTTTTCAGCTTCTACGAGGTCTGCCTCTACGTTCTCATACAACTTTGCCAACGTACCGCGAGCCAGTTTCGCTTCCGGCTCCCACTCTTTCGGATAGGGAAGACCCAACTGATCAGCGGCCTTGTCCGGATCATAGTCCTCACAGAAAAGCAGCGCGGCACGGTGCATTACATAGGCGCGGAAGAAATACATCTCGCCTTTGTAAACATCCACTTTCTTTTGCTCGTCGGGAGTAAGATATTCATAAGCTGCATCCATATGACGGATCGCATAGTTGATATGCATCATCGTCGTATAATAACTGGACCAGAACGACGTTACATCCTGATCAGTGGGATACAAACGCCAGTTGAAAGGATAGATACCCTGATTACCGCTACCGATGCAAACATTCAGAACATCCACATAAAGGTCCGGTATCGAGTAGAAACTACCGGAAAGGAGCGCTTTCAGGTCCACATAAACGTAACCTCTCACACCCTCGCAATATTCCATGGTGTACGCATCCTCGGGCCGGATCGCCGTTTCGGGGTCCATATCCAAGTCGCACGACGTCACAGAAAAGAGGGTAACGAATGCCAAAATCGAATTTATTATCTTTTTCATAGTCTAAGCCTTGTATTTATTTTTTTATAATGAACACTGAAAATTAGAACTTAAACTCAAGGCCGAAAGTGAACTCGCGCGTATTCGGATAAGTATCGACATCGACACCCTTCTCTGCAGCCTCAGGATCCAGGCCGTTATAGCCCGTCACAGTCCAGAGGTTACGGCCACCGACCCAAACCTTAAGGCCCTTGATGAACTTCGTCTTCTCCATAATATGGCTCGGGAGCGTATAAGCCAACTGGATATACTTCAGACGCAGGAACGAAGCCTTCTCAAGCATACGGCTGTCAAAATTGATCGCCTGGTCCAGACGGGGATATCTCGCCTGGTCGCCTTCCTGCTGCCAATAGTCCCATGCCAGGTCGCACTGGTTGAACTGGGAAGAGAGTCCCATATCGGCATTAGCAACGAAATACATCGTATTGTTGAGCGCGTAGTTGCCGTGAACCCAAGAGAAGTCTGCCGTCAGGCTGAGTCCCTTCCATGCGGCTGTCACACCGAAACCGCCGGTATAAGGCGCATAAAGCGAAGTACCCAGATTCACCAAAGCAGCCTGGTTGAAATTGGAAGTAATGCCGCCGTCTGCCGTAGTCCAGGTATCCAGACCGGTTTCAGGATCGACACCGCGCCACTCCTGCATTGTCCAAGTCGGGAACGGATCACCTACGCTGTAAGCCTGCAGACCGTTGCCCATATAAGCGAATTCAAGACCCGGTTCCCAAAGATCGGTCAGCTGGTTCTTGTTGTAGTTGAAAGTCGCGTGGAAATTCACGAACCAGTCTTTCGAAGCGTAAATATCGTAGTTCAACGAAAGGTCGATACCGGAGTTGCGCATACCGCCGACGTTACCGGCACGACCGCTGTAACCACCTGACGGAGCCAACGGAATGGACATCAGCATATCGTTGGTTTGACGGCGATAGTATTCAATCGAGAGAGAGAGTTTTCTCCACAACTCAATATTGGCACCCACGGTCAATGTATTCTGGCTCTCCCACATCAGATCAGGGTTACCGATACCGGATACCATCCAAGTCGTGTAACCGCCGTAAGCCGAACCCGCAGCCATATATTGACGGTGGTTGTAGTCACCGATACCGGAGTTACCCTGTGTACCGTAAGACACTTTCAGACTCAAATCACTGATAGTCTGATTGTCGCGCAGGAACGTCTCATTCTTGATATTCCACATACCGCCGACAGCCCAGAAAAGCGCATTGCGGTTGTTCTCACCGAAACGCGAGCTTGCGTCGTTACGCAACAAACCGCTGATGAAATAACGCTCTGCGAAGTTATATTCAAGACGGCCGAATACAGAATTCGAAGCCGACTGTGCGATGCTATAGGTCGGCAGACCGCCGGAAACTTCTGTACCCATCGCGATATTCAGGAAGCGCGAAGAAGTGATACCGGTCGAAGTTACAGCGAAGCTGTTGTTATTCCGATAAAGAGTCTCCTCACCGAGCAGCGCCGTAAAGTTATGAACCTCATTCCAAGTATGCTTGTACTCGGCGGTATTGGTCCAAGTCCATTCATAGAAACGCTGGAACAGTTCACTGGCACTACCAGTACCGAACTTACCCGAAGGAGTAGGAGTTTCAGGGCTGGAAGCACCGTGTGAACGCCAGTCAAAAGCATCCACAGCAAGAGAGGAGCGGATCGTCAGCCCCTTCACCGGAGTCAGTTCAATGAAAGCCATACCATTCATCGTAATACGATTCTGCCAGCGAGGCATATAGTCCGCAGTCATCAACGGGTTGATAGCCTGAGTAGCATCGAAGAAGTTGAGCATCTGACCGTTATCGTCATAGAGAGGCTGGTAAGGAGGCGTAATCAACGATGCTATCACCGGGTTCGATACATACAGACCGCCCGTCGATTCATCCGTATCAGCAATCGAACTGTGCTGATAACCCAAACCGAGGTTCAAGCCCAAACGCAGCCAGTTGTTAGCCCTGGTATCGATATTCGTACGGAAATTGTAACGATCCAACTCCGAACCGGGCAGAATACCGGTCTTATTGGCATAGTTACCCGAGAAATAGTAAGAGGTCTTCGCCGAGCCGCCCGAAACCGACAGATCGACCTGATACATCGGCGCATTTCTCTCAAGAATCTCGTTCCACCACTTGTAGTCATTCATAGGATTATAGTTCTCATCCATGAACTTAGCCAGACCGAAATTACGGATAAAATATTGACGGCCGGACGCAATCTTATCAGGAGTCGTCAAGGCATCGCCCGACAAACGAACGGCAACAGCCGCACCGATATAATCCAACATCTCGTTCGCACTCATCATATTCAATTCAGGCGATACGGCACTCGACATGGAGTATTGTCCCGTAAGCGTCACATCGACACTCTCCTGGTTGCGACGACCGGTTTTGGTCTGCACATAGATAACACCGTTGGCAGCACGCGAACCGTAGATCGAAGTCGCCGAAGCGTCCTTGAGGACGTTCACCGAAGCGATATCGTTCTGGTTGATCGTCTGCAGCGTCGAAGCCTGAATCGGCGCACCGTCCAACAGAATCAGCGGCGACGTATCGGCACCCATAGAACCCAGACCATGAATACGGATCGAAGAAGTCGAAGTCAACTCACCGTTACCGGTCATAATCTGAAGACCGGCTACCTGACCCTGCAAAGCGTCCACGACGTTGGTGCTGGGACGGTTTTCGATCTTCTCGGACTTCACCTGATCTACAGAACCAATCACCGAACCGATCTTCTTACCCGTACCATAACCGATCACCACGACATCCTCGATGCCCGTAGCCTCTTCCCCGAGAGTCACGTCGATATGCGTCTTACCGGCTACGCTCACCTTCTGGGTTTCGTAACCGATAAAAGAGATCGAGAGCGTCGCATTGGCGGGAACCGTCAATGTAAACTGCCCGTCTCCTCCGGTCGTCGTACCGGCAGACGTACCCTCTGCCACAACCGTAGCACCGATGATAGGTTCTCCCTTCTCATCGGTAACCGTACCCGTCACCTGCTTGTTTTGCGCAAGAGCCAACGAACAGAAACTCAGTACAGTAATTAACGATAGTACAATTTTCTTAATCATAAGCGTTAATTTAAAAATTGAGTTTGAAATAAAAAGTTCCGAGCAAATATAGAAATTAATTGCTTCATAAGCAAATAACCGTATTCAAAATAATCAAAAAAAGCACGTATATTCGGATTTATCTCCTTTCAAATCCCATATTGACCAATTTAAGATCTGACTTGCGACAAAAACGGCGCGGAAAAGCCATTCGCCCGACAAAGCAGCGGAAAAATACCGGTTTTACACCCCGCTCTTATTCGACACCTTATAATATATAAAATTCGGCAGCAATGGATCGAAACGATTTTTTTCGTATCTTCGCGCCGAATCAAAACCTAAACAATTTATGGCTTTTACAGAAATATTACCCGGAATACACTACGTCGGCGTCAATGACCGCACCACGACCCGTTTCGAATCGCTGTGGTCGCTTCCTTACGGCGTTTCCTACAACTCATACCTGGTCATCGACGAAAAAGTCGCTCTGATCGACACGGTCGAAGTATCGTTCGGCGAACAGTTCATCGACAATATCCGCGCGATCCTGAAAGACCGGCCGATCGATTACCTGGTGGTCGATCACATGGAGCCGGACCACTCCTCTTCGATCAAAACCCTGCGCCTGCTCTACCCCGAGATGCAGATCGTGGGCAATGCCAAAACCCTTCAGATGCTCGACGGATATTACGGCATCCATACCCTCACCCGGGAAGTCAAAGAGGGCGAAAGCATTTCGCTCGGCCAAAAAAACCTCTCGTTCTATATGGCGCCGATGGTTCACTGGCCCGAAGTGATGGTCACCTATTGCCCCGAACACAAGGTACTCTTCTCGGCGGATGCGTTCGGCACGTTCGGTGCCCTGAACGGCGGTATCCTGGACAGCCAGCTTTCGCTGGACCATTTCTGGGACGAGATGCGCCGCTACTACGCCTGCATCGTGGGCAAATACGGCGCCCCCGTACAGAAAGCCCTCCAAAAACTGAGCGGCCTTCCCATCGAAACGATCTGCTCGACGCACGGCCCCGTATGGCAGCAGGAAATCGGGCGCGTAATAGGTATCTACGATCAGTTGAGTCGCTACGAAGGCGAACCGGGTGTGGTGATCGCCTATGGTTCGATGTATGGCAATACGGCCCAGATGGCCGAGAAAATCGCTCGGGAGCTGGCCGTACAGGGTGTAAAAAACATCATCGTTTACAACCTTTCGTATGCCGACATTTCGAATGTCATCCGCGACATTTTCAAATACGACACGCTGATCGTGGGTTCTCCGACCTACAACGGCGAACTCTTCCCCGAAGTCGGGTCCCTGCTGCAAAAAATCAGCGAACGTTGCATTCCCTGCCGGAAATTCGCCTATTTCGGCTCCTATACCTGGGCTGGAGCAGCGGTACGCCTGCTGGGAGAATTCGCCCAGAAAATGAAATGGGAGGCCATCTGCCAGCCGACAGAAATGAAACAGGGATACGACGATCAGGGGGCACAATGCTGCACGGCACTTGCCAAAGCCATTGCCGAAAAAATCCGGTAGAAAATCCCGATTCGTCCGCAATAAACAGGGACGGTGCCGTCATTGGCACCGTCCCTGTTTAGTTTCTATCTCTTTCTGAGTCTTGCGACCGCGGCACAAGCCCCTATTTCATCACCTTTACGACCGCCTTTTTGATCCGTCCCCGACCGATCATCGGAGCATGGGCGTCCTCGGGACCGAAAACGACGAACTGTCCGGGCCTGATCCCGACGAAAAGCTGCGGCCGGTCTGCAAAAAACCGAATGTCTTCTTCCGCATCGAAAGGCCCCCGGGGAACACGGCACTCCCGACGCTCCCGCCAACCCATCGTTTCGACTTCGCCGGCAATCAATACCTGTACGTCGATATATTTATCGTGCACCTCCAGCGAAGCCTCCTCTTCCCGTTTGAGCTCCCCTTCTGTCACTTTCATAAAAATTTCAGCTCCTTCGATCTCGTACCGCCCCGGCTCAAGAGTATTCAAATCGGCCGCAGCGAGGTATTCCAACGCCCGCTTCAACCGGGAATCGGCCCCGCAATAAAAAGCCCAGTTTCTCAATGAATCCAAAATCATAACAACAACTATCTTTTGACCGGCCTCAACCGGACCACGACCGGATAGTGATCCGACAAATCCACATCGTACAAAACCTGGTAATCGAGACACTCCAAATCTTCGGAATAGAGGACGTAATCGATCCGCAAAACATCCATGAATCCGCGAAAGGTATAGGAATACCCCTTACCGCTCGCCCGGAAAGCATCGTCGAGGTCTTGTGCCATCACCCGATAGGTATAGGACATAGGCGTATCGTTAAAGTCACCGCAAACGATCTTACAGCCCGGAGTCGCAGCGATCGCCCGAGCGATCGTGTCCGCCTGTGCCGCCCGCAACATGCTGTTGTCGCGGAACCTGCGGAAGATATTCTTGATTTTCGCTCCGCCAGCGGTATCCGTAAGAAACTGATGCTCCGAAAGATACTTATCGTCATGCACGGTAATTGCGGTCGAATGCAAGTGGTTGTTAAAGATCCGAATCGTATCGTCCCCCACCAGCAGATCCACCCATACCGACTGCCCGTCCTGCTTCATAGGACCCAATATCGAATGAGATTTTCCGAGGATCCGGTATTTGGTATAAAGCGCCAGCGGAAATACAGGATCCCGTCTGTTCCCCTCCATAACCACCGTACGATCGTAATCGGATAACAGCGAATCCAACTCTTCGGCCTTGCTCGAGGTACGGTTGAACTCCTGTAAGCAGACAATATCGGGATTCACACGGCGGATCACCTCCGTCACCCCGTCGAAACTCCACTGTCCCCGGTCGTTATAAAAACTGCGAACATTGAAAGTCAGCAGGGTGATCACCCCCCGGCCGAAGCTCGTCTCTTCGCCGTAATGACGGCGCAACTCCGGCTTCAGGAAGAGCGGCACCTTGAAAAGGCCCGCCAGCAACAGTACGACAAGCGGAAGGGCAATGCGCCACCGCCACCGAATGATCCAGTACAACGTTATCAGCAGGGTGAATACATAAACCGCCGGAGCGACCAGCCCCAACACCGGAAAAATCCAGATTCGCCCCGGGTGGACGAACGGCGCCAGCAGCGTTACGATCATGGCTGCACCCGTCGCGACCGAAAGGATCAGCATCACCCCGTTGAACACGCTGCCCGGCAAACTTTTCCGACGTTTCCGGGAAGCACCGTGTCTGTAATCGTCGTAATACTCCCTGCTCATCGATCAATAGCGGATCACCCCTTTGTGTTTCCAATAATAGAGCAGCAGGAATCCCCACAACATACCGCCGACATGGGCGAAGTGGGCGACACCGTCCATCCGGCCCGAAATGCCGAAGAAAAGTTCGATCACGCCATACACGACCACGAACCACTTGGCTTTCATCGGAATCGGCGGAATGAGCAGCATGATGACCGCATTGGGGTGCATTACGCCGAAAGCAAGCAGCAGACCGAACACGGCACCCGAAGCTCCGACCGTCGGCACCATCAGGGCCATCATACCGACATTGCCATAGCGGTATTCCAGCCAGCCGACCAACAGTTGCAACACCCCGGCACCGACGCCGCACACCATGTAGTAGGTCAGAAAGCGCTTCGACCCCAACTCGTATTCGAGCGTACGACCGAACATCCACAAGGCGAACATATTGAAAAACAAGTGGGAAAATCCACCGTGCAGAAACATATAAGTCACCAACTGGTAGGAATGGAACAACGGACTCTCGACGTTGAAAAGCGCCAGCGCCCCGACGATTCTGTTCCCGACAGGCAGCAGCTCGGTCGCAAGAAGCATCAACGCATTGATGATAATCAGGTTCAGCACTACGGGAGGCGTCGAAGAAAAATAGCGGCTATTATTCATAGACAAAGTAAGATTTAGATGCAAATGTAACGATTATATCCCTTCCGGCAACCTCTCAACCAAGTTTATTGCGGATTTCTTCCAGTGTGATTTCGGCCATGACCGCCTTGCCCGAAGGCGTGAAGCTGACATTCCCGCCTTCGCAGAGCTGCCCCAGCAGAGATTCGGCCTCCTCCGTCGAAATCGTACGGGACATGCTGCGGGCTCCGCTGCAAGCCATGACAGCGGCGATCTTCTCGCGCCGCAATGCCTGAACGTCCACAGGCACGGCGAACTCCTGCAGCAATTCGTAAATCAACCGGTCGATCGTATCGTGCGGAATGTCGGCCGGAACGCCCTTTACCTCGACGGCTCCGCCGCCGCAAAACTCCAGGTCGAAACCCAACGCCGCGAAATCGACCGCATTCTCCTCGAGCAACGCATATTCGTTTTCCGAAAACGCGAGACGCTCCGGGAAAAGGAGCTGCTGGCTGACCGACGATCCGTTGGTCAGGAGCAGCAGGTAATTGTCGTACAACACCCGTTCCCGCGCCCGGCGCAGGTCCACGACCACCCACTTGCCGCCGTACAGCGCCGAGGCATACCCGTTGCCGAGCACCGTCACACCGCTGAAACAAGCCGCAGGGCCATCCATCAGCCGTTGCTGCACCGGTTCCCCGGCAGAAGGAATGAACTCCATTTCGGTCGGAGCGAACCCGGCAGAAGGGATCATCTCGTCGTATCGATCCTCCGCCCCCACACCCTTTCCGGCAGGCATCTCCCCGTCGTAAGGAGCGTCGAAGCCCGAAAAATCCACGTCGGGCATCCGTTCCGACACATCGGAAGCGTAATCCGCACGAAAAGGGTTGTAACTCTCGTTCGACATCGCCTTGGGTTCACGGTAAACGGCCCCTTTGGTCAGCACCGGAATCTCGACGCTGTCCGTCTGATCGAAATCCATGAGCGGCACCGCTCCCGTCTTGGCGAGAGTTTCCCGCACGGCAGCGTTGATGATCTGCCACACGGCCTCTTCGTCAGCGAACTTGACTTCGGTCTTCTGGGGATGGACATTGACGTCGATCCGCGAAGGGTCGATCGTCAGGTAGAGAAAATAGGAGGGCGAACAGGCATCGGGAATCAGCTTCTCGTAAGCCTTCAGGATCGCCTTGAAAAAATAGGGGGAGCGGAAATAACGCCCGTTCACGAAAAGATACTGTTCCGAACTATTGCTCTTCTTGGCGGCAGCGGGACGGCCCACGAAGCCCGTCACCCGCACGATCGACGTGTCGGCATCGACTTCCAGCAGGTTCTGTTTGATATGACGCCCCACCACATCGACGATCCGCGAAGCCAGCGAAGCAGCGGGCAACCGATAGAGCGGCTGATCGTTCATCAGCAATTCGAACCCCACCTGCGGATTGCAGAGCGCGACCCGCTGAAACTCGGACTTGATCTGCCCCGTGGAAGTCGTACTCTTTTCGAGGAACTTACGGCGGGCAGGCACGTTGTAGAACAGATTGCGCACATAAAACTGCGACCCCACGGGACAAGCCGCGAGGGTCTGCGAAACGAACTCGCCGCCATTGACCGTCGTGAGCGTACCCACTTCGTCCTCCGCCTGGCGCGTACGCAGCTCCACCTGCGACACGGCGGCGATCGACGCGAGCGCTTCGCCCCGGAAGCCGAACGTCTTGAGCGCATAAATATCGTCCAGCGAAGAAATCTTGCTGGTAGCATGCCGGTCGAAAGCCATACGGGCGTCGATGGGCGACATGCCGCAACCGTCGTCCACGATCTGAATCAGCTCCTTGCCGCCGTCCCGGAAATTGACCTTCACGCTGCGGGCTCCGGCATCGATCGCATTCTCCATCATCTCCTTCACCACCGACGACGGACGGTTCACCACCTCACCGGCGGCAATCTGGTTCGCAACGACCTCGGGCAGTAATTTGATACGGTCAGCCATTACTCCTCATAATCGTTAGGGACGACCGTAATCGGAGTGTAGGGATTGAACTCCTCGGTCTGCGGGGTTTTGGGTTTCTGCATATCGGAAATGAACGCGACCACACGCGGATAGCCGAACACCATAAGCAAAAGTACCAGCGCCACCAGTACGACCATCATCCACATACGGCCGGAGCCTCGCGACATCTCTTCGCGGCGACGGGCCGCCCGGGCCTGACTTTGCGTACGGATATACTGTCCCGGCTTATACTCTTTGCCCGCATCCTCGGCCCGTTCGCCGCGCAGCTCGGCACGACGCCGGTCGCGCTCCTCTTTCTCGGGATCGTAGTAACGCGGCAGGTAGTTGAATTTATTGGCGTGTTTCTTAAACGGCGTAAAACCGGACATAAAATTCTGTTTTTTAAGGTAAAGACAGCAGCGGTCCACACAAGGCTCCGAATCGACGAATCGCACCGGCACGCTTCATCGTCATCCGCAAAAAATACGGAGCCGGCAACACATCGTGTTTCGCCCGATCGGAATGCAGCCGTCCAAACCGGTTATTTCTTCGGTAAAGATACGAAAAACACCCGGAATAACCAGCCATGTCACTCCGGGAGATCTGACTTTTCGACCGTAGATTACCGGAAGAAACTCTTCATCCTGTCGAAAATGTTGTGTCCTTTGGACGCCTCGGCCCGCTGGAAGGAAGGCTGTGCGGCCAGTTGCTCCACCAACCGCTTCTCCTCGGCATTGAGCTTGGCGGGGACCGTAACATCCACCACGACCAGTATATCGCCGCGTCCGTAACCGTTCACGTCGGGCAAGCCCTTGCCGGCCAGCCGCAACACCTTGCCCGCAGGCGTACCCGGCGCGATCTTGATCCGCGCCCGGCCATCGACCGTCGGAACCTCGACCGAACCGCCGAGCAAAGCCGTCGGAACCGTAATATTCAAATTATGGATCAGGTCGTTGCCATCGCGTACCAGTTCCGGATTGTGCTCCTCCTCGATCACCACCTGCAAATCACCGTTCACACCGCCGTGACGAGCCGCATTTCCCTTGCCCGACACCGTCAATACCATTCCATCGCCCACACCGGCCGGAATCCGAATCTCCACCACCTCGGAGCCTTTGATCGTCCCTTCGCCCTTGCACTCGTCGCAGGGATTGGTAATCACCTTGCCCGTACCGCCGCACGTGGGACACACGCTCTGGGTCTGCATCCGACCGAAAAAGGTATTTTCGACACGATTCACATACCCCGCTCCGTTGCAGGTCGAACAAGTCGAATAGGAGTTGGCGTCCTTGGCTCCCGTACCTCCGCATTTAGGACAGGCGATCTGCTTGTTGATCTTGAGCTTCTTGACCGTTCCGGCAGCGATCTCCGCCAGGGAGAGCTTCACCCGCACACGGATATCCGTACCACGGCTTACGCGACGGCCGCCGCTCGAAGAGGTCCGATAACTTCCGCCGCTGAAATGACCCCCGAAAATATCGCCGAACTGCGAGAAGATGTCCTCCATCGAGAACCCGCCGCCGAATCCGCCGAACCCGCCGCCGGCTCCGGCCGCACCGCTCATTCCGGCATGGCCGAACTGATCGTATCTGGCTCGCTTTTCGGGATTGGAGAGCACATCGTACGCCTCGGCCGCCTCCTTGAACTTCTCCTCGGCCTCCTTATCCCCCGGATTCTTGTCCGGGTGATACTTGATAGCCGCCTTTCGGTAAGCTTTCTTTATCTCATCCGCGTTGGCGTTCTTCGCCACGCCAAGCACTTCGTAGTAATCTCTCTTTTCTGCCATAGTATTCGAATGCCGGACTTCGATTCCGGCTCAATATTCTTTTTCAATAGTCGTATTTTCACACTCTACGCTCGGCACAATAGTGCGCGACGGAGCAACTCCGCGCCCGTTAAACGAAAACGCCCGTTACTCTCCGACGACCACTTTCGCAAAACGCAACACCTTGTCGCCCATCTTGTAACCGGGCTGTACCACATCGACGATCTTGCCCTTCTTCTCCTTCCCGGCATCGAAACGGGCCACCGCCTCGTGGTGATCGGTATCCAACTCCAGTCCGAGCGCCTCGATCTCCTTCACATTCTGTTTCTTGAGCGTTTCCCTGAACTTCTGTGCGATCAATTTCACACCCTCACGAAGCGCCTCCAGGTCATTGCTCTTCTCGATCGCTTCCAGCGCCCGCTGCAAATCGTCCATCAGAGGCAGGAAATTCTTCACGCACTCGGCGCTTCCGCTCTGCACCAGCTCCATCTTCTCCCGCAGCGTGCGCTTGCGGAAATTGTCGAACTCGGCCTGCAAACGCAGGTACTTGTCCTGCCACTCCGCAATCTCCGCCTCCCAGTCGCGCGAAGGCAACTCCTCCGAAGCCGCTTTCGGTGTATTCCTATCCCCTGCCATTGTGTCAGCATCGGCAGAGCTTTCATCTGTCACATTGGCACACGGCTCCCCGTCGCAGGAGGGATACCCATCGCCCGCCGCGAAGCCTTCGTCGCCGCCAACCGCTTCATTATAAACCTTTTCCTTGTCCATATCTGATGTATTATTTGATTTTCCACTCCTCTATTGTCCAAAATATATACCAACCGGCAGAAGCATCAGCCCAAAATGAAAATTGCAGGCCGTTTATCCATTTCCGGCAGCAGGGCCGAGCGCCACTCACGAACCGTCAGCGTGCGGATATACTCCTGCGGCGAGGTAATATCGACGGCCAGCGTAAGCCGCGTATCGGGGGCGCATACCTCGAGCAACTGCCCGAGCAGCTTCGCATTCCGGTAAGGAGCCTCGATAAAAACCTGCGACTGCCTCTCGCCGGTCGCACGCCGTTCCAGCGTCCGGATCGCCCGGGCCCGTTCGGGCGGTTTGACCGGCAGATAGCCGTTGAAGGCGAACGACTGTCCGTTCAACCCCGACGCCATCACTGCCAGGATGATCGACGAAGGACCGATCAAAGGCACCACGCGGATTCCGAGCCGGTGACACCGGGCCACCGCCAGGGCCCCGGGATCGGCCACTCCCGGCACACCCGCCTCGGAGATCACTCCGGCAGAACGCCCCGCAAGAATCGGACGCACCATCTCGTCCACAGCCCGGGCATCGGTCGTATGCTCGTTCAGCTCCCGGAACTCCAGGCTGTCGATCGGACGGCCGAAGCCCGCCTTCGACAGAAAACGCCGAGCCGAGCGGACATTCTCCACGATGAAATAATCCAGCGAGTCGATCACGGCCCGGTTCGCCGCCGGCAGCACGTCCCACACGGGCGTATCCTCGGCGATCGGACACGGAATCAGGTAAAGCGTACCCGGCTGTCCCGGTTTTCGTTCCTGCGACATATCTTCATTCCATTTATCGAAAACCCCGCCTCTGCCACCGCCCCGGCATCCGGCTCCGTCGGGATTCTCTTTTTTACTCTTTGCTGTAAATCCGTTTCACACGGCCCGACACGGAGGTCATCACCTCGTAAGGGATCGTATCGAGTACGCGGGCCATATCTTCGGGCGTATTGCCCGGCACCGCGGAGAAGATCACCACCTCGTCCCCCTCCTCCACGCCGGGAATGTCGGTCACGTCGATCATACAACTGTCCATGCAGACGCGGCCCACGATCGGCGCGGGCCGCCCCGCGACCAGCATCGACCACCGGCCGCACCCCAGATGACGGTCCAGTCCGTCGGCATACCCCATCGGCACGGTGGCCGTCACGCTGTCACGCGTCAGCTTCCCCGCCCGGCCGTAACCGACGGCTTCGCCCGCCGACAGGTGCTTGAGCTGCACGATACGGCTTTTGAGCGTCGAAACGGGTTTCAGCTCGTCGTTATGCTCGAAGCCGAAACCGTAAAGTCCCAACCCCAGACGGCACATGTCGAACTGCGCCTCGGGGAAACGCTCGATCGCCGCCGAATTGGCCGTATGGCGAAGCACCGGATAGGGAAGCGCCGCAGCCAGACGGCCGCTCATACGGTCGAAACGGGCGATCTGCTCCCGCGTATAACGATCCTCCTGGGGCATATCGGAACAGTTCAGGTGCGAAAAGATCGTAGCGACCTTCACCGACGGAGTTTCGCCCAGCGTTTCGGTCAGCATATCCAACTCCCCTTCCATAAAACCCAACCGGTGCATGCCCGTATCGAGCTTGATATGGATCGGGTAACTCTCCTCTCCGACCCGTTCGACGGCTTTCGAAAAAAACGCCAGCGAACGGAAATTGTATATTTCGGGCTCCAGCCGGTGAGCGACCATCAGATCGAAACTGCCCTCGTCGGCATTCAGAACGACGATCGGCATTCTAATTCCCCGCTCGCGGAGCAGCACCCCTTCGTCGGCGAAAGCTACGGCCAGGTAATTGACCCCCTGATGCTGGAGCATCTGGGCCACCTCGAAATCCCCGGCGCCGTAGCTGGCCGCCTTGACCATCGCCACGAGCCGCACCCCGGGACGGAGCCGCGCACGGAAATAATTCAGGTTGTGGATCATGGCATCGAGATCGACCTCCAATACCGTCGTATGGCTCTTGCGTTCGAGCGCATGACTCACCCGCTCGAAGTGGCTGTCACGGCTGCCCTTGATGAGCACCACGCGCCCGGCCACATCGTCGCGGCGCAGGTTGCGCAGCAGCTCGTCGGTCGTGCGGTAAAAGGCGCTGTCGCAGGCGAAATTCGCCCCGGCATTTCGAATACGGTCTCCCACGCCGATCAGACGGCTCACTCCGGCGGCGGCCACCAGACGGGCCACTTCGCCGTAAAGCACTCCGTCCTCGACGCCGCTCTGCTCGATATCCGAAAGAATAAGTGTCATGGGACGGCCGGCGGCCATATTATGCAGGTAGTCGAGCGCAATGGAGAGGGAGTTGATGTCCGAATTGTAAGCGTCGTCGATCAGCAGCGAACCGTTGATTCCCTCCTTCAACTCGAGGCGCATCGCCACGGGCCGAATCCGGCCGAAATCGGGGTCGGGAAAGCCCATCACCCGACAGAACGCCCCGACCAACTGGGCATCGACACGCCCGGCCCCGCTCTCCAGAACCCCTGCGGGCAACTGCTCCGGCAGCGGATATTCCGCAGCGTCCTGCAACTGCCGGCCGCCGTATAACGTGCGGATCATCCGTTCGAGCAGGGAGGAGCCACCATGATAAATAATGGTTCGCGCTCCCTTCGCCAACACCAACTTTTCGGCACTCTTCTCCTCGAGCGAGGTGAAATTTTCCTGGTGCGCCTCGCCGATCGAAGTGAAAATCACCGTATCGGGGCGGATCATCCGCTCCAGACGCACCATCTCCCCGGGACAGGAGATCCCCGCTTCGATCAACGCCAACTCCTCGTCCCCTTCGATCATCAGCAGCGAGAGCGCCACGCCCAACTGCGAATTATAACTTTTCGGCGACCGGAAATATTTGACGCCGGCAGGAATCTGCTGGGCGATCCATTCCTTGACCACGGTCTTCCCGTTCGAACCCGTGATACCGACCACGCGCCCCTTGAACCGAGTCCGGTGATGGGCCGCAAGCTGTTGGAGGGCAGCGATGGCGCTCGGAACCACCACGCAGCCGCAACCGGCCGGAAGTTGCGTCTTCCGCTCCGCAAGAAATGCCTTCACATCCCGGCGAACCATCTCGCCAATAAAGGCGTGGGAGTCGTGATTGGTACCTTTCATGGCCACGAACAGCGGCTCCTCGCCGAACGAACAGTTGCGGCTGTCGGTAAGCACCCGTGCCACCGGCAAATCCTCCCCGATGAGTTCGCCCCCGCAAATGCGGGCGATTTCCGATAACATGTATTTCATGTCGTATCTTTCCTTTACATAACTGCCGTCAATCCATACGCAGAGTCACCACCGTAATCCCCGCTCCGCCCCGGTCGGCGTGTTCGTCCGCAGCCCGTTCGACCTCCGGCACCGTGCGCAGATAACGGCGGATCTCCTCCTTGAGCGCCCCCGTCCCCTTGCCGTGCAGGATCGTGACCGTACCGACGCCAACCATGATCGCGTCGTCGATAAAATCCCGCACCTCCTCCAATGCTTCGGCGGCACGCAGGCCCCGCACATCGATATGATCCTTGAAATTGAGCTTGCGGGCCGACACATCGACCGATACCACCGTGCGCGGCTGCACGGGCCTGGTCGCCTGCTTGAATTCGGCGCCCGAGATCACGACGAGCGAACTTCTATCCACCGTCGTAAGAATCTGTCCGAATGCCACCTGCGCCTTCCGGCCCTTGATCGAAAGCACCACGCCGGGAATGTCCTGCCCGGCGATCTTCACCTTCGAGCCGACCTCCGCCTCGCGGGGTTTCTCCGGCACGGCAGGCTGTGCGACCTCCGGAGTCTCGCCGGCCTGCTGTCTGCGCTCGGCACGACGCTGGCGGCGGCGTTCGAGTTTCTCCATTTCGCGGGCCACCCGTTCGTCGTGCGCCGCATCCGCTGCATCCGTCCTCTCCACCCTGTCCCGAAAATCGTTCAACTCCTTACGGGCCAACTGGGTAAGCTCCTTCTCGGCCTGCGCTTCGCGGATCGTCCGAATCGTATTCTCAATCTGACGGTTGGCGTCGGCGATCATCCGCTGCGCCTCCTCCTTGGCCTTTTTCAAGATTTCCGAGCGCTCCTGCCGGATGCGCGAAAGCTGGTCGGCATAGGTCTGTTCCAGCTCCTCGACCTTGCGGTCGGCGATCCGGATGCGGTCGCGCTTCTGCTCCCAGTAATGTTTGTCACGGGCGATTTCACGCAACTGTTTCTCGAGGTTGATATGATCGCTGCCGGCCTTTTCGCCCGCATCGCGGATAATATCCTCCGGCAACCCGATCTTGCGGGCGATCTCCACCGCGAACGAACTGCCCGGCTTGCCGATCTCGAGCCGAAACAGCGGCCGGATATTCTGCACGTCGAACATCATCGCTCCGTTGGCGATTCCCTCGGTGTTCGACGCATAATACTTAATGTTGGCATAGTGGGTCGTAATCACCCCGTAACAGCCTTTGCTGCGGAGCCGTTCGAGGATCGACTCCGCGATCGCCCCGCCGATGATAGGCTCCGTACCCGAACCGAACTCGTCGATAAGCACCAGCGTCCGGTTCGAAGCTCCGGCGAGCATGTTCTTCATATTGAGCAGGTGCGACGAATAGGTCGAAAGATCGTCGTCGATCGACTGCTCGTCCCCGATGTCGATCATTAGGTTGCGGAACAGGGGCAGCTCCGAATTCTCCGATGCCGGAACCAGGAATCCGCACTGGAACATATATTGGATGATGCCCGTAGTTTTCAGACACACCGACTTGCCGCCGGCATTCGGCCCCGAAATCACCAGGATATGACGCCGTTTGTCGAGTTGCAGATCGAGCGGCACCACCTGCTTGCCCTGCGCCCGGAGCGTCTGCTGCAACAAGGGATGCCGCGCATTGCGCAGCACCAGCCGGTCGTCCGTCGAAACGATCGGCTTCACCGCTCCGTTGGCAACGGCCCAGCGGGCTTTGGCACGGATCATATCCAGATCCGAAAGATAGTCGCCAATCAGCGCGATCCGATCCGCTTCGGGGCGAATCGAGTCGGTGAAGGCCGAGAGGATCCGCACGATCTCGCGCCGCTCGGCGTACTCCAGCTCCTTGAGTTCGTTATTGATTTCGACGACCTCGACCGGCTCGACGTAGAAGGTCTTGCCCGTGGCCGATTCGTCGTGGATGAAACCCTGCAACTTGCGTTTATTGGCCGCTGCGACCGGAATCACCGCCCGGCCGTCGCGGATCGAGAGCATCGCGTCGGCCTCCACGATACCGGCTTTCTTGGCATTCGACAACACCTGCTGCAGGCGTTTGGCGGCCTGCCCCTCCCGCTCGCGGATCATCCGCCGGATCTGCTGCAACTCCGGCGAAGCGTCGTCCCGGATCTTGCCGTACTGATCGACGATACCGTCGATCGCCCGAACGATCTCCGGGAAAGCCTCGATCCCCCGGCTGCGGAGCCGCAGTTCGGGATATAGCTCCTCACCGCGCCCCAGGATAAAACCGGCGATCGCCCCCGCCGAAGCCAGCGCCCGGCGCAGCAACACGACCTCCTCGACTTCGAGGAAACTGCCTTCGATCTTCAGTTTGGAAAGGATATAATCGACATCGACGAACTCGTCGTCCGGAAAGTCCCGTTCCATCTCCAGCAGACGGCGCATCTCGTCCGCCAGCGCCAGCCGCCGCTCGACATCGGCCTGCGAAGTGCTGAATTGTTCGGCGCACAACCTTTCCCGGCCGCCGCGAATCGTACACAGCGCCGCGACCTGCTCACGCAGCCGGTCGAAACCGACTTTCTGTTCAAAGTTCGCCGGATAGATCATCGCACAGAGAAAACATTCGAAACTATCGGGCCGCTTTCAGGGCCTTGAGCGAATCGCGCCGGGCATGTTTCGCCTCTTTTTTCTGCTGCTTGCGGTCGGCCTTTTCGGGATCGCGGCCGAACAGCGAGAAATGGACGTAACGAGCAGGATGGGCCTGCAAGTTGGCCAGCAGCGACGCCAAGTTCGCAGTCGCCTCGTTGAGCGATTCGTACAGACGGGGATCGCTGACGAGCTGCCCGACAGTCCCCTCCCCGGCATTGACACGGGCCAAGATCGCATTGAGGTTCATCAGAGTCGAATCGAGCGCCCCGGCCAGATTCTCACGCTGTATTTGGTCGGTAAAATTGCTTAAATTCAGGATAATACTGTCCATACGCGGAGAGTTCTCGCCGAGCATCTCCGAAAAACGGGTCAAATTCGCTACGGCGCTCTCCAGATTCGCACGCTGCGACAGCAACATACCGTTTACGCTGCCCGTAATCGAATTCAGGTGCGACATCGTACCTTCGATATTCGCGGCGTTCTGCTCCATAATCAGATTCAGGTTATCCATCGTGCGGCTCAAATCCCCCACGACCTGCGACATCTTCTGCTTGAAAAATTCGAGTTCCGAACCCGCCATATCCATCAGGCCCTTGCTACGGCTCGAACAGAGGGTGTCCCCGGATTGCAGGTAGGTCCCGGCATCGCCCAGAGCGATTTCGATCGCTTTGGCGCCCATGATGCTGTTGCTGTAGATCCGGGCTTCGGAATTGGACGGAATCCGGTATTTCCGCTGGATCGTCAGTTGAAGTACGACCTCGTTACCGATCGAAGGATCGAACGAAATATCCGTCACGGCTCCCACCTTCACGCCCCGGATCAGAATCGGCGAAGCGTTCTGCACGCCATCGACCTGGTCGTAAGCGGCATAATAGACCGCGTTGCGACTGAAGATGTCGAACCCCTTCAGAAAGCGGATACCCGCCCAGAGGGCGCCGATCATCAGCACGGCAAAAATGCCGATCTTAACTTCTCTTCTCATATACCTGTTTTTTTCGTTTTATTTACTGTACGATCCGGTCGCCCCGACAACTCACCACGAACGCATCGCGGAACTCCCTGCGCACCTCGGCCAACTTGGCTTCGGCCTGCTTGCGGGTATCGAAACGCCCCACACAATACTTATACCTGAACCGGCCGCCGGTAACGAACTCCGTGACTTTTCCCCGGTAACTTTTGAACTGCCGGTCCTTGGGCGGCACGCGCTTGGCGCTGGCGATCAACTGCACGGCATAAAACGTCTTCTCCTGTTCGGCTTTCCCGGTTTTGACACTACCCTTATCCGCTTTGTCCGAAGCGGCAGCCGAAGCCGGCTCTGCGACATCGGCATCGGCCTGTTCGTAAATGGCATCGTCATCGACAAGCAGCGCACCCCGAACGAAAGCGACGTAATCCTTCACCGCATCGCACAGCGCACGTGCGATTTGAGCCTGCCCCTTCGCCGAATTCATATAAGCATACTCCTCCGAATTGGAAAGGAAACCTATCTCGGTCAGGATACCGGGCATATCGGTAGCGTAGAGCACTTTGAGCGGCTGCCGCTTCACACCGCGATTGTGCCGCCCGGACTTGACGTAATGTTTCTGCACCAGACGGGCCATCGCTTCGCTGTATTCACCATAGGTGAACTGCAGGTTCTGGATATAAGCCCGGACGATCGCCGCCGTCTTCTCGTTCGACATATCGAGCAGCTCCTCCTGGTTGTTATAATAGAGGGCCCTCTCGTTGGCGTTCTTCTCCAGCGGACTCTCACCCATAATCAGGGTTTCGACTCCCCGTGCCGACGCCGATGCCGCAGCATTGGTATGGATCGAAATGAACAGGTCGCCGCCCGCCTTGTTGGCGATATCGGCCCGAGCCTGCAAATCCTGGGTCAGACTTTCGGAAAACTGCTTGTCCGTCTTACGCGTGTAAACCACTTTCAACTGGGGGATCTCCTTCTCGATCAAGGCCCCGAGCTTCAGAGCGATCTGAAGGTTGAGATCTTTCTCATAAACTCCTCTGTAATGAGCTCCCGGAAACTTCGGCCCCCCGTGCCCGGCATCGATTACGACGACCCGCACGCCCTGTGCAATATTCTGCGCAGCAACTCCGTTGAAAGAGAGTGTCGCAATCAAAAACAGGGCAACAAGAAAAAGCGATTTCCGCATAGCAAAAGTGGCTGAAAATTTAACGGTTCTGAATTTTTTACCTATATTTGCCGGATGTTAAAACCCCCGCACTGAGGCTTTCGGAGCCATTTTCGGGCGGTTTTGCCGACTTGTCGGCAAAGGTATGATTTTTTTTGGAATTTTGGACAGGCTAAAGGCAAAATATATCTTCTCGGGAGCACTCCTGCTGCTCTTCCTGCTTCCGGTGCTCGGCATGGCGCTGCCGGGCGGAGTGCAGCATCCCGCGACACCCGAACGCCAAACACCGCCCGACAGCACTCCGACACAAGCCGTACAAAAATCCCGCCGCGAAACCCGCCGGGAGATTCGGCGCCTTCAACGGGAAGCCGACCGCCCCCCGACCGCCGAAACACGTACGGAAGAGGAGCAGGATTCGCTTTTCGACACCAAGATCGACTCGATCTTCGGAGCGCCTCCCCTCTCGCCGATCGCCCCCGCCGACAGTACGGCTCCCACCGGCAACGACTCGCTGCTGCGCGATTCGTTGCGTCAGGACACGACCCGGCGCGATACGACCCGGAAAAAATCTTTCCTGGACGACATCATCAGCGGCAAAAACCAGGACTCGCTCTACTACGACGTACGCAACCGCACGGTCTATATCTACAACCAGGGCGATATCAACTACCAGAACATGAATCTCAAGGGAGATTTCATGCGGGTCAATATGGACGAAAAGATCATCTACGCCCACGGCAAGCGCGACACGATAGACGGCAAACCGACAGTTACCAACCCCACTTTCACCGAAGGAGCCGCCAATCCCTACACGATGGACACGATCACCTACAACATCGGCAGTAAAAAGGCGAAAATCAAAGGCGTGGCGACTCAGGAGGGCGACGGCTGGCTGATCGGCAACAACGTCAAAAAGATGGACGACAACACCATCCACATCCAGGACGGCAAATACACCACCTGCGACCAGACGGACCACCCCCACTTCTACCTGGCGATGACCAAGGCGAAGGTGATTCCCGGCAAGAAAGTGGTCACGGGTCCCGCCTACCTGGTCCTGGAAGACGTTCCCATCTACTTTCCGCTGCTGCCCGAGGGTTTCTTCCCGCTCAGTTCCGGCCCCAAGTCGGGTCTGCTGATGCCGACTTTCGGCGAGGAATCGACCAAGGGATTCTACATTCGTGACCTGGGCTACTACTTCACGCTCGGAGAGCACATGGACCTGGCCATCCGGGGCGGTATCTACACTCTCGGATCGTGGGAGGCATCCGCGATGTCGCGCTATATGAAGCGTTACAAGTACAACGGCACCCTGAATTTCAACTACTCGAACGTCCGTGTCGGCGACAAGGGCGAACCCGACTTCCTCCAGCAGAACAACTTCCAGCTCTACTGGCAGCATACGCAAGACCCCAAAGCCAATCCGGGATCGACCTTCTCCGCTTCGGTCGATTTCCGTACCAGCGGCTACAACCGCTATTCGGCTACCAGCCTGAACGAAGCGCTCCAGACGCAGACAAGTTCGACGATCTCCTATTCGAAAAGCTGGCTCGGCACCCCGTTCTCCCTTTCGGCCAACATGTCCGTTTCGCAGAACTCGCAGAGCGGAACGCTCTCGATCGCCCTGCCGAACGTCGTCTTCAACGTTTCGACCTTCTACCCCTTCAAACGCAAGGAGGCGATGGGCAAGCAGCGGTGGTACGAAAAGATTTCGCTCCGCTACACCGGCAAGTTCAACAACAAGGCCAACGCCAAAGAGTCCGAAATCTTCACCAAGGAAACACTCCAGAACATGCAGTACGGCTTCGAGCATAGCATTCCCATCTCGGCGACGTACAACATCTTCAACTATATCAACTTCGGACCTACGATCAACTACACCGAAAAGTGGTATTTCAAAAAACAGGAGCAGGTTTGGAACCCGGTGCTGAACCGCATCGACAAACTCGACCCGGAGTACGGGTTCTACCGTCTGTACAACTACAACTTCAGCCTGCAGGCCTCGACGATCATCTATGGCCGCTACGAGGCCAAGAAGAAAACGCGCAAGATACAGGCGATCCGCCACACGATCACCCCGACGGTGAGCTTCTCCTACGCCCCCGACTTCTCCAAGCAGAAATACGGCTACGTAAAGACCGTGCAGAGCGATACGCTGGGTAATTTCAAGACCTACTCGCCTTTCGAAGGGAGCATCTTCGGCGTGCCCAGCTCCGGTCAGTCCATGGCCATCAACGCCTCGCTCTCGCAGACGCTCGAAATGAAGGTGCTCAGCAAACGCGATACCTCGGGTATGAAGAAGATCAAACTGATCGACGAACTCCGCATCGGACAGGTATCCTATAACTTCCTGGCCGACTCCATGGGACTTTCGAACATCCCCATTTCGCTGCGCACGACCGTTTTCCAGAATTTCGGCATCAATATCAACGCTACGCTCGACCCTTACCGGGTCACCCCGCAGGGCCAGCGTATCAACAAACTCTTTTTCCCGGGCCGTGTGGTATCGGCCAGCACTTCGTTCGGCTATACGTTCCAATCCCGCCAGGACAACTCCACCCCGGCGATCAACGACATCAACAGCGCCCCGGTCGATCCGGCCTACGCCAATCCTTTCTACGACCCTTACGGGCAAATGAACCCGGCCCTGCGACGGCAATACATGACCCAGGCCTACTACGACTTCTCGCTACCCTGGAACCTGGGATTCAACTATACGATCAGCTACTCCGCATCACCGACCAACAACGGCACGACGGGCTACCAGAAAAACATCACCCAAACGCTCGGCATCAACGGCAGCGTTACGATTCTGCCAAAAATGGGTGTAACAATCCAGGGCGGTTACGACTTCCAGGCCAAAGAGCTGACTCCGGCCTCCATCACCATTACACGCGACCTGCATTGCTGGCAAATGTCGTTCGCGTGGGTCCCCTTCGGCCACTATCAGAGCTGGAGTTTCAACATCGGCGTCAAAGCGGCTTCCCTCGCCGACCTGAAATACGACAAAAGCCAGAGCATGTTCGACAACCTGTATTGATTTTCCGCGTCGTTCCCTTCTACCCCCGGAATATAAAGATTCTGTGAAATTTAGTTTTTTCCTACTCTTTTACATAAATATTCCCTACATTTGTGCGTAAACATTTTAGGGCGAGAAAAAACTCTCAAACATAATACCTCTATGATTATGAAAAAACACTACGAATCTACGGTTAAGGGGGGGGGAACTTCGTACTCCGCTCCTTCGGTTGAGATCCTCAGCATCTCGATCGAGAAAGGTTTTGCCAACAGCACTGTCCTGGACTATGGCGGAGCCGGCGAAGCAGGCGGCAGCGTTAATGACACCGATTACGGAGAATACTAACAAACACATCCTACGACTATGAAAACTTTTTTCAAATCCATTTTGGCTGTCGCAGTGTGTGCATCTCTGTTCGCAGCCTGTTCCAAAGACGACACGGTTTCCGACCCGTCGAACGGTCGTAAAGTAACGATGACGGTCACCGCATCGTCTGAACTCGAATCAGCATCCGGTTCCCGTACTACATATGATCCCCTGACGGGGAAAATCTCGTGGAACGAAACCGGCGAATACCTTCAGGTGTTCGAAACGGCCGCCTCCAAAACCACATACGCCAACTCGCAGGAAGGTACGGTAAGCGACGACACGGCGAAATTCGCCGTATCGTTCCCGGAGAATACGAACACTCCGCTCGTTTATAACGCGGTTTATCCCGCCTCGGCATGGGTTACCTCCAGCAATACGGACATCACCAACATGAAGGTCATCACTCCCACAGTCCAGCAGCCGACCGCTACGAGTTTCGATTCGAACGCGGACCTGCTGATCGCCAAATCGATCTCTGTGGAGAGTCAGCCGACCGAACTGCAAATGAGTTTCGGCCGTGCCGTCGCCATCGGTAAGATGACGGTCAAGAACCTCGCATCTGCGGAAAGTGTCCTCGGCGTCAAATTTACGGCTCCCGACAAAAAAGTCACGGGCCGCAGCTATGTCGATATGACGGCAGGTACCATCAAGGAGTATGGCTATATTAACAATTTCGCCGATAACGTGACGTTGAACTACTCTTCGGAGATGAACATCACGGCCAATAGCGAAGCGGGTATGACGGCTTATTTCACCTGCTTCCCGTTCGAGGTGGCAGCCGGTGAAACATTCACCGTTACCGTGACCACCGCATCGAAGATCTTCACCAAGACGGTAACCGTTCAGGAGGGCCGGCCCCTGGCTTTCGCAGCGGGCGACAGTTCGACTTTCGCGGTCGATATGACCGGCGCTGCGGAAGAGGAGAACGAAACATTGAGCGGCGACTACGTCATCACGGCGACCCAATCCGAAACAACCTATGCAATGAGTTCTTTAGCTGAAAGCTCCCGTTTGGCTCCCGTAGTGATTACGCCGTCTAATCCCTACAAAACCGGGGACGAAACCCTCATTTGGACAATTACCAAATCGGGTGACAACTACACGATCAGTCAAGGCGAGAACTACCTCTCCTGGGAAAGCGGCAACAGCGCTACGACCTCTACGACTCCTTATGAACTGGTAATTACCAAGAACAAGTCCGAAGGCACTTACCAAATCGCATCGGCAGCGACCCCTTCCCGTATTTTGGCGAAAAACACGCAGGCAACTTACGGTTTTGGATTCTATACCGGTTCCCAGACAAAAGATCTGACTCTGATCCCTGCCGAATACGTCAAGTTGCCTGAAATCACATTGGATCCGTCCACCCTGACACTGTCTTATAACGATACGGAAACACACTACATCCCCGTTACGTTGAAGAATGCCGAAACGCAAGACGTTTCCGTCGCTATTTACGACGGCACTGAAGGAACCGAACAGCCGGACTGGATCACCACAAGTGATTACAACGGCGGCGAAAATCGCCTCGAAGTCGCAGCCACAGAGAATACGGTCGCAACACCTCGTACAGCACGCATCGTTCTTACCGCCACTACTTCACTGGGTACAGCCAACGCGACATTGCTCATTACCCAGAACAGCAAGCCGGAAGGCGGTGTCGGAGAAACTTGGACCTACACCTTCGAAAGCGCGGATAAAGACAAGATCGCTGCCGGCTTAACAGTAAACGGACTGACATGGACTGCAAGCAAAGCGCCCACTGCATTCGATACCAATAGCGGGATACGCGGTCTTTCCTGGTCGAAACCCAGCGGTGTCACCATAAAAACGTCCGATTATACCGGAGGAATCAAAAAAATCACGTTGGTTATGTCGGCAAATACGGCAAACTTAAGTACCGTGAATGCAACCGTCGGTGGACAAGCACTCGGCGAAACGATCTCCTTGGCAAAAACGAATAACCAGAAGTATGTCGTCGAATCGGAAACTCCGCTGTCCGGCGAGATCGTCCTTACGTTAAACACCGAATCGGGCGGCAAGTCGTTGATGATTAAAACCATCACGATCAACTGAAACTCGGGAGAAGGGGGAGGCGATAATCCTTCCCCAGACCCTACCCCGGGAATTGCCACACCGAGCGTAAGCGACATAACTTCGAGCACAGCGAAGGTTTCCAGTAGTCTGACCGACGCCGCTTACGCAACCGAGGTGCAGTTCTTCTATTCCGCAACGAACGGCAGCGACACGGGAAGTGTCGTTGCCTTCGTTTCCGGAAACGAAGCGACCGCCAACCTCTCCGATCTTCTGCCCGCAACGACGTACACGGTTTACGGCGTCGTAACGGCGACCAACGGCTCCACGCCGCAGAGTTCTTCGACAACCTTTACCACCGAAGGAGCACGGACGGATCATGCCGCCTGGTACGAGCTTCCGGCCCGCACGACAGCCGATGAGACGATCACGCAGACGGTTTATCCCGCCTCCGGATCGCAGCGCAACTACACGATGTACTACGACAAATCGACCTACACGGCTTACTGGGTAGCCTATCCGCTCGCAAAAGGACACATGGGAAACGGACGTTCCGACAAATGGCAGCGCAATCCTGGACTGGCCGAATCCGAACAGATCAACGTCTGGTCGAGCAGCTACGGGGTCAATCTCGGAGCTACCACATCGGACGGATATGACAGTTCGAAAGAGTTCTACGCCCGGGGGCACCAGATACCCAACGCCGACCGCAACGGTTCGGACGAATTGGTCGTACAGACCTATTACGCAACCAATTCCACGCCGCAGATTCAGAACAAATTCAACGGCGGTATTTGGCAGCAGCTCGAAAGCGGCGTCCGAAATATCGCTGCGACTACGGACACGGTATATGTGGTGACGGGCGCTATTCTCCAGACCGCAGGCAACCACGAAGCGATCACCTGGATCACACCGAAGTCGGACAGCAAAAGATGCCCCGTACCGAACTATTACTACAAAGCGTTGTTGAAAGTCCGGCGCGACGCGTCGAATAAAGTGACGTCGGCCATGACGATCGGTTTCTGGATGGAACACAGGGAGTACTCGAACGATAGCTACACGAACTATGCGACTTCCGTCGCCGAGATCGAACGGCTCACCGGCTTCGATTTCTTCGCCAACCTGCCTGCCGACATTCAGGCCGCAGCGGAGCAAAATTCGAACTGGAACACATTCGCATCGTTCTAAACGGGCGAAAAGATCTCCGACACGACAAAACGACACGCATCGAATAGAATGATGCGTGTCGTTTTGCATTATCCATACATCCGAACGGCTTATTCTTCCGAAAAATAATTATCTTTACGAATCGGAAAATCGCCGAATCCGAAAACCGACACTCGAAGCGGATGCAACGAAGAGGCGGGAATATTCCGCCGCCTCCAAAGGAGGCAAACCGCAAATATCCGATCGACGAGGCCCGTGATTGTCCGCGAGGTCCTGCCGAACGCAGAAAACGAAAAAAACACAAAGTCAAAGCCAGGTTCTCCGTCCATTTCCCGCGATCCGGCTCCGTTATGCTACGACTCAAGTCCGAAAACCTCCGGTCGAAACTCCGGCGCATGCCCCTGCTCCGCGCATTGCCGCCGCTCGCGGCCGGCATCCTGCTGGCCGACCACTACGTACTGCCGCTGTGGTTGTTAGTAGGCGGATTCCTCGTCTGCGGTATCCTGGCACTGCTCGCCGACGACCGGGGCGCAAACCTCGCCACCCTGGGAGCCATTCTGCTTTTCGGCATGACCGTCACCGAACTGAGACACACTCCCGCTCCGCCGACCGGCACTCCGGGCGAATACGAAATCATCGTCCGGGAACGCCTCTCCGAACGGGAAGGCAAAACGGCCTCCGGCACAACGATCCGCGCCCGGCGGAACTCCGCAACCGGAGAATGGCTCCCCGCCGCCGGAAACCTCGTGGTGCGATGCGACTCTTCGACCGCACTGAATCCCGGCGACCGAGCCGTCGTACGCGGCAAAATCTACCCTTTCACCGCCCGTCACGGCGGCTACGGACGGCTGATGACCCGCCGGGGATACGTCGGCACCCTCTACCTGAACCGCTCAAGCCTGCTGCTGCGCGACACCCTGCACCGGGAGCTTTCCCCGAAGCACCTCTCCCTGTTCCTGCACGAACGGGCCGTCGCACGGCTCGACCGTCTGGCCCTGGCACCCGACGAACAGGCCCTCTGCAACGCTATGACGGCCGGGGATCGACGCTCGCTCTCCCCTGCACTCCGTGCGGCCTACTCGCGCAGCGGGACCTCGCACCTGCTCGCCGTCTCGGGATTGCACGTGGGCATCGTCTTTCTGCTCGCCAACCTGCTGCTCTGGTGGCTGCCGCTCTTCCGACACGGACACATCCTGCGCAATATCGCGGTCATCCTGCTCATCTGGCTCTATGCCGCCACGACGGGATTCCCGCCCAGCGTCGTCCGGGCCGCGCTGATGTTCTCCGTCCTGCAATTCGCCCTGGCCTCGTCGTCGGAATACGTCGGGATGAACACACTCGCCGGCGTAGCCTTCGTCATGCTGCTCTTCCATCCCGATTACCTGTTCGACATCAGCTTCCAACTCTCGTTCATCGCCGTCGCCGGCATCATCGCCTGGGGACTCCCCCTCTGCCGCCTCCTGCGAACACGCCGCAAAAGCATCGATATGCTGACCGCAACCCTCGCCATCGGATTTTCAGCGTCCGCTGCGACTGCACCTCTTATCTCCCATACCTTCGGCCAGATCTCGGTCGTCGGACTGGCACTCAACCCCGTCGTCATCCTGCTCTCCTACGTCGTGGTCGGGAGCTGCACGCTCTGGCTCGTGATCCCGGGAACGGCGCTCGCACCGCTCTTCTCGGTCGTCGCAGGATTCGCAGCCCGGGCACAGAACGAACTGATCCGAGCTGCAGCGGCACTTCCGGCAGCCGCCCTCGACATCCGGCTCACGACGACCCAATGCTGGAGTGTTTACGGACTTTTCATCTTCGCAACCCTACTCCTATGGAGCGCCGAACGGAAAAAATCGGTATCTTCGCTCCCGGAATGATGACTCCGGAACAATACCGACTGCTGCTGACTCCCGAAGTGCGGCATACCGTCGAGGAACAAATCGGCCGCGACCCTGCGGCGATCGCCCTCGACAAGCGTATTCCGCATGCGGCACTCGTCGCCACGCAGGTCAAATACCTTGCGCGGGCACGGACGAAACTCCCCTCCTACTATGAAGCCCGCTGCATCCTCCCGCCGCTGGCTTTCGAACAGGCCTCGAGCGAGGCATGCGCGGCCCGCAAAAGTTGCAGCGGAAACACGGTGCTCGACCTTACCTGCGGACTGGGCGTCGATGCCCTCTACCTCTCAAAACGCTTCCGCGAAGTCATCACCCTCGAACGGGATGCGACGCTGGCGGCCGTCGCCGAAGAGAATTTCCGGCGGCTGGGCGCAACGAACATACGGGTTATCAACTCCTCCGCCGAGGCGTTCCTCGCCTCGACCCTGGACCACTTCGACTGGATCTACGCCGACCCCGACCGTCGCAGCGCCGGAGGGCGCAAGCTGGTGCGGCTGGAGGATTGTTCGCCCGACATACCGAAGCTGCTGCCGGAACTCCGTCGCATCGCCCCGAACCTCTGCGTCAAGAACTCCCCGCTGTTCGACGTCGGCGAAACATTCCGGCTCTTCGGTCCCTGCCGCACGGAAGTGGTGTCCCTGCACGACGAATGCAAGGAAGTCGTCGTCTATGCCGACGGAACCGGCCCCCTGCTGACGGCCGTTGCGCTCGAACTGGGAGAATTTTCCTGCACGCCGGCCGAAGCCCGTGCAACTCCCTGCGACAAGCCCTTCGATCCGGCCGCTTACCGCTGGCTGCTGATCCCCGACGTAGCGCTTCAAAAAGCCCGGCTGACGCCGACCTACCTGCAAGGCCGCGCCGACATCTGGAGCCCGAACGGTTACGGATTCGCAGCGGAAAAGTCCGAAGACACATTGGGCCGCTGGCTGGAGATCGAACGGATCGAGCCCTACAACCCCAAGCAACTGAAACGGGAGCTTTCCGGCAGCCGGCTGACGATTCTGAAACAGGATTTCCCGCTCACGGCGGCTGAAATCGCCGCACGGCTCGGCATACGCGAAGGCGGCGAGCGACGGATCGCCTTCACGAAACTCGGGCAGGATTATTGGACAATCCGTCTAAAATAGCTACCTTTGAGAAACGTCCCGAAATGAAAGTCAAGAACGTCTTCACCTACTTCACGGACACGATCCTGCGGCGCAACGCAAACTCCTACCGCAATCCCCGCGTCCGGTGGGCCGTCAGACAGTACAAGCTGCTGTTCTACACGGCACGCGGCCTGATCGCCCACGATACGATCGTGCGCAGCGCCGCCCTGACGTTCTATACGCTCATCTCGATCGTCCCGATCCTGGCGCTGGTATTCGCCGTAGTCAAGGGATTCGGGCTTTTGGACGGCCTGATCGACGATCTCTACGCCCTTTTCCCGCAAAACGTCGAAGTATTGGACTACATGGTGGAATTCGCCCGCAAAGCCCTCGCCAATACGCAGGGCGGGCTTATCGCCCTGGTCAGCGTCGTAACCCTTTTCTGGGCCGTCATCCGGGTCTTCGGGTCGGTGGAGAGCGCTTTCAACAACATCTGGGAGGTTCAGTCCTCGCGCAATATCGCCCGCCAATACCTCAACTACATCGTCATCGCGATGGTCGCCCCGATCCTCTGGCTCGTGGCCAGCACGATGGGAGGTTATCTGCTCCGGTTCTTCGACGCGGGGAATACGTTCCTCGGCATCCTTCTTTCGAAACTCTCGGCCCTGGTCATCATCTGGGGCAGCTTCACCCTGATCTATGCCGTCGTACCCAATACGAAAGTCTTGTGGCACAGCGCTTTCATGGCGGGTATCGTCGCCGGAACGGTCTTCATGCTCTTTCAGTGGGGCTACCTCTATCTGCAAGGGTGGATGACCTCCTACAACGCGATTTACGGCAGTTTCGCAGCCCTGCCGCTCTTTCTGTTATGGCTGCAAATCTCGTGGGAAATCCTGCTCTTCGGCGGCGAACTCTCGTTCGCCTACCAGAATATCGACCGTTTCGCCGAAGAGCGCGAATCGCTCGGCATCAGCTACGACCGACGCCGCCGGATCATCCTGGCCGTCATGCTCCAGGTCGTACACCGCTTTCGGAAAAACGAAGGGGCGCTCCCCATCGACGAACTCCGCCGCCGACTTTCGCTGCCCACCCGCATCGTGAACGATGTCCTGCACCAGCTCGTGCGCACGGGACTGCTGATCGAAATCCGGAATCCGAACGACGACCGCGAAGTGGCCTTCGCCCCCGGACGGGACATCCACGAAATGACGCTCTACAACATTTTCAGAACCATAGACAATTACAGTTCGACACGCCTCTACTTCGCCGCGACCGAAGAAACGCGCCGAATAGACCGCGCGCTCGACGAACTTCAGACGGCCTGCCGTACAGCGGGCGACCGGCTTCGGCTCATCGACCTGGACGACGCAGTGAACGCCGCCCGCAAACCGGCTTCCGGGCCGCAGCCCGAACCGAAACACTCGGAAAGATGAAAAATATCGTCCTCATAGGCAGCGGCAACCTGGCCGAAGCGCTCGCCCGCGCGATAAGCCGCACGGAAGGAGCAACATTGCTCCAGATCTTCGCCCGCAACGCGAAACGAGGTACAGCACTCGCCCTCGAAAACGGCACCGCGTGGAGCTCCGATCCGCGCGAGCTGGCCGCCGCAGACCTCTACCTCCTGGCCGTCAGCGATGCGGCGATCACCACGCTGGCCGAAAGCCTGCCCATACCCGCCGAAGCCGCTGTGGTACATACGGCCGGAGGCATCGGAATAGAGGCTCTTCCCGCTCGCTTCGACCGTCGGGGCGTTCTCTATCCCCTGCAAACCTTTACCCAAGGCCGCAGCGTGGATTTTGCCAAGATACCTCTTTTCGTCGAAGGAAACGACGACACTTTCACCTCGGAGCTCGAAGCGTTCGCCCGCAATCTGAGCCGCACGGTATATCGAGCCGACTCCGACCGTCGCGTACGCCTTCACCTGGCGGCGGTTTTCGCCTGCAATTTCGTCAATCACCTCTACGCATTGGGAGGCGAGATTTTGCACGGAACCGAACTGCCCTTCGACGTACTGAACCCCCTGATCGCCGAAACCGCAGCCAAAGCCGTCGATTCGGGCGATCCGCATCGGGTGCAGACCGGGCCTGCCGTACGCGGCGACCTGCCGACGTTGCGGCGACACGAAGCCGCACTCGCTCACGATCCGCGACTGTTACGAATTTATGAATCATTAAGTCAAGATATATGGGAAACTTCAAAGAAGACATCGTAAAGACCGAAGCGTTCATTTTCGACGTGGACGGCGTAATGACCGACGGGGGAATCATGCCCCTGGTCGATGGGGATTTCATCCGAAAATACTATGCCAAGGACGGCTATGCCATCGTCTATGCGCTCCGTATGGGTTACAAAGTGTGCATCATCACGGGCGGACGGGGCGCAACGCTCGACCACCGGCTCAAAATGCTGGGACTCACAGATGTTTACCTGGACTGCATGGACAAAATATCAGCCATGCAGGATTTCTTCGCACGCCACGGACTCGATCCGGCGAACGTTATCTACATGGGCGACGACATCCCGGACCTGGAGTGTATGAAAGCAGTCGGAATCCCCGTCTGTCCCTCGGATGCCGCGTCCGAGGTGATCGAAGCCTCGCGCTACGTTTCGGAGTTCGCGGGCGGGCACGGCTGCGTGCGCGACATCATCGAACAGGTACTCCGCGCCAGGGGCGACTGGGCCCGCGATTCCCGGGGCATGCACAGCTCGAATATCGCCGCGTCGCGGTAAAACCAAAAAGCAACGAAAGGGGCTGTCTAAAACTGTTAGACAGCCCCTTTTTCATTTTTCAGAAACAGCAGGAATTAACCACAATCGAACCCTCTTCCTCCGGGAAACAGTTCCCGTGATCGGACACATTCCTCGGTTCCAAGAA
>OGQQ01000124.1_pt1 | contig 77895 bp, 83 predicted proteins | sample 1553281 | NCBI WGS metagenome assembly OGQQ01 (sample SAMEA2579937, study PRJEB22360) | human gut metagenome | biome: human gut; feature: human-associated habitat; material: faeces | place: Denmark | collected 2008/2010 | reverse complement strand
AGAGCGAGGGAGGCTTCTTGAGCTTTTGCTCAAGAAGATGATATAGATAACTTGGTAGTTGGGGTGATGTAGGTGAAACGTTGCATTGTAATTGCCGATATAGCTGCATAATAAAATAAATAAAATTGGAGGATTTCAAAATGGCTATATCGGAGAATAAAATTTATCCCCGCACGAGAGATAAAGAAACGGTTTATTTGAAAAGCGTTGTAACAAACCCTAATATAATTGTTGGCGATTTTACCATATATAACGATTTTGACAATAATCCACAAGAGTTTGAAAAGAACAATGTGTTATATCATTATCCCATCAACCATGATAAGTTGATAATCGGAAAGTTTTGTTCTATTGCTTGTGGCGCAAAATTTTTGTTTAACAGTGCCAACCATGCGCAGACTTCCCTATCAACTTATCCATTCCCTATCTTTTTTGAAGAATGGGGGTTGGAGATTAAAGATGTTGCAACTGCATGGGATAATAAAGGAGATATTATCATTGGTAATGACGTTTGGATTGGGTACGAAGCGGTTATTATGGCAGGCGTTTCGATTGGAGATGGTGCAATAATCGGTACTCGCGCAGTAGTGACAAAAGACGTACCGCCATATACGATTGTCGGTGGCGTTCCTGCCAAGCCAATTCGCAAACGATTTTCAGACGAAACGATTTCCTTGCTCTTGAAATTGAAATGGTGGAATTGGTCAGAACAGAGGATTTCTCAAAATATAGGGGCAATAAAGAACGGAAGAATAGAAAATTTGAATTAAAATACCGTGTGTGGGGGAGGGGATAAACGCTCCCCCTACAATAAATTCCAGCCTGATAAACAGGAAAATGGGAAGTCAGGAGATACATATATGAGTGTGAGACAGGCTGTTTTATCAGATTTAAACATAATCAAACAAATTTCAGAAGTTACTATCGCTGAAATCTATCCGCGCTACTATCCTAAAGGGGCAGTGGATTTTTTCTTAGCACACCATAGCGAAGACAATATTCTCAGCGATATAAAAGGAAACCGAATTTTTCTCTGCCTTGATATAAGGGGAAGTGCAGTAGGAACAGTTACGATAAAAGAAAATGAAATATGCCGTCTTTTTGTCCTTCCATTGTATCAAGGGAAAGGATACGGGACAGAATTGCTTGACTATGCAGAAAAGAAAATTTCATGCGAATATTCAAAAGTGGTATTAGCGGCTTCATTGCCGGCGAAAAAGATGTATCTCAAACGAGGGTATAAAGATACAGAATTTCATATCATAGTGACGAAGAATACGGATTTTTTATGTTATGATGCTATGGAGAAGCAACTGATACTAAATGAGGCAAAATCAGAAAAGTTACTTGACAATATAGATAAAATCCACACTACAGAAATGGGACTCGACAGAATTAGAAAGAATCTGAAATTAGAGACCTATGATGTAGTAGAATATTGCAAAAATAAAATTTCAGATAAAAATTGTCATATCTACCGCCAGGGAAAGAACTGGTACTGCGAGGTTGACAATATTAGAATTACAATCAATTCATACAGCTATACAATTATTACGGCTCATATCATATAGGAGAGAAAGACATGTGAACCTTTGAATTTGAGAGGGATAAATATGGCACTTGCTTTGAGACATTCCGCCGAATCCATGTGAAGGCGAGAAAATAGTCAGAGTTATCGGGCAAACAGGGCGTTCTCAATTTCCGGGTTGTGCATGCAAACGACATGCTTTATACTAGAACATAGTCAGTTTATTGTGCTAAGCACATGTGAAGTTGCTAAAATGAGAAACAGGACAAGGAGTGCAGATAAAATGGGATATAATATAGCGATTGACGGACCGGCAGGCGCGGGGAAGAGTACCATTGCCAAGCTGGTGGCAAAGGAAAAAGGATATATTTATGTGGATACCGGGGCGATGTACCGCGCGCTGGCAGTGTGCTTCCTGGAAAAAGGAATCGAGCCGGGTGATACAGAAAAAGTTATCGAGGCGTGCAGAGGTGCAGATGTTACCATCGGCTATGAGAATGGAGCGCAGCAGGTCTACTTAAACGGGGAAAATGTGACCGGAAAGCTGAGGCAGGAAGCGGTCGGCAACATGGCATCGAAAACTTCTGCCATCCCGGAGGTGCGGGAAAAACTGCTGGCTCTCCAGAGAAACCTGGCAGAAGAAAAGGACGTGGTCATGGACGGTCGGGATATTGGGACGAATATCCTTCCCCATGCGGATGTAAAAATTTACCTGACAGCCAGCGTGGAGACGAGAGCACAGCGCAGGTTCGAAGAGCTTAAGGAAAAGGGAGTCTCCTGTGAATTGCAGGAAATACAGAAGGATATTGCAAACCGGGATGAGCAGGATATGAACCGCAAGATTGCGCCGCTCAAAAAAGCGGAGGACGCAGTGCTCATAGACAGTTCGGATATGACCATCGAAGAGGTGGTCAGCGCCATCTTAGACTGCTGCAGATAGAAAAGTGAGTACTGCTGTATATAGAGGTGTGCTGCAGCAGATAAAAATACAGCGGACAAGTTTTATTATTTGCGCACAAGGGAGGGAGTTGGAAAGGCTATGGAAGTAATAAGGGCAAAAACAGCGGGCTTTTGTTTCGGCGTGAGACGGGCGGTAGATACGGTATATGAGCAAGTGAGAAATCATCCAGATGAACATATCTATACTTATGGTCCGATTATCCACAATGAGGAAGTGATAAAGGACATGGAGAAAAAAGGAGTGACTGTGCTCAGGGCCGAGGCGGAGCTGGATGGTTTTGAAAAGGGCATTGTTATCATCCGTTCCCACGGGGTGGAGAAACGGATTCATGAGAAACTCGAAGGACGCGGCATTACGGTTGTGGACGCCACCTGCCCCTTTGTCAAGAAGATACACCGCATCGCAGAGAGGGAGAGCGCGGCGGGCAGATTTGTCATTATCATCGGTGACCCGAATCATCCTGAGGTACAGGGCATCCGGGGATGGGCGGGAAAAGACGTGGCAGTGGTACAGAATCCGGAGGATATTGAAAAACTATCTGTCGAAAAAAGAGGAAAAATCAGTATCGTCGCCCAGACGACATTTAATTACAATAAATTTAAAGATTTAGTTGAAATTATTTCTGAAAAGAGTTATGATATAAGTGTTTTAAATACAATCTGTAATGCTACGAAAGAGCGTCAGACTGAGGCACAAAGTATTGCAGAAGCGGTGGATGCTATGATAGTGATTGGCGACAAACATAGTTCCAACACCCAGAAGTTATTTGAAATATGTAACAGAGCATGTAAAGATACGTACTATATACAGACACTTGACGATTTGGATTTGAATCAATTAGGGTCAGTGGAAACAGTAGGTATTACAGCAGGGGCATCCACGCCCAACAATATAATTGAGGAGGTTCAAAATAATGTCAGAATTATCGTTTGAACAGATGTTAGACGAGTCATTCAAAACAATTCATAACGGAGAGGTAGTCGAAGGTACGGTCATCGATGTAAAGCCGGATGAAATTATCCTGAACATCGGTTACAAGGCAGATGGTATCATTACGAAGAATGAATATTCCAATGACTCATCTATCGACCTTACTACCGTGGTTTCAGTCGGTGACACGATGAGTGTGAAAGTTTTGAAAGTAAATGACGGAGAAGGGCAGGTATTGCTCACTTACAAACGTCTCGCTGCGGAGAAGGGCAATGAGAGATTAAGAGAAGCATACGAGAATAAAGAGGTCCTCAAAGCGACAGTGACACAGATTCTCGGCGGTGGTATTTGCGCGACAGTAGATGAGGCGCGTGTATTCATCCCGGCAAGCCTTGTATCCGATTCTTATGAGAAGGATTTGAGCAAATACGAAGGACAGGAGATTGAATTTGTTATCAGCGAATTTAATCCGAGAAGAAACCGTGTGATTGGCGACAGAAGACAGCTTCTGGTTGCGGAGCGCGCGGAGAAACAGAGAGAGCTGTTTGAGAAGCTTCAGATTGGCGATACAGTAGAAGGTGTTGTTAAGAATGTAACTGATTTCGGTGCATTCATTGATTTAGGCGGTGTAGACGGGTTGCTACATATCTCCGAGATGTCCTGGGGAAGGGTAGAGAATCCGAAGAAAGTATTCCAGGTAGGCGAGACACTGAAAGTTTTGGTAAAAGATATCCACGATACCAAGATTGCTCTCAGCCTGAAATTCCCTGAGACAAATCCATGGGCACATGCAGCAGAGGATTTCGCGGCAGGCTCTGTGATTCAGGGAAAGGTTGCCCGCATGACAGATTTCGGCGCATTTGTAGAACTGGCTCCGGGAGTAGATGCACTGCTCCATGTATCCCAGATTTCCAGAGCGCATGTAGAGAAACCATCCGATGTACTTTCCATCGGACAGGAGATTACAGCGAAGATTGTAGACTTAAACGAGGCAGAGAAGAAAATCAGCCTCAGCATGAAGGCGCTGGAGCCGGAGGCAGCACCGGCGGAAGCAGAGGATGCGGAATAAAGAATATCAGTAAGGCGGCTTTGCGGAGCCGCTTTTTCTATGTTAAAAAATCGACAAGATGTACGTGTAAATATGCAATTATTATTTTTCAGACACTAGATTTTGTATGTAGAATTTAGTACAATAATTGTATTGTGAAAAGTATGAGAAAGGAAGGGAATGTAAATGGGACTTTTAACCTTTAAAGGCGGAATACATCCGAATGACGGAAAGAGCCTTGCGAAAGACCAGACAATTACCCCGCTTCTTCCAAAGGGAGAATTGGTCTATCCGCTCTCACAACATATAGGTGCCCCGGCAAATCCAATCGTAAAGAAGGGAGACCATGTGTTAAAAGGTCAGATGATAGCGGAGGCAGGGGGATTTGTATCCGCGCCGATTTACGCATCTGTGTCCGGTACTGTGAAGGGGCTGGAGCAGCGCTTCAATCCGACGGGAAGCAAAGTCGAGTGTATTGTGATTGAAAATGACGGAGAATACACGGAGGCAGAATATGAGCCGGTGAAGCCGCTTGCTGAGATGTCGAAAGATGAAATTTTAACGAAGATAGGCAATGCAGGGATTGTCGGTATGGGCGGCGCCGGATTTCCGACAAGGGTGAAGCTCTCCCCCAAGGAGCCGGAGAAGATTGAATATATCATCGCCAACTGTGCCGAATGTGAGCCATACATCACTGCGGACTATCGGCGTATGCTGGAAAATACCGAGGATTTGGTGAGCGGCATGCGTGTCGTCCTCTCCCTGTTCCCGGAGGCAAAGGGAATCTTTGCTGTGGAGGACAATAAAAAGGACTGTATCCAGAAGCTGGAGGAGGCGACAGCTTCCGAGCCCAGGATGGAAGTCAAAGCGTTGATGACAAAGTACCCTCAGGGTGCAGAGCGTCAGCTTATCTATGCTGTGACTAAGCGCGCGATTAATTCCACCATGCTCCCGGCAGATGCGGGCTGTATCGTGGATAATGTGGAGACGCTGGTTTCCATACACAGAGCGGTTGTTGAAGGAAAACCTCTGACAGAGCGCATTGTCACGGTCAGCGGCGATGACATTGAAAAGCCGGGGAACTTTAAGGTGCTCCTGGGTACGAATCACAGAGAATTAGTGGAAGCTGCCGGCGGATTCAAGGAAGCCCCGAAGAAATTGATTTCCGGAGGTCCGATGATGGGATTTGCCATGGTTTCGCTGGATGCCCCGGTGACGAAGACGTCTTCATCCATCCTTGCGTTTAAAGAGGATGTGGTATCAAAGTCTCCGGAGACAGCTTGTATCAACTGCGGGCGGTGCGTGGAAGTCTGCCCGAGCCGTATCATCCCTTCCAGACTGGCGGATTACGCGCAGCGGATGGATGAGGAGGCATTTACGAAAATGAATGGTCTGGAATGTGTGGAATGTGGCTCCTGCAGCTATGTCTGTCCTGCGAAAAGACCACTGAAGCAGGCAATCGGTTCTATGAGAAAGATTGCGCTGGCAAATAAGAGGAAGAAATAAGAGAGGTGAAATGAAGTGAACGAAAATTTGAATGTATCATCCTCACCGCACATTCGCGACAAAGTGACGAGCGGAAATATCATGCTCATGGTAGTGATTGCGCTGCTGCCGGCGACGGTATTCGGAATCTACAATTTCAGACATGAGAATGCGTGGATTCTTGTAGTTGTGACAACAGCGGCTGCGGTCCTGTCAGAATACATATATGAAAAACTGATGCACAAGCCGATTACCATCAAGGATTTCAGTGCCGTGGTGACCGGGCTTCTGCTGGCACTGAACCTGCCGCCCACACTTCCATGGTGGATGGGTGTCTTAGGCGCAGTGTTCGCAATCGTAGTTGTAAAACAGCTTTTCGGCGGACTGGGGCAGAACTTTATGAACCCGGCGCTGGGTGCCAGATGTTTTCTGCTCATCTGTTTTACAGGTCGTATGACCTATTTTGTATATGACGGTGTGACCGGGGCAACCCCGCTGGCAGAACTGAAAGCGGGTGAGGCAGTGAATACCATGGATATGCTGATTGGAAACATCCGGGGTACGATTGGAGAGACTTCCGTGATTGCTATCATGATTGGCGCCATGTTCCTGATTTTGATGGGCGTTATCGACCTGCGTATCCCCGGTACTTATATTGTAACTTTTGTTATCTTTATCGTCATCTTCGGCGGACATGGCTTTGATGCGCAGTATATCACCGCGCATCTGTGCGGCGGCGGTCTCATGCTGGGAGCATGGTTCATGGCTACCGACTATGTGACTTCTCCGATTACGAGCAGCGGGAAGATTCTCTTCGGAGTCTGTCTGGGAATCCTCACCGGTTTGTTCCGTCTCTTCGGCGGTTCCGCAGAGGGCGTCTCCTATGCCATTATCATCAGCAACCTTTTGGTTCCCCTGATTGAGAAGGCGACCCTTCCAAGACCGTTTGGGAAAGGAGGAGAGAGATAATGAATAAGATTATAAAGAATACATTGATACTGACCGTAATCACCGTTGTCTCCGGACTTTTGCTGGGGATTGTGTATGGCATTACAAAAGAACCCATCGCGTTAGCGCAGGAAAACGCGAAGCAGGAAGCTTATCAGAGTGTTCTCTCCGATGCCGAATCTTTTGAGGAATATGCGGATTTTGACGCAGAGAAAGCAGCGGCTCTCTTGAAGGAGAACGGCTATACAGCGGACGATATCACAGAGGTGGCAGAAGCGAAAGACGGAAGCGGCGCCACTATCGGGTATGTTGTGAATGTGACTTCCCATGAGGGATATGGCGGAGATATTTCCATGTCAGTGGGAATTTTGAGTGACGGCACCGTGAAAGGCGTGGAGATGCTTAGCATCAGCGAGACCGCAGGTCTGGGAATGAAGGCCGCGGAAGCAGATTTCAAAGACCAGTTTAAAGACAAACAGGTGGAGAAATTCTCCTACACAAAGACGGGGGAAGATGGAGATGACAAGATTGATGCCATCAGCGGCGCCACCATCACCACCAATGCTGTTACCAATGCGGTGGATTCCGCCCTCGTATATTTTCAGAATGAGTTAGGAGGCGGAGCAAATGAATAAGTGTACAGAGCGAATTTTTAATGGACTTGTGAAGGAAAACCCAACGTTCGTGCTCATGCTCGGAATGTGTCCGACGCTGGCGGTCACCACATCCGCAATCAATGGTGTGGGAATGGGACTTTCCACTACAGCGGTACTCGTTATGTCCAATATGCTGATTTCCATGCTGCGGAAAATCATACCGGATTCCGTGAGAATGCCGGCGTTTATCGTAGTTGTTGCATCTTTCGTTACGATTGTGGATTTCCTTCTGGAAGGATTTGTGCCGAGCCTGTATGACTCACTTGGACTTTACATCCCTCTTATTGTAGTAAACTGTATCATCCTCGGCCGCGCGGAGAGCTATGCCTCCAAAAATCCGGTCCTGCCCTCCATCTTTGACGGAATCGGCATGGGTCTCGGATTTACGGTAGGTCTTACCTGTATCGGTATTGTCAGAGAGCTGTTAGGTGCCGGAATGGTCTTCGGCGTACAGGTGATGCCGGATTCCTATGAACCGCTCACCATCTTTATCCTGGCGCCCGGCGCGTTCTTTGTTCTGGCATGTCTGGTGGCACTGCAGAATAAAGTAAAGAACAATCTGGCGAGAAAAGGAAAACAGGCGCCACAGACGGCAGGATGCGGAGAAGGATGCGCTTCCTGCGCGAACCAGTCCGTGTGCGGAGGACACATTTTCCCCACCGGGGCTGAAAAGGATGAGAAAGAATAGGAGGAAATGACAGTGAAAGAGTTATTATTGATTGCAGTCGGGTCTGCACTTGTAAATAACGTGGTGCTCAGCCAGTTCCTTGGAATCTGTCCTTTCCTGGGCGTTTCAAAGAATGTCAAGACTGCCGCCGGAATGGGCGGGGCTGTGGTGTTCGTTATCACCATTGCTTCCTTTGTGACCGGACTGATTTATAAGTTTATTCTCGGAAATAAAAACATCATGGGCGGAGAGCTGGAATATCTGAACACCATCGTGTTCATCCTGGTCATCGCCGCTCTGGTACAGTTTGTGGAAATGTTTTTGAAGAAGGCGATGCCTCCGCTCTACAATGCGCTGGGCGTGTACCTTCCTCTGATTACGACAAACTGCGCGGTTCTCGGCGTTGCGCTGACAAATGTACAGGAGGGCTACGGTCTTCTGAGCGGCGTGGTGAATGGTTTTGCCACAGCGGTGGGCTTCCTTATTGCTATTGTGCTGATGGCGGGAATCCGCGAGAAGATTGAGTACAATGATGTGTCGGAATCTTTCCAGGGAACACCCATTGTCCTTGTGACTGCAGGGCTGATGGCAATCGCGTTCTTCGGATTTTCAGGATTGATTTAGGAGGGCTTGAAGTATGGATATGTTTGGAATTATTTTAGCAGCCGTCATTGTCGGCGGCACCGGGTTATTCATCGGAGTCTTCCTGGGAATCTCAGGCAAGAAATTTGCTGTGGAGGTCGATGAGAGGGAAGAGGCGATATTAGATGTCCTTCCCGGCAATAACTGTGGAGGCTGCGGATACGCGGGATGTTCCGGTCTGGCTGCCGCCATCGTAAAAGGCGAGGCAGAAATCGGAGGCTGTCCGGTGGGCGGCGCCCCGGTAGCGGCGAAGATTGGCGAGATTATGGGTCAGGCGGCAGGAGAGCAGGAGCGCATGGTTGCTTTTGTGAAATGTGCCGGAACCTGCGAGAAAGCAAAAACAGAGTATGAATATTATGGAATCAAGGACTGCGTGATGGCGAGCCAGATGCAGGACGGCGGAGCTAAGGGCTGTGCCTTTGGATGTCTCGGCTACGGTACCTGTGTGAAGGCGTGTCCTTTTGACGCCATCCATGTCAAGGATGGAATCGCAGTTGTGGATAAAGAGGCATGTAAGGCGTGTGGAAAATGTATCGCTGCCTGTCCGAAGCATCTGATTGAACTGATTCCGTACAAACAGAAGACATTCGTGGAGTGTAACTCCAACGAGAAGGGCAAGGCTCTGATGTCTGTCTGCGAGGTCGGCTGTATTGGATGCCGCATGTGCGAGAAGAACTGTGAGGCGGGCGCTATTACAGTAAAGAACTTCCTGGCACATATCGATGCGGAGAAATGTACAAACTGCGGCGTATGCGCGGAGAAATGTCCGAGGAAGATTATCAAAGTGATTTCATAAGTTGTGTGAAAATAGCGAACCATAAATAATGGAACTTAAAAACAGGGGCGTATCCGAGATGGATGCGCTCCTGTTTTTATGCTTTTCAGGCATGAAAAAGTATGCGATATAACTATTTTTCTATTTTCAAGTACTGCTATATAATAAACCATAGGATAACTGCTGCGGTGAGTCTTATATAGACGATTACGATGTCGTGTTCCTGGGATATCCCAACTGGTGGTATGGTGCTCCTATGGCGCTTTTGTCGTTTATCGAAGAAAATGATTTGTCCGGGAAACAGATTTATCTCTTCTGTTCCCATGGCACCGGCGGGCTTGCCGGCAGCGTGGATGATATTGAAGCAGTGCTGCCGGGAAATGTCTCCCTATCGGATGATGTTTTTGACGTGTATGAAGAAGACGCGGCAGATGCGAAGGAGGAGGTTCAAGACTGGCTTACAGGATTGGGATATTGAAAAAATAGGATTGGTATCTGACGAATAGAGATAGAAATATGATGATGAAATTCATGATATAAGGAGGTTTTTTGTATGGCAAAAAGAGTAATCGCGATACTGCTCGCAGGGATGATGATGGCAGGAGTGACCGCCTGCGGAAGCAGTGACAATGCAAAAAAAGCGGATTCTGAAGCGGCAGGTACAGAAAGCACTGCCAAGGGGCAGGAAGAAGGTACAGAAGAGGGGACCACAGTTGAAACCGGAGAGGGAGACAGCCGGGAACTGGTTGTTTATTTTTCCGCTACAGGGAATACAGAGACGGCGGCGGAGACTTTAGCAGATATGCGCGGGGCAGATATATATGAAATTGTGCCTGAAGAGCCCTATACAGAGGCGGATTTGGACTATGATGAAGATTCCAGCCGTTCTACGCAGGAGCAGAATGACGAGGATGCCCGCCCGGAGATTGCGGGTACAATCGAGAATATCGCCGACTACGATGTGATTTATGTGGGATATCCTATCTGGTGGGGCGATATGCCGCGCATCCTGTATACATTTTTTGATACGTATGACCTCTCCGGCAAGACCATTGCTCCTTTCTGTACGAGTGGGGGAAGCGGGCTGTCCGGTACTCCGTCAACAATCGAATCCCTGGAGCCGGATGCCACAGTAGTGGAGGGACTTCACACATCCGCTTCGGGTGCGGAGAGTGACCTTGCGGACTGGCTGTCCTCTATCGGTATGTAAAAAAGAAACATGTGTGGTCGGTGGGAGACCAGAAAATATAGGGATAAATCAGATGAAAACAAAATTTAAAATCAAGATTGCTATCGATATACTGATGACGGCAGGGCTCTTTTTCTTGAGCGGCTATCAGTTCTGGGGAGAGGAGCTCCACGAGTGGATAGGGGCGGGAATGTTCGTTTTGTTTTGTGCACACCATATTCTGAATGGGAACTGGCACAAAAATTTGCCGAAAGGGAAATATTCGTTATCCAGAGGAATTCAGACGGCTGTGGATGCGGCGCTCTTTCTGGCGATGCTCTCAGAGATGTACAGCGGCATCGTCCTATCAAGGCATGTGTTTGCCTTTCTTCCCATCGGGGGCGGGCTGTCCCTTGCGAGAAAGCTGCATATCCTGGGCGCGTACTGGGGATTTTTGCTGATGAGTGTACATCTGGGTATGCACTGGAAGATGGTGATAAACCTGATATCCAAAAAAATCGGGTTAAAAGAGCGCTCCCGATTGCGCGCGGTCATCACAAACGCAGTGGGAGGGGGAATTGCCCTCTACGGAATCTTTGTTTTTATCAAACGGGATTTTATAACATATCTCTTTCTGAAAAGCGAGTTTGTTTTTCTGGATTATACAGAATCTCCGGTTCTTTTTTATTTGGATTATGCGGCGCTTATGGGACTGTGTATATTTATTTTCTACCATATAGAGGCAAAGACGAGACGGCATGGATGATGCCGTCTCGCCTTTGTTCTAAGTAAGTGGTTTAACAATATTTTTCCAACAGCCGCAAGAGCTCCGGTATATTCAGCGGCTTGGCAACATGACCATTCATGCCGCAATCCAGACAGGTTTTTACATCATCGGAAAAAGCGTCCGCGGTCATGGCGATAATGGGAATTTGTCTGGCATCCTCGCGTTCCATAGCTCGTATAGCCTGTGTCGCTTCAAAACCGTTCATTTCCGGCATCCGCAAATCCATCAAAATTGTGTCATAATATCCTAGCTGTGCCGCAGCGAATTTTTCCACGCAGAGCTTTCCGTTCTCTGCCCATTCAAGAACGAAGCCCACACTGGAGAGAAGCTCGTTTGCGATTTCCCAGTTCAGCTCATTGTCCTCGGCAACCAGCAGCTGTTTTCCGCTGAAATCTATTTCCGGCTCGGCGGGCAGGTCTGTTTTCTCCGTCTCCGGCTCGGCAAAGGGTTTTAAAGAATGATAGAGAGTCGACTTAAACAGCGGTTTGGAAATGAAACCGGTTATACCCGCATCCCGCGCCTCTTTTTCAACATCGTCCCAATCATAGGCAGACATCAGTAAAATCGGTAAATCGTCACCGATGCGGCGGCGCATTTCGCGGGCGGTTTCGATGCCGTCCATTCCCGGCATTTTGCAGTCCAGTAAAACAACATAGTAATCTCTGTGCTGCATATGCCGTTTCTCTGTCATATCAATAGCGGTAGGACCATCCAGTGCCCATTCCGCATGAACGCCAATCTCATTGAGAGAATCCACTGCACTGTGGCATAGCTCTTCGTCATCATCTACCACAAGGACTTCCCATTTCGGCAAAATCATTTCTTCCACCCTGGATTCACCGCGCTCAAAATCAAAGGTGATGTGGAACTCGGTGCCTTTATCCGGCTCGCTCTTTAAATCAATGGTGCCCTCTGCTTTATCTACGATGTATTTTGTGATGGACATACCCAGACCGGTTCCTTCCACTTTGTGGACACGGGCGTTGTCCTCGCGCACAAAGCTCTCAAAAATTTTCTTCTGGAACTCCTCTGTCATGCCAATGCCTGTATCCTTTACCCAGAAATGCGTCCGGACATATTTTTCTCCCTTGGGTGAATCCTCCTGCGCTACGGTCACAGTGATGTCCCCGCCCTCCGGCGTGAACTTTAAAGCGTTTGAGAGAAGATTAAGCAGTACCTGGTTTAAGCGTACGCTGTCGGCATAAATATTCTCAGTCTGGATTTTGTTAATAAAGATGTTGAAAGATTGCTTCCTCGCTTTAATCTGCGGCTGAATGATACTAACGATGCTCTCCATCATTTCCCGCAGGGAGAGAAGAGCAATATTCAGGGTCAGCTTTCCGCTTTCAATTTTCGACATATCCAGCACATCATTGATAAGCCCCAGTAAGTGCTTGCTGGACAGGGTGATTTTTCGCAGACATTCTGAAACTTTATCCCGATTATCTATATTTGAGCCTGCAATCGCCGTCATACCGATAATGGCGTTCATAGGGGTCCGGATATCGTGGCTCATATTGGAAAGAAACTCACTTTTTGCTCTGTTTGCAGCGAGCGCGTCCTCCTTCGCCTCCGCCAGTGCCTTCATCTGGCGGGTAGAGTAGCTCCAATAGATGAAGTAAACAATGAGCATGATACCCATAATGATGCCGCAGCTCACCAGGGAGGAAACGACTCTTTGCTGCCCAAGTGTGGCGAGGGCTTCGTCAAGGACACCATGGGGCATGACAGACAGCATCATCCACTCCGTGTTTGCCAAAGGCGTACAGCGGAAATGGCGTGTTTCTCCGTGTATGGGGACAACACTGCTGTAAGTTTTCCTTTCGGTAATGGTCTCCCGCAAATCTGCCGCAATCTCTTCGGCATTTTCCACATCGGCTTCCCGCCCGTTATTCAAAATCCAATCATAACAATTCCCTTCAGGGTTTTTAAAGTCAGAGTTGTTTACCACATAGGTCCCATCGGGACGGACAATGTTTGTAAAAATCAACGAGTCATCCTCGCCCAAAGAAAGGGCGTCTGTCAGATTTTGAATGGGAACGCCTACTAACAGAGCCGTGCAATGATTTCCATTTGACAGCGGATAGCCCATGTTCACCGGATAACCAACAGAAACACCGTATAGAAGGACTGACGTTCCGTCATCTTCCATGCCGAGCGATACCATGGTCTCACCATTGTTCATAGCAGTAAGAAAATTATCGGCATTCTCTATTTCTATAGGATTCCCCAAAATGTTCTCCATATTACCGTCTACATCCAACAGATATGTATGCGTAAATCCTCTTGACTGAGCAATTGAGGAGAGGCTTTCCCGCACATTGTCATCCATGGCTTCCACCTCTTCCGGCGGAAAGTCCAGCAAAACATTTCTTACCTGAATCAGCCGCATGTTCAGCAGGGTATCAAAGTGATTTTGAATCTGCACACTCATTCCCTGCATATATGTGTCCGCAACCTGATTCAACGTACTTGTATTTTGTCTTGTCATATATATTGTAATAAAATAGAACACAAGCACACAAAGCAAAAGCATACCGGCTATGGTCGCAGGAAAAACTTTCAGCGCTTTTTTATCTATTTTTTTATCCATGTCAATCATCCTTTGTCTCTGTTTTTAATCGTTTTATTCAAGAGCTTTGATTGCCGCTGATAGGATTTCATAGGCTTTCGTGATTTCCGGCATCAATTCCACAGCCCTGTCCCAGTCGTCGGCTCGAAACGCTGAAACCTGCTCGCTCAAAAGGGAAAACAATCCCGTCATGGAAAGATTCCCGGAAATGCCTTTTAGTGTATGTGACGCTGTCAGGGCAGCCTCCTGCTGTCCGGCATCAATTGCCGCCGCCAGTTTTTCATAGTTGGTATCGTCTAAAAACTTTTTCAGGAATCGTTCCAATAGAGTTTCGTTTCCCATGAACCGCTCCAGAGCGGTGGGGACATCGATTCCCGCCTCTTTTAGTCTTTCTCTCATCAATTCTTGCATTGTATTATCCTCCCATCCTTTAGGAATACAACTATTGTACATGAAACGGTACATGATTTCAATGTCCGCTTCGATGATTCACTGCGAAATCGCAGCTATTTAATAATGGAGAGATGGGACAACGCTGCGGAAGCGGCAATCACAATTTTGTGATTATTCTTTTCCTTTGATTTTTACTCCAAAAACTATGATACAATAGGGGAAATATGCGGGAGTGATTTTGCAGTTTTATGTCAGAAAAGGGGCAGGATATAACTGGTCTCCGACAAAATTGTATTCCTATTCCCGCGGTACGGGAGGCTTGGGATGCAAAGAATTTTAATTGTGGAGGATGACTGGGAATTAAATACAGGGCTTGCTTATATGCTGGAAAAGGAAGGCTTTGAAGTTGCCAGCGCCCACTCTGTCAGGGAAGGGAAAGAACGATATCGGGACGGGGGAGCGGATTTGGTGCTTCTGGATGTAAATCTGCCGGACGGAGAGGGTTTTTCTTTTTGCCAATGGATGCGCACTATGGGAAAGGTGCCGGTACTGTTTCTGACTGCGCGGGATTTGGAGGAAGATGTGCTTACCGGGTATGAACTGGGAGCAGAGGACTATGTGACAAAGCCCTTTTCTATGAAAATCCTTTTAAAGAAGATTGACGTCATTCTCAAAAGGACAAAGGAGAACACAGAGGCTGCCTTTGATGACGGATTTCTCATTGTAGATTTAGAGAAAGCGCAGGTGCGAAAAGGCGGTGCTAAGGGGGAGGAGTTGAGTGTGACACCGACAGAGTTTCGGATTCTGCGGGAATTTTTGTCCCATCCGGGACAGCTTATGACCTATGAGGTGCTGCTTGAGAGACTGTGGGATTTGGGAAACCAGTTCGTGGACAAACATGCCCTTGCCGTCAATATAGGGCGGCTTCGCGGCAAGATAGAAGATGAGGAACACAAATATATTTCCAATGTATATGGGATGGGATATCAATGGATTGGTTAAAGATAGTTACAGTGCTGACATTACTCTTTTCAGGATATATGGCATGGCGGCAGTACCGGCTAAAAAAAGACGTCTATGATTTTGCGCGAAAAATAGAAGAGAGTCTGGATGCAGTCATTATGGGGAAAAGGAGGCAAAGCGCGGAGGAGATAACGGATACGCTTTTTGGCAGGGTCAATGAAAAACTGGCAAGAGCAGAGGATATCTTGGAGTCAAAGGAGAGAGAAAGCCTGGAGGGAAAGCGGCAGATGAAGGAGCTGATATCCGATATTTCCCACCAGACGAAGACGCCTATTGCCAATCAGAAGCTCTGTCTGGAGGTTTTAAAGCAGGAAGGGTTAAGTGCAGAAGGGTGGATGTTCTTAGAGAGGCTGGAGCAACAGACAGACAAGCTGGATTTTCTTTTGCAGAGTTTGGTGAAAATGTCCCGGTTGGAGACGGGCGTCATCCAGATTCAGAAAAAAGAGGCGGACCTCATTTACACCATCCGGCAGGCGGTGTCGGGGATTGTCCCGGCAGCGGCAAAAAAGAAGATTTCTCTCTGTGCGGAGATGGAGGAATATCTGACTGTATTCCACGATGTCCGCTGGACGGAGGAAGCAGTGCACAATCTTTTGGACAATGCGGTCAAATATACCAAGGAGGGTGGTAATATCTCGCTTTTTATTAAGAAGGGAGAGATATTTACCGAGCTGCATGTGAAGGATTCGGGAAAAGGAATTGCAGAGGAGCGGCAGGCATCTGTTTTTTATCGATTTTACAGGGAACCGGAGGTGCACGAGATGGAGGGCGCCGGGATTGGGCTGTATCTGACCCGGAAGATTATGGAACTGCAGGGCGGTTATGTGACAGTGGACTCCGCTGTGGGAGAAGGAGCGGATTTTACACTTTATTTTCCCAACGACCGTTCTGTGAGGAGGGACTAAGCAGTGCCGCCATATTGAAAAGACCTGGGGCTTTGCAGTTTTGAAGAGACATAAGTACGGCGGTTTTTAAATAGCAGAAAGTCTCACAGTTTTGTGATTGTTTTTAGTTGAGACTGGTTTGTGATTTTTGCGTAATACAATAAAAGCAGAACAGAAGAAGGAGGCAAACCAATGGAATCATGGATTGTGAGGACAGAACATCTGAAAAAATATTATAAATTGGGAAGTAACACAGTGAAAGCCCTTGATGGGGTGGACTTCCGCGTGCGGGAGCGGGAATTTGTGGCGCTGATTGGCAAATCGGGGAGTGGAAAGAGTACCCTGCTGCACATGATTGGAGGGCTGGATACGCCCACTTCCGGGGATGTATACGTGGCGGGAAAACGGCTGGCTTCCATGAAGCGGGAGCAGCTCGCCATTTTCCGCAGGAGAAAGGTGGGCTTCGTCTTTCAGAGCTACAATCTGGTGCCGGATTTGAATGTATATGAAAATGTAACCCTGCCTGTAGAATTGGACGGAAGGAAGGTCGATAAGGAGTTTGTAAGGGAGATACTGCATGTTTTGCAGCTGGAGGAAAAGCGGGAAGCGCTTCCTAATACCTTATCCGGCGGACAGCAGCAGAGGGTAGCGATTGCACGCGCCATTGCCGCTAAACCGGCCATCATTCTGGCGGATGAGCCAACGGGCAATCTGGACACAGCCGCCAGTCACGATGTAATGGGACTTTTGAAAGTTGTGGCAAGGCAGTTTCAGCAGACGGTAATCCTCATCACCCACGACCAGGACATCGCGCAGATGGCGGACCGGATTGTGCGAATCGAGGACGGGAAGATTCTGCCTTCTGTCCGGGAAAAGACAGGGGAAGGCACAGGAAAGGCAGGTGGCGGATATGCTGAGGAATGACAACCAGGAAATCATTCGCCGTCTGGCAGGACATTCTCTGAAAAATAACCGCCGAAGGACTCTGATTATGGGGCTGGCAGTCGTGCTCTCGTCTTTTATGCTCTTCAGTGTGTTTACAGTAGGTATCACATATTTTAACATGCTGCGTTTACAAAATATCCGTCTGGGCGGCTCAGAGGAAGATGCGGTCATGTACGGCATGACGGAGGAACAGAAGGAAAAACTGGAAGCAAATCCGGATATCGAGAAAATCGGAATCGCCGCAGTTTCGGGGTATGTGGAAGCCACAGACAGGGATGATACCATCAATGTGGGGCTGATGTGGGCGGATGAGACATACTGGGAGGAGATGATGGCTCCTGCCAGAAAGTATGTAAAAGGCGCATATCCCAAAGAGAAAAATGAAATCATGGTGACAAAGGCGGCTTTAAAAGAGTGCGGCTATGAGGAACTCTCTGTGGGGGATACGTTTGTGATGACCTGGGGAGACGCGCAGTGGCAGCCTCGTACCGAAGAATTTAAGATTTCCGGCATCTGGGAAGGCTACGGGACAAAGAAAGTCTTCTATGTATCAGAAGAATTTTATCAAAACAGCGGGTATGAACTGTCTGAGGTATCGTCGGGCAGATATTTTATCGATTTCAAGCAGAGATTTATCAGTGAAAAAGAACAGAAAGCGTTTATTGAAGGGATGAATCTGGAAAAGCAGCAGAATATTTTCTTTTCCGTGACTGCTGCGGAGTCGATTCCTGTTTTTCTGGGGCTGTGCGGGATTGCGCTGTGCACCTGCCTGTGTGCCTACCTTTTAATCTACAACATACTCTATCTCGCTGTGTCGGGAAATGTCCGGTATTATGGACTTCTACAGACGGTGGGAATGACGGGGCGGCAGGTGAAATCTCTGATTCGCCGCCAGATGCTTTTGGTCGGAGGCGCGGGGACGGCAGGAGGAATCTGCCTGGGGATACTGGTGTCCTTTTTCCTCATTCCCTCTGTCGTAAGGTTTTTAGGTGTAAGAGCAAAAGGGATAGGGGAGATTGAAATTTCCTTCCATCCGGCAGTTTTTTTGATTACAGTGGTATTGAGCGCTCTGACCATCTACATGGGGAGCAGAAAACCCGTGCGCATGGCGGAATCCATTTCTCCGGTGGAGGCGGCGAGCTATCGGTCTTCAGGTGGAAGAAAGGACACGCGCAGGACAAAGGACGGAAACCTCCTGCAAAAGATGGCATGGAATCAAATTACAGGTGACAGGAAGCGTTCTGCGGTCATTATTTTCTCTATGGGGATGGGGCTGTCCATTTTCCTCTGTCTCGTGACTATGATTCACAGTCAGGGACCGCGCACCTTCGTGTCCAATTATATGAACATGGACATTACAGTGGAAAATGATACCCTGAAAAAGGAAAACCATGACGACTGGGTACAGCTTATGGATGGAGCTTTTCTGGAAGATATCCGAAAGAGCGCAGGAGTTGGCGAGGTAAACCCGGTTCATGTCATGGAAATCATGATTCCATGGGAACCGGATTTCGCGGATACATGGATGCGGGAAGAATTCGCCATGTGGATGCGGGAGCCCTATGAGGGAAAATATGAGCAGGAGTATAAGGAACATCCTGAAAACTTCGGAACATTTCTCGTGGGAATCAATGAGCGGGATTTCGATTTTCTCAATGAAAACCTGGAAAATCCGGTGGACAAAAAGGAATTTGAAGCGGGCAGGATATGTATCCTCTACCGCAACGGACTGGAGTTTGAGACGGAAGAACTGGCGGGAAAAGAGGTGACCTGTGCTGTCTATGGAAACAGAGAAATGACCTGTACCTTCGAGATTGCAGGACTTACCGATGAAAGCTATTACAGCGGTCCCATGCTGGGCTTTCCTCCGGCAGTCATTGTAAGTGAAAACGCCCTGGAAAGATTTGCACAGGAAGCTTTCGCACAAGGAGCCGAAAATGCGCTGACTTACGTATCAAAATTTTCCGCGCGCTATGACGAGAGCTACGACGCAGAGACGGAAGACGCTGTCCTTTCCCGTATAGAAGAGAGTCCTCACGCCAATGATTTTTCCTACACCTCTAAAATCCAGGAGTTAAAAAATGTGGAAGCGGCGCAGGGAAATATGATGGAGGTGGGAATCGGAGTGGCTTTTATCCTCGCTTTCATCGGAATTTTAAACTATATCAATACGGTGGTAGGAAATATCCAGAACCGCCAGATAGAACTGGCTATTTTAGAAAGTGTGGGGATGACGCAGAAACAGATGAACCGCATGCTTGTCTTAGAAGGCGTCTTCTTTGCCGCAGGCTCTCTGCTGTTCACGGGAACAGTGGGACTTGGCGTCACGTATGTGGTCTATCAGTCCATGAACTATATGGGAGCCGGGTTTACAGTGCCGGCGCTCCCGGTGATTTTTATGATTCTGTTTATCCTGGGCGTGTGTATTGTCATCCCCGTTGTCTCCAGATATGTGGTGACGAAGAACGGAAGTGTGGTGGAGCGCATACGAGGAATCACTCACTTGTCCGTATAATGGAGCGCGCCGTCATCCGTCACAAAGATGGCCTCCACTCCATCCAGAGTTTCGATGAACTCCATCCCTTTCTCAAGTCCCAGCGCGTAGCAGGTGGTACTTAACGCATCGCCGTCCACCGAGCTGTCGGAGAGGATGGTAACCTGCAGAAGGTCATTCTCACAGGGATAGCCAGTGGCGGTGTCCAGGATATGGTGATAGATTTTGCCGTCCTTCTCAAAATAGCGCACGTAGTTGCCGGAGGAGACCACAGACTGGTCGCTGATTTCCAGTGTTGTCAGCACTTCATTCTTTTCGGCAAAAGGCTTCTGGATGCCAATCTCAAAGGGAGTGCCGTCGTAATGACCGCCCAGAGCGAGTACATTACCGCCCAGATTGATGAGGGCGTGCTCCACGCCGGAATCCTGGAGAAATTCTTTTAAGCGGTCTGCGATGTACCCTTTGGCAATGCCGCCTAAGTCAATCTGTGCCTGGGGGTCAGTCAAGGTGACCGTGTTGCCCTCAATTTTTACATTTCTATCATCTACATGGGAGAGCGCCTCTGACAGCGCGGCAGGGTCGGGGAGCGCTTTTCCTGTGTTGTCCTGAAACTTCCACAGACTGTTTACCGCGCCGATGGTGATGTCAAATTTTCCTTCAGAGAGTTCGCCGTAGTCAAGCCCTATCTGTATCAGAGCAGCTGTCTCTTCGTCCACCTCCACGGGTTTGCCCTGGGCGGCGTTGATACGGGAGACATCGCTGTCCTCGATGGTGCGGCTGAACAGCCTTTCATAGCGGCTGCACAGTTCTTCGCACTCCTCCAGTATCTCATCGCTTGCGCCCCAGACCGTGACCTGTATGACCGTGTCAAAATAAAGCCCTGTGAACTGCTGCCTCTCGCTCTTGGGAGGAGTGGAGCAGCCGGACAGCACAGCGGGGCAGAGTAGGATAAGGGTACATATACAAAACAGAAAGGATTTCAGCCTGATTTTCATTTTAACTCACCTCAGTATTTCATCGGTATCCTGATTTTGCGCAGAAACAGGACGGAAGTTTGTCTATAAACAAGAGTCCGTTTTCCCGCAGACAGGAATCTGTCTCCCATTATAATGGCTTGCCGGAAAAAGGACAAGCAGTGTGCAGAAATTTAAGGCCACAAAAAAGACCTGAGAGGGAGTGGAGCTTTTCCTACCCGAACATGTGGTTGCATTCTAATTTGCGGTGTGCTATCATAATGCGTAAAGAGGTCAAAAATGAAGAAAAATGATTGGATTTTAATTGGCATTGTCATCCTCATAGCCGCGGTTTTTTTCCTGTTTCAGACATTTAAACCTAAGAGCGGCGCGCAGGTGGTGGAAATCACCGTGGATGGGGAGATTTACGGCACCTATGATTTAGATGAGGAGCAGACGATAGAGATAAACGGCACGAATACATTGACCATCGAGGACGGGAAGGCGCAGATGGAAGAGGCAGACTGTCCGGACTTGCTCTGTGTGCATCAGAAGGCAATCTCAAAGGAAGGGGAGAGTATCATCTGCCTTCCGAATAAAGTGGTCGTCACCATACGCGGCGGAGAAGAGACAGAACTGGATGCGGTGACAAATTAGAGAAAGGCAGGAAGGACTTTGAAGAACCGGGCGGCATATTTCGGCGTATTTACAGCGCTGGCACTGATTTTCAGCTATGTGGAGACTTTGATTCCCATACAGATAGGGATACCGGGAGTGAAGCTGGGGCTTGCCAATCTCATCATTGTCATCATGCTCTATAAGCGAAACGCCGGGGAAGCTTTGCTGCTCTCGGTCGTGAGGGTGGTTCTCTCAGGCTTTTTGTTCGGCAGCTTGTTCAGCATTTTGTACAGCCTGGCGGGAGGAATCCTAAGCCTTCTTGTGATGGCATTTTCGAAAAACAGAAAATCGTTCAGCGTAATCGGTGTGAGTATTGCCGGAGGGGTATTTCATAATATCGGGCAGCTCATTGTGGCGATGGCAGTAGTGGAGACGTTTGAGGTGGCGTATTATGTCCCGGTGCTTCTGGTGGCAGGATGTCTGACAGGCGCCCTGATTGGAATCGTGTCGGACGCGGTATTGAAGCGTACAGCGCAGATACATCTGTAAGGCGCGGCGGACAAGCAGAGGCAGCGAAGTGGTAAAGGAGAAAAAAGATGATTTCATATATCAGAGGGGAACTGGCGGCAGTGGAACAGGAGAAGGCAATCGTGGATGTGGGCGGCGTAGGCTACGGCATCTACATGCCGGAGCGGTCTTTAGGGCTTTTGCCCGCCACGGGAAATGAGATAAAACTGCATACCTATTTGAATGTCCGGGAGGATGCCATGCAGCTCTTCGGGTTTTTGACAAAAGATGAACTGGAGATTTTCAAGCTGCTTATCGGTGTGAGCGGAATCGGACCGAAGGGGGGACTTAACATTCTTTCCAGTCTTTCCGGGGATGATTTGCGCTTTGCAGTGCTCTCCGGGGATGTGAAGGCGATTTCTAAAGCACCGGGAATCGGGAAGAAGACGGCGGAGAAGCTTATCATTGAATTGAAAGATAAGCTGAATATCGAGGATATGCTGCATCCGGAAACGAGAGCGGAAGCAGTGGAAGTATCGGAGACAGCAGGGGAGATACAGAACGAGGCGGTGCAGGCTCTGGTGGCGCTGGGCTATGGCAGTACGGAGAGTATGCGGGCAGTGAGAAAAGCAGGCGCAGATTTCCATACAGTAGAAGAACTTTTGAAAGCAGCGCTGAAGAATTTATTCTAAAAATAGTGAAGAACAGGTTGAGAGCATATGGGAAAGCGAATCATCACAACAGAAAATCTGGAAGAAGATATTAAGATAGAGAGCAGTCTGCGCCCGCAGCGTCTGAAAGAATACATCGGGCAGGAGAAGGCGAAGGAGACGCTGGAGATTTACATAAAGGCGGCGAAGGAACGAGGCGAGGCGCTGGACCATGTGCTGTTCTACGGACCGCCCGGATTGGGAAAAACTACCCTGGCGGGCATCATCGCCAACGAGATGGGGGTCAATCTGAAGGTGACTTCCGGTCCGGCAATCGAGAAACCCGGAGAGATGGCGGCAATTCTTAATAATCTGCAGGAGAGGGATGTCCTCTTTGTGGATGAGATACACCGGCTGAACCGGCAGGTGGAGGAGGTTCTCTATCCGGCTATGGAAGACTATGCCATTGACATTATGATTGGAAAAGGAGCAACCGCCCGTTCTATCCGCCTGGAGCTGCCGAAATTTACACTGGTGGGAGCCACCACCAGGGCGGGGATGCTCACAGCACCTCTGCGCGACCGTTTCGGCGTTGTGAACCGGCTGGAATTTTACACGGAGGAAGAACTGGCAACCATCATCATCCGCTCCGCACAAGTGCTGGATGTGGAGATTGAGAGGGAAGGCGCGCTGGAGCTCGCCAGACGTTCCAGAGGGACGCCCCGTCTTGCCAACCGGCTCTTAAAGCGGGTGCGGGATTTCGCCCAGGTAAAATATGACGGCGTCATCACCAAGCAGGTGACGAACCTGGCATTAGACCTTCTGGATGTGGACAAGTACGGACTGGATTCCATTGACCGCAACATCCTTCAGACAATGATTGAGAAGTTCCAGGGGGGACCGGTGGGGCTTGATACCCTTGCGGCAGCGATTTCTGAGGACGCGGGCACGCTGGAGGATGTGTATGAGCCGTATCTTCTGAAAAACGGATTTATCCAGAGGACGCCCAGAGGACGGATTGTGACAGAACTTGCCTATGCGCATCTGGGGCTTCCTTTTTCCGGGTAAATAGTTTATAATAACAGATATGAAACGCAAGGAGGAAGCTATGAGTTCAGCAAAACATTTTACAGAAGTTTTAATCGGAGGGAAGGTATACACCCTGAGCGGTTTTGAAGGTGAGGAGTATCTCCAGAAAGTCTCTTCCTATCTGAACCATAAGATTACAGAATGTGCGAACAGCGAAGGGTACCGCAAGCAGAGCGCGGACACCCGCAATGTGCTCCTTGCCCTGAATATCGCGGATGATTATTTTAAGGCGAAGAAGCAGGGAGATTCCCTGGAAAGTGATATTGAGTTAAAGGATAAAGAGATGTATGATCTGAAGCATGAACTGATTTCCGCGCAGATTAAGCTGGAGAACGCGGAGAAAGAACTTGCCAAGATGAAAGAGGATAATAACGACCTCCAAATGCAGATCGTAAAATTAGAGACAGAGATGAAAAACAGGAGAAGATAAACGAATCTGCCATGAAAGTCGGAAAAGCTCTATGTACAGCAAAAATGGGGTGTTTGGCTTTTGCCGGACATCCCATCTCTTTTAAGGCTTGAAATGAGGCTGCCGCAATCCCACTGGCTTTAGACAATGGGGAGTTCACATGATTCGGAAGGAGATAGCATGTCCATCATTCGGGAAAAGATAGAGATATTATCGCCGGCAGGCTCCTTTGAGAGCTTCCGCGCGGTCATCACAGCGGGAGCGGATGCCGTCTATGCCGGCGGGCAGAGGTTTGGAGCGCGCGCCTTTGCAGAAAATTTTTCGCCCCAGGAGCTTCTGGAGGCAATCGATTACGCGCACCTGCACGGAAAACGGTTTTACCTGACAGTCAACACCCTGTTAAAGGATGAAGAGATGGAAGAGTTGTATGACTATCTGGCTCCTTTGTACAGGCAGGGACTGGATGCGGTAATCGTGCAGGATCTCGGCGTGCTTTCCTTTGTTAGGGAGCATTTCCCGGATATGGAAGTGCATGCCAGCACGCAGATGACCATCACCGGGGCGGACGGTGCCCGGTTTTTGAAAGAACTGGGTGTGAAGAGAGTGGTTCCCGCAAGAGAACTATCCCTTCCGGAAATCGCGCAGATACGTGAAAAGACAGGGCTGGACGTGGAGTGTTTTGTGCACGGAGCTCTGTGTTACTGTTATTCCGGGCAATGCCTGTTAAGCAGTTTTATCGGCGGACGAAGCGGCAACCGGGGACAGTGCGCCCAGCCCTGCAGACTGCCCTACGCAGCGGGCAGGGAAAAGGGCTATCTTTTAAGCCTCAAGGATATCTGCACGCTGGAGATGATTCCGAAGATGGCGCAGGCAGGCATCAATTCCTTTAAAATCGAGGGCAGGATGAAGAAACCGGAATATGTGGCGCTGGTGACAGCCATGTACCGCAAATATCTGGATTTGTACCTGGAAAAGGGTGAGGAAGGATTCCATGTGGAATCAAAAGATTTGGAGCGCCTGAAAGATATTTACAACCGTGGCGGTTTCCACACCGGTTACTATGAGAAGCACAATGGCAGGGACATGCTCTCTCTTGGCAGACCGAACCACGCGGGAGTGCCCGCGGTCAGGGTTCTGGCGCAAAAAGGCAGGGAAGTGACGGGAACGGCGTTGACAGAGATTCACAAAGGCGATATTCTGGAACTGTCCTGTAAAAATAAGAAAAACACAGATAATTATACTTTTGGAAAAGGGGCGGAAAAAGGAAAGACGGTCACATTCCTGGCTCCGAAGAATTATTTTTATAAAAAAGGAACTCTTTTAAACCGGGTCCGCAGCCAGCATTTGCTCGATGAGACAGACCGGGCATATGTTTCTGCGAAAAAGACCGAGGAGATAGAAGGAACTTTCACGCTTCACGCCGGGAGTCCCGCTGCTCTGGAAGTGTGTTATAGCGGAGTGCGCGTGCGGGTACAGACGGAACTTTCAGCAGAAGAAGCGCAAAAGAAGCCTCTGGGGAAGAAAGAGACAGAGGAACAGCTTCGCAAGACAGGGAACACAGAGTTTTTCTTCGGACGTCTGGAGATGGACATGGAAGAATCCGTATTCCTCCCCATGCAGGAGATAAAGAAACTGCGGAGAGCCGCGCTGGAGGAGTTAAAAGAGGCTGTATGCCGGGCATACAGAAGGCGGGAGGATACGACAGAGAGGAAACAGGCAAACCAGGCGCAGGATGAACTGCAAGTGGATGGACAGTCCCAGGTGCGGGATATATTTGCAAGTGGTGAACAGTCCCAGATGCGGGATGTATTTGCAGGCGGTGAACAGCTCTATGTGGAGAAAATGCCGTCGGTGTCTGTCCTTGCGGAGACGAGAGAACAGCTTTTTGCGGTGGAGGAATTTACAGAGTTGACAGCGGATACGGGAGAGAAAGTGCCATTTTTATCCCGAGTCTATGTGGACTGCCAGATGGATGGAGAAATCCTTCCCAGACAGGATATCCGGGATTTGTGCCGCAGGCTTAAGGAGCGGGGAAAAGAAGTGTACTGTGCGCTGCCTGCCATTTTCCGCAGTGAGGCGGCAGAACTTCTTAAGAGGGAATATACATCTTTTGAGGCGTTCGCTTTTGACGGGGTACTTGTGCGAAATTACGAGGAAATCCGGTTTTTAAGAGACCAAAAATTTGACAGACCGGTGATTTTGGACCATAATCTGTATGTGTGCAACCAGAAGGGAAAACAGTTCTGGCAGTCACAGGGAGTTGAGACATTTACCGCGCCTGTGGAGCTTAACAGGCGGGAGCTTGACAGGTTGGGCTTGGAACATGCGGAACTGGTCGTATATGGACATCTGCCGGTGATGGTGAGCGCTCAGTGTATCGCGAAAACCGTGGAGGGATGCAGAAAGGATTCCCGCGTGCGTATGCTTAAGGACCGTCTGGGAAATCAGTTGCCGGTGAGAAATTACTGTGGACTGTGTTATAATATCATTTATAATACGTCTGCGCTCTGTCTTGCGGATTTGACAGAGGATATCAGAGAACTGTCCCCGGCGGCAGTGCGTCTTTGGTTCACTGTGGAGAGCAGAGATACGTGCCTTGAAGTATTGAAGTTTGTGCAGAAGGAATGGGAAGAAAATACAGGAGCGGACAGGGAAGAGAAGGTTTTGGCTTTCCGGGAAGCGGGGTATACAAGAGGGCATTTTAAGAGAGGAATAACATAGGAGCAGGTGGAATCGTGGTCAATATCATTGTAGAATTATCAAAATATATCATCATCCTTTTGATGGCGGCGTATACGTTTTCCTGTTTTTCTATCTTCGCGCAGAATTACGAGGACGATGAAAAACGGGTGCTCATCCGGCAGAATGTGCTGATGTTCACGCTGCAGCTTATGGCTTATCTGGTCATGTATGTAAAGACGGAAGACATGAAAATCCTCTTTATTTACGGTGTGCAGGCAGTCATCTTTCTGGCGGTCATCGTGTTGTACAATGTCATTTATCCGAATGTCTCCAGGCTTGTTGTCAATAATATGTGTATGCTGATGAATGCGGGGATGATTATGATTACCCGTCTGTCCTATGACAATGAGGTGCCTTACGACAACGCCATGAAGCAGATGGTTTTTATTGCGCTGGGAGTGACATTCGGGCTGATTGTGCCGATACTCATAAAGAAATTGAAATTCCTTGCGGACTGGACCTACATCTATGCGGGAGTGGGAATCGCGGCGCTTCTTTTGGTGGCGGTGTTCGCGGTGAGCTCCGGCGGAGCGAAGCTGGGATTTACGGTGTTTGGTTTCGGAATCCAGCCGTCGGAGTTTGTAAAAATTCTGTTCGTCTTTTACGTGGCGGCAAGCTTGAAGAAATCTACAGATTTTAAAAATGTCGTCATCACCACAGCGGTGGCTGCGGCTCATGTGCTGATTCTCGTGCTCTCCACGGATTTGGGGGCAGCGTTGATTTTGTTTATCGTTTATCTGGTGATGCTCTATGTGGCGACCAGAAAGCCTTTATACGCGGCGGCAGGTATTGCGGCGGGCAGTGTGGCGGCAGTAATCGGGTATCATCTGTTCGCCCATATCAAGGTGCGTGTCTCTGTGTGGAAGGACCCTTTTGCCTCCTACAGCGAAGGGGGATATCAGGTGGCACAGTCCTTATTTGCCATCGGCACGGGAAGCTGGTTTGGAATGGGGCTCTTCCAGGGGCTGCCGGACAGTATCCCGGTGGCGGAGACGGACTTTATTTTTTCCGCTATCGCGGAAGAACTGGGGCTCATCTTTGCCCTCTGTCTGATTTTAATCTGTGTCAGCTGCTATGTGATGTTCCTGAATATTGCGATGGAGATTCGTGACCAGTTTTATAAGCTGCTGGCGCTGGGACTGGGAACCTGTTATATCTTCCAGGTATTTTTAACGATTGGAGGCGTAACGAAGTTTATCCCCTCTACGGGCGTGACCCTGCCTCTTGTGAGCTACGGGGGAAGTTCCATGTTGAGTACCATGATTATGTTTGGAATCATACAAGGGCTGTATATCTTAAGGGAAGATGAGGAAGAAAAACTGGAGCGCAGACGTGAGAGAGAGCTAAGAAAAGAGAGAGAGTTGAGAAATGAAGCGAGAACAACGACCAGGAAAAAGACAACAAAACAAAAGCCGCGTTTCGAAGAAGTCCCGAAACAAAGAGTTCGCTAGAGTTACTTACTTTTTCGTGATTCTCTTCCTGGGGCTCATGGCGTATATCATCTACTTTAATATTGTGGAGGCGAAGACCATTGTCAACAGTCCTTACAATGAGAGACAGGATGCGTTCGCGGACCGGATTGTTCGGGGAACTATAACGGACAGAAACGGAAATGTCCTTGCCGAGACCGAGGTGGCAGAAGATGGCACAGAGGTCCGCAGCTACCCTTACGGCGCTGCTTTTTCCCATGTGGTGGGATACAGCAGCCAGACGGCGGGTAAATCCGGGTTGGAATCGGTGGAAAATTTTGAACTTCTGACTTCCAACGCGTTTTTTACAGAGAAGCTGACAAATGCATTTCAGGGAGATAAAGATGTGGGAGATACGGTTGTGACGACGCTGGATGCGGATTTGCAGCAGGCGGCATATGACGCTCTGGGAAGCAACAAAGGCGCGGTGGTGGTGATGGAGGCAGATACCGGGAAAATCCTTTCCATGGTCTCAAGCCCCTCTTATGACCCAAATACAGTGGAGAGCGACTGGGAATACCTCAATTCCGAGGAAAACGGCAGTCCGCTTTTAAACCGTGCCACACAGGGGTCCTACGCGCCGGGCTCCACCTTTAAGATTGTGACAACGCTGGAATATATGAGGGAAGACAGCGATTATGCCAATTACGGCTATGACTGTACAGGGACCATCACAGATTCCGGAACGACTATCCCCTGTTTTGATAATACAGTACACGGATGGGAGGATTTGCGCAGTTCCTTTGCCAATTCCTGCAATTCCTCCTTTGCCAATATCGGGCTTTCTCTGGATAAGACGTCCTACAGAAAGACGGCGGAGGACCTTTTGTTCAACAAATCGCTTCCGTCGGTGCTGGATTATACGAAGAGTTCCTTTGTGGTGAACGAGGAGACCGGCAGCGCGGAGATGATGATGACGGCTATGGGACAGGGAAACACAACGGTGAGCCCTTACCACATGGCGCTCATTACCCAGGCAATCGCCAACGGCGGTACGCTGATGGAGCCTTATCTGGTAGATAAGGTAACAAATTACACAGGGAGCGAGATTCGCAAAAATGTGCCGAAGAGCTATAAACGGCTGATGACATCTGACGAGGCAGCGCAGTTAAAAGAATACATGCAGGCTGTTGTCAGTGAAGGAACCGGCTACATGCTCAATGGGGAATCCTACACGGTTGCCGGGAAGACGGGGACTGCGGAGTACAGTTTGACGGACGGCGAAAAGATGCACTCCTGGTTTGTAGGATTTACCAATGTGGATAATCCGGAGCTGGTTATCAGTGTCATCATCGAGGGCTATGACGGAAATGACGGGGCAAAGGCAGTGCCTATCGCCAAACAGATTCTGGATGCCTACTATTATTAATGGCGGGTGAGAAAGCGGGACAGAAGGTGATGTAGAACATGCGCGTGAAATTTTACTGTGATTTATATATCAGTGAATCGTGGAAGAATAAAAAAGAAAAATTGGTGGAAAAATTACAGAAGAATAAATTGCAGCCCCTGGTCTATGTAATCGCGCTCGCCCAGGGGGAGCAGAACCAGTTGGAGATTTTTTCAAGCCTGCTCTTAAAGCAGCATGTTTTTGATAACAGCAGCCTCTTTGTGGTGGGAATCACATCGGGATATGAAGAAGCCCTTGATGTGATAGAGTCTATCTCTGAAGAGGTGTACAAAAAAACAGACGGACTGGATATCCGCCGCTTCATTTTGGAGCGGCAGGAAGAATTTGAAAAGACAGAGGTATAAAAGCGGATGTTACATATCATTCTGTTTATATTAAAGATTATAGGATGTATCCTGCTGATTCTGCTGGGGCTTGTCCTTCTGATACTGCTCACAGTGCTGTTTGTCCCCTTCTGCTACCGGGTGAAGGCATCCTGTAAGGGGACAGCGGATACCCTCGCGGTGGGAGCGGCGTTTTCCTGGCTGTTTCAGCTCATAAGGTGCCGTATCCTGTATGAGGACGGGAAGCTCAAATGGCGGCTCCATATTGCATGGAAGAAGTTCCCGGCAGGGAAAAAGCAAAAGAAGAAAAAGCGAAAAAAAGAAAAAGCCAAAAAAGGAACCGCAGAGCCCACATCTCCTAAGGAAGAAGCAACGGATAAGTTAGAGGAATCCTCCTCTGTGGAAGAGGTAGAAAAGAAAGCGCCTGATGTGGCGGAGTCATTCGAAAGCAGAGAGGTACTTGATAAGGTGGAGCCCTCTGAAAGCGGAGAGGTACTTGATAAGGTGGAGCCCTCCGAAAGCGGAAAAGTCCCTGATAAGGCGGAACCATCTGGAAAGGGGAAGCCTTCTGTGGAGAAAAAGCTGCCCGAAAATAGGAAGGTATCTGATGATGAGGAATCTGATGAGGACTTCTTTCTTTATAAAATTTGGGAGAAGATGCGATATACATTCCGCAAAATCTGTGATACGATAAAAGCACTTACAGAGAAGAAAGAGGAAGTCTTAGCGTTTTTGTCATCAGATGTGCACAGGGCTGCTTTTCAAAAAGGGTTGAAGGAGTTGAAGAAGCTGTTTTCTTCTCTGAGACCTAAGCGGCTTGAGGCGCAGGTGAAATTCGGGTTTGAAGACCCGGCGCTGACAGGCTATACTCTGGCGGGAATCAGCATCATCTATCCTTTTATTGGAGAACACGCCCAGGTGGAAGCGGATTTTGAAAACAAGGTTTTGGAAGGGCAGGTTTTCCTGGAGGGCAAGATAAGAGGCGTATATCTGGCGAGATTCGCGTGGAATATGCTTTGGAACAAAAATGTGCGCAAAACATTTTTTAGTGTACGGGAAACTTGGTTTCCCATACAATAAAACCCTCCGGGGGATGCACACGCCGCAATAAGGTATATTACCGCTTTGCGGTATTGCGGCGGCACACAAAGTGCTCAAATCCAGGGGGATTGAGGGGCAGGGAAGTTGAAAGTGGACTCGCCCACTTTGTTTTGTAAAGGATATGCTGTAATCAGCAGCAAGTGATAAAATAATCAAGGAGGCATTTTACTATGGCAGAAGAAAACTTCAAGGCAACAGTGGAATCTTTGTTTAAAGGCATGGACGGCGTGCTGTCCTCAAAGACAGTGGTGGGAGAGGCAATCCACATCAAGGATACCATCATCCTGCCGCTTGTGGATGTGTCTTTCGGTATTGGCGCGGGTTCCTTTACCGGGGAGAAATCCGGCGAGAAAAAAGACAAGGGTATGGGCGGAATCGGGGGTAAGGTGACTCCCAGTGCTGTGATTGTTATTCAGGGCGGAAAGACCCGGCTTGTGAACATCAAAAACCAGGATACCATTACGAAGATACTGGATATGGTGCCGGATGTGGTAGACCGGTTTTCATCGAAAAAGGAAGATAAGATGACAGAGGAGGACGTAGCCGATATTCTGGACTCAGATTCTGATGTGTAATAGGACGAGAAGTTCTGTCATAAAATAGAGGTAAGCAACCGGTCGGAAGTGAGAGAGATGAAAAGAGTGATAGGATTTGCCCTGTTTTGTATGGCTTTGGGGATGTTCCTGATGATGCTGCTTCCGAGTCTGGTATGGGGAGTCATCATCTGTATTGGACTTCTCATTTTGGGATATAAGCTGTTCTGCTGTTGAACTTCCCGGCAGAATGTGTAGAGCAACAAAAAAGATGTCATATACAGAAAGCACATTTACTTTCTCTATATGACATCTTTTTTGCTTGCCAACGGTGAGAAAATCACCGGATTACGCACGCTCAACACGTCCGGACTTCAGGCAGGATGTACATACGTACATTCTCTTAGCTCCGCCTTCTGTTTTAACACGAACGGATTTCACATTTGATTTCCACATTTTTGGTGTTTTTCTATGAGAGTGACTTACATTATTTCCAAAGTGAGCACCCTTTTCACAAATAGCACATTTAGCCATCATTGCACCTCCTAACAATCTGAACTCGTCCATATAGGCTCATAACAATGATATTTTAGCAGAAAGAGGAAATGATTGCAAGTATTTTTTCTATTTTTTATTTCCGGGTCACTGTCAAGTAATCGTTGGCAACTCTCTTTTTGATTTATCTTTTTGTTGAAATAGCCCCATTTCTTCCCTGGCTTCTAATATCCAGCCATGTATAGCAGCCGTTTTCTCTCTCCCTTTATCTTTCCATCCAGTCCAACCACATGACCTATCACCGGATATTCATATCCTTTTCCATCTTTCTTTGGCGCTTTCGCTGCCATTAGAATCTCTCCATATAACTCTTCTACTTTCTCTTCTTCAAATACTGGTCTTCTCAGACGTTCCGTTACTTCATTCAGCTTTCCGCTGCATTTTTTCGCCAGAATCTTTGCCAGATGATTTCCACCCCGTCGACTCCAGCTCCTGTGCCCGTGTTTCATCCGCTTTGCAATCACACTCCACACATGGTTCTCCATTGTACCCATGTTCCGGTACTCCAGCCCTTCCGGCGGTTCCGGCAGCTCTAGACCCTGAGACTGGTATGGCACAAGCCCTTCCCGGTTATTCTCATAATACCGGATGAGCTCTTCTGCATCTTTAATCTCATCAGCGTCACTTAGACTGTTCCGGTATATCTCCAGATACCGGAATACTTCTTCTATCTCTTCTTCCCTCAGAAGCTCTAAAACGGCTTCCTGCGCACCTTTTTCGTGGATTTTTTCTTTTACCGCTTTGTTCCGGTGGAATGGGTCTAACTGAAAGCAGGTGCTTTTGTCTTTTACTTTCTTAATCCAGGATGCCCCGTCTGCATTTAAGATTCTCTGGCCTACTTCATCCAGATTAAACTCCTGTGCAATCACCGCCTCCCGGTATTCCTGGAATTCTTTTGCTTTTGAAAATCCGGCAACAACCACTTTGTTTTCCAATTCATAACGTTCCGGACCGGTCTTTCTCCATCCATCATAAGCAATCCCAATCTTGATTTCTGCCTTATCCTGCTTTTCCTTTTTTCTGTCTTTGCCCTGCAGTTTGATATAAACTCCATCTGCTTCTTCAAACAGGACAGGAACTTCTTTTTCCCCTTTTATATGCCCTTTCTTATATTCCTCCGTCAGTTCTTTCTCCTCTTCACAGACCTTTTCACCTAAAGCCTGCATCACGTTCCACACTCCCATTGCACTGATAGTCTGCCCCGTCATCTCACTGACCTGTGAGGCGCACTCCCTGTACGACAGTTCCGTAATCCCTTTTACCAGCAGCTCTGCCATGTTCGTTGAAATCAGACCTACGTGGTCCAACTCTAGCATTTCGTCCAACAGATATACAAAACGCTTCGTTCCATTTTCCTCCAACACTTGATAGACCATTCTCTGGTAGGTCACTTCGCCATACACGGTCTTTACTGTTGTCTTCCTGGTCCCTTTATTCCGGTACTTTTTCTTGTCCCTTTCCTCCATCAGCATCCGGTCATATCGTTCCAGGAATTCTTTTGTGAACTCTCTTCCAATCTGGCAGACCCATGCATAAATATTTTTCTCTAACTCCTTGAATGTTACGCCGTTTTCCTTTATCATTAAACTCATCATACAGACTCCTTATGTTTTTTCTCGACAATTAAACAATAAGATAAATCTGTATGATTGGGAAGAGGTTTCGGTCTCTTCCCTTTATTTTTGCCAATGATAATTATACTCTAAGATTTCCGGTTCACATCCCGCTGTTTTCATGATAAAATTAATATAAGAAAACGCCGGAAAACACAGGCAGAAAGCGAGGATGGCAATGAGTAAACGTATCATTACGATTGGAAGACAGTACGGGAGCAACGGGCGCTCCATCGCGCAGAAGCTCTCGCAGGAACTTGGAATCCATTATTATGACAAAGAACTGATTCGGCTCGCAAGTGAAAGAAATGATATTTCCTATGAGGAACTCATCAAAGTGGATGAGAAGCGGGCGGACCCTTGGAGATATCCGGTGGAGGACGATATGCAGATGAACCGGCGGTTCCGCTATGAGCCCATGAATGACGTCCTGTTTGAGACAGAGAAAAATCTGATACTGGAGCTGGCTGAAAAAGAAGACTGTATTATTGTCGGCAGATGTGCAAATCATATACTGCGGGAAAAGGACAATGTCAAGAATATCTTTTTCTACGCGCCTCTGAAGAACAGGATACAGACTATCATGGAGCGGGCTTCCGTGGACGAGAAGGAGGCGGCGAACTTAATAAAAAAGATTGACAAACAGCGGCGCTACTATTATAACTGTTATACGGACCAGAGATGGGAGGATATGACGCAGTATCATATGTGCATAGACACATCGGGGATGTCACAAAATTCTGTGCTGGAGATGTTAAAGGCTCTGTACACTTCCATGGCGTGATGTGACAGCCTGTAATTCCTGTGAATCGATGTTGTAAATTGAAAGAAGAGATAGTATAATACACATGTCAGCGTTTCCGGCTCTGCCGGGCGCTGCCTGTGATTGATATCCATTGAAGAATTGGAGGGAATATATGATGAAGGGCAGTATGAGCACGGAATTGGGAATCATCACGGTGAATCCCGATGTCATCGCAAAGTATGCCGGTTCCGTTGCCGTAGAGTGTTTCGGGATTGTGGGAATGGCAGCGGTGAATATGAAAGACGGTCTGGTTAAGCTTCTGAAAAGAGAGAGCCTGACCCACGGGATTCAGGTGGAGATTTCAGAGGATAACATTCTGACACTGAATTTTCACGTAATCGTGTCGTACGGGGTGAATATCCTGTCTGTTTCCGATAACCTTATGAACAATGTAAAATATAAGGTTGAGGAATTTACCGGTATGACGGTAGAGAAAATAAACATCTTCGTAGAAGGTGTCAGAGTGATTGATTAAGGAGGACTCTTATCGTGGGTATTAAGACGATAGATACAAGTATGCTTCAGAAAATGTTCCTTGCAGGGGCAGCGAATCTGGAGGCAAAAAAGGAATTTATCAATGAACTGAATGTCTTTCCGGTGCCGGACGGCGATACAGGGACAAATATGACTTTGACTATCATGTCCGCGGCAAAGGAGGTCAGTTCTCTTGAAAAGGCGGACATGACATCCATCGCCAAGGCGATTTCTTCCGGCTCCCTGCGGGGCGCGCGGGGAAATTCGGGCGTCATCCTCTCCCAGCTTTTAAGAGGATTTACCAAGGAAATCCGGGACCATAAGGAGATTGACGTGCCGCTTCTGGCGAAGGCGTGCGAGCGCGCCACAGCCACTGCATACAAGGCAGTCATGAAGCCCAAGGAAGGGACGATTCTGACTGTTGCCAAGGGGATTGCCCAGAAAGCGGCAGAGTTAGCAGAGACGACAGACGATTTAGAAGTCTTTCTGCCGGAGGTCATCGCACATGCCCGGGAAGTGCTGGAGAAGACGCCGGAGATGCTCCCGGTGCTCAAAGAAGCGGGCGTTGTAGATTCCGGCGGGCAGGGACTTTTAGAGGTGTTAAACGGTGCGTACGATGCCTTCCAGGGGAAAGAGATTGACTATTCCGCTATCGAATCAGGCAGCGCGGCGAAGGTGGTAAAACCAGGCGCCCAGGCAGAGGCGGATATTAAGTTCGGATACTGCACCGAGTTCATCATCATGACAGAGAAAGAGTTCACAGAGAAAGACGAGACTGAGTTCAAGGCATATTTAGAGTCTATCGGTGACTCCATCGTCTGCGTGGCAGATGACGACATCGTGAAGATTCATGTGCATACCAATGACCCGGGGCTTGCCATCCAGAAGGCGCTCACTTACGGACAGCTTTCCCGCATGAAGATTGACAATATGCGGGAGGAGCATCAGGAGAAGCTTATCCGTGACGCTGAAAAAGTGGCGGCGCAGCAGAAACAGGAAGCGAAGAAAAAAGAACCACGCAAACCGGTTGGTTTTATCGCGGTGTCCATAGGCGAAGGGATGAATGAGATTTTCAGAGAACTCGGCGTGGACTATATCATCGAGGGCGGACAGACCATGAACCCGAGCACGGAGGACATGCTCAATGCCATCGACCATGTGAATGCAGAACACATTTTCATTCTGCCGAACAATAAGAATATCATCCTGGCGGCGAACCAGGCACAGACATTGACCAAGGACAAGGATATCATTGTGATTCCGACCAAGACGGTTCCCCAGGGAATCACGGCAATTATCAATTACATGCCGGAAGCAGATGTAGATTCCAACATCGAGGCGATGAAGGAAGGCATCGAGAATGTGAAGACCGGACAGGTCACCTATGCGGTGAGGGATACGCACATTGATGACAAAGAAATCCACGAGGGAGATATCATGGGCATCGGCGATGCGGGTATCCTGGCAGTGGGTCAGTCCGTGGAGCAGACGGCGAAGGAGATGCTCTCCAAGATGGCGGATGAGGATACCGAGCTCATCAGTCTCTACTACGGACAGGATGTCTTAGAAGAAGATGCGGTGCGTTTCGCGGAGGAAGTGGAAGGTCTGTATCCCGATGTGGATGTGGATTTACATTCCGGCGGACAGCCAATCTACTATTATGTAATGTCCGTGGAGTAGTCAGATGAAAACAGGAACAGGAATCAGCAGCTTAAAGGGAGTAGGAGAGAAGACAGAGAAACTTTTCTCAAAGATAGGCGTCCGCACGGTGGGTGATTTGCTCTCTCTCTATCCCAGAGGATATGAGCTCTACGAGCCTCCTGTGGCAATCGCAGAGGCGGAGGAGGGCAGGACTGTCACCATATCCGGCGCCATTTACGGGAGAGTACAGACAGGCGGGAGCCGGAATATGCAGATTACGTCCCTGTATATCAAGGACTTGACAGGGACGTTGAAGGTCATCTGGTTCCGTATGCCGTTTTTGAAAAATACATTGGCAAAGGGCGGCGCGATTACCGTTCGGGGAAGAATCGTGCGCAGGGCAGGACAGCTTCTGATGGAACATCCGGAGCTGTTCTATCCGGCTTCTTCCTATGAGAAAAAGCTGGATACCATGCAGCCTGTCTACCCCCTTACAGCAGGGCTTACCAACAATGCGGTCAGCAAGGCTGTGAGACAGGCACTCGGTTATCTGGATTGTGAGGAAGAATTTCTGCCGGAGGATATCCGCGAGAAATATGATTTGCAAGGATACACAGAGGCAGTTTGTGAGATGCATTTTCCGAAGGAAAAGGCATCTTTTTATCATGCCAGAAAACGACTGGTGTTTGAGGAGTTCCTTATTTTTATTCTCTCCCTGCGCAGTATGCAAAAGAACAGGGAGAGGGCAGCCAACCAGTTTGTCTTTCATGCCTGCCCGCAGATTGATAAGTTTATCCGGGCGCTTCCCTATGAGCTGACGAAAGCGCAGCAGAAGGTGTGGGATGAGATACGCTCGGATTTGGAAGGGCAGCATGTGATGTCCAGGTTAGTCCAGGGAGATGTGGGCTCCGGCAAGACCATTGTCGCTGTGCTGGGGCTTTTTTCGGCGGCATTAAATGGCTATCAGGGTGCTTTGATGGCTCCCACGGAAGTGCTGGCGCGCCAGCACTATGCCAATATCACGAAACTGATTTTGGAGTATGGATTTGATTTCCGGGCGGAACTGCTGACAGGCTCTATGAGTGCGAAGGAGAAACGGGAGGCTTATGAGCGGATTGCATCCGGAGAGTCCTCGGTCATCATCGGGACCCATGCGCTGATTCAGGAGAAAGTCTCCTATCAGAATCTCGCCTTTGTAGTGACAGACGAGCAGCACCGTTTTGGCGTGAGGCAGAGGGAGGCGTTAGCGGGAAAGGGCGGATTGCCCCATATCCTTGTCATGAGCGCGACACCGATTCCCCGAACTCTTGCTATCATTCTGTACGGGGATTTGGACATTTCCATTATCAATGAACTGCCGAAGAACCGGCTTCCCATCAAAAACTGTGTGGTGGGGACCGGATACCGGGAGACTGCCTACAATTTCATGAAAAAGCAGATTAGCGAAGGACGGCAGTGCTATATCATCTGCCCCATGGTGGAGGAGAGCGAATCCTTAGAAGCGGAGAACGTGCAGGATTACGCGGAACAATTGAAACAGGTGATGGGAAAATATATCCAGGTCGGTGTGCTTCACGGCAGGATGAAGCCGGTGGAAAAAGATGCCATTATGGGGGAGTTTGCGGACAACCAGATTCAGATTCTTGTATCCACCACGGTGGTGGAGGTGGGAATCGATGTGCCCAACGCCACAGTTATTATGATTGAGAATGCGGAGCGCTTCGGACTCGCCCAGCTCCACCAGTTAAGAGGCAGGGTGGGACGGGGAAAACATCAGTCCTACTGCATTTTCATGACGCCCTCAAAGGCAAAGGAGACAAAGGAGCGGCTGGAGATTTTAAACCACTCTAATGACGGGTTTTATATTGCCGGGGAGGACTTGCGGCTCAGAGGTCCCGGCGACCTCTTTGGCATACGCCAGAGCGGAATTTTGGATTTCAAGGTGGCGGATGTGTTCCAGGATGCGGAAGTCTTAAAACAGGCGAGCGAGGCGACAGATACTATCATAAAAGAAAGCCCCGCGCTTGAAAAAGAAACGTATGCGAAATTAAAAAAGCGGCTGAATCAGTATCTGTCAGAGATGGAACTTGAAAAAACACTTTAGAAAACAGGATATATATTTTTATACAGTTTTAAAAATAAGCCTTTCCAAATAAGGAAGGAATTTCTAGTGTAAAAGAATGAATCCTCCATATACTATGGTTGTAACTTAAAACACAAGTTACAGATTACTTGGAGACGTAACAAAAAACAGTTACAAAAAAGTTGCAAAAGGAGGAAAAGTAACATGGCAAGTCGTTCATCTAACAGAGCAGCCGTACCGGAAGCAAAGGGCGCGCTGGACAAATTTAAGTATGAGGTAGCAAACGAATTAGGAGTTCCGCTGACAGACGGATATAACGGAGACCTCACTTCCAAACAGAATGGTTCTGTTGGTGGTTATATGGTTAAGAAAATGATTGAACAGCAGGAAAAACAGATGGCTGGCAAATAGTCGGTATTTCCTGAAAGATTATCAGAAAGCAACGACAAATACGCGGTTTTACGCAGAGGAAAGCACTTGGGATTGACCTAAGTGCTTTTTTCTGCTAAAATTCAGCATATCGAACAAAAACGAGGTGACACAGATGAGAGTCATTGCGGGAAGCGCCAAGAGATTACAATTAAAGACACTGGACGGCATGGATACCAGACCCACCACGGACCGGATTAAGGAGACTCTGTTTAACATGATTGCGCCGGGAATGTATGACTGCGTGTTTTTGGATTTGTTCAGCGGCAGCGGCGGGATTGGCATCGAAGCGCTGAGCCGCGGCGCTAAGGAAGCGGTCTTTGTGGAGAACAATCCCAAAGCGATGGCGTGCATCCGGGAGAATTTAAAGACTACGAAACTGGAACATAAGGCGATGACTCTGACAAAAGATGTCATGACAGCGCTGTATCAGCTTGAGGGAGAGAAATCTTTCGATTATATTTTTATGGACCCGCCATATCATAAGGAACTGGAGAAGAAGGTGCTGACCTATCTTGCGGATTCCAGGCTGGTCTATGAAGATACGGTCATCATTGTTGAAGCGGCGAAAGAGACGGACTTTTCTTATATTGAGGATATGGGGTATTCGTTGATAAAGACCAAGGAGTATAAGACGAACAAGCACGTGTTTTTAGAACGCGCGGGGAGGGAAGAGATATGTTGAAAGCAATCTATCCGGGAAGCTTTGACCCGGTTACATACGGACATCTGGATATCATCCACAGGTCCTGTAAAATCGTGGATAAATTAGTCGTCGGGGTATTGAATAATAATGCGAAAATGCCGTTGTTTTCTGTAGAAGAACGTGTTAAAATGTTAAAAGAAGTGACAAAAGACTTGACAAATGTAGAAATTGTCCCGTTCAATGGTCTTTTGATAGATTTTGCCAGAGAGAGGGAGGCAGATGTCGTTATCAGAGGGCTTCGGGCAATCACAGACTTTGAATATGAATTGCAGATGTCACAGACCAACCACAAGTTGGAGCCGAATGTGGAGACTATGTTTTTGACGACCAGCATTGAATATTCTTATTTGAGTTCTACAACGGTGAAAGAGATTGCTGCTTTTGGGGGAGACATTACACAATTTGTACCGGAAGCAGTAGGTGTCAGATTAAGGGAAAAGATGAACGAAAAAAGGAGAGTGTAATAATGAGCAGCCGTATTGAGCAGATTATTGAAGAAATCGAGGAATACATCGACAGGGATTGTAAGTTCCAGCCGCTGTCTACCACGAAGATTATTGTAAATAAGGAGCATTTGGACGAGCTCTTGAGAGAGCTTCGGATGAAAACTCCCGACGAAATCAAGCGTTATCAGAAGATTATCAGCAACCGCGATGCGATTCTGGCGGATGCCAAGGCGAAGGCGGATGCCATGATTGAGGAGGCACAGGTGCAGACCACGGAGCTTGTCAGCGAGCACGAGATTATGCAGCAGGCATACGCGCAGGCGAATGAGATTGTGACCCAGGCGACAGCCCAGGCACAGGAGATTGTGGACAATGCCACAGCAGATGCCAATGCCATCCGCATCGGCGCTATCCAGTATACCGACGATTTGCTCGCCAACGCGGAGAGTATCATCGGACATACGCTGGACAGCTATGCGACGAAATATGACGGACTTATCAATTCCCTGCAGGAGTGTTATGATACGGTGCGCTCCAACCGCGCGGAACTGGAGATACCGGATGAGAATGCGCAGGACTATCCGCACGAGGATATGCCGGAACAGATGTAAGCACTCCCGGCAAAGTTTTTCCGGGTTTCTTACAACAGAAGATAGAATAATGTCAGGAGACTGGCTGTCAGTGCGGCAGCCAGTTTTTCTATGGTGTAGGGCAGGATAGAAAGTCCGGTCTTCTGTATCATGCACTGGGTCTGCGCTACAGAGCAGAGTCCGCCAAATGATGTTAATGCAAGGATAGCGGGATACCGGAATGTAAAAGGCAGAGAGGCGGAGTTTAAGAGCAGGATTCCGTTGGTCACTTCCAGGGTGGGAAGGAACGCCTTTAACAGCACGGACTTTCCGGGGATTTCCTGGAGCAGTGTGAGCAGGACGGAGAAAAGGATGATATACCCGCCCACTTTGACAATTGCCTCGAAGGCGTTCATCATACAGGCATCCACTACGGAAAAATCCAGCCGCTTTTTCTTACCGCCTATGTCCCGAACGGAGGAAAACATAGTCTGTCCCTTTAAGTAAAAGCGGCGGGTGATAAAGCTCACCAGCACAGGGGAGAGAAAGAGGATACACAGAGTGGGGAGAGCAAGGCTTTGTCTGCCGAAGGTTTTCCACACAATGAAATTTAAGATAAATACCGGGCTTGTATTGTTGCAGAAGGAGAGGAGATACCCGCCTTCTTCACGGCTTATCTTTTCCCCTAAGACCATGTCCGCAGTCATTTTCGCACCCATAGGATATCCGCAGAGAAAGCCCACAAGGAGAACGAAACTGCCGTTTTCCGATACCCGGAAAAGGAACCGTAAGGGGCGCGCGATGGCGCGGGATATGTAATGAAAACTGTCCGTCATCAAAAGCAGGTTCGTGATGAGAAGGAAGGGAAACAGTGTGGGAAAGATAATCTGAAACCACAAAAGCAGTCCTTCGCTTGCCCCGTTGAACACCGCCTTGGGGAATGCGAGCATGAGGGCGAACAGGGAAATACATAAAAAGACAGAGACATATCGTTTCATTTTCTGCCTGCCTGCGGTAACATCGTTCATTTAGATATATGAGACAACGTGAAAGTTTATGTGCTGCTTTTCATACAATGGTAAAAAGAAAAAAGAGAAGCGTGTCATTTGAAAAAGAGAATCTACAGACATTATCTGATTTATAATCTCCTGCTCGCCCTGTTTATCTGTATCGGTATGCAGGAGCTTAAAAGCACTGCGGCATTGAGCCGCCTCTCTGAACATACGGTACACAGTGAAGGGTTCCGTATGCAGCCGGTCAGTGAAGCGATGCTAAAGGAAGTGGAAGACTTTGACGAACCGGGAGAAGTCCTCGCTCTCTACTGGCTGGAAACAGATTTTGAGGAGGAGACGAAAACCTTTTGGACAGCAGAACAGCTTTTAAAGGAAAAAGAAAAATGGCAGAGACGTCCGCAGTGGGAAGCTTACACGGCGGCGTGCCAGGCAATCTGGGATGACTTAGTCTATTTCCCAATCCCGGAGGATACAGGTAATCAGGATATGACCGTCACCTTTGAAAACTCCTGGATGTTCTCGAGGGACTATAAAGGAGAGCGGGGACATGAGGGGACAGACATCATGCCTTCGGTGGATGAAAGAGGGCTGTATCCGGTGGTGAGCATGACAGACGGCGTGGTGACCCAGAAGGGATGGCTGGAGCTGGGCGGGTGGCGTCTTGGCATTGAGACGGAGAAGGGCGCCTATTTTTATTACGCCCATCTGGATTCCTATGCGGATGTGGAAGTCGGGGATACCGTGAAAGCGGGAGATTTGCTGGGCTATATGGGAGATACCGGGTACAGCAAGGAGGAAGGGACGACCGGGAATTTTCCCGTTCACCTGCATGTGGGAATCTATCTGTATCTGGATGGGGAGGAAATCAGTGTCAACCCTTATCCGGCGCTTAAGTTTCTGGAGAAGAGCAGAATTTCTTGCGTTTACGAACACCGTCCATCTATGTTATAATCATTCACATGTGGAGGAAAGACAATGGAGTTACCAAAGGTATTTGAAGATAAAATGAGAACACTCATCGGGGATGAGTATGAAGATTATGCGGCGTGTCTGGAAGAAGAACGGCATTACGGTCTGCGCGTGAATACGGCAAAGATTTCTGTGGAGGATTTTTTAAAGATTTCTCCCTGGAAGCTTACGCCCATTCCCTGGATAGAAAACGGATTTTTCTATGACGGGGAGGGACTTAAGCCTGCAAAGCATCCCTATTATTTCGCGGGGCTTTACTATCTGCAGGAGCCCAGTGCCATGACTCCGGCAAACCGTCTGCCCGTAGAGCCGGGCGACAAGGTGCTGGACGTGTGCGCGGCTCCGGGCGGGAAGGCGACCGAGCTGGGGGCGAAGCTTGGGGGAGGGGGAATCCTCGCAGCCAACGATATCAGCGCATCCCGCGCCAAAGGACTTTTGAAAAACCTGGAATTATTCGGGATTGGAAATCTGCTTGTCCTCAATGAGGAACCGGGGAAACTGACCGGGGATTTCGCCGGATTTTTCGATAAAATCTTAATCGACGCTCCCTGCTCAGGGGAGGGGATGTTCAGAAAAGATAAGAAGATGGTGAAGGCGTGGGAGGAACATGGTCCCGACTACTTTTCCAAAATCCAGAAGAGCATCATCGTCCAGGCGGCTTCGATGCTGCGTCCGGGCGGACTTATGCTGTATTCGACCTGCACCTTTGATTCCAAAGAGAACGAGCAGGTCATCGAACATCTGCTTGAGACCTGTCCGGAGTTTGCACTCATGGACATTGCGGGTTATGAAGGATTTTCCCATGGATTTCCTGAGGTTACAAGGTCTGAAAATCCTGCGTTTGAAAAGACGGTGCGCATCTTCCCCCACCGCATGGCAGGGGAGGGGCACTTCCTGGCGCTGTTGAGAAAACGTCCGGAAATGGACAGCGGCGTGGACGACTGCGCTGAAAAAGCGGATTCTGGTGCAGACGATTGTGCTGAAAAAACCGATTCTGGCGCAGGGGCGTGTTCCTATACAAAGGCGCTGAGGATAAAAGGAAATAAATCAGGCGTATTGGAAGGGCAGCGCTCCTCCTATTGCGGAAAGGTCCCAAAGGAGCTGCAGGACTTCCTTTCCCACATACACAGGGAGTTTGCTATGGAAAGGCTGGATATGCGCTCCGAGCGGGTCTACTATATGCCGGAGGGTATGCCGTCCCTCAAAAAACTGCGCTTTCTTCGCACAGGGCTTTTGCTCGGAGAAGTAAAGAAAAACCGGTTTGAGCCCAGCCAGGCTTTGGCGATGAACTTAAAGAAAGAGGAATATGACTTTGTGCTGGACTTCTCCTGCGAAGATAACAGGGTTATCAAGTATTTAAAAGGAGAGACCCTGGATGTATCCGACAAGACCTCACCTGAGGATAAGGGGTGGTATCTGGTCTGTGTGGACGGGTATCCTCTGGGATTTGGCAAACTCTTAGGGGGAATGCTCAAGAATAAATATCTGCCGGGATGGCGCTGGCAGTCATGTTGAGGATGAAAAGATGAAGATAAGGCTGGACAAATATCTTGCGGATATGGCGGTGGGAACGCGAAGTGAGGTCAAAAAACTCATTGTCCGCGGTATGGTGCAGGTAAACAAAGAAGTCATTAAAAAAGTGGATTACAAAGTGGATACTGCCTGTGACAAGGTGGCGGCGCAGGAACAAGAGATTCTCTATGAGCCATTTCTATATTATATGATGAACAAGCCCGCGGGTGTCGTGTCAGCAACGCGGGATGAGCGGGAGCGGACGGTCATCGACCTTCTGGATGAAAGAGACTTCGGCGGCAGGAAGAAGGAGTTATTTCCCGCAGGGAGGCTGGATAAGGACACAGAAGGGCTGCTTTTGCTCACCAATGACGGGGAATTATCCCATCGCATCCTCTCGCCGAAAAACCATGTGGACAAGACCTATTATGCCCGCATTGAGGGAAAGGTGACAGATGATGATGTGCATGCCTTTTTAAAAGGGCTTGAGATTGGGGAGAAACGCCCCACACTGCCGGCTAAACTTCGAGTCCTTATATGCGGGGAAATCTCGGAGGTGGAGCTTACCATCAGGGAAGGAAAATTCCATCAGGTGAAGCGGATGTTCGAGGCAGTGGAAAAACGGGTCCTGTATTTAAAACGGATAAGGATGGGCGCTCTATGTCTGGATGAGAGCTTAAAGCCCGGAGAGTACCGCAGGCTTACGAAAGAGGAGACAGAACAGCTATGTTGAGAGAAAAGAAAGCAGTGATTTTTGATATGGACGGCTCCCTCGTGGATTCCATGTGGATATGGCCGGAGGTGGACAATGAGTATGTCAGGCGTTATGACCTTGTGCTGCCGGAAGATTTTCACAAGGCGATAGAGGGAATGAGTTATACCGAGACTGCGCAGTATTTTGTGGACACCTTTCCCAACCTTCACCGGACTGTGGAGGAAGTAAAGGCGGAGTGGACCCAGATGACCATGGAACTCTATCGGACAAAGGTCTTTTTAAAGCCCGGAGCGAGAGAGTTTTTAAGCCGGGCAAAGGAGGCGGGAATCCGTCTGGGGATTGCCACCAGCAACGGGCGTTCCCTGGCTGAGGCAGCGCTTGAGGCTCTGGGAGTCGCATCCTGTTTTGATTCTGTGCGCACCGCCTGCGAGGTGGCAAAAGGGAAACCAAGCCCGGATGTGTATCTGAAAGTGGCGGAAGATTTGCAGATGGACCCCGCTGTCTGTCTGGTGTTTGAGGACATCCCCAACGGAATCCTCGCCGGAAAACGGGCGGGCATGGAAGTGTGCGCGGTGGACGATGATTTTTCCCGTCCACTGGAGCGTAAGAAAAAGCAGCTTGCTGATTATTTTATCCACGATTACTATGAGATATTAAACGGAACCTATGAAAGATGCGGAGTGTAGAAGATGATGCGGGATTTTTTGCCGGTTTGTAAACAGGATATGGAGGACAGAGGCTGGATACAGGCGGATTTTGTCTATGTCATCGGCGATGCCTACGTGGACCATCCGTCTTTCGGACATGCCATCATCAGCCGACTCTTAGAATCCCGAGGGTATAAGGTGGCAATCCTCTCCCAGCCGGACTGGAAAGACCCGAACAGTATCACCGAATTTGGGGAACCGCGGCTTGGCTTTCTCGTCTCGGCGGGAAATATGGACTCCATGGTGAACCATTATTCTGTCTCCAAAAAGAGGCGGAAAAAGGACGCTTTCACGCCCGGTGGGGTGATGGGGAAGCGCCCGGACCACGCGGCTGTGGTGTACGGGAATCTGATTCGGCAGGTGTACAAGGATACCCCCATCATCCTGGGCGGGATTGAGGCGAGTCTGAGAAGGCTGGCACACTACGACTATTGGTCCGACCGATTGAAACGCTCCATTTTATTAGATTCTTCGGCAGATATTTTGTCCTACGGTATGGGTGAAAAATCCATTGTGGAGATTGCCGAGGCTTTGGAGGCAGGGATTTCTGTCAAGGATTTGACGTACATCGACGGCACGGTGGTGAAGGTATCCTCCCTCGAAGACGCGTACAAGGCAAAATTGCTCCCTTCCTATGAAGAATTAAAGGAGAGCAAAGAAGTCTATGCCAGGAGCTTTTACACCCAGTACTGTAATACAGACCCCTTCACGGCAAAACGTCTGGCGGAGCCTTACGGGGAGCACTTATATGTGATTCAGAACCCTCCGGCGAAACCCTTAAGCCAGACAGAGATGGACGATATCTACGCCCTGCCGTACAAAAGGACATACCATCCGTCCTACGAGGCTTTGGGCGGTGTCCCGGCAATCTCGGAGGTGAAGTTCAGTCTGGTGAGCAGCAGAGGGTGCTTCGGTGCCTGCAGTTTTTGTGCTCTCACCTTCCATCAGGGACGTATCATCCAGACGAGAAGTCACGAATCGTTGCTTTCAGAGACCGTGGAACTGACGAAAGAGAAAGACTTCAAGGGATACATCCACGATGTGGGCGGTCCTACGGCGGATTTCAGACATCCCTCCTGCGAAAAGCAGCTAAAGGCGGGAGTGTGCAAAAACCGGCAGTGTCTGTTCCCCACGCCGTGCAGGAACTTAGATGCCAGCCATAAGGATTATGTGAAGCTTCTGCGTAAGCTTCGGCAGGTGCCGAAAGTCAAGAAGGTGTTCATCCGCTCCGGTATCCGTTTTGACTATGTGCTGGCGGAAAAGGATGATACTTTTTTAAGAGAACTGTGCGAGCACCATGTGAGCGGACAGCTCAAAGTGGCGCCGGAACATGTTTCCGACCAGGTGCTTAAAATGATGGGGAAACCTTCCAACCAGGTATACCGGGAGTTTTCAAGACGGTATGTCCTGATGAACCAGAAGTTAAAAAAAGAGCAGTACCTGGTGCCGTATCTGATGTCCTCTCATCCGGGGTCCTCCATGAAAGAGGCGGTGGAACTGGCGGAGTACTGCCGGGATTTGGGCTATATGCCGGAGCAGGTGCAGGATTTTTACCCTACCCCTTCCACCATCTCCACCTGCATGTACTACACCGGGCTGGACCCCCGCACCATGGAGAAGGTCTATGTGCCGAAATCGCCTCATGAGAAGGCGATGCAGCGGGCGCTCATCCAGTACCGCAATCCGGAGAACTATGATTTGGTCTTAGAGGCGCTGAAAAAAGCGGGACGCACGGATTTGATAGGGTTTGGCAGAGAGTGCCTGATTCCGCCGAGAAAGATGGCGGGAGAAGGAACTACGCACAACAGGCGGGCATTGGAGAAGGCAGCGCGTGGAACTGCCGGAAAAGGCAGAGATTTCAGAAGCGCGAAAAATGGAAGAACGACAGCCGGCACAGCAGAGATGGGGAAAAAGAAAAAGACCATCCGCAATGTGCATAAGAAAAAGAAAGGCAGATAGCAAAGGAGAGATTATGAGAATCGCGGTCATCACCGGAGCCTCCTCCGGTATGGGGAGAGAATTTGTAAGTCAGATAGCAGAAGAAAACATCGGCGAAAATAGAGAGATTGAGGAAATCTGGGTCATGGCAAGACGCAGGGACTTGCTGGAAAGCCTTGCAAAAACACTGCCGATACCGGCGCGTATCCTGGAAGGGGATTTGACAAAACAGACGGCATACGCGGAGTTTAAGACTTTGATGCAGGCAGAAAAGCCGGATATCCGCATCCTTGTCAATGCCGCGGGATTCGGAAAGACCGGGAGGGCGGAAAAAATTTACCGCGAGGATAAAAAAAGCCAGCTTGCCATGATTGATTTAAACTGCATGGCGCTCTCCAGAATGACCTTTCTCTGTCTCCCCTATATGAAAAAAGGAAGCATCATCTACAACCTGGCTTCCGCGGCGGCGTTCTGCCCGCAGCCGGGATTTGCGGTGTACGCGGCGACCAAATCCTATGTGCTGAGCTTTTCCAGGGCATTAAATGCGGAGCTCAAAAAGCGGCATGTACAAGTGACTGCCGTCTGTCCGGGACCTGTGGATACAGAATTTTTCCGGGTGTCGGGACCTATAGACAGCCCATTGAAAAAGCTGACTATGGCAAAGGCGGACAGGGTAGTGAAAAAGGCATTGTCCGACGGAAAAGCGGGGAAAAGTGTTTCCGTGTACGGGGCGGCGATGAAGGGGACAAGGCTTTTGACAAAGCTCCTTCCCCACAGCCTTCTGATAAAATTACTGACAATAGGAAAAAACTGAGGTGATATGCAGATGAAAAGAGTACAAAAAGGAACACCGGGGTATCTGGACTATAAAAAGAAAGTGGAAATTTTAAGGACGGTTCTCTATTTCGGAATCGTGGCGGCAATCTTTATCCTGGGATACGTCCAGACACACACACGGCTGAATATGCTGACGGTGGTGGCGGTTTTAGGGTGTCTTCCTTCCTCCAAGGCACTGGTGGGGGTGATTGCGAGATTCCCCTATGGCTCCATAGAAAATAAGCGGGTGAAGGAGATTAAGTCTGTCACTACACATCTCACCGTGGGGTATGATATGATTATCACGAGCAGGGAAAAAATTATGCCCGTGGACTGCATCGTCATTTCCGGCAATACGGTCTTCGGCTACACCCATTATGAGAAGGTGGACTTGGACACTGCTTCCCGCTACATCAAGAGTATTCTTGTGGAGAACCGCTTTTCCGGCGCTACGGTGAAGATTTTAAATCAATACAAAGCTTTCCTCGCCAGAGCGGAAGGACTCGACAACATTGCGGCAGTGGAAAAGGATGATACAAAAGAAACGGAAGAGAAGATACTGCACACCATCCTGAACATATCCATGTAGGAGGGACTTTCTGGTATGAAAGAAATGCATATCACCGTCAATGAGGCGGGGCAGCGTCTGGACAAGCTGCTGGCGAAATATTTAAACCAGGCGCCCAAGAGCTTTCTCTATAAGATGCTGCGAAAGAAAAATATCACGCTCAACGGAAAAAAAGCGTCCGGGAATGAGAAGCTGAAAGAAGGAGACTGCGTCAGGCTTTTCCTTTCCGATGAGACCATTGAAAAATTTTCCGTAAGCCGTGTGACCTATACAAAGGAAACCTTATCCATTCTCTATGAGGATGAACAGGTCCTCTTTATCAATAAACCGGCGGGTATGCTCTCCCAGAAGGCGAAGGAGACGGACGAGTCGGTGGTGGAGCACCTCATCACGTATCTGCTAAAGAGCGCTCAGATGACGGAAGAATCCCTCCAGACCTTCCGCCCCTCTGTGTGCAACCGTCTGGACCGCAACACCAGCGGCATCATCGCCGCGGGGAAGACGCTGGGAGCGCTGCAGCAGTTGAGCGCCTGCTTCAAGGAACGGACAATGGGAAAATACTATCTCTGTCTTGTGAAAGGACAGGTAAAAGCGTCCCGGAGGATACAGGGATATTTGACAAAGGATGAAAGGACAAATAAGGTGGACATCCGGGCACATGTTCCGTCTCACGCCGAGACTCGTGCTCAGTCTTATGCCGGGGCTCGTGCCCGGTCTCACGCCGGAGCCCATACAGGGGACGGGGCGTATATTGAGACAGAATACCGCCCTTTATCGTCCGATGGGGAGGTGACTCTGCTGGAAGTACACCTGATTACAGGGAAGACCCATCAGATACGCGCCCACCTCGCCTCCGAGGGGCATCCGCTGATTGGCGATTACAAATACGGAGAACGAAAGATAAACGAAAGCTACAAAAAAGAATTTGGGATAACCTCCCAGCTTCTGCACGCATACCGCCTGGTGATGCCAAAGTGCGAGGGGGCGCTTGCCGGTGTTTCCAAAAAGGAAATCATCGCGCCGCTTCCCCAAGAATTTGCGCGGGTATTAAAAGAGAGAGGGCTGCAAGGGTATTAAATAAGCGGAGGCTTGAGCGGGCACGAAAGAAATCGGGAGGGAAAGGAGAAGACGGACAGAAAATGGCGACATGGAATTCCAGAGGACTCCGCGGTTCTACGCTGGAGGATTTTATCAACCGGACGAATGACTGGTATGATGAGCTGGGGCTGGCGCTCATCCAGAAGATTCCCACCCCCATCACTCCGGTGAAGATTGACAAGGAACACCGCCACATCACTCTGGCCTATTTTGACAAAATCAGTACCGTGGACTATATCGGGGCAGTGCAGGGGATTCCTATCTGCTTTGATGCAAAGGAGTGCAGCGTGGATACCTTCCCCCTCCAGAATATCCATGAACATCAGATGCGGTTCATGGAAAAATATGAAAAGCAGGGGGGGATTTCCTTTCTGCTTTTGTATTTCAGCCACCGCAACGAGCTCTATTACATGCAGTACAAAGAGATAAAGAAATTCTGGAAACGAGCAGAGGAGGGCGGAAGGAAGAGTTTCCGCTATGAGGAATTGAACCCCGATTTTTTCATGAATTTTAAAAACGGGTATTATGTCCCTTATCTGGACTACATACAGAAGGATTTGGACACCAGGGATTGACAGGGAAGCGTAAACTTCGTATAATGACAAGAGGATTTTAGCGTATTAGCATAATAAAGTGAAAAGAGGAAGAGTATGAATCAAAAACTCCATACACCGGAAGGGGTCCGGGATATCTATAATAACGAATGTAAAATCAAGTATGCCCTGCAGGAGAAGTTAAAAGACACACTCCATCTGTACGGGTATCAGGATATACAGACGCCGACATTTGAATATATCGATGTGTTCCGCAAGGAGATTGGAACCATCTCTGTGCAGGAACTGTACAAGTTTTTTGACCGGGACGGCAACATCCTCGCCCTGCGCCCGGATATCACGCCGTCTGTGGCGCGCGCCGCGGCGACCTTATTTGAGACAGAGGATGTTCCCATCCGCCTGTGCTACGCGGGAAACACCTTCATCAACCATTCCAGCTATCAGGGAAGGTTAAAGGAGAATACCCAGTTGGGAGCGGAGCTGATTGGAGAGGATTCTGTTTCCGCGGATGCGGAGATGCTCGCCATGGTCATTGACGGGTTAAAAAAGACGGGACTGAAAGAGTTTCAGGTGAGCGTCGGACATGTGGATTTTATTCAAAGCCTGATGGAAGCCACAGAACTTGACGAAGAACAGAGAGAAGAGCTGCACACGCTGATTACAAACCGCAATTATTTCGGCGTGGAGGAAATCTTAGACACCTGCGGCGTGAAAGCGGAGATAAAAGAGGCGTTCCGCCTGCTGCCGGAGTTAGTGGGAGGACCGGAAATCATGGAGGAGGCGGTGAAGATTGCGCCGACAGCGGAGGCAAAGCTTGCCATCGTGCGTCTTCTGCAGATTTACAAGCTCCTCGCCCTCTACGGGGAGACGGAGCATATCACCTTTGATTTGAGCATGAGCGGAAGCTACGGTTACTATACGGGAATCATCTTCCGCGCCTATACATACGGAACCGGCGATGCCGTGGTGCGGGGCGGACGTTACGACCATCTCCTGGAGAAATTTGGAAAGAGTACCCCCTCCATCGGTTTTGCCATCATCCTGGATGAACTGATGAGCGCCTTAAACCGCCAGAAGATTGCGGTGGAGACTTCTCCTGTAAACCTCATTGTCTGCACGGAGGAGACGGAAGGCTGGGCAATTTCCCTGGCAAAAGATTTCCGTGCAAAGGGCAAGTGTATCGAGCTGCATAAGCGGGAAAACAGCGGAAGTGATACGGATGCGGCCAAGGAGAAGGAGCGCTTTATCCAGTACGGAAAACGGATGAACGCCGTGAGTATGCTCTATTTGCGGGACGATAAACATATCGATATGGTGAACTTAAGGACCGGGGAAGAGAAAACGGTCGATGCCTCGAAGAGCAAGAATTAGAAGGAACAGACTTAAAGGAGCGGATTATGAGATATTTGACATTTGCCCTCACCAAGGGGCGTCTGGCGAGCAAGACACTTGACATGCTGGAAAAGCTGGGAATCACCTGTGAGGAGATGAAAGACAAGGATTCCAGGAAACTCATCTTCGTCAACGAGGAACTGAAGCTGAAATTTTTCCTGGCAAAGGGACCGGATGTCCCCACCTATGTGGAGTACGGCGCCGCGGATATCGGCGTGGTGGGAAAGGATACCATCGTGGAAGAGGGGCGCAAGGTGCACGAGGTTCTGGATTTGGGCTTCGGGAAATGCAGGATGTGTGTCTGTGGGTATGAGCAGGCGAAAGAACTGCTTTTGCACCACGAGCTGATTCGGGTGGCGACGAAATATCCGAACATCGCGAAGGATTATTTCTATAATAAAAAGCATCAGACGGTGGAGATTATCAAGATGCACGGCTCCATTGAGCTGGCACCCATCGTGGGACTCTCCGAAGTGATTGTGGATATTGTGGAGACAGGCTCCACATTAAAAGAAAACGGTCTTGTAGTCCTTGAGGAGGTCTGCCCATTGTCTGCGCGGATGATTGTGAATCCGGTCAGCATGCGGATGGAGAATGAGAGAATACGGAAATTAATCACAGACTTGCGAACATTATTACGGGAAGGTGATGGAACATGCGCATAGAAAAATTGGACGAAGGCTCCAGAAAAAATCTTTTAGAGGCGCTCTTAAAACGCAGCCCCAACAGCTACGGGGAGTATGAGGAGAGAGTGCAGAAGATTTTAAATGAGGTAAAAGAGAAAAAGGATGAGGCGCTTTTCGCTTACACAGAGCAGTTTGACGGATTTGCCTTAAACGCGGAGAATATCCGGGTGACAAAGGAAGAGATTGAGGAGGCATATGAGCTTGTGGATGCCAACCTCATCACCATCATCCGCAAAGCGCTTGCGAATATCCGGGATTATCACGCCAAGCAGATGCAGTACAGTTGGTTTGACAGCAAGCCGGACGGCACTATACTGGGGCAGAAAGTGACAGCTCTTAAGAGAGTCGGAGTGTACGTACCCGGAGGCAAGGCAGCTTACCCCTCTTCTGTGCTGATGAACATTCTCCCGGCAAAAGTGGCGGGTGTTAGCGAAATTGTCATGGTGACACCGCCGGGCAGAGACGGCAAGGTGACGCCTACCACGCTGGTGGCGGCGAATGAAGCCGGAGCGGATGTCATCTACAAAGTAGGCGGGGCACAGGCAATCGCTGCGCTGGCATACGGCACAGAGAGCATCCAAAAGGTAGATAAAATCGTGGGACCCGGAAATATTTACGTGGCGCTGGCGAAAAAGGCAGTCTATGGACATGTGAGCATCGACTCCATCGCCGGACCAAGCGAGATACTGGTGCTGGCGGACGAGACGGCGAACCCGCGCTATGTGGCGGCGGACCTTCTCTCCCAGGCAGAGCACGATGAACTGGCATCCGCTATCCTGGTAACCACCAGCAGGGAACTGGCGGAGGCGGTATCCGAGGAGACGGATGCGTTTATCCGGGAGCTTTCCCGCGGAGAAATCATCCAGAAGTCACTGGACAATTACGGGCACATCCTTGTGGCAGATACCATGGAGGAGGCGATTGAGGCGGCGAACGAGATTGCCTCTGAGCATCTGGAGATTATGACGGCGAATCCCTTTGAGGTGATGACGAAAATCCGCAATGCGGGAGCAATTTTCATCGGGGAATATGCGAGTGAACCGCTGGGAGATTATTTTGCGGGACCAAACCATGTGCTGCCCACAAACGGCACAGCAAAATTCTTTTCTCCGCTGTCCGTGGATGATTTCCTGAAAAAATCCAGTATCATCTCTTATTCAAAAGAGGCGCTTTTAGCGGTACACGAGGATATCGAGCAGTTCGCGAAGGCGGAGAGACTGACGGCGCACGCCAATTCCATCAAAGTCCGTTTTGAGAAGGGAGAGAAGTAAGATGAACCGCACAGGAAGCTGCACCAGAAAGACAAAAGAGACCGATATCACGGTGAGCATTTGTCTGGACGGGCAGGGAAAAAACGATATACAGACGGGTATCCCCTTTTTCGACCACATGCTGGACGGGTTCGCGCGTCACGGGTTATTTGACCTGACAGTCCGCGTGAAAGGGGATTTGGAGGTGGACTGCCACCACACCGTGGAGGATACAGGTATCGTACTGGGACAGGCGATTGCGCAGGCTTTAGGGGACAAGGCGGGAATCAAGCGCTACGGCTACTTCCTGCTTCCCATGGATGAGACGCTGGCGCTTAGTGCAGTGGACCTCTCCGGGCGTCCGTACCTTAAGTTTGACGCGGAATTTACCGTTCCCTCTCTGGGAGGACTGGACACAGAGATGATTCGCGAATTTTTCTATGCCGTGTCCTACAGCGCGATGATGAACCTTCACTTAAAGATTATGGAAAAAGGGAACAACCATCACATGGCAGAGGCATTGTTCAAGGCGTTTGGAAAGGCGCTGGATGCCGCCACAATGGAGGAACCCAGGATAAAAGAAGTCTGGTCTACAAAGGGCAGCTTATAAAGGAGAAATGATAATGAGTTATAAAAGATTGACTCCCTGTATTTTCATTGACGGGGGCAAAGCGGTGAAGTGGTTCGACAATCGGGAAGTGGTGTCGGACGACGTGGTTGCCCTGGCGAAATACTACAGTGAGATGGGAGCAGATGAACTGATTCTTTTCGATTTGTCTAATTCCGATGAAGAACATGACGAGTCGATTGATTTGATGAAGAAAATCCACCGCGTCATCAGTATCCCGATGATTGCGGGCGGAAATATACGCAGGCAGGAGGATGTGAAGAAGATTCTCTATGCCGGGGCGAAGCGTGCCATGTTGAACTTTTCCAAACCGGCGGCAATCGACCTCATAGAGGAAGTGTCTAAGCGGTTTGGCAAGGAGCGCATCGCCGTCTCCCTGAATGATTTTGATGCACTGTTCAAGCAGCAGCATCTGATTGAGGAGTACAGCACGGAGATTGTGTTCATGCATCGTCTGGACTTAAATTCCGTGGTGAATGTGACAGAGATTCCCTGCGTGGTGGTGACCGATACCATGGAGCAGAGCGAGATTCTGAAAATCTTAAAATCCGACGGTGTAAAGGGCGTGTCCGGTATGTTTATCAGTCAGACGGAGATGGACTTCAATGCGTTCAAGGAAGTCTGTGCAAAGGAGGGCATCAAGATGACGTCCTTTGAGAGCCTGATGGATTTCTCAGAATTTAAGTTAAATTCTGACGGACTTCTCCCGGTGGTGGTGCAGGACTTCAAGACGAACGAAGTACTGATGATGGCGTACATGGACGAGGAAGCTTTTGAGAACACGGTGAAGACAGGCAGGATGACCTACTACAGCCGAAGCCGTAAGTCCCAGTGGGTGAAAGGCGAGACTTCCGGACATTTCCAGTATGTGCACACACTGACTATCGACTGCGACAAAGATACTCTGCTGGCGAAGGTGGAACAGATTGGCGCGGCGTGTCACACCGGAAACCGGAGCTGTTTCTATCAGCCCATCGTGGGCAATGATTACGATGCCAAGAATCCGCTGCAGATTTTTGAGAGCGTCTACCATACCATTCTGGACAGAAAGGCGCATCCGAAGGAAGGGTCTTACACCAACTATCTCTTTGAGAAAGGGATTGATAAGATATTGAAGAAAGTGGGAGAGGAGGCGACAGAAATCGTTATCGCCGCCAAGAACCCCAACCCGGAGGAAATCAAGTACGAAATTTCGGATTTCTTATATCATATGATGGTACTCATGGCAGAAAAAAATGTGACATGGGAGGACATCACAAAAGAACTCTCCGAGCGGTGAGAGAACCAAGATAAGTTCTAAAATACAGGGAAATGACATAGGATATGGTAGCGATGCCATATCCTTTTTCTATCGCAGGGTTGCTTATTTGGAAGGAGAGAAGCAGATTGAATGATTCGGAGAAGCGGCGCAGGGAGCTGCTGCGTCAGACGCGGAAATTATATGATGAGAGAAATACAGTACCCGCCGTTCACCCCAGATACGGGCACATCTTCAATGACCTCTACGGAGAGGAGGAAGGCGCTCAGCCAAAGAACAGCTTCTATCTGCGCGCGGTGGTCGGGATTCTCTGTTTTGTGTGCTATGTGTGTATGGACACCAACCAGATTAAAGTGGCTGAGGTGGACAGCGCCCAGATTGTCAATCAGATTGAGAAAGAAATGGATACCAGCGTGCTGGAGGAAGTGTGGAAGGAACTATAGGGCCGACTTCATTGGAAAGATTGACAGATGATATTCCATTTAGTACAATTTATTTGATTCTTTCCCGACAGGATAGGGGAAGATTGGACAGGAGTACAACAAGAGAATGAGAAATTTAGCGTTAGATGATGAAATATTGATGAAAATTGAGAAACCTGCCCGCTACATCGGCGGGGAGGTCAACTCTGTGATGAAGGACAAGGATGAGGTTGATATCCATTTTGCCATGTGTTTCCCTGATGTGTATGAGGTCGGCATGTCCCATCTGGGCATCCAGATTCTCTATGATATGTTCAATCGGAGAAAAGATGTGTGGTGCGAGCGGGTCTATTCCCCTTGGCTGGATTTGGACAAGATTATGAGAGAGGAAAAGATTCCTCTCTTTTCGCTGGAATCCCAGACGCCCGTCCGGGAATTTGATTTTCTGGGAATTACGCTGCAGTTTGAGATGTGCTACACCAATATTCTGCAGATTTTAGATTTGAGCCAGATTCCTCTCCATGCAGAGGAACGTACGGAGAAAGACCCCATCGTCATCGGCGGCGGACCGTGCGCTTATAATCCGGAGCCTCTGGCAGAATTTTTCGACTTATTCTACATTGGGGAAGGGGAGACGGTCTACGATGCACTTTTTGAGACTTACAAAAGATGTAGGGAAGAGGGCAGGAGCAGAGTAGAGTTTTTAGAGCAGGCGGCACAGATAGAGGGAATCTATGTGCCCAGGTTCTACGATGCGTCCTATCATGAGGACGGGACGCTTAAGAGCTTTGTGCCAAACAACCCCTATGCGCCTGCCAGAGTGAAAAAACAGATTGTCATGGATGTAACATCTGCCCCTTATCCGGAGGCGCCAATCGTGCCATTTATCAAAGCCGTGCAGGACAGAGTGGTGCTGGAGATACAGAGAGGCTGTATACGTGGATGCAGATTCTGTCAGGCCGGGATGCTCTACCGACCGACCAGAGAAAGAGATGTAAATTACTTAAAGGAGCTCGCCCACAAAATGATGGTGAATACCGGGCACGAGGAGATTTCCTTAAGTTCTTTAAGTTCCAGTGATTACTCGAAACTGGAGGAACTGGTGACATTTTTAATTGAAGAATTTCACGGAAAGGGCATCAATATTTCTCTGCCCTCCCTGCGCATCGACGCCTTTTCTCTGGATGTGATGGGAAAAGTGCAGGATATCCGAAAGAGCAGCCTTACCTTCGCTCCGGAGGCAGGCTCTCAGCGTATGCGCGATGTCATTAACAAAGGGCTCACAGAGGAAATTATCTTGAGCGGTGCCTGGGAAGCGTTCCAGGGCGGCTGGTCCAAGGTGAAGCTGTATTTCATGTTGGGGCTCCCCACGGAGACCGAGGAGGACATGAAGGAGATTGCCCGGCTTTCCGATAAGGTGGCGCGAAAATACTATGAACTGCCGAAAGAGGAAAGACACGGAAAATGCCAGATTACGGCGAGTTCTTCCTTCTTTGTGCCCAAACCGTTTACCCCATTCCAGTGGGCGTCCATGTTCACCAGTGAGGAATACATGCACCGGGCATCCATCGTCAACCGGGAGTTCAAGGAACAGTTAAACCGGAAAAGTCTCAAATACAACTGGCATGACGCGGAAGTTACAGTTTTGGAGGGCGTGATGGCGCGCGGTGACAGGAAAGTAGGACAAGTCATCGAGGAGGCGTACCGTCTGGGCTGTCTGTACGATTCCTGGACAGAATCCTTCCACAATGAGCTGTGGATGAAAGCTTTTGAAAATACGGGAGTGGATTTGGAGTTTTATACGAGAAGAGAAAGAAAAGAGGACGAGCTGTTCCCCTGGGATTTCATCGATATTGGTGTGACAAAAACATTTTTGAGAAAAGAGTGGGAGCGCGCCATGAGAGGCGAAGTGACGCCGAACTGCCGGGCGAAATGTTCCGGCTGTGGGGCGATGACATTTAAAGGAGGTGTCTGCTTTGAAGGTCAGAATTAAATTCAGAAAATACGGCGCCATGCGCTTTATCGGACATCTCGATGTCATGCGTTTCTTTCAGAAAGTCATGCGCAGGGCAGATATTCCCATCGCTTTTACCGGGGGATTCAGCCCCCACATGGTAATGTCCTTCGCGAACCCTCTGGGAATTGGCATTTCCAGCGATGGAGAATATTTTGACATCGAATTGCGGGAATCCATCAGCAGTGAGGAAGCGGTGCGCAGGATGAACGAAGCGTGTGTGGAAGGAATCGAGGTCGTCAGCTTCCGCCAGATTGCGGAGGAGAAGAAGATGACCGGGATGACCATACTGGCGGCTGCGGACTATCTGGTCAGAGTAAAAAAGGGGTTCCTGCCTGAAGGGTGGAAAGAGCGCCTTTCAGCCTTCTATGGGCAGCCGCAGATTTCCATTGTCAAGCAGACAAAGCGCAGTGAGAAAGAAGTGGATATCCGTCCCCTTATCTATCAATTGGAAGTGAGGGAAGACGCCATTTACATGCAGGTGGCCGCGGGGAGCGTGGAAAACCTAAAACCCTCCCTTGTGATGGAGGCGTTTTTGCGTTTCTTAACTCTGCCGCAGGATGAAATGGAAAAACTGACATTTTCTTATCATCGACTGGAAATGTACGCCCTCTCCCCGGAGCAAAGGGGGAAGTCCCCGGAAGATACAGGCAAAGAAACACCATCTTTCATATCTTTGGAAGCACTGGGAGAAGAGATACCAATAGAACGGAGGTAAAGACGTGCACAAACGCAAAGTACTGATGACAGTGGAAGATGGAAATGTATGGAGTTACCTTCAGGAGGATGGGGAGATAGCGGAAATCCATTGTACTCCTTTATACAGCGAGGAGGAGAAATCTGCCCCGACACTGGGAAATATCTATATTGGAAAAGTAAAAAATATTGCCGCCAATATCGGCGCGGCGTTCATAGAAATTCAGAACGGGCTGAACTGTTACTATGACATCAGCCAGGCACAGCACGCCATATTCACAGATAAAAGAGGCAAAAAGCCGCTGTGCATCGGTGATGAGCTGGTCGTCCAGATTAACAAAGAGGCGGTGAAATCCAAAGCGCCGACTGTGACGAGCAATCTAAGTTTCACCGGCAGATATGCCGTGCTCACACATGGGAATACAAGGATTGGCGCCTCCGGGAAGCTTCCGAAAGAGCTGAGGGAAGCATACAAGGCAAAGCTCTCGGAATATAAAAACGAGAACTTTGGTCTCATTGTGCGCACCAATGCGGGGGAAGTGCCCTTTGAGAAAGTCCTGGGAGAAGTGGAAAGTTTAAAGGCAGAATACGAACAAATCCTACATACCGCGAAGAGCAGAACCTGCTTCTCCTGCCTGAAATCTGCACCGCCTGCCTACATTGCGGACTTGAAGAATGTGTACGGGGACGGGCTGGAGGAAATCGTCATCGAAGATGAAGACATGTATATGAGTATTTATCATTTTTTTGAGAGAGAACAGCCGGAAATTGCCGCGCGCCTGCGCCTGTATACAGACAAACAACTTTCTCTTGCTAATCTCTACAGCACAAAGACGGCTCTCGAAAAAGCGACAAGACAGCATGTGTGGCTGAAAAACGGCGGATATCTTATCATCCAGCCCACGGAGGCATTGACAGTGATTGATGTGAACTCCGGGAAATATACGGCAAAAAAGAAAAGAAGCGATGCGGCTCTGGCGGTAAATATGGAGGCGGCAAAAGAGGCGGCGAGACAAATTCGCCTGCGCAACCTCTCAGGAATCATTATCGTGGATTTTATCAACCTGGAATCGGAGGAAGAACAAAAAACGCTGCTGAGGGAGTTTCGCCACTGCCTGGAACAGGACCCAATTCAGACAACGCTGGTGGACGTCACGCCGCTGCAGCTCGTGGAAGTCACCCGGAAAAAGGTCAGAAAACCACTCCATGAGATGATAAATGAGATTGCATACAATAATACAATTTGATTTTTAGGATTTTTTAGAAAATAGTTTTCTTGTTGTAAGAAAGAATAGATTGTATAATTGTATACGATTTGAGGGTTCTAGGGAAATTTTCCTGGAATTTCAGATGGTGAAAGCGAAAATACAGAGTCTAAAATGCGCTGTGTGGATAACAAAGAAGGAGGCAGACCTCATGGGGAAAAAAGAGTTAAAGACAAACGCGATGCGAATTTTGGATAAAAAACACATCCCCTACGAATATATGACTTATGAGTGTGAGGAGTTCACTGACGGAATCACTGTGGCAGACCAGGTGGGGCTTCCTCATGAATTAGTCTACAAGACATTGGTCACAACGGGAAAGAGCAAGGAGCATTATGTCTTTGTGATTCCCATTGAAGCGGAGCTGGATTTAAAGAAGGCGGCGCGCGCTGTGAAGGAAAAAGCGGTGGAGATGCTCCCGGTAAAAGAAATTCAGTCAGTCACCGGCTATATCCGGGGCGGCTGCACTGCCATCGGCATGAAGAAACAGTTTCCCACAGTTATCCAGGAGGAGGCAAAATCGCTTTCTTTTCTGTATGTAAGCGGCGGGAAACGGGGGATGCAGATAAAATTGGCGCCGGAGGATTTAAAGAACGCATCGGGTGCGGAGTATGCGGATGTGGTGAAAAAGAGCCGGAAAATATGATTTACAAACAAATCAAGAAGCGGTATAATATGGTACTGGAATGTGAAAATGCAGGATTGATTTATGAAAATTGCAAAGCGTGGGTGTCCCTTTCAGACAGACGCCTGCTGCGGATGAAATGGGTTTGGAGGATAATAAAGGATGAAGAAAGTCGTAAAATTCGGCGGAAGCTCTCTTGCGAGCGCCGAACAGTTTAAAAAAGTCGGGGAGATTATACGCCAGGACCCGGCAAGGCGGTATGTAGTGCCGTCCGCACCGGGAAAACGGTTTTCCGGAGATACAAAAGTAACGGATATGCTCTACAGTTGTTATGGAGCTGCCATAAAGGAAAAGAAGTTCACAGAACAGCTTGCCCAGATTCAGGAGCGTTACCAGGAGATTATTGATGGACTGGGACTGAGTCTTTCTCTGGATGACGAATTTCAGATTATTAAAGAAAATTTCAGCAAAAAGGTCGGCAGAGATTATGCGGCTTCCAGAGGAGAATATTTAAACGGCAGGATTATGTCTGCCTATCTGGGATTTACATTTATCGATGCTGCAGAAGTGATACGTTTCAATGAGGATGGAACGTTTAACGATGAAGCGACGGATAAGCTGCTCTCTGAGCGCCTCGCAAAAGAGGAAAATGCGGTCATTCCAGGATTTTATGGTGCCAAAGAGGACGGCACGGTTGTAACCTTCTCAAGAGGAGGCTCTGATGTAAGCGGTTCCCTTGTCGCTCTGGCGGTGACAGCGGATATCTATGAAAACTGGACAGATGTATCAGGATTTCTGATTGCGGATCCGCGTATTGTAAAGAATCCGAAATCCATTGAGACGATTACCTACAAAGAATTAAGAGAGCTTTCTTATATGGGTGCCAGCGTCCTTCACGAGGATGCCATTTTCCCGGTAAGAAAGGCGGGTATTCCTATCAACATTCGCAATACCAATGCGCCTCAGGATAAAGGAACTCTGATTGTGGAGGGTACGTGCAGACAGCCGAAATATACCATTACAGGCATTGCGGGGACTGACGGCTTTGTCTCTATTACAATCGAGAAGGCGATGATGAACTCAGAGATTGGATTCTGCCGGAAGGTGCTGCAGGTATTTGAGGAGAACGAGATTTCTATCGAGCACATGCCGTCCGGAATCGACACGATGACGATTTTTGTGCGCAAAGATGAGTTTGAGGACAAGGAGCAGCGGGTTCTCGCGGGAATCCATAAGGCGGTAAATCCGGATCATGTCGAATTGGAATCAGACCTTGCACTGATTGCTGTCGTAGGAAGAGGTATGAAATCTACACGCGGAACAGCGGGCAGGATATTCTCAGCCTTAGCGCATGCGCACATCAATGTAAAGATGATAGACCAGGGCTCCAGCGAGCTCAATATCATTGTAGGCGTCAGACATGATGAGTTTAAAAATGCGATTCGTGCACTGTATGAGATTTTTGTTTTGACACAGCTTTAAGAGACAAGAGAGAAAAAGGCGGCGAATAAAGTGAACATATTGTTCTTTTTGAAACCAAAAAGTGAAGTGGCTTACATTTACGATTATAGCACCTTGAGGCAAGTTCTTGAGACGATGGAATATCACAAATATGCTTCCATTCCCATGCTGAATAAAGCGGGAGAGTATGTGGGAAGCATAACAGAGGGAGACCTTCTCTGGGGAATCAAGGCATACACAAATCTGAACTTAAAAGAGGCGGAGAACATCTTCATCCGAGATTTTCCGCGAAAAGCAGATTATGAGGTGGTGTCTGCGGATTCCGATATGGAGGACCTCATCAAAAAAGCGATGAATCAGAATTATGTGCCGGTGGTGGATGACCAGAAGAAATTCATCGGTATCATCACACGCCGGAGTATCATAGAATATTGCTATGAACGGCTGGGAGACAGCGATAAATAGAGATGAAGTGGCCATACGCCAAAGTCACAGATGGTATGACAGCTTTGGCAACAGATTGCGGAAAAAATCTGACGGTTTTTTGACAGTTTTTTCATAAAACTATTGACGGGATAAATTTCCTTGTGCTATACTACAACAGTATGCCGCACAATGAGGTTTTTAAAGTTCTGCCCTGACGGCGGACACCGTAATTGGCGAGTAATGATAATAGGAGGTGCCATATGTACGCGATTATAGCAACAGGTGGTAAACAGTACAAAGTCGCTGAAGGCGATATCATTAAAGTGGAAAAGCTTGGTGTGGAAGCTGGCGAGACTTATACATTTGACCAGGTGCTCGCAGTGAACAATGACAAGCTGGTTGTCGGCAACCCGACAGTAGCAGGCGCTACCGTGACAGCTTCCGTAGTTGAGAACGGAAAAGCGAAAAAAGTTGTTGTTTATAAGTATAAGAGAAAAACTGGATACCATAAGAAAAATGGTCACAGACAGCAGTACACAGCTGTTAAGATTGACAAAATCAACGCTTAGGTGTTGGGATGGTTCAAATCACAGTTTATCAGAACAAAAAGCATGAATACGTAGGGTTTGATATAGACGGGCATGCGGGCTTTGATGAGAGCGGTCATGATATTGTCTGCGCGGCAGTGTCAGTTCTGGTCATCAATACCATCAATTCCATTGAGAGGTTTACTTCTGACCATACAAGTTATGTGTCGGACGAGGACAGTGGGAGCGTGCAGTTTCGTTTTCAGGAGAAACCCTCGCATGATGCGCAGCTGCTGTTAAAATCGATGCTCCTCGGTCTGGAGGAGATAGAGGATAACAGCGCTTACGATTCATACATTGACATTATTTTCAAGGAGGTGTAACAACATGATGAAAATGAACCTTCAGTTTTTTGCTCATAAAAAGGGAGTTGGTTCTTCCAAGAACGGACGTGACTCCGAATCCAAGAGACTGGGTGCGAAAAGAGCAGACGGACAGTTTGTAAAAGCTGGAAATATCCTTTACAGACAGCGCGGAACAAAGATTCACCCGGGTGTGAATGTAGGACGCGGCGGAGACGATACTTTATTTGCATTAGTAGATGGTGTCGTAAGATATGAAAGAAAAGGAAGAGATAAGAAACAGGTTTCTATCTATCCAGTGGCTGAATAACAGTATAACAGCGAGCCCCAGACTTTTCGGTCTGGGGCTTTTATGATAAAGGAGTATTTATGTTTGCAGACAGAGCAAAAATATTTATCAGGTCAGGCAAAGGCGGCGACGGCCATGTGAGCTTTCGCAGGGAATTGTATGTTCCCAACGGAGGTCCCGATGGCGGTGACGGCGGCAAGGGCGGAGATTTGATTTTTGAGACGGACAAGGGATTGAATACCCTCATTGATTTCCGGCACAGACGCAAATACGCCGCGGGAGACGGAGAGCAGGGCGGAAAGCGAAGATGTCATGGCAAAGACGGCAAGGACCTTGTGCTTCATGTTCCGGAGGGAACCGTCGTGAAAGAGGCAAAGACCGGTAAGGTCATCGCGGATATGTCCGGAGAGAACCACAGACAGGTTATTTTAAAAGGCGGTAAAGGCGGTCTGGGAAATCAGCATTTTGCCACAGCTACCATGCAGGTGCCGAAATACGCACAACCCGGACAGCCGGGGATGGAGCTGGAAGTCATGCTGGAATTAAAAGTCATCGCGGATGTGGGGCTCATCGGCTTCCCCAATGTCGGAAAGTCCACACTGCTTTCCCGTGTCACGAACGCGGACCCCAAGATTGCAAATTACCATTTTACCACATTAAACCCGAATCTGGGCGTTGTGGATTTGGAAGGAGCGAAAGGGTTTGTTATGGCGGATATTCCCGGACTCATTGAGGGCGCTTCCGAGGGCGTCGGTCTGGGACATGAGTTTCTTCGTCATATTGAGCGGACGAAGCTGATGATACACGTGGTGGATGCCGCGGGCACAGAGGGGCGCGACCCGGTGGAAGATATCTATAAAATCAACGCCGAACTCAAAGCCTACAATCCTCAGATTGCAGAGCGACCACAGGTCATTGCTGCCAATAAAACAGATTTGATATACGGAGAGGAAGACGAGACTATCTCGCGCCTGAAAAAGGAATTTGAACCCCAGGGAATCCAGGTATTTCCGATTTCCGGTGTTTCCGGTAAGGGGATAAAGGAGCTGCTCTATGCGGTGAGCCAGAAACTGGATACACTGGACAGTGAGCCGGTGGTATTTGAGCAGGAGTATTTTCCGGAGGATGAGCTCATCTATGAGGAACTCCCCTACACAGTGGAACGTCAGGACGATGTGTATGTGGTGGAAGGACCGAAGATTGAGAAGATGCTCGGCTATACGAACCTGGATTCGGAGAAAGGCTTCGCCTTCTTCCAGAAGTTCTTAAAAGACACGGGAATCTTAGACGAACTGGAGGAAGCCGGCATTCAGGAGGGCGATACCGTAAAGATGTACGGTCTTCAATTTGATTATTATAAATAGCCGTCTGTTTTACCCGAATCAAAACGGTGCAAAATAGAATTGAGACAAAGCGGCGCCCTATTGACGGCGCTGCTTCAAAAGGAGAACGATAGAAATGACGACGAAACAGAGAGCATATCTGAAGAGCCTTGCCATGACCATGGAGCCCATTTTTCAAATTGGGAAGTCCAGTATGACACCGGGACTTACACAGGCAGTCAATGAAGCCTTGGAAGCGCGTGAACTCATCAAATTGAGTGTTCTGCAGAACTGCGGCGATGACCCCAGAGAACTGGCGGAAATCCTGGCAGAGCGCACCCAGTCCCAGGTGGTACAGGTGATTGGAAAGAAAATCGTTTTATACAAAGAGGGCAAGGATAATAAGAAAAAAATCATCCTTCCATAACAGGGGGAGCAAAATGAAAATCGGAATCATGGGCGGCACCTTCGACCCCATCCATATTGGGCACCTCCTGCTGGGAGAGTTTGCCTATGAGGATTTCGGTCTGGATGAAATTTGGTTTCTGCCGAACGGAAATCCGCCCCACAAAGATACAGCGATAAGTGAGAGTATACAAAACGACAGTGCGGAAAATGATGCTGCACAGCAAAGCAATACGGTGAATGGTGCGGCAGAAAAGCACGCTCTGCAGTCGGAAAGAGTGGATTTGGCAGAGATGACGGAAGAGGAGCGCGCGCTCTTGCATCGGGTGGAGATGGTGCGCCTCGCCATCGAGGGGACGCCGTATTTTAAGCTTTCTCTCCATGAGGCTTCTGTCTCCAGCCATTCCTACACTTACCGCACTATGCGGGAATTTAACCGGGACTATCCGGACCACGAATTTTACTTTATACTGGGAGCAGATTCCCTCTTCGCCATCGAACAGTGGAAATATTTTAAGGAAATCTTTCCCACCTGTACGATTTTGGCTGCTATGCGGGACGATAAGGATGTAAAAGACATGGAGAGGCAGATTCACTACCTTTCCGGGAAGTATGGCGCGAAAATCAGTCTTTTGCGCGCGCCCCTCCTGGAAATTTCCTCCACGACAATCAGAGAGAGAGCTGCCAGGGGCTTAAGCTCCCGGTATATGGTGCCCGACAAGGTGGCAGACTATATCCGCAGGCACCGCCTCTATCAGTCTGTATCAGAAGCATAGGAAGGAGCATATGGTATGAAAGAACAATATATATCCATCCGCAAAAGCTTAAAAAAACTGCTGAAAAAGGAACGATACGAACACACCCTGGGTGTGATGTACACTGCAGCCTCTCTTGCTATGTGCCACGGAGCGGATATGGAGGCGGCAATGCTCGCAGGGCTCTTGCACGACTGCGGGAAATACGGGTCAGGCAAGGAGCAGATAGACAGATGCCAGGAATATGATATCCCATTGTCTGAATCCGAGCTTCAGATGCCCGCTTTAGTCCACGCCAAGCTGGGCGCTTATCTGGCGGAGCGTGAATACGGTATCACAGAGAAAGAAGTCTTGTCCGCAATCCGTTTTCACACTACAGGAAAAGCGGATATGACACTGCTTGAAAAAATCATCTATATTGCAGACTATATTGAGCCCGGCAGAAAAGAGATTCCGGGGCTTTGCGCTGTGAGAAAGGCTGCCTTTCAAAATCTTGACGAGGCGGTTGCACTATCGGCAAAGGGGACGATAGATTATCTTACCGCCGCGGGGAACCCCATTGACCCGTTGACAATAGAGACTTATGAATATTATCGGGACAGTATCTTATGACGCAGGACGTGAATTGGGATTTCAAACGAAATAAGAGGTAGAGTGAAATAAGACGAGAAACTAATATGACAAAATGCAGTTCAAGTGTAATCTAAAACAGAGCGCAAAAGTTTTGCGCGGCAGAAAGGAGACGGTTATGGAACAGGCAAAAGAAATGGCGCGTCTTGCCTTTGAGGCATTGGACGAAAAAAAGGGTGAAGACATTCAGGTTATTGATATCACAGGTATCTCCGTGATGGCGGATTATTTTCTCATCGCCACCGGAAACAGCGACAGCCAGGTGCGGGCTCTTGTGGAGAATGTAGAAGAGGTGCTGCATAAGGCAGGCTATCCTCTGAAGCAGAGGGAAGGCTATCAGTCGGGGAGCTGGGTGCTTTTGGATTTCGGCGATGTCATCGTCCACATTTTTGACAAGGAAAACCGCCTGTTTTACGATTTGGAGAGAATCTGGCGGGATGGGAGAGCAGTCAGCGCAGAAGAATTGGCTTAAAGCCCGAATAAAAGCAGCCAAAGTAAAAAGCAGGATTGCAATCCGCCATTATACAATGCGGAGGCGGCAATCCTGCTTTTTTTATAGTAAAAGCTGTGTTTTGGTGTTATAATAATTTTAGGTTTTGGTGTGGTTTTATATTTGAAAGGATTTTTATGAGAAGTAGAATAGTACTGTCATCAAGGTCTGGTGGCAGGCAATTCACATGGGGGAAATTATTTATACCGGTACTTTTGCTGATTATTATTTTGCTTACATACATTACATTTATAGCGGAAAACCGAAGATATATATTGGAGTTGAATGAAAAATATATTGAGGAAACAGCTTCGCTCACGGTGCAGCGTGTTGATGAACTGCTCTATGCCCGTCAGAAAAGTTTGGATACTCTTGCAATCACCCTTCAAGGTTGGATTGATGGTCCGGAAGTTGACTCTGAAATGCTTAAATTTTTACAGGATAACTCTATTTTTGACTATGTTGAGTTTATTGATTCTACAGGATTAAATCACAATGCTTTTGATGTGAATTCGGACTCAACCGACAGGGAAAATTATCTGAAAGGTATTAAAGGAGAAAGTGGTCTCTTTACCATATTTAATTCCAGAATTACATCGGAAACTCTAATTTGTTTTTATACCCCACTGTATTATAAAGGGGAGATTTTTGGTGTGCTTAACGGAATGTACAGGGAAGAGACTCTCTTGAGTGCAATTGATACAACACTTTTTGGAGAATCTGTGGAGTCTTACTTGTGCATGGAAGACGGAACAGTCATAGCATGTAAGGAAGAAGACGATACTACAAATATTATTCGCCTTTTTGAGAAAGGGGGAAACTATGCTGTTTCCGAGGAAAGTCTGTCAAATATTCGCAGCTCCTTTAAGCAGCATGAACCCTACAGCTTTACATATGAGGACAGTATTGGCACCGGGACTGTTTCCATAGCTGCTGTGCCAGGCAATGACTGGATGTTTGTGCAGATTTTTCCAAGCACTCTTGTGAAGTCTATGTATCGTGATGTCAGTCAATCAGGTACAACTCTGACAATTGTTATTACGATTTCTTTTATGATTTCCATAGTGCTCATAATCCTAAACAATATGAAACGGGAACATAAAATAATACGCCACGCCCAGATAGATCAAATGACCGGATGCTTAAATCAAACTGCCATAAGAACGGCAGTGGATGATTTACTGCAAAAAAATCAAGAGAAGCTATATGCTTTTTATATTTTTGATATCGATAATTTTAAACAGGCAAATGATACATTTGGACATGTTTTTGGCGATAAGGTAATCTGCAGGTTTTCTGAATTGATTCATTCCTGTATCTCTGAAGATGATGGACTACTGGGGAGGATTGGCGGAGATGAGTTTGCTCTTCTGCTCCCTGCTCCAGATTATGAATGGGCAGAAAAAAAGGCGTTCACACTGAATGAAACTTTGGATACCGACTGTATCAGCGGCGATATCTGCTGGCATATGTCAGCCAGTATCGGCTATTGCTTCGCTCCAAAGGATGGCACTTCGTTCCATGAATTATACAGAAAAGCCGATGCTGCCCTGTATATGTCTAAGCATAAAGGTAAAGGCACAAATTCTATGTTCTATTAAAGAATAGGATGCTGAAAAAGAATAAGATGCTGAAAAAGCAGAATTGACGCATCGTGACATCATAAAAAGCAGGATTGCCGTATCCGTCATCACACAATGCCGGAAGCGACAATCCTGCTTTTTATTATGGAATCTCTGTTTTAACCAAATACTTTCTCAAACAATTTATCCTGCTCAGGAAAATGGATGGAATAGCCCACAGCCATCTGGTTTCCCGTAGCTTCTATAATCGCTCTGGCGCCTTCCTCGCCAAAGGCGCCGCACAATTCAATACATTCATATCCTTCTTTTAACAAAGCCTGCGCGAGAGCGCACGCCTCATCCAAATCACCCACCCCGTAAAAGTGATTGTCATTGTAAGCATTTTCAAAGGATACATGGTGCTCCTTGGAAGAGAAGTCTTTTCCCATGAAAAGAGCAGCGAATTTTACCTGTTTCATTGAGATGTCCTCCTGGCTGTCATTTTTACATGAAATTAATTGTTAAAATCCTATATTTATCGAAAGAACCGGAATACTCCGATGACTTTCCCCAATATCATCAGTTCTTTGACGATGATGGGGTCCATATTGTCATTCTCCGGCTGCAGGCGGAAGACGCCTTCTTCTTTGTAGAAAGTTTTTACCGTGGCGCCGTCCTCAATCAAAGCAACGACCATGTCTCCGTTAGAAGCAGTGCGCGCCTCCTCGACCAACACCATATCCCCGTCCAGGATTCCGGCATTTATCATACTTTCGCCCTTGACCTTCAGAAGGAACGTCTGGTTGTTGGGCATAATTTCCGCAGGAATCGGGAAGTAGTTCTCGATATTTTCCTGCGCCAGTATGGGCTCTCCGGCAGCGACCTGTCCAATGATGGGAACATTCACCAGCTCCCGGCGTGTCAGATTAAACGTGTCGTCCAGTATCTCAATCGCTCTGGGCTTAGTCGGGTCCCTGCGGATATATCCGTTCTTCTCTAAAGTCTCCAGATGGGAGTGGACAGAAGAAGTGGACTTTAAGTGTACCGCCTCGCAAATCTCCCGCACAGCAGGCGGAAAACCGCGCTCCAGAATCTGGGACTTGATATATTCTAAAATTTCTAATTGTTTCTTGCTGATTTTCCCCTGTGACATGAGATTCCTCCTGATTACACTTATAAGATATAACTATAGTATCATAGCTCTTTGCAAAAAGCAAACACTTGTTGCGAAAATATGTTCGATTTTTTAGTGAAAATCTATTGACAAACATTTGTTCGTATAATATAATAACAACATCGAAAGAACAATTGTTCGATTGGAGAAATTGCAATATATAAAAGTAAGGGGATTTCAGGGGGAAGTTGTATATGAACAGAGCATACAGAACAGATGGAACATACAATACATGCAGAAGTGATAAAGAAGCGAAGGCGGCAGTGAGCAGAAGAAGGAGAGTCGGCAGAGCAAATCGTATTTCTGCCATTCCGTTTTTCATCGGAAGCTTTCTTCTCATTGCGATATGTTGTCTGGTATTCAATACGTTTTTTGTTTCCGCGCACGGGAACCAGGCAGAGGAACCTGTTGCCTATACTTATTATAGAAGTATTCAGATTGAAGCCGGAGATACATTGTGGGATATCGCGGAAGAATATATGACCGCTGATTGTTCCTCTGTGGAAGAATATGTAGAGAAGCTGATGGAGCTTAATAATCTGTCATCTGATGAAATCCATGCCGGCGAAAAGCTGATGATTGCCTACAATGATACAGAATTTGTAAAATAGGCAAAAGAATCTCAATCAGCAATGAGGATTGAGATTCCGAATTTATTATTTATAAATCATTGTGGTATCAATATACATCCCTATGTATTGATATATAAAACTCACCCTAGAGAGGCAGTACAAATCCCATGTATTGCCTCTTTTTGTTTGTGCCTGCAGTAAAGTACGTGCTTATCTTAAGACCTTGACCATTGTTTACAATCGGGAAATGAATGAGGAGATAACTCTGTTCATATAGGTACATCTATACGACAAATACTGATTTTTCAAATAGATATAGACAAAAAAACGCGTACATGGTATGCTTAATCATGTAAAGCTAAAAAGCCCTTTTTATCCATATAGTTAAATAATACTATAATATCAGGCAGCGCTGTATTGTTGAAAATCGGCGTCATAAATTCACATACAATCAAGGAGGTTTACTTTCTTATGGGAGAAATAAATACCGAGAACAGAAAAACTTATCATGAACAGAATTATATTGACAACACTTTGAAGCTTCGTGAAATCCTAAAGACATTACCGCCGTTTGCAAAGGATTATTTCCGCGCTGTGGAACCGACCACATCGGCAAGGACCAGGATTTCTTATGCCTATGATATCCGTGTGTTTTTTCATTTCCTGATGGAGAATAACCCAATATACAGGAATTATACTATTGACCAATTCACAGTACAGGATTTAGAAAAGCTGGAACCCGTGGATATTGAGGAATATCAAGAATATCTGAAGGTATACCAGAACAGTGAAGACAAACAGATTACCAATACAGAAAAAGGGCTTTCCAGAAAAATGTCTGCGCTGCGCAGTTTCTACGGATATTATTTCAAACACCAGGTTATCACGAAAAATCCCACACTTTTGGTAGATATGCCGAAACTTCATGAAAAGGCAATTATCCGTCTGGATACTGACGAGGTGGCGGCGCTTCTGGACTACATCGAGCATGGCGGTGACGAACTGACAGGACAGAAAAAAGTTTACTATGAGAAGAATAAAAACCGCGATTTGGCTATCATCACTCTCCTGCTTGGCACCGGAATCCGTGTGTCAGAATGTGTGGGATTGGACATACAGGATGTGGATTTCAAGAATAACGGCATCAAAGTGACTCGCAAGGGCGGAAATGAGATGGTTGTATACTTCGGCGAGGAAGTGGAACATGCGCTGAAAATGTATCTGTATACGACAAGAAAGACGACTGCTCCCCTCCCCGGTCATGAAAACGCCCTCTTTCTCTCCACACAGAGGAAACGTATCGGCGTCCAGGCAGTAGAAAATCTGGTGAAAAAATATGCCCGCCAGGTGACACCCAATAAAAAGATTACGCCTCACAAGCTGCGCAGTACCTACGGAACCTCTCTCTATAAAGAGACCGGGGATATCTATCTCGTGGCGGATGTGCTGGGACATAAGGATGTCAACACCACAAAGAAACACTACGCTGCCATTGACGAGAACCGGCGCAGACAGGCGGCAGGCGCGGTAAAACTACGGGATGTTTAAATGAGATGCAGTAATTTCTATTATGTATGAGGCTTGTACGAGGCTGCCAAGGCAGCTATCTGCTTATGTTTCATACCGGAATATTTTTCTCATCGATATCTGCGCAGTACAAGGACATACAGCCTGGACAGGTTTCGTGCGTACTGAGTCATCAGCACGGACAGTTCAGGCTCTCCTTCTATATATCTCTGATATTTCATGCCTTCAATATTTTTCAGCTTTTTCTCCTTTTTTAAATGCTGGATTTCCTGAATCTGATTTAAAACATAATCATTGTAGCTGATGTACTGCTCCATTACTCTGCGCGCCTGAGCACTCCGTTTTTTGTGCGTGACATGGAAAAACATCTGCTGGATTTCCGATGCCATCCGCCAGGTGACAGAGAGAACTTTCAGATAATACTCTTCATCCTGCGCGGCAGTTTTCGGCAAATCCTGCTTAATCTGGGCATGAACCATATGGTACTGAAGCTGCGCATCGCAAAGTCTCCAGTAATCGAGTGGATTTGTGAGGCAATCCTCCAGTATACGAAGATACATGTGATGCATATGGAACAGCATCTGGAAATTATAGCGAAGCTGGCTTCCCATGCTGGTGGGGAAGAAAAATCGGTTGATTACCAGTACGAATATTACTGCTGCGATGACATATGCCATTCTCAGCAGCGCTGCTGTCGTCTCTCCCATCGCCAGAGTCGTCATTGTCAGCGCAAAACAGGTGACAAAAAGGGCGTGAATTGTCGTGCCGGGAGTGGCTGTATACATACATGCAACCATAATTCCCGCTATTATCAGATGCGACAATGTATCTGTACAGAAAGGAAGTAAAGTGGATACAAGTATACAACCTGCTGCTGTCCCAATAAAACGGGTTTTCATACGGTAATTGCTGTCCTCATACATCGGGCGCAGCAGAAGGAAGGCGTTCATGGCAAACCAGTACGAATGCCCCTCGTCAAACAGGAGATTGACTGTTAAGCCAATCATGAGAACAACACTCATCCTGAGAGCAAAACGCATCTCGAATGTATCCGGTTTCATTCGGTACAGGATACGGTCCTTGAATTTCTGCTTTGTCGGGACCTCCCAGCGCTCACTTAAGATTCCGTTATCCTTCTGCTCTGCCTGATGCAAAATGAGCAGATACATGCGCAGGAAGTTTGTCACGGAGCGATAAAAATCATTCTTTTTCTTCTGCGCCTCTGACAGAAGCCTGCGCCCTTCTTTTTTGAGCTTTTCTGTATCCGCTTCCACTGTATCCGCGCCCATAAAGTCGATTTCAGCGGCGGTTTTCATATATTCTGCCAGGCGAAGTGCCAGTTCCTTGCCTTCCTCGTCTTTTGGAAGAAGGAGCTGGCTCTGTCCGCTGACAAAATAGGCGGTCCGCTGTATCAGAATGGCGAACATATATTTTAACTTGCCCGCCGCTGTCACGACGTATTTCTTTCCTCTCTCCTGGTATGCCTCCTGATAGAGTTTTCTCTGTAACTCAAATAACTGAGAAAGTTCTGCTTCTATGCTTTCCTTATTTACAGTCTTTTCCAGTATCTGCCCCAGCAGCCCCATGCAGAGGCGTTCTGTCTCTCCTCCAGATACTTTTTTTCGGGTTTTTGAGGAAAGAAGGACAGCCAGGAACACAAAAAGGCAGCAAAACAGCATGACCTCACTCTGCACCAGGAATCTCTGCCAGTCTATCGGCATGAGCTGCAGAAAAGTAAATGTCATGAGACCGGAAAAGTATCCCAACTGATTGAACTGGGAGGACTTTGAAAAAATAAGCCAAAAAGGGACAATCAAATTAAATAGCAGACACAGCGGAATATTCCAGGTAGCAATAAAGGAAAGTATCATCAGAAATATCTGCTGCAGGAGTATCACAAAAAGCGAAGCGGCTGTATGCTGCTTCTTATAATTGACTTGAAAAATGAGGGTGGCAAGAGATACCACCATAGTATACTCAATTCCAAAGAGAAGGATGACAGAGTAAAACATCAAAAGAAAAAATACAATGACCGGCAGTGCCTGCAGAAATTTGCGGCGTATATCTTCTGTTTTTTCATAAAATTGCGGAAAACCGACAGGATTCATTCCGTATCCCCTCCCTTTCTTTTTCATTTTACCACACTTTCTCTTGTATTTGCAGTGCAGGATAAGTATAATATAAAAATAGCGCGTAAAAAGAAAAAGTCAGGGGCGCGCGCGGGAAAGGACTACATAAATATGCAGTTACAGAGATTATTGAGCTTTACGAGAAAAGCTGTTGATGAATATGAGTTGATACAGGAGAATGACCATATTGCGGTGGGAATCTCAGGCGGCAAAGACAGCCTGACGCTCCTCTATGCCCTTCATGGTTTAAAGCGTTTTTATCCAAAGAAATTTGAGCTGAGTGCAGTTTCTGTGGATTTGGGATTTGAAGATTTTAATCTTTCACCTGTGGCGGAACTCTGCAAAGAATTGGAAGTCCCATACAAAATTGTGAAATCCGATATCTATCATATCCTTTTTGATATACGCAAGGAAACAAATCCATGTTCTCTCTGCGCGAAAATGCGCAAAGGAGCGCTGAATGAGGCTGTCAAAGAGATGGGCTGCAATAAGGTGGCGTATGCCCACCACAAGGACGATATCGTGGAGACAATGCTGCTCTCTCTTCTGTTTGAGGGAAGATTTTATTCCTTCTCTCCGAGGACGTATCTGGACCGTATGGATTTGACGGTCATCCGCCCTATCATGTTTGTGGAAGAAAAAGATGTCATCGGCTTTAAAAACAAGTATGCGCTGCCTGTGGTGAAGAGCAAATGTCCGGTGGATGGCTACACAAAACGCCAGTATGCCAAAGAGCTGCTGACCCGTCTGGAGAGAGAACATCCTGGCGCCAAAGAGCGCATGTTCCATGCTATTTTAAACGGCGATATCAAGGGCTGGCCGGAGCGTATCATACGAGAACGGGAAAAATCCAAATGAAAAGGCGCCGGTTTTGTAAAAATTCACAAAACCGGCGCTCTATTTTTACTATCTTACTGGTAGTCACAGCAAGAAATTCCATCTGAAATTTTTCATCTGTACTTCAAACTTTTTTCATCGCACATCAAACTTTACGTTCTGTCGCTGGGATGCTCTCTTTTAAAGCCACATATTGTTCGATGACCTTCGCGGTTCCCTCAACACCCAGTGCTGCGCTGTTTAAACACAATTCATAGCTGTCCGCGTTAGACCATTTCTTATTGGTATAGTAGTTGTAATAGCTGGAACGCTTCTTATCTGTCTTGATAATCAAGTCTTTCGCTTTCGCGTCCGTCAGGTCATAAATCCTCGCGATTCGGCGGATACGCGCCTCCAAATCTGCGTGGATAAAGACACTCACCACATTGGGATAGGATTCCAGTGCATAATCTGCACATCTCCCGACCAGGATACAGGGACCCTCATCCGCAATCTTCTTGATGGCGTCAAACTGTGCGAGAAAAACCTTGTGATTGATAGGCATATCTGTGTAAGTGTTTCCGGAATATCCCATGGAATAGGTATCCATCACCAGAGAATACAAAAAGCTGTTCGTGGGCTTCTCATCGTGTGTCTCAAAAATTTCCTCACAGATACCGCTCTCTTTCGCCGCGCGCGCCAGCATTTCCTTATCATAGAGCTTGATTCCAAAATACTCGGCAACCTTGTAGCCAATCTCCCTTCCGGCACTTCCAAATTCACGTCCAATGGTAATAATTGTGTTTGTCTTCATACCAGTCATCTCCTTTACCGAAACACAGTGTCATTATGCCAGACGGCAAAACAACTAGTTTATTATAATATTATAGCGAAAAATCACTTTTTTTACAATGAAAAAGTTCGCGCGCCGGAGACGAATTCCACAATAGATTTATTTAAGCCACTACGTAAAAATGTATTGCATGGGGGATATGTCAGATATCAAAAAATCATTTTTTTGTGGAGGAAAGTTTCCTGATAAGTTCTGAAAAATATTGCGGCAGAGGCGCGTCAAATTCTACATATTCCCCGGTACTCGGATGCCGGAAACCTAAAATTTTCGCATGCAGTGTCTGCCCCTGCAGTTTAAAAGGACACTTTGCGGGACCGTATACACTGTCTCCCAATATAGGATGACCGATACTAGCCATATGGACGCGGATTTGATGGGTGCGACCGGTCTCCAGCTCACATTCAATATAAGTGAACTGACCGAAACGCTGAAGCACCCTGTAATGGGTAACCGCTTCCCTGCCGTTTGCGGCGCGGGTACTCATTTTCTTTCGGTCAATGGGGTGACGTCCTATGGGAGCATTGATTGTCCCTGTATCCGCCTTTAGATTGCCGTGGACAATGGCATGATATTTTCTTGTGATATGGTGGTCCTTTAACTGTTCTGCCAAAATTTGGTGCGCCCGGTCATTCTTACAGATGACCAGTGAACCTGTGGTATCCATATCAATGCGGTGCACAATGCCGGGACGGGCGACCCCGTTTATGCCTGAGAGATGCTCTCCGCAGTGAAATAAGACCGCATTCACCAATGTGTGGCTGTAATGCCCTGCGGCAGGATGGACGACCATCTGTTTTGGTTTGTTCACAACCAGGATATCCTCGTCCTCATAGAGGATATCCAGTGGAATGTCTTCCGGCACGATATCGGGAATCTTTAATTCCGGGATGCAGACCCTGATTTCGTCATTGTCAGTGACCTTATAATTGGCTTTTACGACATTTCCGTTGACAGTGACATATCCGTCTTTTAAGAGCTTTTGCAGATGAGAACGGGAAAGGTCTGTCAGTTCCCCGGAGAGGAACTTGTCGATGCGTTCTTTGTCACTGCCTTCTGCTCTTAATACAATCTCTTCCATGCTCCACTTCTCTCCCTTGCCAATTGTAACCGGTTATCCTTTTTTGCGGATACTTAAGAACTGAAGGTCCTCGTCTTTATAATAGAATAAAATGAGTATCACAAAAAGGAAGCAGGCGATAACCACGTAGCAGTCCGCCACATTGAAGATTGGAAAATCAATCAGTTCAAAATAAAAAAAGTCTACTACATAGTTCAGACGGAGGCGGTCAATCATATTTCCCACCGCGCCTGCGCATAAAAGTACACCGCATATGCGCAGGGGACAGTATCTCACACTTAACGGCATACGGACATAGAGAAATACAACTAAAATGAGGATGATGGCGGCTCCTGTCACAAAGAGGTAATGTTATTTGCCTG
>OGQQ01000120.1_pt1 | contig 79903 bp, 67 predicted proteins | sample 1553281 | NCBI WGS metagenome assembly OGQQ01 (sample SAMEA2579937, study PRJEB22360) | human gut metagenome | biome: human gut; feature: human-associated habitat; material: faeces | place: Denmark | collected 2008/2010 | reverse complement strand
CACTTTGTGCGCCGAGCGCAGTCGCTTTAGCGACATGTTACCTCATGCGCTCGTGTGCATCCCGCCCGGAGGGTTTTTTATTTTATAGGAAATTCGGAAGAATTTCCTATAAAAGAACAAAAGGTTGACCGTTCAACCTTTTACAGATATATCCTATCTCCTTTTAGTTGAACTGTCAACCTTTTCTTTTATATTTTTCTGGTTACTGGCTTTTTACTGTTTACGCAAAGCGTGACCTGTAACTCTGGCTTGCAAAAATCCAGCCATGCTTCGCTCGTTTCTTAATAGTACTTCACTGTGACATGGCGTCCCATCTCCTCCGCCACATGGACGAGCTGGTCCACCACATTCATCCGCATACTGATATCAAAGCTCAATTCCGAGCTTTTGTGCGCGTCGTTGACCGCTGTGCCCACAAAGAGGTTCAGTTCCGTACATTCTTCTATAATCATCTTTGCCAACTTGGACGCCCCGTTATTGGCATCCAGCTCGTCAAAGAACTCCACATCAAACTCGTCGTTTGCGTACCGTTTCAAAAGCTTCAGCACTTTACCCAGCGTCAGCACACCCTCTGTCACCAGGTCCAGCCCCTCTATGACTGCCATGGGCGGCACATCCGGGTCTGTATGGTCGATTTTCGTGATGATTTCCTTGTGCAGGATGCGCGCCGCGATATTGGCGCTGGTCCCGCCGGAGACAACTTTCTTTCCCTCCGCGTGCATGAAATCATACATCAGTCTCTCATCGTCCGCTTTCTCCTTGGGCGGTCCGGTGAAAATGTTCACCACGCGGCGGTCAATGACCCTCGCCACCGCCACCGTGGTGTCGTCCCCCGGTCTCTCCACATACAGCTCATCGCATGCCTGGCTTAACAGAGCCGCCAGACGGGAGGCAGAGAGGGTCTTCTTCGTACACTTTAGGGTATACTCCGCCATACTCTCCCATGTCCACCCCTGCAGGTTTAAGATTTCCCCGGCTCCTGCATAGATAACGCCGTCGCTCATCAGCACAAAACAGTCGTTTTTCTTCACCTGGAAACGGTACTCGTGAATCTTTTTTCCCTCAATCTCCCGCTCCGTATAGGGATATTTCACAATCCTTCCGTCCCGGATAAAGACGCACCCCGGATTGTCGTACTCCACCAGGTACGCCTCCCCGCTGTGGAAAATCTGTAAGATGGAGAACGTGGCATAGGCAACCTTGCGCACCTGACAGATGGGGAGCGTCTTAGCAATAGTCTCCACACAGGAATCCAGAGCAGCTCCCTCGTAGAGCATAGTCCCCAGAATCTTGGATGTCAATGTCGCCAGAATATTCGCCTTCACGCCGCTTCCCATGCCGTCCGCCAGAATCACAATATCCGAATCGTCGGTCTTTAAGATTTCCACCTTATCCCCGCAGAGTTCTTCCTCATATTTATTCAGGCTTTTCCACGCCACATCGATGCTCACACTCATAGGCTACTCCTCCTCTTCCAGGATGGAATCGCGAAGTTTGGTAAGCGTCACCTTTGTCTCCGCTGTCGTCTCGCCCAGAAGCCCCGCAATCTCCTGCGCCACCATCATCTGCTTTTCAATGACTTTCTGCGCCATCTCCACGGTCTCTACTTTCAGATTATAGTGCTGCTCCTTCATCTTCTCCTCTCTGGTCACATCCTGGAAGGTCACCAGAACGGAATCCAGATTTTCGATGTAGACAATGGTCTCCTCGGCAATCATCCTGCCATGCTCAAGCTGTATCTTCTTGTGGATGACAGGCTCTCTCGTGAGCAGCGTCTCCTCGATATCATCCGCCTCAATAAACTCAAAAATATATCTCTGCAGAGCCTCCTCTTTTCCCACGCCCAAAAGCTCCTGCGCCTTTTTATTGCAGTCCAATATCCTCATGTCATTTCCGATGACAAAAATCATATTGGGCGTCACATCCATCACTACATTGGACATAGATTCCGCCTGATTCAGCGCGTAAGGCATGCACATAGACAATTCCGCCTTGCCCTGGAAGACCGCCACCGCCTTGTCGCGGCAAGTGGGATATCCGCAGGCGCCGCAGTTCAATTCATCCTCCGGCGCGTATTTGCCCGTGGATTTTAAGATTTCCCGGATTGCCTGCTCAGAAGGCATCCGGTCTGTCAGCCGGTTATCCATAAATTTCTTCGCCAGCTCTTCGGTGCTCATATCCGGCAGGTCCCTCGCCGCCTTATAGGTGACGCCATTATCTATTTTTACTTTTGCTTTGACATAGGAGGTGTTCCATCTGGCGGACGCCGGTCCCTTAGCGCAGCCTCCCTCACAGACATTTGCCTCGATAAAGCACTTCTCAAGCTCGCCCTTCTTTAAGCACTCCAGCATCTCCATGCAGTTTTCCAGTCCGTCCACATACACCTTGTGATATTCATCCGCGTCTTCCTCGGTCACAACAGACTGCACAACCCCGCCGCTGACCGGATAGAGACGGTTAATCTTCGGGTTCGGGTTCCCCATGGGCTTTTCCTCGCACTGGTGAATATCTATTCCTGCTTCCTCCAGCCAGATTGCCAGCTCCTCAAAAGTCAGGATGGCATCGATAGCGCCAAACACTCTCTCATCCCCGATTGCCTCCTGCTTCTTGGCGATGCAGGGACCTAAGAAGACGACCTTGGTATCCTGCCCGTAGAGTTTCTTGATATAGCGCCCGTGCGCCACCATGGGGGACACCACAGGGGCTAAGAGGGGCACACACTCCGGATAGTATTTCTCCACCAGGTCATTGACGCTGGGACAGCAGGTAGTGATGATATTGGGCATCTTATTTTCCCGGATAATCTTCTTGTACTCGTTCGTCACCATGGCAGCCCCTTCCGCCGTCTCCCTGACCTCATAGAACCCCAGCTTTAACAGGGCATCCACCACCTGTCCGGGGCGGTCAAATTCCAGGACCCCCACATAGGACGGCGCGATGGAGATGACAGTCTGAAATCCCTGGCGCAGATATCCCTTCACCCTGTCCATATCACTGGCAAATGTCTTCGCGTTCTGGGGACAGACCTCCAGACATCGCCCGCAATTGATACAGTGGTCAATCATGATATGTGCCTGCTCGTCTTTGACGGAGATTGCCTTCACCGCGCAGTGGCGGACACATTTGTAACAATGGCGGCACTTTGCATCTTTGAAGTCGATAACTCTCATAATTTTAACTCCTTTTACTTTCCTAAATACCAGCGCTGCTGTCTGAGAATTACAGTTCAGCCATCAAAACGGCGCGCGCAAAACTGTAACGTTTGAGAAAAGCAGGGCGCCGGATGATTCCGACGCCGCTGCTCTTACTTCATAAAACAGAGTGTACTTCACACATTCCTGCGCCGAAGCGCGGCTGCATTAACAGCCATTTAGTTGATACTCCTCTTTACATAAGTCGTATGCAGAATGTGGTGTGCCTTCTCACTTCCCGGCTCGCCCAAATACTCCTCATACACTTTCTTGATGGACGGATTCTCGTGGGACTTACGCAATGTCTTCGCCGCATCGTTGTCATACAGCGCTTTTGCACGAATCGCGCGCACATCCTCAAAATTGCGCACATCCGCGTGTACTTGCGGCTGTCCTCCGCCGTTTACACATCCGCCCGGGCAGCACATGATTTCCACAAAGTGGTAATCTGCCTCTCCCGCGCGAATCTTATCCATGATGCCCTTGGCATTGCTAAGACCTGAAGCCACCGCCACTTTCACATCCATACCGGCAACATGGTAAGTTGCCTCCTTGATGCCTTCCGTTCCTCGCACTTCCATGAATTCTACTTTTTCCAATGTTTCTCCGGTCAGCTTCTCCACTGCGGTACGAAGGGCCGCCTCCATAACGCCTCCGGTCGCTCCGAAGATAACCGCAGCACCTGTGGATTCTCCCAGCGGGTCGTCAAAACCTTCGTCGGGCAGGCTCCTGAAATCGATGCCTACTTTCCGAATCAGGCGCGCCAACTCTCTGGTTGTAATGGAAATATCCACATCCGGCACTCCCGCCGCGTTCTGGTCTTCCCTGCCAATCTCGAACTTCTTCGCCGTACATGGCATCACGCTGACGCAGACAATGTCTTCCGGTTTGATTCCCATCTTCTCCGCATAGTATGTCTTGGTGATGGCGCCGAACATCTGCTGCGGAGATTTACAGCTCGACAGATGGTCTAACTGGTCCGGATAATAGTGCTCGCAGTATTTAATCCATCCCGGTGAACAGGAGGTCATCATCGGCAGCACACCGCCGTTTTTCACTCTGTCGAGGAACTCTGTCGCCTCTTCCATAATAGTCAAATCGGCACTGAAATCGGTGTCGAATACTTTATCAAATCCAATTCTGCGAAGGGCTGCCGCCATCTTGCCTTCCACGTCGGTTCCCATGGGATAACCAAACTCCTCGCCCAGCGCCGCTCTCACAGACGGAGCCGGCTGTACGACAACATGCTTGGTCTCATCGGCAATCGCCGCCAGCACATCATCCAGGAAGTCCTTCTCATAGAGGGCTCCGGTCGGACATGCCGCAATACACTGTCCGCAGGATACACAGCTTGTATCACCCAGTCCCATGTCAAACGGAGAGCCGATAAATGTGGCAAATCCACGGTTATTCGGTCCGATAACTCCAACGGACTGCACTTTCTCACAGACTGCGGAACATCTTCTGCAGAGGATACATTTATTGTTGTCGCGAATCATATGTACCGCGCTGTCATCCAGCTCATAGTGCGGTTTCTCGCCCGCAAAGTGGTCTTCGTCCGTCACACCGAGCTCCTGGCACAGCTCCTGAAGTTCACATTTCCCGCTTCTGACACAGGAGAGACATTTCTTGTCATGATTGGAGAGCAGAAGCTCCAGCGTCCTTCTCCTGGACTCTAAAAGCGCCGGTGTGTTGGTCTTAACCTCCATGCCCTCGCTTACGGGGTGCACACATGCTGCCACCAGGTTTCTCGCTCCTTTTACTTCCACCACGCACATACGGCATGCGCCAATCTCATTGATATCTTTTAAGAAGCACAGCGTCGGTATCTTAATCCCCGCTGCGTGTGCCGCCTCCAAAATCGTAGAGCCTTCGGGTGCGGTCACATTCAAGCCATTAATCTTTAAATTCACATTTCCCATCTTCTCACACCTCCATTACTCTTTGTAGATTGCACCGAAACGGCATTTTTCCATACAAGCTCCACACTTCAGACATTTCTCCGGATTAATCATATGAGGCTCTTTTACCTTGCCGATGATTGCATCCGCCGGACATGTCCTTGCACACAGCGTACAGCCCTTACATTTATCCGCGTCAATCTTGTACTGCAGCAGGTCTTTACATACCCCTGCCGGACATTTCTTATCTACAATATGAGCGATGTACTCGTCTCTGAAGTAACGTAAGGTAGAGAGCACCGGGTTCGGCGCAGTCTGTCCCAGCGCGCACAGAGAGTTGGTCTTCAAGTGATTGCACAGTTCTTCCAGCTTATCCAAATCCTCCATGGTCGCCTGCCCCTTGGTTATCTTGTCGAGAATCTCCAGCATACGTCTGGTGCCGATACGGCACGGTGTACATTTTCCGCAGGACTCATCTACCGTAAATTCCAGGAAGAATTTGGCGATATCCACCATACAGGTATCCTCGTCCATGACAATGAGACCGCCGGAGCCCATCATGGAACCGATGGCGATGAGGTTGTCATAGTCAATCGGTACATCAAAGTGCTCTGCCGGGATACAGCCGCCGGAAGGTCCTCCGGTCTGCGCTGCCTTGAATTTCTTGCCGTTTGGCACACCGCCGCCGATTTCCTCGACAATCTCGCGCAGAGTCGTACCCATCGGAATCTCCACAAGACCTGTGTTGTTAATCTTTCCGCCCAGGGCGAATACCTTCGTACCCTTGGATTTCTCTGTACCCATGGATGCGAACCACTCCGGTCCCTTCACGATAATCTGAGGGATGTTCGCGTAGGTTTCTACGTTATTTAAAATGGTCGGTTTCTGGAACAGACCTTTTAAGGCAGGGAATGGCGGACGGGGTCTCGGCTCTCCTCTGTTGCCTTCGATGGATGTCATGAGAGCCGTCTCCTCGCCGCAGACAAAAGCACCTGCACCAAGTCTCAGTTCTATATCAAAATCAAAGCCGCTGCCGAAAATATCCTTTCCCAGCAGACCATATTCTCTCGCCTGTCCGATGGCAATCTCCAGACGTTTGACCGCAATCGGATACTCCGCGCGCACATAGATGTAGCCCTCGCTGGCGCCGATGGCATAGCCGCCGATGGCCATGGCCTCAATGATCGCGTGAGGGTCGCCCTCTAAGATGGAACGGTCCATGAACGCGCCGGGGTCTCCCTCGTCGGCATTACAACAGACATATTTCTGGTCCGCATCATTTGCCGCCGCGAATTTCCACTTCAGTCCGGTGGGGAAGCCCGCGCCTCCTCTGCCACGCAGACCGCTGTCCAGCAGAATCTGGATGACATCCTCCGGCTTTTTCTCCGTCAGGACGATACCCAGCGCCTCATAGCCGCCGGTCCCGATATATTCCTCAATATTCTCCGGATTGATGACACCGCAGTTTCTCAGCGCCACTCTGTGCTGCTTCTTATAAAAGTTCGTCTCATTGAGGGGCAGGATTTTGTCTGTCTTTGTCGTCTCATCGTAGAGCAGACGTGTCACAACCCTTCCCTTGAGCAGATGCTCGGATACGATTTCCGGGATATCATCTTCTTTTACCATGGCATAGAAGGAACCCTCCGGGTACACAATCATGATGGGTCCCAACGCGCACAGACCGAAACATCCTGTCTGTACAACGCCGACCTCCTCGGAAAGTCCCTGCGCTTCAATCTCTTTTTTCAGTTTCTCTATGATTCTGTGGCTTCCCGAAGAGGTACATCCGGTTCCGCCGCAGACCAGTACATGTGAACGATACATATGTAATCAGCCTCCTTTTTTCCAATCTACAAGTTGTTCTTCTCCGCGTTCAGGGTATATTTTGTCACAACCTGCCCGCCTATTAAGTGAAGCCTGAGTACTTCCATCGCTTTTTCCGGATTCATCTTCACATAGGTCACCTTTTCTTTGCCGGGCTCCATGACCTCCACAATCGGCTCATACTGACACAGTCCGATACATCCTGTCTGGGTCACGCTGATTTTCTCTGTCAGCGCCTGCTCCTGCACAGCATCGGACAGTGCGGTGAGCACCGGTCTCGCACCGCTGGCAATCCCGCAGGTCGCCATGCCGACAACCACGCGAATCTGGTTCTCATTCTCTGCGCGCACGCCTACTTTTCCCTGCATCTTTTCTCTGATGGCGCGTAATTCTTCAAGGCTTTTCATATATTTCCTCTCTTTCTTTTTCCAAACTCATATCTTTTCAGATATCTGCTCCTCCGTCTGTCTCCAGCTTGTTGGTCTCTAAAAACTCCCGGATAAACCCGGATATCTCTTTCTGCGTGAAGGAGACCTCTTCCCCCACGATTTCCCGAATTTCTCTCGTATCGAGGACAAATTCTTTCTCCCCGTACCGGTATGTATAGACAAAATCTATCTTTTCATTAAAGACCACCAGTGTGTGGATGGTGGATGTGATATCTCCCAGCGGCATCCTGTCAATGTGGGACAGGGTAAATACCGCCTCCACTGTTGTTCCCTTTCCTTTTTCTGAATCAATCTGAAATGTGCCTCCCGTGCTTAAAGCTGCCTGTTTAAAAAACGGAACCCCAAGCCCGACTTTCCGTGTCGTGCGCGTGGTATAGAAGGGGTCCTGTACCTTCTCAACCTGCTCTTTGTCCATCCCGCAGCCGTCATCCTTAATCACCACACGCAGCGTATCTGCTTTCGGCTGTGCCGCTACAGTGATTTCTATGAGGTCTGCCCCCGCACGGACGGAATTTTCCGCCACATCCAGAATGTTCATGGCGATTTCCGGCATCATAGTCTATTCATATTTCGCCAGAATCTCATCTATATCATCTACGGTCAGACGTCCGTAAACTTCGCCGTTTATCATCATGACCGGCGCAAGTCCACATGCACCGACACAACGGCAGGCATCCAGCGAGAACCTCCCGTCCGGTGTGCACTCTCCGCCGACGATTCCCAGCTTCTCCATCAGGGCATTGTAAATGTCCCCGGAACCCTTTACATAACATGCGGTCCCAAGACAGACGGAAATCTGGTATTTCCCTTTGGGACTTAAGGTAAACTGAGAGTAAAATGTGGCAACTCCGTAGATTTTTTCCATCGGGATACCTGTCTCATCCGATATCATCTTCTGAACTTCGATGGGAAGATACCCGTAAATATCCTGCGCTTTCTGCAGAATCGGCATCAGGGCGCCCTTCTCGTCCTTGAGCTCGGATATCACTTTCATCAGTGACTCTTCTTGTTCTTTTGTTCCGGAAAATGGAACTGTCTCCTTCTTTTCAAGCATTCTTCAACCTCCATTTCTGTGTTTAGAGCTACATTGATTATATAGTATCATAATATATGACAAATTACCAACTGTAATTTTCTCCGTTTTTATCAATTTTTTCCCACTCCTTTCCCAATCCGCCCATTTACTATAGTCATATTTTTTAACACTTTCATAATTTAGTTTATTTTTCATACATTTTACACAATTTTGTCTGATTGCTTATTCTGCCTGCAGATGATATACTGGGTATAACTTAGGATTCTAATTTTTATGTTTAGTGAGGGACGGTCTATGACAATCAAAGAAATGCAGGAGGCACTGAGTGCCCACATACTTTTTGGCGAAGAACTGCAGGATTTAGACGTGCAGTATGTTTTTTCCGCTGACATGATGAGCGATGTGCTCGCTTTCTGCGGCAAATGTTCTGTTTTGATTACCGGTTTATGCAACCCGCAGGTAGTGCGCACCGCAGAGATGCTCGATATCGTCTGTATCGTCTTCGTCCGGGGGAAGATGCCGGATGAACACATGCTCTCGTTGGCGCAGGGCAAGGGCATCGCGATTCTCACCACAGACCATTACATGTTTACGACCTGTGGAATCCTCTATGAACACGGACTGCGGGGAGGTGCATAATTATGAGCGAAACTCTGACTTTTGAATATACGATTTCCGGCGATGATTTCACGCGCGCCGGGGAAGCCAGCAGTTCTGTTAAGAACAAATTGAAAATGCTGGGTGTCGATGACATGGCGATACGCAAGGTCGCTATCGCCATGTACGAGGGCGAAATTAACATGGTCATACATGCCAACGGCGGTACCATCACCGTCACCATTTCTGATACTGAAATCACCATGGTGCTCGCTGATACGGGACCGGGTATTGTGGATATCGACAAAGCCATGCAGGCGGGATATTCCACTGCCCCGGAAGAAGTGCGTTCTCTGGGATTCGGCGCCGGAATGGGACTTCCTAATATGAAAAAATTCTCGGATGATTTTAAGATTGAGAGCACCGTAGGCGTGGGAACCACTGTCACCATGAAGGTCTTCCTGTAAAACAGTTTTTACGCAGGACGGACAGGAAAATGTCCGAATCGCATCATTTCCGAATTGCATTATTTTATAGAAAGGAGACTTCTTCCATGGATAAATTTATCCGCTCCGTGCGGCTCAACAAAGCTGCCTGCCAGGGCTGTATCAACTGTATCAAATACTGCCCCACCCAGGCGATTCGCGTGCATGACGGCAAGGCGCACATCATAGACAAATTCTGCATCGACTGCGGAAGATGCATCCGCTACTGCCCGCATCACGCCAAGATACCCTCCTATGACCCGCTCACGGTAATAAACGATTACAAGTACACGGTGGCGCTTCCCGCCCCATCGCTGTACGCACAGTATAATAACCTGACAAATGTAGATATTGTATTGAACGCCCTGCTCAAGCTCGGTTTCGACGATGTATACGAGGTCAGCGCGGCGGCAGAACTTGTCTCGGAGATTTCCAGAGAATACATAAAGGCACACGCAGACGAGGGACTGTTTATCAGTTCTGCCTGTCCCTCTGTGGTTCGGCTCATACGGGTCAAATTTCCCTCCCTTATCTCCCGCCTGCTGCCCATCAAGCCGCCGGTGGAGGTCGCCGCGGAGATTGCCCGAAAGCGCGCCATGGAAAAGACCGGGCTTCCTTCCGAGGATATCGGTATCATCTTCATCTCTCCGTGTCCCGCGAAGGTCTCCTATGCCAGAGAGCCTCTGGGCATAGACAAGAGCAACATCGACAAGGTAGTCGCCATCAAGGACGTCTACCCTCTGCTTTTGCCTCTCATGACCAAGGACGAGAGTCAGCTTCAGCCGCTCTCCGCTTCCGGTCGTATCGGACTGGGCTGGGGAAACGCCGGCGGAGAGGTGGGCGGACTTCTGATTGACAATTATCTCGCCGCTGACGGAATCATCAATATCCTCCGTGTCCTGGAATCATTGGAGGATGAGAAAATACACGGGCTGAAATTTGTGGAACTGAGCGCCTGCAACGGAGGCTGTGTGGGCGGTACTCTCACGGTGGAGAATGCCTATGTCGCCACGACCAAGACCAAACGTCTCTTAAAATACCAGCCGGTATCCCGCAATCACCTTGCCATCACACCGGAGGCGGAAAATATTTACTGGGACGACCACGTGGAATATGAACCCGTATTCCGTCTCGGAAACACCTTTAAGGAGAGCCTGGAGATGATGAGTGCGGTGGAAGCCCTCACAAAAACATTCCCCGGTCTGGACTGCGGTTCCTGCGGGGCGCCCACCTGTCAGACTCTGGCAGAAGATATCGTGCGCGGCGAAGCCACCGCCAACGACTGTATCTATGTACTGAGGGAACACATTTCCAGTCTCTCCAGGGAAATTGAGCAGCTCTCAAAAACAATGAATCTCTCCGGCGATGACCAGGACGAAAACGCGCGTCTGCTCTCGGACTATATCCAGACGCTCACCGCGGAGCTCGCAGAATTTGGCGTGCCGGGAAAGGAGGAACCGCATGGAACTAAAAACAATCCTCGAACTTCCGGAATGTAAAGTTTTAGTAGAAGGAAATCCGGACCGCAGCATTTCTAAAGTATTCTGCTGCGACCTCTTGAGCATCGCCATGGGGAAGGCGCCGTCTGACAGCGTATGGGTCACGGTCATGGGGAACAAAAACACCCTCGCTGTCGCCTCCCTTGCTGATGTCGCCTGCATCGTCCTCGCCGAAGGAGTCGCCCTTGACGAGGGTACACTGAAAAAGGCGGAGGAGGAAGGCATCGCCGTCCTTTCCACAGACCTTCCGGTCTTCGACATCGCACTGGAAATCCATGAGGCAGGGCTTGCATGACCGGGCTCTACTATGACCTCCATCTGCACTCCTGCCTTTCCCCATGCGGAGACGATGACATGACGCCCGCCAATATCGCGGGCATGGCGGCTGTGAAAGGGCTGGATGTCATCGCCCTGACCGACCACAACAGCTGCCTAAACTGCCCTGCCGCCATGTACCACGGGGAACAGTACGGCGTCACCGTCCTGCCGGGCATGGAACTTACGACCATGGAGGAAGTGCACGTGGTCTGCCTCTTTCCGAATCTTGCGTCTGCTCTCTCCTTTGATAAATATGTCTATGCCCATCTCATGGATATTGAGAACAACGAAGAAATCTTCGGGAAGCAGCAGATTATGGATGAGACGGACACCGTGACCGGGAATGTAAAAAAGCTGTTAATCAACGCCACGGATATCTCTTTTGACGAGGCTTTTCCTCTCGTCGCCTCCTACGGCGGAATCGCTTATCCGGCGCACATTGACAAGACTTCCACCAGTCTTCTCTCCAACCTGGGGTTCGTTCCCCCGGACAGCACGTTTTCCTGCGCGGAAATCCATGACTTTAAAAACCTCCATCAGATTCAGCGGCAGCACCCTTATTTTCTGAACTGCCATATGATAAGCAGCTCCGATGCCCATTATCTGGAGGATATCCGTGAGCCGAACTATCAGATATTCGCTAAGTCCAGAGAACCGGAGGCGATATTGGCGGCGATTGCAGGCGCAAAGCCGTAAGCGGCGCGGCGTTCCCAGACGCCTGCAGCTGACTGTATATGGCACGACATCTCCCAGGCGCCGGTTCAGAACCACTGCGAACCACATAGCAGGCAATCCTCAGGCGCCGGCTCCAAAAATGGGGACATGAAAAAACAGGGAAGGATTTTACATCGTATGGAAATAAAAGAAATCAGAGAAAACAAGAAACAGTATCTCTCCCTCCTTCTCTTAGGCGACGAACAGGAAGATATGATAGACCGCTATCTTGAAAAGGGCACCCTCTACGTGCTGGATGACGGCGGGGTGAAGACGGTGTGCGTTGTCACCGATGAGGGTGACGGCATACTGGAGATAAAAAATATCGCCACCGCCCCGGACAGCCAGGGCAAAGGCTACGGGAAAGCCATGATTGATTTTATTGTGCAAACTTACAGAGGGCAGTATGCCTTTTTGCAGACAGGCACAGGGGACAGCCCTCTGACTGTCCCCTTCTATGAGAGATGCGGCTTTTCCCGCTCCCATGTCATCCCTCATTTTTTTACGGAACATTACGACCATCCCATCTGGGAAGGAGGAAAAATGCTGGATGATATGATATATTTTAGGAGGAAGCTGTAAGTTTACCGCAACTCCCGAAATAAAAATCTCACTCAAATCTTCTGTTATTAAAATTGAATGACCAAATCATTCGCCTGTGTGATAGCATTCAGCAGGTTGCTCACTTTATCGGCATCCCCTATCACGTGTACCCTTTCTTTGTCCACATCAAAGGGAACACCGTTCACATAACCAATGGATACGATGGTTTTGTCGCTCTTGATATCTCTGATTCCTTCTTTTGTCTCAATCACTACCTTGCTGTCTGTGATTTCCTTTACCCCCGCTTCTGTGTAAACCGCAACGTTATAATATTCAAAAGCATCCCGCAGATAGCTGGTGTTTGCCATGCAGGAGCCGGGAACCTTCAAGATATCATCCAGCATCTCAACAACAGATACCTTCTTACCCTGCATTGCCAGTTCATAGGCAATCTCACATCCGGTCAATCCACCGCCAATCACAACGATATTTTCCCCGCAGTCACCGGGTTTTTTCAGGAAATCCAAGGCGTTCACCGTATATTCATTTCCTGTCACCTTCAGGTTTTTAGGCGCCGTGTTTCCTGTGGCGATGATGTACTCATCCGCCTCAATCTCAGACAGAGATGTTACTTCATGGTTTAAATGAACCGGAATCTGATGTTTCTCTATCTGCACTGCATAGTATTCCAGCAATTCACGGTCTTTTTCTTTGAATGTAAAGGAAGCGGCTTCATTGAACACCCCGCCTAAACGGTCACTCTTCTCGTAGATATCCACTTTATGACCTCTCTTTACCGCCTGGATTGCAAACTCCATTCCTGCAATGCCTGCGCCAATGACTGCGAAATGCTGTGGATGTGCACTCTGTGTCACCTCGTACTTCTTTTCATTTCCCGTATGAGGATTTAAGGCGCACCCTGCATGTAGGGAGCCATAGACTGCTCCGGAATCTTTCCAGAGAGCAATCGCCATACAGCCCAGATGACAGGAGATACAGGGGCGGATATCCTCCAATCTGCCTTCCTGAATCTTTGTCAGGTAATCTTCCTCTGCTAAAAATTGTCTGCCGATTCCCACAAAGTCCAGTTTTCCTTCTCTGATTGCCGCACTTGCCTCATCAAGCTGCATCCGCCCGGCACAAATAATTGGTTTTTCTGTGTACGGCTTTATAGCAATGCTTTCTTTTAAATTACAGTTTAAGGGCATATAAACCGGCGGGTGTGCGTAATACCAGGAATCATACGTACCATTGTCGGCATTGAAGCCGTCAAATCCGGCATCCTCCAAAATCTTTACCGCCTTCACAGACTCTTCTAAATCCCGTCCAATCTCCACAGAATCGTGGTCTGCCGGGATGATTCCCTTATTGAAACCTCTTACTTTGGACTCTACGGAATAGCGCAGAATGACCGGATAGTCCTCCCCACATAATTTTTTGATTGCTTTGACTACCTCACATGTAAAACGAAGCCGGTTCTCAAGGCTTCCGCCATATTCATCATCGCGGTGATTCGTATATGTACATGCAAATTGGTCAAGAAGATAACCTTCATGAATAGCGTGCACATCGATGCCATCCACGCCGTTTTCTTTGCACAGCAGCGTAGTCCTGGCGATGCCGTCAATAATATCTCTGATATCTTCCGCTGTCAGCGCTTTTGTTTTGCACTCCGGAATCCACCTGTTCGGAAGTCCTTCATCAGCGGATGCTGTGGTGACATCCAGATTCATCGCCTTATTCAACTGCTCATAATTGTCCCACATCTGTTTTGGAATCGGGAAGTTTCTGCCAAGCCCCGCTGTCAACTGAAAAAATACTTTTGAACCAAAGCCATGTATTTCATCCATCAGTTCCTTTACTCCTGCAAATGCCTCCGGATGGTCGCCCAGACAGGCTCTTCCCGCAAAACTGAAGGGAGAGATAGCTCCCGGGATAATCAATCCGATTCCATCCTTCGCCCTCTGCACCATTAAATCATGGATTTCAGGATTGTATCCCACCGGCTTCAGGGTCCACTCGATAAGTGCCGTCGTTGCCATGGGAACCATCACAAAACGGTTCTTAATTTCACAACTACCGATTTTTGCGGGAGTAAATAGTATTTTGTACTCTTCTTTCATTTTTAATCTTACCTCCTTGAATATAAGCCGTAATTCATTTATAATCATTCTAAAATAAACCGCTATCCGCAACAACTGTCAATCTTTTCGCATATGTAGGTTAACCTACATATTGCGCTGAAATGTAGGTTATATTATGAAGAACGACCCGAGAGTACAAAAAACATTAAACGAGATAAATAACAGCTTTCTCAAGTTGGCAAAGACCAAAGATGTCAGCAAAATAACCATCAAAGAACTGTGTGAAGAAGCAAATATCAGCAGGAGTACCTTTTATGACCATTTTGAGGATTACCCCTCCTTTTTACATCAATTAAAATCATACCTGCAGAATACCTATCTTTCATTATCAGAAGTATATCATTATGATACAGACACTTCCGCTATGGTGAACAATCTGGTGAATTTTATCACAGGAAACAAAAATATGGCATTTTTTCTTTTCAATGACAAAGAACTTCTTCAGTCTACAGTGGATATTATGAGAGAAAAAACGTTGCCCGTGTGGGTGAATGAAAGTCATTTAAGTTACATGGAGGCTGATTTTGTCTTCACGTATTTTATCAATGGCACGGCAGCCGCAATTAATTTCTGGATGAATCATCAAAATGAAATGGATGAAGAAACGTTTAAAACGATGTTTGAGCAGACAGTGAAATACGGTGTATACAATTACATCTATACCGTATAAAGGAGGATTTTTGAGATGGATATTTTTGAAAAGCTGCACAGCGGGGACCTTTATTCCTGTACAGACAAAGCGCTCCTTTCCACACAGGCAAAATATTTGGATAAACTCTACGACTATAATCAGACCCGTCCCTCCGAGTCGGACAAACGCACTGCACTGCTGAAAGAAATGCTGGCGGAGATGGGGGAGGGCAGTTATATCGAGCCCCCTCTTCGCGCCAACTGGGGCGGACATTTTCTCCATTTAGGCAGCAATGTGTACGCGAATTTCAACCTGACTCTTGTGGATGATACCCATATTTATATCGGTGACAACACCATGATTGGACCGAATGTGGTCATCACCACCGCGGGGCATCCTATTTTACCCGAACTGCGAAAAAAAGGCTCCCACCAGTTCAACCTTCCCGTACATATCGGCTGTAACTGCTGGATTGGCGCAGGTGTTTCCATCATGCCCGGCGTCTCCATCGGGGAGAATACCGTGATTGGCGCGGGAAGCGTAGTGACAAAGGATATTCCGGACAATGTCGTGGCATTTGGCACTCCGTGCCGTGTGATACGGAAAATAAGCGAAAAGGACCGAATCTGCTATTATAAAGACAGAAAAATAGACTGGGATGCTATAAATGCCAGTCTGTCTTCCTCTATAGACTGAGATAGCAGCACAAAGAGGGTGTCGCAAAATCATCTTATTAGATGATGAAGCGCTGCCCTCTTTGTGTTTAACAGAGCATTGCACTAACTTTGAACTCTCTCTCATTCATCTCGAATTTCCCAGTGACCACTAAAACCACTGCCAACATAGCTTACACTATTCATTTCTTTAATCCGCCGTTTAACTGTTCTTACGCTAACACCTAATTCCATAGCCATTTTTTCTGTGCTTATTTTGTTATCTCGTCGAATTAATGTCAATATCTGAAGATTTAATGTTTCTTGAGTGCCATCTTGAGTGCCATCTTGAGTGCCATCTTGAGTGCCATCCTGAGGGACATCTTGAGGGACATCGCGAGATACATCTTGAGGGACATTATAATTCAGGTTTGGCAACACCACTGTAAACTGATATCGGTCTGACCTAAAAGAAGGGCGTTTATCTCTGTCATAATTTATCTGAACTTCATAACCGCTGATGATTTTTCCAAAACCACTGCCTTTTCGTTCCATATAGCCAAGTCGATTCAACACATCCGCAAGAACCGGATTTCTTCTGGTTGAAGGCACTGTAAGAGGATTCCGCTCCTGTATCAGAGAACCATCCGGCATCCCTCCCGGAGAATAAATCTCCATCCTGTCATCATAAATATCAATATGAACCTCACTACCGTTTACCAGATAGTCGCGATGTGCCAATGCATTGATGAGCGCCTCATGGTAACTTCGTTCCACATATTCCGGCATTTCCTCTCTGGAATTTGCAGTTTTCCTCCACATTACCTTACAATTCCGCTTGATAAATGCTTCTCCGTTTTCAATCAGGGAAATCACACTACCCTCGTATTCTGCATCATCAAACGCGTCAACCGTACCGCCGCTTTTATTCAGGCCATTCCACCTTGTGCAGAATAACCGTGAGCAAAGAATGGGGCTTTCATCAGCAAAGAGTACTCCGGCATTTGTCAGATATCCCTCTTCATTCGCCAACCCGAAAGAAATCAAATTCTTCTCATCAAAGCTGTTCCCTGTCCACTTCTTGTATCTTTCCCTGAGTTTTGAAAAAGCATAATCCTCTGTCCTATAAGTAGAATTCTGCGAGTCATAAGATGTATTCTTTCCCCTTAACACAAGGCGTTTCAACTCTGTTGCCGCAGCCTTTACGCTTTCATTCCCGATACGGATGTATGCTTCCAGCACGCCGTCCCCAGAGTAATAATATGGTGTTTCTTCACCCTTATAGATATCAAGAATCAGTAATACCTTTCCGTCTTTTGTTTTATGAAATCTAAGGTGAAATTCTGGAATCGGTTCTAATCTTGTCTTGATAATCTCGCTAATCTTTTCCGCATCTTTTTCCGGTTGGGCAAGTCCAACTATCTGTCCTTCATCGGAAATTCCAAAAATCAATGCTCCGCCGGAAGTGTTAGCAAACGCACTGACACTTTTACACCAGCTTTTGGGCTTTTTTTCTTCCAATGCAAGTTTTTTATCGTATTCTGTTGCTTCGCCAATCAAGTCTGCTATACTCATAATTTCATCCACTTCCTGTTCTGCAAATAACAAAAATTATATGTTTATTCTACCATATTATTCAACATTAATGTATTTCATTTTATCTGTCTGTCCCATCTGTTTTTTATAATTTTTCTATTTTCTTCCGCATTTCCCTGACTTTTTCAGGCTGTGTACCGGAAGAATTGATTCCGATGACGAGATTGTCCTTTTTTATAATACTGGGAAAATAAAAGTCGCATCGCTCCTTTTTATCCGCCGTATTCACCGGGATTCCTTTTCTTTTGCAGGCTTCCCAAATCCGGGTGTTGATTTCCTCCCTGTCGGTGGCTGCCAGCACTATATCCGCGCCCTCTAAATCACTCTCAACAAAGGGGCGTCTCTCACAGCAAATCTTTCCTTCCCGCTCCCACTTCTCTATGCTCTCGCAAATGTCCGGCGCCACCACGGTTATGCTGCCCGCGAAAGGCAGCAGCGTCTCCACCCGGCGTGCAGCAATCTTTCCCGCGCCTGCCACCAGTATCTTTTTATCTGAAATATCAACGAACAATGGAAAATACATCGCGAGTGACCTCCTTTTCCCGGTATAGTTCTTCTTTTTGCACAGCGTCAGTGTACGCCGACGCTAGGTCTACAACTGATACAGCAGTGCATTGCAGATGCAGGCGGCAATGTTGCTGCCTCCTTTTCTGCCCCTTGCCACGATATACGGGACATCTTTCAAAGTCAGTATCAGCTCCTTGGACTGCACCACATTGACAAAGCCCACCGGCACGCCGATGATGAGCTCCGGCTTGATTTTTCTTTCCCCTATCAGTTCATACAGGCGCACGAGTGCTGTGGGTGCATTTCCAATGGCAAAAATCAGCTTCTTATCCAATCCCGCCGCTTTGTCCATGCTCGCCTGTGCCCTCGTGGTCCCGTTTTCTTTGGCTGTCCGCGCGATATCCTCATCAGACATAAAACAGAAGACCTCTCCGCCATACTCGGACAGCTTTTTCTTATTGATACCCGCTTTTGCCATCTGGGTGTCCGTAACGATGCAGGCGCCCTCACTTAATGCCTCAAGCGCCTTCTCCACAGCATGTTCGGAGAATACCAGATTTTCCGCGTAGTCAAAGTCCGCGCTGGTGTGGATACACCGTTTCACGATAGCTTCTGTGCCGGGAATCAGCCGCTTTTCCCCCAGCTCCTCTGTGATGATTTCAAAACTCCTCTTCTCTATCTCCGAAGGCAGTACTTTTTCCAACTCAATTTTCATGTGCCTCTATCCTCCCTGTTCTTTCCTTTAACACGGTTGGGATGCCGCATACAACCCGAATCACCGTATCCGCACGCTCGGCGATACAGGTGCAAATCCTTCCCGTCAGTTCCCGGTACTTCCGGTCAAAAGCGTCCACGGGAACCAGCCCGCATCCCACCTCATCACTGACGAGGACAACCTGCGGATTTTTCTCTTCCAGAAGGTTTACAAAGCTTTCTGCCTCCATATCCGGGGCTTCTTTGAGGCTTCTTCTGATGTACGCTTCCAGATGAAAGATTCCCCCACAGGTGAAAATGTCCTCCATACCGCAGGTCCTCCCGTCACACCAGTCCATACCGGGAAACATTTCCTTCGCCGCGGCGCTTTTTCCCTGAAATGCGCCGCCGATTATCAGCTTCATCCCTCTACTGCCTCCTTCTTTTTTGTCAATCTCTGCCTCTTCCCTTTCTTTTTCTGAAGAAGATAGCACACCTGTACCAGAAAGGGCACACTTTTTTCCGAGGGAAAACGGCACGGTTCCCCCGCAGGATTCCGGTCCTTTTACCTGCACAGGTATGCCGCAGGTCACTTCATACACTGCATCCGCGCGCTCTGCCATCAGACGGTTGATGCTTCCCAGCACTTCTTTGTAGCGGAGCATTTCTTCTGTGACCGTCTCCGCTTCCGAGAACACTTCGTTAGTCACTACCACCAGATGTGCGCAGCGCTCAAGCATCTTTTCTATCCCTTCCATCACCGTCTCCACACACCTTGCCGATTTCTTCTCCTGCGACCGCTTTGCAATATCCAGTGCTCCCAGGCTACCTACTGTTCCATAAGTATCGGCTGTTTCTTCCATATATAATTCATTTGCCGCCAGGTTGGACATGCACTCCAAAAGGACACAAAAGCCCTCCTCCCGCGGAACATGATTTCCAAGCCCTGTTTGGCACTCCACTGTGACAAAGCCTTTCCCCGCGCGAAGCTGTCTGTGGCGAGCGATTTTTTCTTTCGTCTCCCTGCCGCAGGGCACCATGGTAGCGAAATAATACAAATTGCCAGAATTCTCGCTTCCGCTTTTCTGCACGTTTTCTTTATAGAGGCTGACAATGAGGTCCTCCGCAAACCGCGATTTCCCGCTTCCGCTTCCGCCTGTCACCACACAAAACATCCCGTTTTCTCCTTTTCTATACGTCACAAAAAGTCCGCTCTATTATTTTCCGCTCTACAAAAATTCTAGTGTACTGTCTCATTGGCTTTCCGCGATATCCGCATAGCGGTAATCCAGGGCGCCGCTGGCGGGAATCTGCCGGATTCCTGTAATCTCCGGGTTTACGAGATTACAGCTTTTCATCCCGTACAGGGGAATGATATAGAACTGCTCTCCCACCGCATACTGCTCCGCCTCGTGCAGCAGAGCGAACCGTTCCCTCGCATCCGTCTTTTTGTTTGCCTCCCCTACAAGGGCGTCATAGGTTTTATCCGCAATATTACTGCAGTTATAGGTGCTGTCGGACAGCAGCATAGACAGATACGTATAGGGGTCCGCAAAATCCGCCGTCCAGTTCATCCTGCACAGTTCAAAGTCTTTGGCGTGTCGGTCCGCATAGTTGCTCTGGAGCTCCTGCGCCTGCAGACGGATTTCAATATTTAAATTCTCCCTCAACTGCTCCTGTATGACCTGCGCCGTGTCGGAGTCCATTTCCAGCGTGGGATATTTATAGGTCAGTACCGGAAATCCTTCTCCGTCCGGATAGCCCGCTTCCGCCAGAAGTTTTCGCGCCCTCTCCACATTTTCCTCAAAGGGCACTTCCGTTTCTTCCACAAAGTATTCCCCGGTATTCTTGTCCTTCAAATATTTTGCCACCAGATTGTAGGCGGGGCTGGTATCCTTCCCCACAATGCGGCACAATTCCTCCCGGTCGATGGCAAGGTTGATGGCTTCCCTGACCCGCACATCGTCCAGAGGCTCGGTATCCAGATTGGGATAAATATAGCGGGTGGCAATCAAATCCGTCACCACCAGGTCCTCCTCACCCTCGTAGAGCTCCATCACCGTTGACAAGAGGGACGTCGCCACATCCACCTCCCCGGTCTCATAGGCGTTTGCCATGGACTGCTGGTCATCAAAAAAGCGAAAGAGGATACTGTCCAGAGAAATGGCGTCCGCATTCCAGTAATTTTCATTTTTCTCCAGCAATAAATACTGCTTGGGCTCGTACTTAGCCAGGCAGAAGGGACCGTTTGCCACACTGGTCGCTTCCTCCTTGTCCCAGCCGCTCAAAGCCGAATCCGCGTAAGACACGCAGGATGGCAGATACACCGGAAGCCGCAGCAAATCCAGAAAATAGCCGCAGGGCTCCTCCAAATGGAAAATGAGGGTGTACTCATCCGGCGTTTCCACGCCTAAGCTCTCTTTCGACATTTCCCCGTTATAAATCTCCTGTGCGTTTCTGATGGGGAAGAGATAATTGGCATATCCGCTCCCGCTTTCCGGGTCAAGCGCGCGGGTCATGGTATTTAAAAAGTCCGCCGCTGTGACCTTCTTTCCGTTTGACCACAGGGCATTTTCGCGGAGATGGAAGGTCCAGACCGTCTTGTCCTCGTTGACCTCGTAGAACTCTGCCGCCCGGTACTCGATGTTTCCCTCCTCGTCAAAGGTCACCAGTTCATCCAAGGATGCCGCTGAATAGGTGAGAAAGGTAAGAGCGATGGAGCCCGCCGGGTCCATGGAGCCGGTATCGCTGCTCACTGCCACCGTGATAGATTTTCCTTGTGTGGAGGGGAGTTTTTGCGCGCTCATACAGCCGGGCAGTACGCAAACACAGCACAGTATTATCAAACATATTCCTGTAATCTGCTTTCTCACTGTATCCTTCCTTTCTCTTTACTTTTTTATATACAATGACAGAGGGAGCGTTTATATCTGCGATGTCATAGGCAGATTTGTGCTTCCTTTTCTGTGCTCCTGTGCATAGAGGAAGCACGCCACCTCCCGGTCCCCAAACCGATAACGAGGCGGATTCTCTCTGCCGCAGCGCTCCATCCGGTAACCGCACTGCCCGTAATAAGGGCAGCCCGCGCCTGTCTGACTGCGCTCCCTGATGGGCGCATACTTTTTCCGCCTCGCCCTTTTCGGGTCCGGCACGGGATTGGAGTCCAAAAGCTGCTTTGTGTAAGGGTGCCACGGGTCTTTACAGATTTCCTTCGTATTTCCGCTCTCAATCAGGTTGCCCATGTACAGGACCCCCACCTGTTGGCTGATTTGTTTCACCACATTTAAATCATGCGAAATAAACAGGCAGGCAACATTTCGTTTCCTCTGCACAGAGGAGAGAAGTTCCAAAATTTGTGCCCGGATGGAGACGTCCAGCGCAGAGACCGCCTCATCGCACACCAGAATCCGGGGATTGCTTATCAGGGCGCGGGCAATAGTGATGCGCTGCCTCTGCCCTCCGGAAAAGGCGCGGGGGTATTTGTCCACATCCTCCGCCTCAATTCCCACATCCTCCAAAAGACGCACTGCCTTCTCCCTCTGCTTCGCCTTTGTCTCTAAATGTATATTTGTCTTATGCGTCCCCGCCTCTGTATCCTCTCTCGTTTTTGCTGTCCGGGCTTCTTTTGTCTGTGCACGCATGGCTTCCAGCAGTGCTTCCGCAGCCGTCAGTTTCGGATTTAAGGAGGCGTATGGGTCCTGGAATACCATCTGGATTTCCTGTAAAATCCGCCTTCGCTCTCTGCGTTTCAGAGTGTCCACCCGCTTTCCCTGATACCAGATTTCCCCGGAGTCGGGCTTTTTCTGTCCGGTGATGAGCTCTGCCAGGGTGCTCTTGCCGCTGCCGCTCTCCCCGATGAGACCGAAGGTAGTACCCTTTCGTATAGTAAGGGAAATGTCCCGCACGCCCTCTCGCTGAAAAGAAGGGGCTGTCTGTCCAAGCCGGAGAACGTCTGTCTGCCCAAACCGGAGAGCGCCCGCCCTTTCATCCCGGTATATCTTCGTTACGTGCTTGAGCTTCAGCACTTCTTCACCGCCACACCTTCGCCGCGCAGATTCGTCTGGTGAAATATTCTGTGCGGGTCCATCCGGCGAACTATCCTGCTTTGACCCGCCCGGCAAATCGTCTTTCGCCGGACATTCCGGCTTTCTTTCTGAAGGCTTCTTAGCCGTCATCCCCTCCAGTCTGGCGTCCCGGACGAGTGCTCTGGTATATTCTTCTTTTGGGGCATAGAAAATCTCCTCCGCGCTGCCCGCCTCCACCACGGCGCCGTCTTTCATCACATAGATGCGCTGACAAAGGGAGGCGACCACGCCCAGGTCATGGCTCACCAGAAGAATTGCCGCTTTCGTCTCCTCCGCCATTTTCTTGAGCAGTGTAATCATCTGTCCCTGGACAATGACATCCAACGCTGTGGTGGGCTCATCGGCAATGATAAGGCTCGGATTTACAGCCAGCGCCATGGCTGCCACCACCCGCTGCTGCATGCCGCCGGAGAGGGCGAAGGAGTACTGTCTCATCCGTTTTTGCGGCTTTCTTATCCCCGTCATCTCCAGAAGGTCAGCGGCTCTTTTTTTCGCCTCCGTGCGGCTTATCTTCTCTCTCGCCCGCACTGCCTCGATTAATTGTCCCCCAATCTTTCTGGTGGGGTTTAAATAGGCGGAAGGGTCCTGGAACATCATCGCCATCCCCTCCGGCACATGAAAGAGAGGAAGGCTTTCTTTTCTGCCTTCAAAAGAGAAATGCCCGCAGGAAATATCCGCCTCTCTCCCCAAAAGTCCCATGACCGCACGCATCGCCGTGCTTTTTCCGCAGCCCGATTCTCCCACGATGCCGACAATCTCTCCCGCCTCCACATGGAAGGAAAGACCCCGGACCGCCTCTTTTTCGCCGCCGTTATGAAATTGTACATTGAGGTCACGCACTTCAAGCAGGCTCATTCTTTTCTCCTCTCTTTTTTCTTTGCTCACTTACTCGCTTCTATTTTTTCCCATTCTCTTCTACTCTTTCCCCGTCTTTTCCCTGTATTTCACCTCCAGCCCTCTCCCTATAAAATTCAGGGCGAAGATAAGCAGACACAAAATCAGTATGGGGTACAGCATCTGATAAGGGTACAGCTGAATCTGGCTCTTTGCCTCCTGTATCATGGTTCCCAGGCTTGCCGCCGGGGGCGCAATCCCCACACCCAGGAAACTTAAAAACGCTTCCGTAAATACCGCCTGGGGCACGAGAAAGGTAAAATTCACTGTCACCGGACCCGCAATATTGGGAAGGAGATGTTTGAACAGAATCCGCGCTGTGCCTATGCCTTCCATCTGCGCCGCCCGGATGTATGCCTTTCCCTTTTCCCGCAGGATTTCCCCCCGCACAATCCTTGCCATGTCAACCCAGCCTGCCACGCAGATACCAATCACAATGCTCTTCACCCCGGCGCCCATCACAAGGGTAATCAGTATCACATACAGAAGGGAGGGAATGGATGCGAGGATATCTGCCAGGCGCATCATCAGAAAATCCACCATTCCTCCCGCATACCCGGAAATGCTTCCGTAGAGGACTCCCAGAACGCCGTTTATCCCTGCTCCCGCAAGTCCCACCAAAAGGCTTATGCGCGCACCGTACCACACACGGACAAAGATATCTCTTCCGAATTTATCTGTCCCAAAGAGGTGGGAAAGAGAACTCCCCTGGTTCTGTATCTCCCCATGGATTTCCGTATACGTGTAGGGAGAGATTTCCGGTATCACAAGCGCTGCCGCAAGCCAGATACCAAAGAGAAAGATTCCCGCAAAGAGTATTTTGTTTTTTCTCTTTTCCAATGTATCACCTCTTCCTTAAATAAGCCTCCCGCACACGGGCGTCCAGCAGGGCGCACAGAAGGTCTGTCAGCAGGTTGATGAGGATGACCGCACTCCCCATAAAGATGGTAAGTCCCAAAATCAGCGTATAATCGCGGTTTGAGATGGAGCTTACAAACTCTTTTCCCAGTCCCGGTATATTAAAGATACTCTCCACCACGAAACTTCCCGTCAGCAGGAAAGCGGACATGGGACCCAAATAATTGAGCACCGGAATCCACGCGTTTTTCAGCACATGGAACACCACGATTTTCCAGGATTTCATCCCCTTTGCGCGGGCGAGCAGCACATACTCTTTCTCCATCTCCTCGCGAAACGCAGTATCCGTAAGCCTTGTCACCACCGCCGCGGGATAGATGGCGAGGGAGATGACAGGCAGGATATAATGCGCCGGGGAGACAAGCCCTGTGACAGGAAGGACTTTTAACGTCACCCCGAATAACAGGAGCAAAATAAGCCCCAGGGCGAAATTGGGAATCCCCACACCCAACAGCGTCCCGCCGGATATGACCGCGCGCAGCGCTTTTCTTTTTGACAGGGCGCTTATCATCCCCAGAATCGTCCCTGCCAGTGCCGCTGCAAGCACCGCAAGGAGCCCTAAGGATGCCGTCACCGGGGCGGCGCGCCCGATGATATCCGACACCCTCACCCCCTGCTGTTTGTAGGAAATGCCCAAATCCCCTTTCAGAAGGTTTCCCATATAGGTCCCATACTGCTCGATGGCAGGTCTGTCAAGACCGTACTGCTCCTCCACCGCCTCCACCACTGACGCGGAGACATTTCCGCTCTGGAAAGGGCTTCCCGGTATCATCCTTGTGAGAAAAAAGGTCACTGTCGCCAGGACAAACAGGGAGGCGATTCCCACTGCGATTCTCTTTATCGTATAGACTGCCATATTTGCTCCTTTGTAAAACGGACATTCACCATCCGCTTCGCTGCCTGCTCATGAAACTAGTGTACTGTCTGTATCGGTTCAAATGCCATACTTCTCTAAAATCATTGTCTCCATCCCATCCATGGACGCCTGGGGCGCCACGGATATGCGCATATGGTACTTCTGCGCCTCTGCCTTCGTCTGTTCCCCGATGCACAGTGCCTCGATTTTTGTAAAATCAAGCCCCTCCATCGCCCGGACAAATCCCCGCACCGTGGACGCGCTGGTGAATGTCACCCCATCGATGGCTCCGCTTGCCAGCAGGTCTGCAATCTTTTCCTTCCATGGCTGGTCTGTCACTGTATGGGTCTCATACAGCGCGATATCTGAAACCGTAAGTCCCGCTTCCAAAAGGGGCGGCAGAAGAAGGGGGGAGCCCTCCTTGGCGCGCAGGATGGTGACATGACTGTCCCCGCCCGCCTGACTTGCCAGCTCGTTTCCCAACTCTTTGGCACTGTAAGTTTGAGGCACCAAATCCGCGAAAAGCCCGTGCTCCTTCAGCGCATTTGCCGTGGCGGAACCGATTGCCGCCACCTTTATCTGCGCCGGGCGGCGGTATAATGTTCTGACATCTATCTTTCGCTCCTTCAGCCCCTCAAAAAACACAGAGACTCCGATAGGGCTTGTAAATACCAGCCATTCCTCGCTTTTCTCCCTGCCTATCTTCTGCAGAGTCTCATCGAGAACCGGGTTTGGTCGGATTTCCTCTGTCTCGATGGAGGGCATCTCGATAACCTGCGCCCCCAGCCTGCGCAGACGGGAGGCAAAAGCCGAGCTGTTCTGTATGGGGCGGGTGGTTAAAAACAGTCTTCCGCCAAGGCTGCGCTTTTCCGCCCAGGAAAAGGTTTCCGACAGGGCGCACACCTTCCCCACCACGATGATAGCGGGCGTACCGATTCCCTCCTCTTTCGCTCTCCGACTGATATCCGCAAGAGAAGCCACCACCTTTTTTTGTCCCGCATTGGTGCCGTTTTCCAGCACTGCCGCCGGAGTTTCCTTCGCCATCCCCGCCTCAAGGAGCCCCTCAGCAATCCAGGAAAGCCTCGCCATCCCCATAAGGAAGATGAGGGTCCCGTTTAAACGGGCGAGGGCTTCAAAATCAATGTGAAGAGAGCCGTCCTTTCTGGCATGCCCGGTGATAACGTGAAAAGAAGAGGTATAGTCCCTGTGGGTCACAGGAATCCCCGCATAGGCGGGTACCGCCGTACAGGATGTTACCCCCGGCACTACCTCGAAGGGGATGCCCTCTGCTTTTAAAAGCTCCAGTTCCTCCCCGCCGCGCCCGAACACAAAGGGGTCTCCCCCTTTGAGCCGCAGCACTTTCTTTCCCTTTTTCGCCTCTCTGACAAGAATTTGGTTTATCTCCTCCTGGGGAACCGCGTGGTTTCCAGAGCGTTTTCCTACATGGATTTTCTCTTTTTTCGGCGGAATCCGGCATAAAATCTCCGCGCTTAGGAGGGCATCATAGACAATGACATCCGCCTCCTCCAAAAGCTGCGCTGTTTTCAGTGTCATAAGGGAAACATCCCCCGGCCCCGCCCCGCAGAGCCATACCTTGCCGACAGAATCCTTACCAATGGAATCTTTACCGTCGGAATCCTTTTGCCTGACCTTTGCCTTCACTTCTTCTCCCACTCTTTTGCCCTGCTCTGTCATCGCCCGGCCTCCTTTCGCATACGAAGCGCCAGCGTCTCCCCCAGCTTCTCCGCCTGTTCCTTTTCCCCTGTGATGCGCTCCACAAAAAATGCTCCGCAAGGGAGTATTTCCCCGCCGGAAAGTCCCGGAGAAACCGTCTCACAGTACAGCCCTGTCAGCACAAGTTCCCTTCCGCTTACCTTCGCGTAGGCAGCCACAGGGGAAGTGCAGCCTCCGTCCAGGGCGCGCACAAAGGCGCGCTCCGCCAGCGCCGCCGCCTTAGAAGCCCCATCGTCAATGCCTTCCAGATAAGGATGTGCCTCGCCTGCTCTGCCCTGCACGGCTAAGATGCCCTGTCCTGCCGCGGGAATCATCTCCTCCACAGACAGGTATCTGCCAATCACATGCCGCATCCCAAGTCTGTGAAGTCCCGCCGCTGCCAGCACTGTGGCGGTGTACCCCTCCGTCTTAAGCTTGTTAAGACGGGTCTGTACATTGCCGCGGATTCCCCGAAACGTACATTGGGGGTACAATTGTTTCAACTGCAGCGAGCGCCGGAAGCTGGAGGTGCCGATGACAGCCCCCGCCTCTGACAAACAAGCTTCCCTCTCCAACGCCCTCTCTTTAGGGGAATTTGCCAAATCTTCTTTTGTATCCGGCGGAAAGACCAGCACGTCTCTGGGGTCCTCCCGTTTGGAGTAGGCAAGGATGGGAAGGGCTTTTGGTGTCTCCATTGGCATATCCTTTAAGCTGTGGACAGAAATGTCGATGTCTCCCGCTTCCAATGCTTTGTCCAGCTCCCGGACAAACAGTCCTTTCCCGCCGATTGCCGCCAGGCTTTTGTCCAGAATCTTATCTCCCGTGGTCTTCATGGTCACAATCTCCGCTCGGATTTCCGGGTGGAGAGATTCTATCTGTTCTTTTATAAGTTCCGCCTGAATGACTGCCAGCCGACTCTGCCTGCTGCCGATGCGAATTATTGATGACATGACGCCTCCATTCCTTTCTCTATGATTTCATACACTGCTTTCATATCCAGATTCTCCCGCATGATATCCGCCAGCAGGTCATACTGCTGTTCCTTGTACGCTTTCCAGTCCACTGCCTTCATCTCATCCGCAGCGTATCCCTTTTCCTTTAAGAGGGCGCCCACAAAGGCTTTCACCACCTGCGCCTCATCAAAAATTCCGTGCACATAGCAGCCGTACACATTCCCCGCCTGGGCGCCGTCCTGACTTTCTCCTCCAAAAGACAGTTCCCCGGCAATTTTTCTGCTATTTTCGCCGGAACCCTTTTCAGCATCTCCAGCCCCTTTTTGTTTTTCTTCCAGACAGTTCTGAAGATGAACAAGAGCACAGGCGCCTTCCTCCAAATAGGTCTTTCCCATGTGGATTTCATAGCCCTCCAGGGAAACGCCCGACATGTCCTTTAAAATACCGCCTGTTTTTTGGAAGCTTCCCTGTACGCGAGTGCGGGTCTTTTCCGGCGCAAATACGGTGCGGATGGGGAGCAGCCCCAATCCCTTTGTAACGCCCTTTCTCTCCACGCCCTCCGGGTCAGAGATAGTAAGTCCCAACATCTGATAGCCGCCGCAGATGCCAAAGACAACGCCGCCTTTTTTTGCGTGCTGCAGGATTTTTGCCTCCAGACCGCTCTGCCTTAGCCACAGTAGGTCCTCCATAGTATTCTTGCTCCCCGGAAGCAGCACGGCGTCGGGATTTTTGAACTCTTCCGCCGAGGAGACGTAGCGCAGAGAGACCTCCTCCAAGCACTCCAGAGGCGCAAAGTCCGTGAAATTGGAGATACGCGGCAGGCGCACCACCGCCACATCGATGAGTCCGGCGCTCTGCTTTTTCTCAAAGCGGCTGGTGAGACTGTCCTCCTCGTCGATGTCCAGATGGAAGTAGGGGATAACCCCCCGCACGGCGATGCCTGTGCGTTCTTCCAGCATCCTAAGTCCCGGCTTTAAGATTTCCTTATCGCCCCGGAATTTGTTGATGATGGTTCCCTTCACCCTCCTGCGCTCGTCCTCCTCCAAAAGGGCGATGGTCCCCACAATCTGGGCGAACACGCCGCCCCGGTCAATATCTCCGGCGAGCAGCACAGGGGCGTCCACCATCTTGGCAAGCCCCATATTCACGATGTCGTTTTCTTTTAAATTGATTTCCGCAGGGCTTCCCGCGCCCTCGATGACAATGACGTCAAACTGCTTCTTCAAGCTTTCATAGGCTTCCAGAATACAGGGAATCAACTCCTTTTTCCTGCGGTAATACTCCGCGGCAGGCATCACGCCCTTCACCCTGCCGTTTACAATCACCTGGGAGCCTGTGTCGTTGGTGGGCTTTAGAAGGATGGGGTTCATCGCCGCCAGCGGCTCAATCCCCGCCGCCTCCGCCTGCATGACCTGCGCCCGTCCCATCTCTAAACCTTCCCTGGTGATAAAGGAATTGAGCGCCATATTCTGGGATTTAAAGGGGGTCACCTTATATCCGTCCTGCCGAAGAACCCGGCACAATCCCCCCGCCAGGACACTCTTTCCCGCATTGGACATGGTCCCCTGTATCATGATTGGCTTTCCCATTGTCTTCCTCCTTCTCCCTGTTTTCTGTCTGTGGGGAAACGCTCTGCCCGCCGCTGTGACAATGCCTTTCCTGTGCGTTTCCTTCTATTTCTTGTCATGTTCCTCATCGCATTAAAATCTTTCTCATGGCGTCCATGAGCTTTTCATTTTCCTCATGCCGCTTTACTGCCACCCGGTAGTATCCTTTTTCAAGCCCCCGGTAGTTTTTGCAGTCCCGGATGAGGATGCCTTCTTTTAGGAGTAAGGAGAACATATCCAGGGGGCTGTAAAACAGGATAAAATTTGCCTCGGATGCAATGTATCTGATGCCCAGCCCGGTAAGCTGTTCTTCCATCCAGTCTCTCTCCTTCGCCACATCATCGCGCATCGCCGCAATCTGACTGTCCGCCTTCGCCCCGAGTGCCGCCTCCCCCGCCGCCTGCGCAAGGATGGACACATTCCAGGGCTGCATAAATTTACGCATATTGAAAAGAAGCTTCGTATCAGAGGATATCCCGTATCCCAAGCGCAGTCCGGGGATAGCGAAGGTCTTGGTAAACGCCCGCAGCAAAAATACCATGGGGTATTCTTCTAATTTTTCCGTGAGAAAGCTTTGGCCTCTCCTGTCAGTAAACTCGCGAAAACATTCATCCAGCACAAGACGGATGTGGAGTTTTTCACAGCGGTCGGTGATTTTCTCAAGCAAATCTTCTTTCAGCACTCTCCCCGCCGGATTGGAGGGCGAGCAGAGAAAGAGCACATCCACATCTTCCTTAAGACTGTCTAAAAGGGTCTCTGTGACATCGAAATTTTCTTCTCTTTTCAGGGGCACACAGCAGACTTCACAGCCCACACTCTCCAGCGCCCGCTCATATTCCGCAAAAGCGGGCACGGGCAGGACTGCCTTTTTCGGTCTCACCGCCAGGGTGAAAGAAAACAGAAGTTCAGCGGCACCGTTTCCGAAAATCAGCTGCTCCCGGCGGATGTGCTCCTTTTCTGCCAGCGCTTTCGCAAGCCTCCGGCACTGGCTGTCTGGATAATTTACGATGTCCGGCACCGCTCGCCTCACCGCCTCAAGCACCGCCTCCCCCGGACCAAAGGGATTGACATTCACAGAAAAATCCAGCATATTCTCATACGTATAAATATCTCCTCCGTGCGGATACTCCATCCTCTCACCTCACCTTTTATCAAGCGCACCGCTCTGTTCTTTTCGCGTTATCCTCCCGGCATGTAATCTTGCCTCTCACCAGATGCTTTCTCTGTCATATAATCCCGCAGACTGCGAGTACGCCCGCTTTTAAAGCACCCAGCAGAAGCAATGTCAGAAAGGAAGTCATATACATCAGTCTCCCGGCGCGGTTGATGTCCTCCGGCTCCGGTTCCCGAAACGCATCCCCGATGGTCTCCTTGTGCACCGTTTTCCCGAAGTAAACGGCATCCCCGGCAAGCTGAATTTTAAGCGCCCCGGCACAGACCGATTCCGTCTGCGCCGCGTTGGGACTTTTATGCTTCTTTCTGTCCCGCCGATAAATTCTCCAGGCATTTTTTCCATCCATCTTAAGAAGAAATGCCGCCGCTGTCATGAGCAGGGCGCTCAGTCTGGCGGGGATAAAATTGAACACATCATCCATCTTCGCGGGAATCCTGCCAAAATACAGATATCTTTCATTTTTATAGCCCACCATGGAGTCCATGGTGTTCACCGCCTTGTAGAAAAATCCCAGAGGGGCGCCGCCCAGGATGAGGTAGAACAGAGGCGCCACCTCCCCGTCGGAGGTATTTTCCGCCACCGTCTCCACCGCCGCTTTTGTCACGCCCTTTTCATCCAGAGCCTCCGTATCCCGCCCCACAATCATGGACACCGCTCTTCTCGCCCCTTTAAGACTGCCCGCTTTCAGCTCTTCATACACCTTTTTGCTCTCTCTTCTTAAAGAGGTTGCCGCCAGAATCTGAAAGCACCAGAAGCTCTCCAGAATGTAGCGCAAGCCCCAATGTATCTGCCCGGCAAGCCAGAGGAGCAAAAGGGGGATGCTCACACTTACCAGCACCACCAGCACCCACAGAAGCGCGCCGCCCCACAGAAGCCGCCGTGATTGTGACTCCCCGCAAAGTCTGCGTATGTGTTTTTCCAAAAAGGAAATCCAGGCGCCAATCATCCGCACCGGGTGATAGAGCCATACCGGGTCTCCAAATACAATATCCAGAAAAAATCCTGTCACACATGCTGCCAGTGAAATCATGGGTCAATGTTCCTTCCTGTATCGCTTTGTAAGAGGGAGGATTTCCGTAAAGCAGCGTTCTCCCGCCCGGAATCTTTCGATATCCAGAACTGCCAGGTACCCTTCCCCGTTTGCCGCCTGCCATGTGTAAAACTCCCGGCAGGAGACATCATACGCTGAGAGGACTGCCATCATTGTCCCGCCGTGCACGACAAAGGCGGCGCTCTTGTCTCCCTCAGACAAAGCCTTTTCTATCGTCTTTTGAAATCCCTGCACACATCTTGCCCGGAACGCTTCCTTTCCCTCCCCGTCGGGAAAGGCAATCTCCCCGCCGGAGTGAAGCCACCGGATGTATGCCGGGTGTTCTTTTAGTTCCTCATATGTCTTTTTTTCAAACGCGCCGAAATCACATTCCCGCAAAAGAGGCTCTGTTACAATCTCCTGCCCCGGATACAGAAGCTCTGCCGTCTGGATACACCGCTTCATGGGGCTTGCGATGAGTATTTCTGCCCTGGGATAAAAGAAAGGATTTTTGGCAAACTCTTCTCTTGCGCGGCAGGACAGTTCCTCCTCCGTTCTTCCGATATACTGACGCTTTTCGTTTCCCGGCGTCTGAAAATGCCGGATAAAGATGGTCTGCATTACCTCCATAGTCCGCCTCCCGCAGTCATGATGCCGATTGCCATGAGCAGTTCACATAAAGAGAGGAAATATCCCGCAAGGTCCCCGGTAATTCCCCCGAACTTCTTTTTGCTCATCCAGGCATACCAGGCAAAGACCGCCAAAGCGCACAGAGCTGCCGCAAGGCAGAGTCTCACATCTAAGTAAGCCATGACGATTAGGCTTACAAGCGCCCAGATGACCATAACAGTCCGCACCCGTTTTCTCTGCGCCCGCTCCTGAAAGGTCTTTAAAAGCCCGCTGTCCTTTGCCGCCGGGAAGGTCACCACGGAAAACCCGCTGAGTGCCCGGGACAGCACAAAGGTACAGGAGAGCACGCTCAGCATATCAAGAGTAATTTCCCCCAGCACCGCCGCGCTTACCAGCATGTAGATGCACATACCCAGCACCGCGAATGCCCCTGTGTGGGAATCTTTTAAAATGGCTAGCTTTTTCTCCTTATCCCCGTAGGAGGCGAGGGCATCCGTAGTGTCCATAAATCCGTCCAGATGGATGCCGCCGCTTATGAACACCGGAATCAATGTCAGAGCCGTTCCTAAAAACAGGGAACTGACCACTGCAAACTTAAGCAGAAGATATCCTGCAAGGTACACACAGATACCTGTCACAGCACCTACTGCCGGGAAAAAACACATCGCATACTTCATATTTTTTTCATCCCAGTCCACATGGGGCACCGGAATTTTCGAGTACATGGATAAGGCGATAAAAAATGCCTGTACAAGTCTCATATCTTTCTCCTTTTGCAGCGCCTGCTGCTTGTCCGCCTCGTCCTTAAGAGACTTCGGACTTATTGCCTGCATCGTGTTTACAGTATTTTATACTGTTCTACCTGGATTTCCTCAAAAGTGCTCATCTCCCGGTACACCGAAAGCCCCATATCCAAAAGGGGCATAGCTGCCACCGCGCCGCTTCCCTCTCCTAGGCACATGTCGCACATCAAAAACGGGGAGAGATTAAGGGCTTCTAAGACTTTTTGTCCGCCCGCTTCTTTCGGCAGATGGGAGGGAAGAATATAGTCCGCCGCATAAGGGCACATCCGCACCGCACACAGCGCCGCTGCCGCGGAGATAAAACCATCGATGACAATGGGGACATGGTACAGCGCTCCCCCTAAGAACACGCCGGAGAGTCCCGCAATATCCAGTCCGCCCACCTTAGAGAGCACATCCGTCACATCCTTGGCATCCGGCTTCCACTTCGCGATGGCTTCCCGGATGACCGCAATCTTCCGGCTTAAGCCCTGGTCACTCAGTCCTGCACCCTTGCCTGTCACCTTTTCCGGGTCCTCCCCCAACAGAACAGACACAACCGCGCTGCTGGTGGTGGTGTTTCCGATGCCCATCTCCCCGGTGGCGAGAATATCGTACCCTTCCTCCTGTTTTTCCCGCACAAGGCGGATTCCTGTGAGGATTGCCCGCTCTGCCTGGTCGCGGGTCATCGCCGGTTCTTCTAAAAAATCTTTGGTCCCATAGGCAATTTTATCCTCTTTCCTGGTGACCCCCGGCACATCCCGAATCATCCCCATATCCACGGGAAAAACATCCACCCCTGCCACCTCGGACATGAGACAGACACTGGTTGCCCTACGAGTGAAATTTTCCGCTACAATGGCAGTCACATCCTGCCCGGTCTGGGTCACGCCTTCTTTTACCACGCCGTTATCCGCGCAGAGGACTAAAAGCCCTTTCTTTTTCAAAGTATAATCGGGCGTCCCCTTGATGCCTGCGATATCGATAACCGCTTTTTCCAATTTTCCCAGACTGAACAGGGGTTTTCCCATTGTCATCCAGTGCTCGCCCGCAAGCCTTCTGCTCTTTTCATCGGCAGGTCTGATTTGAGCGATATCGTCTGCCAGCGTCTCCCGCGCCGTGCAGTTCTCCCCCGCTGTCCTGTCCGTTTTTTCTTTATTTTCTCTGTCTGTCAATGCACTCAACCTCCCATCTTCATGCACTGTTCTACGAATCTTTCGGCAAATTTTCTGTTGGACGGCAGATAGAGATGGGGAAATCCGGCAAAAAGTCTGCCTTCCATATGAATACACTCCCATGAACGCCTTCCATCCGGCTTCACCGCCACGCAGTCGGCGCCGTTGTCCGTGCTGTCCCAGTAATGAAATTCATGTCCCCGGATATTCTCATCCTTCTTTAAATACAAGCCGTCCTTTTTTCCTTCTATTTTCACATAGCCAAACCTCACAAGCCTCCTCTTTGAAGCGGCGCTTCCTTTTATCACTCCCGCCATGCGCCAGGCTCTGTCTTCCCGGTCCTTAAGTTCTTCCTGGAGATAGAGGAACCCCCCGCACTCTGCCAGACAGGGAATGCCTGACTGGACCGCCTCTTTCACGCTTCTGCGCATGGAGACATTTTCAGAGAGCACTCTCGCGTAGAGCTCCGGGTAGCCGCCTCCCAAAATCATCCCCTGTATATTTGTCGGGAGCTCTCTGTCATGGAGGGGGCTGAAATACCTAAGTTCGCAGCCCAGCTCCTCAAGCAGCCTTAGGTTTTCCTTATAATAGAAGCAAAATGCCTCATCCCGCGCCACCGCCACGAGAGGCGCAGAAATTTCCGGTGCCTGCAAGGACTTCTCCAACGCAGGAATTTCCGGCGCCTGTGAGAACTTCCCCGGCACAGGGATTTCCGGCGCCTGCGCTGCCACAGCGCAGAGCTTTTCCAAATCTATGGTTTCTAAGAGGAGTTCTCCTGCCCGCGCCATCTCCTCTTTGAGTCCCTTTAACTCTGCGGGAGTGACAAGACCTAAGTGCCTGCTCTCCAGAGAAAATGCTTCATCCTCCGGCACGTATCCCAGCACCGGGATGGACAGTCCCCGTTTTGCCAGCTCTTTTTCCAGCATGTCCTTCATCCTCGGATAGATGCCCGCTGTGATACGGTTTAAAAGGATGCCCCGGATATTGCTGTCCTTTCGAAAACGGGCAATTCCCTCGATGACAGCCGCCGCGGACAGCGCCATCCCCCTGGCGGAAAGGACCAGGATGACCGGAGCCTGCAAGGTCCGCGCCACATCGTAGGAGCTTGCCCTCCAGGAATCCAGCGCCATCCCGTCATAAAATCCCATCACACCTTCCACCACCGCAATGTCCTTGTTCCCGGCGTGACGGGCAAAAACTTCTTGCAAGTCTTCCCCCTCTGTAAAAAAGAGGTCCAAATTTTCCGAGTCCACTCCCAGCACTTCCCGGTGAAACATGGGGTCTATGTAATCCGGACCGCACTTGCACGCCGCCACTCGATACCCCTTCATAGTGAGCGCCTGCATGATAGCGCAGGAAATCACCGTCTTGCCGCTTCCGCTTGAGGGGGCGGAAATCAGGATTCTCGGTATCTTCATATGGTTTCCTTTCTCGCAGGGTCTCTCTCTTTTTCTCCTGCGGAGATGATATAAACGGGATTCTGCCCCATCATCATGTGAAAACTTCCCAATTCGCGGGATTTTGCCACAAATATCTGGGTCACTTCCGCATTTGGCAAAAGCCCCTCCTGCATCGCCTCCATCGCCTCTTTGACGGTCTCTAAAGAGATTGCCGTCAGCACGATGCGCGCATGGTTGTTCTTTTTCAGCACAGTCCGCAGGATTTCTTTTCCATTTCCGGAACTGCCGCCGATAAACACATGGGTCGGCACTTCCAAGTCTTCCAATGTAGCGGGGGCAGTCCCTTCCACGATTTCCACCCAGTCCGTCTTAAATTTGCGCTTATTTTCTCTAAGCAGGGCAATCGCCTCCGCGTTTTTCTCCACCGCATAGACACGGATATCCTCACTTAAGAGCGCTGCCTCGATGGAGACAGAGCCGGTACCCGCTCCCACATCCCAGAGAACCGAGTCTCTCTCAAGTCCCAGCTTGGCAATCACAGCGGCGCGGATTTCCTCCTTTGTCATGGGGATGGTTTTCTTTCCCGCCTCTGAACGTATAAATGCGTCATCCGGGACGTGAACGCAGGTTTTCTTTAAAGGATGGGGATGGAAGACCATCGCCGCGGCAAGTCCCTCAACGTCTTTTGGCTTAAGCTCGCTGGCTTTTTTTATGAAAATTTCTTCTTCCGGGTAGGAGAGATTTTTTCCCACCGCCACTTCCGTCTCACCGAGACCGTACCAGTTAAGCTTCCCGCAGATTTCCTCTTCCTGCCCTTTTCTTCCCAGCAGAAGAAATACTTTCTCGTGATAGGCGATGCTCTGGATGTAATTGCTCGTCTGTCCGTGCAGGCACACAATCTTTGCGTCCTCCCAGGATACGTTTAACCGGGAGGCAAGATAGGCGACAGAAGAGACACCGGGAAACATCTCCACGGTATATTCCATACCTTCCGTATATTCCCTAAGTGCTTCTGTCAGCTTCTTTGCCCCGCTGTAAAATCCGGTATCCCCGGAGAACACCACAGCGAACCGCTTACACGATGTATGCTCTCGGATAAACCCGGCAATCTGGGGTGCCCGGTATTCGCAGTATGTCTCGAGACCTAAGCTTTCCGTATTTTCGTGTAAGCCGGATGAATGGGGCGTCTCTTGTGTGTCACTCTTTTTCATCTCTTTTATGGCTGCAAGGGCGCTCTCCACCATCCGGGACGCCCCGATGATACAGTCAGCGAAACGAAGTCTCTCCTTCACTTCCTCTGTCATCATCATGTGGTCTCCCATGCCGATTCCCAACAGATACACTTTCTTTTCTAACGTTTCTCTCTCACACATTCTGATATCCTCTCGGTGTCACCATCTTCCCCCGGATTTCTTTTGTCTGGTCGTTGCCGATGAAAACCGTGGTGAACATATCCACCGCCCTGTCCTTTAACTCTTTAAGGGTCAGCACCTCGTACGTTTCCCCTTCTCTGCCGATATTGCGGACAATCCCGCAGATTGTATCTTCCCGCTTATATTCCAGCATGCACAGACACGCCCGCATTAAATAGTCCGCCCGCTTTTTGCTGGACGGGTTGTACAGGCAGATGACGAAATCCGCCATAGCCGCCGCTTTTAAACGCTTCTCTATCTTCTCCCAGGGTGTCAAAAGGTCGCTTAAACTGATGACCGCGAAATCGTGCATGAGCGGGGCTCCTAAGACTGCCGCCCCGCCGGAGGCTGCCGTGATTCCGGGAATGACTTCGATTTGAATATCCGGGTACTCTCTGCCAATCTCATACATCAGCCCTGCCATCCCGTATATGCCTGCATCACCGCTGCACACCATGGCGACGTCCTGCCCTTTTTTTACCTCCTCAAACGCCATCTTACACCTCTGTGTTTCCTGGCGCATAGGCGTGGTGAGGTAAGTCTTATCCGGGAACTCCTCTTTTATCAGGTCCACATACACCGTATACCCTGTGATGACTGGACAGTGAAGGAGCGCTTTTTTTGCCTCTGCCGTCATCTGGTCTCTGGCTCCGGGTCCTAAGCCCACTACATAAATCTTACTCATCCTTTGTCCTCCTCTTTTTTGACCTGTGCTTCACAGGGAATATGCGCCCTGCGGTACTCTGTGGTAAACGCCGGGTTATAAAGTTCCGAGCGTCCGTACTCGCCATCTAACACCTTTCCCACTACGATGAGAGCGGTCTTGGTAATCTGCTCCCTCTTTGCGGTGGCAGCGAGCTCGCAGACCTTACAGCGGCAGACCTTCTCATCCTCCCAGGTCGCCTTGTAGACAATCGCCGCGGGGGTATCTTCCGGATAGCCGCCTTCTGTCAGCGCCTGTTCCAGCTCCTCTAACATCCCGGTGCTCAAAAAAATCACCATGGTCGCCTGGTGAGCGGCAAAGCTCTGAATGGATTCTTTGTCCGGCACCGGCGTGCGTCCCGCCATCCTCGTGATGACGACGGACTGGGAGATACCCGGCAGCGTATACTCCGCTTCCAGAGCTGCCGCTGCCCCGCAAAAGGAACTGACCCCCGGACATACCTCATAGGGGATGCCTTTGGCTTTCAGAATATCCATCTGCTCTTTGATAGCGCCGTACAGGGAGGGGTCCCCTGTGTGGAGGCGCACCGTCTTTTTGCCTTCCTTTTCCGCCCTCTCCATCACACAGATGACTTCCTCCAGCGTCATGTAGGCGCTGTTGTGGATTTCACAGTCCTCTCTGCACATTTCAAGAAGCTCGCGGTTCACCAGCGAACCCGCGTAAATGACAACATCCGCTTCCTTCAGCAATTTTTGTCCCCGCACGGTTATCAAATCCGGTGCTCCGGGACCTGCCCCTACAAATACCACCATGTCTTTCCCTCCTGTTTTTTGCCCGCTGCCGGGACTTTATCTGTCCTTTATGATTGCCAGGGAATAGTAGCTCACCTCATCCGGTATCTCTTCCACACTGGTGTAAATCCGTTCCCCCGGCATACCGCAGTTTTCTACCAGTTCCATCTCCATGCCCTTTTCTGCTGCCGCCTGTTTCACGGCGGGCATCTGACTTCCCGCCTTCATCAGCACCTTTGTCCCCGGATAGTGAAGCGCCTCCTCCACCCCGTAGGATGCCGGAATCACATGGAGCTCCTCTTTGTTTTCCACAAGTCCCATGTCCATGCGCGCCGCCGCCGCGCAGAAGGAGGGAACCCCCGGCACCAGCACGGTGTCATACCCTCTCTGCCTCATCCTGCCATGCACATACAGACAGGTGGAGTATACAGCCGGGTCGCCCAGTGTGATAAACACCACGTCTTTCCCCCTGTCGAGATACTCTGCCAAAGCCTCGGTATCTTCCTCATGGATTTGTTTCAATGTCTCTTTATCCTTAATCATAGGCATGGGGATGCACAATTTCCGTTTCTCCTGAAGCCCCGGAATCGCCTGCCTCGCAATCTGATATGCCGTGCAGTTGTCAAGCCATCCCCGTATATCAGGGGTGTCCGTCTCGGCGAATACCGGATGGCGCATGGTCTTATCCGACACCGGTATGACAAGGATATCTCCTTCCCGTATGATTCTTATCGCTTTCAGCGTCAGAAGTTCCGGGTCTCCCGGTCCCACTCCGACTCCATAAAATGTTCCCTGCATCTGCCTCTCCTTATCTGTGTGTTTCTTCTGTTTGTATGTATCGGATGCGTTTGAGCACCTCGTCCGCTTTTTTTGTCTTCCCCAGGATTCCTTCTTCCTTGGAAAATACGATTGCCTCCGCCTTTACCTTTCCCTGACAGCGATGGTTTAAGTGAAATTCGATGCGCTCCATGACGGTTTCCATGACTGCGGACAGAAGACCTTCTGTTTTGAGAATCTCCACCGCCTCTGTGGTCGTGATGCACTGGAAAATCCGCCCTACTGTCTCTCTATCTGCCCCCGACAGCGCCGCGTGGGATGCAAACACTTCCATCCGGCAGTCCGCCTGCCGGGAATGGGTGTTCATGACCCCGGCTGCCAGCTTGATGAGTTTCCCCACGTGCCCGATAAGCAGCACAGATTCCATGCCAAGATGAACGGCGTCATCTAACGCCTCCCCAATGTAGTTGCTGCACTTGACCGCCAGATTTCCGTTGTAGTTCAGTTTCTCCGCGAGAAAATCGCTGCCGTAGTTTCCCGGCACCAGGTAGCAGGAGGGGTATCCGTTTTCCTTTAACATCTTCATCTCCAGAAAAATGGTGTCCGTCAATGCCTTCTCACTCATGGGCTCCACAATCCCGCTTGTCCCAAGCACGGAGATGCCGCCCTCTATGCCAAGCCGGGGATTGAAGGTGCGTGCTGCCAGTGCTTTTCCCTCCGGGATGGAGATGACAATGCGAAGACCTCCCGTATATCCCGCCTCCCTGCACACTTCCTGAGCCTCTCTTAAAATCATCTGCCGGGGCACTTTGTTGATGGCAGCCTCGCCGGGTTTTTGCTCCAGTCCTTTTCTCGTCACCCTGCCGACACCCTCGCCGCCTTCCAGTGTGATTCCATTCTCGTCTGTCTGCTCTACTTTCGCGAAAACAAAAACCCCATTTGTCACATCCGGGTCGTCCCCGCTGTATTTTTGCACTGCGCACTTGACAAATTTTTCTGTCCTCTGAATCGATTCCACGTCCAGATAGAGAAGGATTCCCTTGGGAGTCAGAAGCTTGACCTGCCGTATCTCCTCCCCAAAAAGCAGCATACGGACCGCTGCCTTGGAAGCGGCAGCCGCACAGCTCCCGGTCGTATATCCAAGTTTAAGACCTTCTTTTGTCTGTCCGATATCGTATGCCACGTTCTCCTCCTTTTTCGCACCTCTTATCTGCCGCACAGCCCAGTGTACTGTCGCACCAACTTTCAGTATAATGAGACAGTACACCAGGAATTACAGTACATCCTCGATATGCTCTAAAATAAGGTTCTGGATTCCTTCCATCTCCCCCAGACCTTTTATGATTGCCCTGACTTCGTAGCCTTCCTCTTTTAATTCACTCATCCAGGAATCTTCTTCCCCAGCCATATCATTTTTGGCGTGGTCTCCTGCCACAATCATAAATGGCATGAGCAGCACTTTCTTTTTCCCGGATATGCGAAGCTTTGTCATGACATTCTTAAGCTCCGGGAAGCTCTCCACAGTTCCCACCAGTACTTGCTGATAGCCCAGCGAATGGAAGGTATATTCCAGTGTGGGGTATGCGGAGTTGGCGTGATGTTCCGTGCCGTGTCCCATGAGCACCAGCATCTCATCCTCCGCCACATCTACTTCCGCCATCACAGCGTGGATGGCTTTCTTATAGTCATCCACACTGCTGAGTACCGGTTTTCCCACCTTGATTTTCTGAAACCGGTCCATGTACTCCATGATGTCTTCCATCATGCGGTCGTTCTCAATGCCGTTGATGATGTGGGTGGGCTGTACGATGACCCGCTCCACACCTTCCTGTGCCAAACGCCCAAGGGCCTCCTTCACATTGTCCACCGCGAGGTCCTCGGTGCGCTTTAATTTGTTGATAATCATCTGGCTGGTAAATGCCCGCACCACCCGGTAATCCGGAAACGCCTGTGCAATCCGCCTCTCGATTGCCCCGATGGTCTTCTCCAGTGTATCTAAGTGGCTGGTGCCGAAGCTGACTGTCAGGATTGCCTTTTTTTCATTCATTTATTCCTTATCTCCTTTCAGGATATAGTCTTTTAATTCTTCCATGGACGCCGGAGGGGTGAGTGTACCGTCAAGCCTTCCGCCTTTTGTGAGCGCCTCAAACATGGTCAGCACTGCAGGAGGAGCCAGATTGGTCTTATTAAGCGCCTCTTTATCTGCGCAGACCTCAGGAGGGGTTCCTTCCTTTAAGACCTTTCCCCCGCACATGAGCACCATCCGGTCCGCCCACTCATAGGCATAGTCTATATCGTGGGTCGCCATCAGCACTGTGATGCCCTCCTTTGTCATGTCCTCCACTGCCCGGTTGACTTCCTCCACATGCTTTGCGTCCAGCGCCGCTGCCGGTTCATCTAAGATAACCACCTCCGGGTGCATGACCAGAATGTCCGCGATGGACACCATCTTCTTCTGCCCGCCGCTCAAAGCGTGGGTAGGGCGGTCCTTGAGACTTGAAATGCCGAATCTCTCGATAATACGGTCCACCTCCCGTCTCGCTTCTTCCTCGGATACTCCCATGTTCAGGATTCCGAAAGAAATTTCCTGGTACACGTCCGCAAAGAACAATTGGCTGTCCGGGTCCTGGAAAACGATTCCCACTTTCTCTCGCAGAGATAAAAGTCCCTTACGGCTGTAATCAACCGCCTCTCCATTCAGCCTGACCTGCCCCTTCTCTGGTCTTAATATCCCATTTAAGCACAGGAAAAAAGTTGATTTTCCGGAACCGTTGGCACCTAAAAAGGCGACCTTCTCTCCTCTCGCTATTTTTAGGTCTACACCGTTTAAAGAGGGGGTTTCATTTTCCTCGTATTTATAGTAGAGGTTTTCAGCCTCTAATATCCATTCTCGTTTCATTTTCGCATACTCCAACTTAAGACTGTCAGCATCAACAGAACTGCCTCAAAGAGGATGATACCGGCTATCTCTTTTGCCTTTACCGGATAATTTTTACGAAGCACACGGATTTTTCCGTCATAGCCCCTGGCTTCCATGGCATCGTACAGCGCGTTGGAGCGCTTCATGGCGCGGATAAAAAGGACCGCACCCATGCTGCCGAAGGATTTCACAGAAGTACGAAAATCCTTATTGCCAAGCCTGGAGTGCTGTGCCGTCGTAATCTCGGAAGCAGTCTCCATCAGAAGAAAGATGAAACGGTAAATCAACAGCATAAGCTCCGTCAGCAATGCCGGACAGTGTAATCTGGAAAGCACTCCTAAAATATCCATCATCGTCGTATTCAGTGACAGAAAATACAGGCAGGAAACCGCCGCCAGCGCCGTCAGTATCAGCCGCAGCCCAAACCACAGTGACGAAACGCTCCCTGTAATATACCATTCCCCCACCGGGATGGCGAAGGCATCCAACGGCGTCTCTGCGATATTTACAAGAATTGCCAGTGTCCCCAGCAGCAAAAACGCAATCGGTATCCGCATCAGCCTGACGTACAGATTGATAGGGATTTTCCCTTTTTTCACCATCAGAAATGTATTCACCGCTAAAGCGGCAGCCGCCACCAAAAAGGAGCGGCTGATGACACAGAATAACAGTGTGATGACAGCAAACGCAAATTTCTCTTCTGCATTTACATATCGAAGTGCTGAGCGGTAACAGAGCTTATCAATCAGAATCATACCTGCTCACCGTTCTCCTCATTCTTCATCCACTTTTTTCTCTCCACAAACCTTCCCATCAAAAAGGCGATGATTCCCACGCCAATCCCTGTCTGCACGCAGAAGATAAGACTCTCCACCTCTCCCGGAAGTTCTCCGTTCAGCGCAGTCTCAAGTACCGGGGTAAACCATGGTGTATATTCCCCGTGGATTTCCTCCACCATGACACTTCCCGCGTCATCCGAGCCGCCGAACTCTGCCCCTTTTAAGGCGAACAGCGGTATGACCGCGATAAGGACTGCCGCAACCAATAATGCGATAACTATTTTTTTATTTTTACTCATGGACGTTTCCTCCCTTCAGAAAACCGATGGATTTCAATTCCGGTTTCGCGTAAGTCTCCAGACCAATCACGATGACAACGGTCAAAAGTCCTTCAATGACCGCCAGCGGAAGCTGGGTCGGCGCGAAGACACCCAGGAATTTCACTGCGGAAGCTGCCACACCGCCCGCCTCTGACGGGTAAGCGAGGGCGAGCTGGATGCTCGTCACGCAGTAGGTGAACAAATCTCCCAGAAATGCCGCCAGAAAGACGCTTACTTTCCGGTTCACCCCGCATTTACCGCAGAGCTTATAGATTCCGAAAGATACCAAAGGTCCCGCCACTGCCATGGAAAAGGTGTTGGCTCCCAGTGTCGTCAATCCTCCGTGCGCTAACAGCACTGCCTGGAAAATCAGCACAATGATACCCAGGATGCTCACCGCCGCAGGTCCGAATAAAATCGCTCCCAGACCTGTCCCTGTCATATGGGAACAGCTTCCCGTCACCGATGGAATCTTAAGCGATGAGATGACGAAGATAAACGCTCCCGACATAGCAATCAGTGTGATAGTTCTTCTGTCTTCATTCAGTTTCTTTTTCAGTGAGAAAAATCCGGCTGCCAGAAATGGCAGGCAGATAACTCCCCAGGCGATACAATACCCCGCCGGGAGATATCCCTCCATGATGTGCATTGCGTTAGAAATCGGTGCCACAGCAAAAAGCACCGCGAAAGCCGTCAAAGCTTTCAGTGTGATGTTTTCTTTTTTTGACATTTTGCTCTCCTTCCATTCTTCTCTCCTATCCTCAAACACATGTGATAGGAGAATGCTGCTTGTCTTGAAATATTCCAGGCAGCCGCAGAAAAAGAGCCTGCAGCATACACCCGGTCATATTCCCGTAACCTCCCAAATCCATTTAAAAGTGAATCTTCTGACTTAAGCCTCAAAACGCGGCCGCTCCGCCTTCCCATAAATGACTTTACAGTGGCATATTGAAGCGCCGCTAAGCTAATACAGCAACGGGTATTGTGCAGGATTCTCACCTGACTTCCTCCGCCTGTCCTGTTTTAAGACAGGCTGTCTTTTAAATGTATGCCGGATTTGGGCATATCCTGTGTACTGCGCCATTCTGCTGGAAATCAGCGGGACAGCACACTAATACTCTATGCCTTTGCGGGCATGAATTCCTCTGTCAAAAGGATGTTTGACTTTGCGTATCTCGGACACGTAATCCGCCAGCGCGAGCAGCTCCTCATCCGGGTCCCTTCCGGTGAGAACCACTTCTAACTCTTCCGGTCTCTCCTTAAGAAACGTGACAACTTCTTCTGGCGGAAGCAGACGGTAGCGAAGCGCTGCCATACACTCATCCATGACCAGCATATCGTACGCACCGCTTTCTGCCTTCTCTTTCAGTGTCCTCCACAGTCTGAAGTACATGTCCTTAGCTTCTGCTTTCTCCGCCTCACTAAGCGTCCAGAAAAAGCCGAAGGATTTCTTAACAGGCAGTACCTCAATCTCTGAAATCTGCCTCAAGATTTTCAGCTCACCGGATTTTTCATCCTTTAAAAAGCGCGCAAACAGAACCTTCTTCCCACTTCCCGCGGCGCGGACGGCAAGCCCGGTGGCAGCCGTTGTCTTGCCTTTGCCATCTCCGCAATAAATGTGTAAAAGTCCTCTCTGCATAACGCTTCACCTCTGACATTGGAATCCGTATTATTTTAGCACATGAGGGCTGACAAGTAAAGTCAGCCTGGATTTTTTGCCGTCCCAACAGCAGCATGGTTTTTCCCTTCCCAACAGGTCTTTAGCGCCCTTCCTGTAAAACCTGTAACTCTATTGCCTTAAAAAGCAATATTTATAAGTCAATCAGCAATATCCGCGCAAAACAATCACCCTATACACGTTATAATTCAATTATCATTATGATACAGGAGGTAATAAAAATGGAACAATATCCATACAGTCCAGAGCTGAAAAAGCCCATCTCTGCCGGAGACACAGATTTTCTTAATCCCAAAGTCCAAAAAAGTATGGCAGCCATCATGAAGATTTTCCAGCTTCAGGCAAAACTGGCACGAGTCCCCAAAGGAGTGAAAAAAAGCTGGCATGAGTATCCGGGAGCTGATTCTGCGACACTCCCCTATCTTCTCGCAGAACCCGCAGGGGAAAAAGAAAAACTGCCGGCAGTTATCTACTTCCACGGAGGTGGATTCATGTATCCCATCCAGTCTATGATGGTGAAATTATCCGGTATCTATGCAGGCGCAGCCCATGTCAGAGTGTTTCTTCCGGAGTACCGTTTTGCCCCGCAGCACTCCTGCAAAACAATTCTGGAAGACTGTTACAGCATGGTAACTTATGTCTATGACCACGCAGAGGAGCTGCAAATAGACCAAAACAACATCATTCTCTACGGCGACAGTGCCGGCGGCGCTCTCGCAGCCAATGTAACACATATGCTGAAAGACCGAAAAGGACCGAAGATAAAAGCGCAGATGCTCATCTATCCCGTGACGGACGACCAAAGTGAAAAATATGAATCCGTAAAACAATATCCCAACGCGGCATGGAGTGCTCATGCAAACAGACAGATGTGGCAGCTTTATTTCAGTAAGGGCGACTGTGGTATGAGAAAGTATGCAGTACCTATGGAGTATGAAAATCTTGCAGGCATGCCGCCCGCATATATAGAACCGCAGGAAATTGACATCCTGCGTGATGAAGCAATTGCTTATGCAGAAAAATTAAAATCCGCGGGAGTACCCGTACAGATTAACCTGATAAAAGCCAGTTATCACGGATTCGATGCGGATGTAAAGAATCCCTTTGTCAAGCGGGTTCTCACAAAAAGGATTCAGGTACTTAAAGAATTTATAAAATCCAATTCACAGGTGAGATGAGACAGAAAAATCCTTCCGATACTGATTGGGTGTAGAGCCGTATTTCCTGCGGAATGCCTGAATAAAATTTGACTCTCCCGAGAATCCCACGATTTCACTGATTTTATAACCGGGGATATTGGTGGAGCGTAAAAGAGTCTGCGCATATTCCAGTCTCAAATTTAAAACATAGTCTGCCGGCGTAAAATCTGTATATTTTTTAAACTGCTTGATGAGATAATATTTGCTGAATCCCGCAAAAGACGCCATTTCATCCAGGGAAATACTGCGGGTAAAGTTATTTTCCAGATAGGTCCGAAGCAGCAAAATGTTTTCCGGTATCTGTTCTAAGTCCGGTCCGGCTTTCAGACAGTCAGTTACATAGAGCAGAAGATTCTGGATGCGGTTATCCACGAGATAATCTCTAAACTTTGACGAAGACATATGCGTACGCAGAATCTCTTCGAGAAGCATTTGAAAATGACTGCCATCATGACAGAAAAAAACAGGATTTTCAGCATCGATAAAACTTTTAAAAAACAGTTGTGAACTGCCGCCGTAAAAATGCAGGCTGCCCTGTGTCCAGCTTTCACTCACAACCCGGTATTCATGAGCAATGCGGCAATCAATCAGGGCTCCCTTATGTTTCTCTAACTGATAGGTTTTCCCTGCATATGTAAGGCTGGCAGACCCGCTGTAAGTATAAAGGAGCAGCAAAGACGGATAATTCTGCCGCCTTGTAAAACTGGGATACCGTTCCTCATTATAGGAAAAGCTCTGCACATACATCAGCTTCTCCTGTTTTTCTTCTGAAATCGGATGAGACAAGATAAATCTGCTGTTGCCGGAAATATAGTATTCCTCAACATCGCCGGATGGCAGCTGGTCTTTAATGCGATTTTGATAAGTCACATCTTCCTTTACCGTTTTGGAAGTGTAGCTTCCCTGGTAATACTGAAAATTAATTTTATCAAACATAGAGAACTCCTTTGCAGTCTGTTTGCAGCTATCACTATTATAGGAGAAGGAAACAGAATCTGCAATAAGAAGGATAGTTCCCGTCAGGAGGTAGAAATGAAAATAGCAAATATGAAATGCCTTGGCATGAAAAACCCTCTCGGAGTTGACAGAATCCCCTATTTTTCCTGGATGCTAGAAAGCGAGAAAGAAAATACTATGCAGACGTCTTACCGCATCACGGTATCCGACGAACGCGGCGTCAAGGTCTGGGATTCCGGTGTAACAGACACACAGCAAAACACTTATATTCTATATGAGGGGAATCCCCTTTCCAGCTGCCGCACCTATCACTGGAGCGTTACCGTAACGGATAACTGCGGATGCAAAGCGCAGGCGGACGCAATCTTTGAAACCGCCTTTTTGCATCCCCACGAATTTCCGGGAAATTGGATTCTTGCTCCAATGAAAAGGAAAAAGCCAAAAACAGGATTTGGCAGACAGGATGCCGCGACTATGTTCCGAAAAAAATTTCATCTGAAGAAGAAACCGGTAAAAGCGCGTCTCTATGCCACCTGCCACGGAATATATGAAGTTTCCCTGAACGGAAAACCCGTATCAGACCGCCTTTTTGCACCGGAACATACGGTGTATGGGAAATATCTCTGCTATCAGACTTACGATGTAACCGAACTTCTTTCAGACAAAAATGTTCTGGGCTTTTATGTGGGAGACGGCTGGTATCATTGTCCCAACGCCAAACCAAATCTAAAGAAAATTGAAAACAGACACGCCCTTCTGTTTGCTCTGATTGTGACTTACGAGGACGGCAGCGAAGAACGCATCTGTTCCGACACACAGGTAAAGGCTTCCTATGGACCGATAAGACATTCTGATTTATATGCCGGTGAAAAATACGATGCTTCCCTGGAACAAAAAGGGTGGGATACTCCCGGATTTCCAGATAATTCCTGGCATTTTTGCAAAGAGGTGAAGTTTGATAAAGATAATCTGATTGCGCAGCTTGGCAATCCTGTAAAAATCGTAAAGCGCCTTCCTGTAAAAGAAATTCTGTGCAGTCCGAAAGGGGAATACATTCTGGACTTCGGTCAGAATATGGCTGGCGTGGTTGAACTGCACACAACAGCTCCCGCCGGAACCGTAATCACTTTAGAACACGTAGAAGTGCTGGACAGAGACGGAAATTATATAAATAATATCATGGGAGCGGGCGGAGTCGGCGCAGGCTGCGACCAAAAGGACCAGTATATCTGTTCCGGCGGTGAAGCTTCCTATCGTCCGCATTTTACTTACCATGGTTTCCGTTATGTGAGAGTAACCGGAATCGAGCCGAAAGCAGAGGATTTTACAGCCTGTGTATTCTCCACCGATATGGAAAATACGGGAACTTTCTCCTGCTCGGATGATGCTCTGAACCGATTGTATAAAAATATTCGCTGGTCACAGACCTCAAACATGCTCTCCATCCCCACCGACTGCCCGCAGAGAGAAAAAGCCGGGTGGACCGGAGATATGCTGGTATTCAGCAAAACAGCGCAGCTGAATGAAGACTGTGAAGCCTTTTTTACAAGATGGCTTGAAAATATGACCTGCGACCAGGACAAATACGGCATTATCCCCATGGTAATTCCCGAGAACGGGAATTATCCTCTGGTAGGTAAGTTCATGATGTTGTCCTACGGGGAAAAAGGCAAAGGAACTTCATCCGGATGGGGAGATGCCGCGGTGACAGTCCCCTACTCCATGTATGAAGTCACAGGAAATACCGAAATCTTAAAAAATCAGTACGACTGCATGAAACGCTGGTGCGATTATATTATCGGGAGAGCTGCCGCAAAAAAGCCAAAAAAGAGTTCCCTGCCGGATGAAACAGAACACTATCTGTGGGATACAGGATATCATTACGGAGAATGGCTTATCCCAAGCCAGAATAAAAACGGTTTGGATATGAAAAACCTGAAATCCATCATGGCTTCCTCCTCCTGCTACACTGCTCCAATCTTCGGCTGGAATTCTGTAAATACATTTGCAAAGATTGCCGAAATACTCGGCAGAAAATCGGATGCTTCCAAATATCAGACAATCGCGGACAAAATGAAGGAAGCGTTCCAAAAAGGGGTAATCCGTGAGGATGGCTCAATGCCATCTGCCCTGATGGGAGCCTACGTTCTGCCTCTTTATTTTGACCTGGTTCCGGATAATCTGAAAAAACAATTTGCCGCAAACCTGGTAACTTCCATAGAGAAAAACAATTACCGGATGGACACCGGATTTTTAGGAACTCCGTTTCTTTTGGATACGCTTTGTAAAATCGGCCGCCGTGATTTGGCTTACCGCCTCTTATGGCAGGGTGAAAAACCATCCTGGCTTTCCGAGGTAAAAGAAGGAGCCACTACTATCTGGGAAAACTGCTTTGGCTATGATGAACAGGGCAATCCCGGAAGTTTAAGCTTCAACCATTATTCTTTCGGATGTGTAGCAGACTGGATTTACCGTAATATTAACGGCATCATACCACAAGAACCCGGATTTAAAAAGATTTTAATCGCGCCGCAGCCGGATGAGCGCCTTACCTTTGCCAGAAGGGAATTTTGTACACCGCAGGGCGTTGTCTCCGTATTCTGGAAAAAAGAAAACGGAACCTTTTTTATGCGGGCAGAGATTCCATGCAATACTACCGCAGCAATTCGGCTGCCCAATGGTACAGAAGTAACGCGCGGAAGCGGCACATGGGAAATACAATACTAATTCAAGACTCGCCACTGATACGGATTTGTTACTCACCTCCTATAGAGGCGGGAGTCATCTCCCTCTGATATATCCCCTCTCTTTATCGGCCGCATGTGCTCCTGTAAAGAGAGGGGTTTTCTCTTCTCCCAGACTTTTATCCCAAAATCTTTTTCAAAACTTCCCTCACGCTCTCCGGGTCTGCGTTGCCCTTCATCTGCCGCATGACCTGACCTACGAAAAAGCCGAACGCCTTCTCCTTGCCGCTTCGGTATTCCTGCGCCGCCTTTTCGTTCTCCGCTACAATCTTTGCCGCCACTTCCTCCAGCATTTTCGTATCTTTCACCGATTTCATGCCCTGCTCTTCAATATACAAAATGGGGTCGATGTCTTCGTCAAAGATTTTCTCAAACACCTTCTTGGCGTTGCGGTTGTTGATTTCCCCTCTCTGGGAAATGGCAATCAAATCCGCAAGATGGCGGGGTGTGAATGTGATGTCCTCATACTCCAGTCCTCTGTCCTTCATCAGGCGCATCGTCTCCCCAAGGAGCCAGTTTGCGGTCTGTTTCGGCTCCTTGCTCAGTCCCGCCGTCTCCTCGAATATATCCGACAGATGCCTGGATTCTGTGATGAGGGAGGCATCGTATTCGGAAAGACCGTATTCCCTCTGGTAACGTGCTTTCTTCTCATCAGCAAACTCCGGCTGTTCCTCTTTTAATTGTCCAAGCCACTCGTCTGTGATATGCACCGGGGGCAGGTCCGGGTCCGGGAAATACCGGTAATCCTTGGCGTCCTCCTTGGAGCGCATGGCATAGGAATATTCCTTGTTATCGTCCCATCTGCGTGTCTCCTGCTCGACAGATTTTCCTTCCTCTAAAAGTTCTATCTGCCGCTCCCGTTCATTTTCAATGGCTCTGGTGATTGCCTTGAAGGAGTTTAAGTTCTTCATCTCCGTGCGCACTCCCATATGCTCACTGCCAGTCTCCCGCACAGAGAGGTTGACATCCGCTCTCATAGAGCCCTCCTGCAGCTTGCAGTCGGAAATTCCCAAATACTGTACGATATGGCGCAGTTTCTCCAGGTAGGCGATGACCTCCGCGGCGCTGCTCATATCCGGCTCTGACACAATCTCAATGAGGGGCACACCGCTTCTGTTAAAGTCCACCAGCGAGCAGTCCTCCCACTCGTCATGGATGAGCTTTCCTGCATCCTCCTCCATGTGCAGTTCATGTATCCGCACCCTCTTCCGGTAGGAGTCTTTCTCCCCCGACGGTACATCCAAGTCCACGTATCCCTCATAGCAGATGGGAAGATAGAGCTGGGATATCTGGTAGTTCTGCGGATTGTCCGGGTAGAAATAGTTCTTGCGGTCAAATTTGCTCAAATGGTTCACTTTACAGTTCAAGGCAAGCCCTGCCTTGAGCGCATACTCCAACACTTTTTTATTGAGCACCGGAAGGGAACCGGGCATCCCGCTGCACACCGGACAGGTGTGAGTATTCGGCGCCCCGCCGAACTGGGTGGAACACCCACAGAAAATCTTCGTCGCTGTGGACAATTCGATGTGTACTTCCAAGCCGATTACGGTCTCATACTGCTTTGCCATCTTACCTTCCTCCCTCTTCTACGCACTGTTTCGCCCCACAGGACATGCTTTTTTCCGCGCTTTTATTCTCCCTTAGCCGCTCAATTGCCATGGGATAACTTCCCCGCGCCTTTTCCGCCGCGTACGCTGCGCGAAGGACCTTCTTCTCCTGGAAGCAGTCTCCCAAAAACTGGATTCCGATGGGAAGCCCTGCCCCGTCGAATCCCACCGGGAGGGTTAATCCCGGAAGTCCCGCCAGGTTCACAGCCACGGTGTAAATATCACTCAAGTACATCTTGAGCGGGTCAGAGAGGCTCTTTCCCAGGAGGGGCGCCGTGGTGGGCGCTGCCGGAGCCAGCAGGATATCGTATTTTTTAAATGCCCGGTCAAATTCTTCTTTTATCAGCCGCTTCGCTTTGAGGGCTTTGATATAATAGGCATCGTAATAGCCGGAACTTAACACAAAGGAGCCCAGCATAATCCTGCGTTTTACTTCTCTTCCAAATCCTTCCGAGCGGCTCTTTTTGTACATGTCATGGAGTCCCTCATAATCCTGGCTTCTGTATCCGTATTTCACCCCGTCAAAGCGCTCCAGGTTGGAACTTGCCTCCGCGCAGGCGATGAGATAATAAGCGGGAATTACGTAGTCCGTAAGTTTCAGGGAAAAGGTTTCCACCTCCGCCCCCATCTCCTTTAACTGCTCTGCCGTCTTCTTGAGTGCCTGTGCCACCTCGCCCTGCAGTCCTTCAGAGAGATACTCCTCTGGCACCCCGATTTTCATGCCCCGCACATCCTCTGTGAGCGCCTCCATGAAATTTCTGTCTTGTCTCGCCATGCTGGTGCTGTCCATCTCATCCGCCGCAGCGAGAATCGATAATGCCGCCGCGCAGTCGGATACACTCTTTCCCACCGGTCCAATCTGGTCCAGAGAAGAGCCGTAGGCGATAAGCCCATAGCGGGACACGGTACCGTAAGTGGGCTTCATTCCGGTGACTCCGCAGTAGGCGCTGGGCTGCCGGATGGACCCGCCGGTATCCGAACCCAGTGCCAAGAAGGCCTCCCCTGCCGCCACTGCCGCGCAGGAACCGCCGGAGGAGCCGCCCGGCACCCTTGTTAAGTCCCAGGGGTTTCCTGTCACCTGAAAGGCGGACGTCTCGGTAGTGCTCCCCATGGCAAATTCATCCATATTGGTCTTCCCAACAATGACAGCCCCTGCCTCCTTTAACAGCGTAATCACTTTCGCGTCATAGGGCGGGATGAAATTTGAGAGAATCTTCGAGGCACAGGTGGTCTTCATTCCTGCTGTGCAGATATTGTCTTTCACCGCTACCGGCACGCCCGCGAGGGGACCTGTATATGTCCCGTCGGCAATCCCTCTCTGCACTTCCTCCGCGCGTTTCAAAAGCGCTTCTCTCTCCTGCACTGTCAGATACGCCCGGATGCTGCCTTCTGCCTTTTCTATCTGTTCTAAGGTACTCTCCACGGCTTCCGCTGCCGTGACCTCACCTTTTTTTATCGCTTCGCCAAGCTCTGTGGCTGATTTTTCTATAAGCTGCATGTCCTTTTCCTCCCTTACATCACCGTTTTTGGCACCTGATACTGCCCGTCTTTTTCTCTCGGCGCGTTCCTCAACATCTCCTGTGACTGGTCACCATTGACAACCTCATCCTTTCGAAAAACATTTTCCATTTGGAAAAGGTGCGTCATGGGCTCCACATTCTCTGTGGGGAGTTCGTTTAGCTTTTCCACATAATCCAGCATTTCCTGCATATCTTTTTTTGCCTTTTCTTTCTCCTCCTCGCTAAGAGAAAGCTTTGCCAAAATACCGATATATTCCATCATTTCATCATCAATCTGCTTCGCCATCTTTTTCTCCTTTCTCTACGGTACCAGCCTGTTTAAATCTCTTGGGAAGAGGCAGGTCTCACGCACATTGTCCTCACCCAAAAGCTGCATAGTCAGTCTTTCCAGCCCGATTCCTAAGCCTCCGTGAGGGGGCATGCCGTATTTGAAGGCATCCAGGTAGGATTCCAGCCCTTCTTCCGTCATCCCTCTCGCCGCAATCTTCGCGCGCAGAGCCTCATAATCGTGAATCCTCTGTCCGCCTGTCGTTATCTCCAGTCCGTGGAAGAGCAGGTCAAAGCTCAAGGTGTACGTCTTATCCTCCGGGTCATCCATGGCATAGAAGGGACGCTTTTTAGAAGGATAGTGAGTGATAAATACAAAGTCCGCCCCATACTCCTCCATAAAGTACTGCCCGATGAGCGCCTCTTCCTCCGGCTCTAAATCGTAAGGGTTTCTCATCCTTCTGTGATATTTCTCCGACACCAGACGCTTCGCCTCATCAAAGCGCACGAAAGGAATCCTGTCCGTACTTGGAAGCGCGACTTTCAAAATATCCAGTTCCTTCTGGTATTCTGTTTTAAGCAGCTTCGTCATCGCCTGCAGAAATCCGGTCTCCATCGCCATGATATCCTCAAAGCTTTTGATATATCCCATCTCAAAATCCAGGCTGGTGTACTCGTTTAGGTGGCGTTTTGTGTTGTGCTTCTCCGCCCGAAATACCGGTCCGGTCTCGAACACCCGCTCAAAGACACCCACCATCATCTGTTTGTAAAGCTGGGGGCTTTGCTCTAACACCGCAGGCTTGTGGAAATAGCTGAGTTTGAAGATGTTCGCTCCGCCTTCCGCGCCCTTGGCTCCAATCTTCGGCGTATGGATTTCCGTAAATCCCTGGCCATAGAGGTAATCCCGAAAGGCGCGAAGTATCCCCTCTTGGATTTTGAATTTTGCCCGCTCCCGCACGTTTCTTAAGGACACCGCCCGCATATCCAGCCGTTTTTCCAGGGAAGTCCCCATCTTCCATTTATCTACAGCCAAGGGAAGGGGCTCATATGCCTTCGTCAGCACTTCCACCTCTTTGAGCAGAACCTCCACGCCGTGGGGCGCTCTCTTTTCCTTTCTAAGCACACCCCTTACCCGCACGGTATCCGCCGTGTGGACAGCGCTGATGTCACATCCCGACTGTCCCGCGTCATATACAGTCTGCAAAATGCCGTCCCGCTTGCGCAGGATGACAAAGACAATCTCTCCCATGCTGCGGATAGAGTGAACCGCTCCCTGGGTACAGATTTCTTCTCCTTCCTCTCCTTTTTCAAGGATGTCTGCAATCTCCCACTCCTGTTTTTCCATCTCTCCTGTTAAAAAATCCATTTCTGTATCTCCTTTCTTTTACCAGAACCGCTCGATAGCGGTGTACATTTCCTTTTCTGTCAAATCCAAAAACTCTCCCTGTGATATAAAGAAACCCGGCCCTCCTTTTGGGAGTGACCGGGACAGCTTCTTTTCTCTCTACATCTTCTTGATTCTCTCAATCGCTCTTCTCGTATTCTCATGGGAACCGAACGCGGTCAGCCTGAAATATCCTTCCCCGCACGGTCCGAACCCGGAACCCGGAGTTCCTACCACATGTGCTTCTGACAGCAATGTGTCAAAAAACTCCCAGGAGGTGAGTCCGCCCGGCGTCTTCATCCAGATATATGGGGAATTGACGCCCCCGTACACGGTATAGCCCGCGTCCCCCAGTCCATGGAATATCATATCAGCGTTCTCACGGTAGTACTCCATCTGCGCTTTTAACTGCTCCTGCCCTGCCTTAGAATACACTGCTTCTCCGGCGCGCTGCACGATATAAGGCGTTCCGTTGTACTTCGTTCCCTGACGTCGAAACCACAGGGAATGTAAGGAAATTCCGTCGCGCACAAGGTCTTTGGGCACAACAGAAAATCCCAGCCGGACTCCCGTGAATCCCGCATTTTTTGAAAAGCTTCGAAGTTCAATGGCACAGGTTCTTGCCCCCTCACATTCGTAAATGCTGTGAGGAATGTCTTCCTGTGTGATGTAAGCTTCGTAGGCAGCATCGTAGATGATGACCGCCCCGGTCTTATTTGCATAATCAACCCAATTCTGCAACTGGTCTTTTGTGATAACTTCACCTGTCGGATTATTCGGAAAGCACAGATAAATGATATCCGGTGTCTCCTGCGGCAGTTCAGGCACAAAGTTATTTTCCTCTGTGCACGGCATGTAGATGACATTTTCAAATTTCTCCGCAGCAGAATTATATTCTCCTGTCCTTCCCGCCATCACATTCGTATCCACATACACCGGGTAAACCGGGTCGCACACCGCAATCCGGTTATCCTGTGCAAAGATTTCCTGAATGTTTCCGGAATCACATTTTGCCCCGTCTGATACAAAGATTTCGTCCGCTTCAATACGGACGCCACGGTTTCGGTAATCAGACTGGGCGATGATATTTCGCAGAAATTCATATCCCTGTTCCGGCGCATACCCTCTGAACGTCTCGGCATGCGCCATCTCGTTCACCGCATTATGCATGGCTTCGATAATCGCCGGAGCAAGAGGCTGGGTCACATCCCCAATCCCAAGCCGGATGATATCTAAATCCGGATTTTCATTCTGGTAAGCATTTACCTTTTCCGCGATAGTGGAAAACAGATAATTTCCCGGTAATTTAAGATAATTTCGATTCATTTTCAGCATAATGTATGGTCCTTCCTTTTGTTTACATTTTCTTAGGTTCCTGCGCGGCGCGTGCTTTTGCCCCGCTGTCTGAACCTTCTATACCTTATGCACCTATTGCTAAATCTCATCGTATAAGAGCATAAGTATCATCTGTGCAGTCTCCACCATATTGGTCCCCGAATCCATACTGCTCTTCTGGATATACCGGTAGGCTTCCGCCTCGTCCATATGGTTTCTCTCCATCAGAATATATTTGGCATTATTGATATAATTTTCTTCCTTTTCATCCCGCACCTTGCGGCTGCGCTTCTTTTTCCTGAGCTTTCGCTCCTGCTGTGTGAGCATCATGCCCACTGTATTAATCAAATCCGCCACTTTCAGCGGCATCTCCACCGCAATGACATCCCGCACATCGTTTGCCGCCAGTGCCCGCGCCGAACCGATGAGCATGAGTTCGTAGGAGGGAGGCAGATATTCCACAAGCTGGGTGTAATGCATATCACTCAACGTACAGCTGGAAATGACAATCCCCGACTCTCCGGCATTTTGTGCCTCCTGCAGTGCCCCCGCTCCCGAGGTGCATACAGCGCTGACTTCCAGACCGTGTTTTCTGAGAATCCCACGGATTTTCTTTGCATCTTCAATTTTCGGAAGTGCAACGATTATACTGCTCATCAGACGCCCCCTGTTCTTCGGTCACTGCATTTTTCCATCCTGTATGGATATTATATCCGATACAGGTACTCTTCAATCTCCCATTGTGTCACTTGATTGGCGTAGCGGTTCCATTCCTGTTTCTTTTCCTTTACGTAGCGCTCGGTGAACGCATCTCCCAACACGTCCCGGATAAAGGAATCATTTTCCATCGCTCTCACCGCCTGGGCAAGATTTTCCGGAAGATTAACCGGTTCTTTCTTAGCATCCAGCTTTTTGTCGATTCCATCCAGCCCCGCGGCAAGGCAGAGTGCTAATGTGAGGTAGGGATTGGCAGATGCATCCGGCAGGCGGAACTCAATTTTTCTGCCCCGTCTTCCCGGCTGCGGAATCTGAATGAGTGCCTCTCTGCCTTTTCCCGGTCCGATGGGCGCCCCGAATCCGGGAACCAGTCTTTTATAGGAATTGACAAGGGGGTTCGTGATTGCCGCCATAGCCTCCGCATGACGCTTCAGCCCTCCGATAAACCAGAGCGCCTCCTCGCTCATGCCTTTGTCATCGCCGAATACATCGAATCCGTCCTTCTCCAGATACATCTTCATATGCATACCGGAACCCTGGATGTCGTTCTTCGGCTTCGGCATAAAGGTGGCGTGAAGTCCGTGGCGCTTTGCCACCGTGCGCACGGCTGTCTTGAACGTAATCAGAGCATCCGCCAGCTTCATGCCCTCCTCCGGGCAGAAATCAATCTGGTGCTGTCCCGGCGCTTTCTCATGGCAGGAGGAGGCAATCTCATATCCCATATCCTCCAGCGTCAGTACCATATCTCTCCTGGCGTTCTCCGCGAAATCGAGAGGACTCAAATCCAGATAGCCTGCCTTTTCATGGGTAAGCGTGGTGGGCACCCCGTTGTCGTCTGTGTGGAACAGGAAAAATTCACATTCCGGCTCCGCAAAGAAGCGGTATCCCTTTTCTTCCGCGGCTTTGATAACGCGCCGCAGGATGTAACGGGAACTCTCCTCCACCTGACTTCCATCCGCCCGGTACACATCGCACAAAAGACGTGCTACTTTCCCCTGCTGGGGACGCCAGGGCAGGATGCAGAACGTATCGATATCCGGGTACAGATATAATTCCTCTGTATCCTCCAAGTCAAAGCCCCGCACTGCGGCGCCATCGATACGGCACTGTCCGTCCAGCGCCTTCTCCAACTGCCCCACCGTCACTGCGATGTTTTTCATAGCACCGAACATATCTGTAAACTGCAGGCGGACAAACTCAACGTCCTCCTCTTCCATCATGGCAAATATCTTCTCTCTCTTTTGTTCCAGTTTCTTTTCCTGTTCCATATCCCTTCTCCTTTTTTCGGATTCTGCCCGAAAATGTCTTCTGCTACAGGCGGACCCGAAGGACTTTCCTGTGATAAATGTAGTAACAAAGAACTCCTCTGCGCATCCCACCCGGAGGGTTTTTTATTCTATAGGAAATTCGAAGGAATTTCCTATAGAATAAAAAAGGCGCTCTATCCCAGCTACCTCTGCCGGTAACCTGATTAGAACGCCTTTGTCCATGCGGGTATTATATCAATACCTGGTTAGATTTGTCAATAAGAAATCCGCGAAATCATGTTATAAATTTAACACTGTATCAGTGTATCCGTTCAGCCCGCGCCACTCGCAAAAACATGCAAGCATGTTTTCTGCTTCCCGTACACTGTATGGCTGAACTGTAACTACAAGTTTGTATACCCCATGAGGGACTCATCCACTGCTTTCGCCGCTTCAATCCCTTCTTTGATTGCCCAGACTACAAGGGACTGCCCTCTTCTCATGTCCCCTGCCGCGAACACGCGCTCCGCGCTTGTCTCGTATCCTTCCTGCGCCGTCTCCACATTGGTGCGGGCATTTAAGGCAACCTGGAAGGCATCGGCGATGTATTTTTCAGTCCCTAAGAACCCTGCGGCGATGAGCACGATATCCGCCGGTCGCTTCTCCTCGCTTCCTTTGATGGGAACCATCTGCATGCGTCCGGTCTTCTCATCTTTTTTCGATTCCAGCTTCACTGTCTGGATACCGTTTAGATTGCCTTCTTTATCCTTGTAAAATTCTGTCACGGTGGTGCAGTATTCTCTGGGGTCTTTGCCGAACACCGCGATTGCCTCTTCCTGCCCGTAGTCTGTCTTCAAGACTTTAGGCCACTGGGGCCAGGGGTTGTTTTCCCCTCTTGTCTCTGGCGGCTTAGGCATCATCTCCAATTGTACCACGGATTTGGCGCCTAAGCGGATGGAAGTACCCACACAGTCATTTCCCGTATCTCCGCCGCCGATGACCACCACATTCTTTCCCTTTATCTCCGGAAATGTCTTGTCTTTTAACTGGGAGTCAAGAAGGCTCTTGGTCACCCTGGATAAGAAATCCACGGCAAAATAGATGCCTTTGGCTTCCCTTCCCTTTGCCTTGATATCTCTGGGGTTTGAGGCGCCGCACGCTAAGATGACGCGGTCAAACTCTTTTAATAAGTCCTTCGCCTTCACATCCACGCCCACATTCACGCCTGTGCGGAAGATAACGCCTTCCTCCTCCATCAATTTCACTCTCCGGTCGATGACCTCTTTTTCCAGTTTCATATTCGGTATGCCATAGCGCAGCAGCCCGCCCACACGGTCGGAGCGCTCAAACACTGTGACCTCATGTCCTCTGCCGTTGAGTTTTAACGCCGCCGCCAGCCCTGAGGGACCGCTTCCGACTACGGCGACCTTTTTCCCGGTGCGCACCTTGGGCGGGTTTGCCTTCACCAATCCCTGCGCGAAGGCATTTTCGATGATGGCGTACTCGTTTTCTTTGGTGGATACCGGAGCCATATGGTAGCCGCAGGTACACGCCTCCTCACACAGCGCCGGGCAGACGCGGGAGGTAAATTCCGGCAGACAGTGCGTCTTGGAAAGTCTGCGGTACGCCTGCTGCCAGTTTCCCTCATAGACCAGGTCGTTGGTCTCCGGCACTAAGTTGTGCAAAGGGCACCCGGATGCCATGCCGCCAAGCATGGCTCCGGACTGGCAGAAGGGCACGCCGCAAGCCATACATCTCGCCCCCTGCTCCTGCTGTTTGGCAAGCGGCAGGTGTTTCTTAAACTCACGGAAATCTTTGATTCTTTCTTTCGGCTCCCGCTGTTTTGCCGTCTCTCTCTCATATTCTAAAAATCCGGTCGGTTTTCCCATTGTATGTGAACTCCTCCTATTCTTTCCCTGTTCTTATGCATCTTCCTTTAAGCCTGTCTAATGCTTTTCTCCGATGCTCTCATAAAACGCCGCAATCTGCGCTTCCTCACTGTCAAGTCCTTTTTCCTCAAGTCTTGCGCTAAGAGACAGCATCCGTTTGAAATCATTGGGGATGATTTTCTTAAATTTCGGCAGATACTCTGTGAATGCCTCCAGCACTTCCTTTCCTTTTTCAGAACCGGTGGCCTCCACATGCGCTTCAATCATAGAGCGCAGTTCCTGCTCGTCATATTTTGTCTCCACTTTTTCTATGGAAATCATGCTCTTGTTGATATTCTTGTACAGGCGGTTGTCCGTATCCAGCACGTAAGCAATCCCGCCGCTCATGCCTGCCGCGAAGTTTTTCCCGGTCTTTCCAAGCACTACCACACGGCCTCCGGTCATGTACTCGCATCCGTGGTCTCCGACACCTTCCACCACCGCGTAAGCGCCGGAATTTCGCACGGCGAAACGCTCACCGGCAACACCACAGATGTAGGCCCGTCCGCTGGTCGCCCCGTAGAGCGCCACGTTGCCGACGATGATATTTTCATCCGCCCGGTAGGACGCCTTCTTGGAAGGATATAAAACCAGCTTTCCGCCGGAAAGTCCCTTGCCGAAATAATCGTTGCTGTCACCGCAAAGTTTCAGTGTAAGCCCCGCAGGGATGAATGCCCCGAAGCTCTGTCCGCCGGCTCCTTCACAGTGTACCACATAGGTGTCTTCCGGCAGACCTTTTTTGTACTCCCTGGTGATGTCCGAGCCGAAGATAGTGCCAAAGGTACGGTCGGTGTTGGTCACCTTCACATGGGTTTCCTTTTTCTCCCCTGTTTTCAGTGCCTGAACAAACTCTTTTTCCAGGACTTTTACATCCAGCGTTTTCTCCAGCGCGAAGTCGTATTTTTTCTTTGCGTCAAAGGTCACATTCTGCCCTTCTCCCTCGCCCGGATTGTAAAGGATGGCAGACAAATCGATTTTCTCAGCATTGGTAAGCTTCACTCCTTTGCGTGCCTTCAGAAGGTCTGAGCGTCCCACCATCTCGTCCAGCTTGCGGAATCCGAGCATTGCCATGTACTCTCTCAGCTCCTGGGCGATAAACCGCATGAAATTCTCCACGTATTCCGGCTTGCCCTGGAAGCATTTGCGAAGCTTCGGATTCTGGGTGGCAACTCCCATAGGACAGGTGTCTAAGTTGCAGACTCTCATCATGACACATCCGATGACAACCAGAGGAGCGGTGGCGAATCCGTACTCTTCCGCTCCTAACAGGGCGGCGATTGCCACATCCCTGCCGGTCATCAGTTTCCCGTCGGTCTCAATCATCACGCGCTCCCGAAGTCCGTTCTGGATGAGCGTCTGATGCGCCTCCGCCAGTCCTAATTCCCAGGGAAGTCCCGCGTTGTGGATAGAGCTCTGGGGAGCCGCCCCGGTACCTCCGTCAAAGCCGGAAATGAGGATGACTTCCGCCCCTGCTTTGGCTACACCTGCCGCCACAGTGCCGACTCCTGCCTCGGAGACCAGTTTGACAGAGATTCTCGCGTCTCGGTTAGCATTTTTTAAATCATAGATTAACTGCGCCAAATCCTCGATGGAATAGATATCGTGGTGCGGCGGCGGGGAAATCAGGCTCACGCCCGGTGTGGAATGTCTCGTCTTGGCAATCCACGGATAGACCTTTCTGGCGGGCAGATGTCCGCCCTCGCCCGGTTTTGCTCCCTGCGCCATCTTAATCTGGATTTCTTTGGCGCTTACCAGGTAACGGCTGGTCACGCCGAATCGTCCCGATGCCACCTGTTTGATAGCGGAACAGCGGTCGTTGTCCGTACCCGCGGAGTCCAGTCTCTCCTCGCTCTCACCGCCCTCACCGGTATTGGATTTCCCGTGCAGGCGGTTCATGGCGATGGCGAGCGTCTCATGTGCTTCCTGGGAGATGGAGCCATAGGACATCGCCCCGGTCTTAAAGCGCTTCACAATCTCCTCCACGCTCTCCACTTCCTCAAGGGGCACCGGCGTTCTCTTTAAGTCAAACTCCATGAGCGTCCGCAGATAGCCCTGCTCCTCTTTGTCAGCCAGCTTCGTGTATTCCTTGAACATCTGATAATCGCCGCGCTTTGTGGATTCCTGGAGCAGGTGAATGGTCTGGGGGTTGTAGCGGTGCTTCTCCCCCTCACTTCTCATCTTGTGGGTTCCCTCACTGTCCAGCTCCAAATCTACGGAAAGTCCCAGCGGGTCAAAGGCGCGGGAATGGAGTTCATCCATCTGTCTCTCCAGGTCTTCCAGCGTGATACCGCCCACCCGGCTGATGGTGTCTGTAAAATATTTATCAATCAGCTTCTCTGAGATTCCCACTGCCTCAAAAATCCGGGCGCCTAAGTAAGACTGGATGGTGGAAATTCCCATCTTGGAAGCAATCTTTACAATGCCCTGCAATACCGCGTTGTTGTAGTCATCCACTGCCGCGTAATAATCTTTGTCCAGAAGTCCGTTGTCGATGAGTTCGCGGATGGTATCCTGCGCAAGATACGGATTCACCGCGCAGGCGCCGTATCCCAAGAGTGTAGCAAAATGATGGACGCTCCTGGGCTCCCCGGACTCTAAAATGATGGACACCGCCGTACGCTTCTTCATGCGCACCAGGTGCTGATGCACTGCGGAGACCGCCAGCAGAGACGGCATGGGAACGTGGTTTTCATCCACTCCTCTGTCGGAGAGGACAAGGATATTTGCCCCTTCCGCGTAGGCGCGGTCTACCTCCACGAACATCCTTTCAATGGCACGCTCGATTTTCGTACTCTTATAATAATTGATGGAAATCACAGCGGTCTTCAGACCTTCTACATCCAACTCCTTGATTTTGAGCATATCCGTGTTGGTCAAAATGGGGTGGTTGATTTTTAAGACCTTACAGTTTTCCGGCTGCTCCTCTAAGAGGTTTCCATCTTTTCCCACATACACCGTCGTCCCGGTCACAATCTTCTCGCGGATGGCATCGATGGGCGGGTTTGTCACCTGGGCGAAAAGCTGTTTGAAATAGTCAAACAATGGTCTGGGTCTCTCCGACAACACGGCGAGAGGAGTGTCTTTTCCCATGGCAGCTATGCTCTCGGAGCCATTCAATGCCATCTTGTAGATACCGGAGCGGTATTCCTCGTACGTATATCCGAACGCTTTCTGAAGCTGTTTCAAACGTGTTTCGCTGTATTCCTCCACTTTTTTATTGGGAATCTTCAGGCTTTTCAATTCCACCAGGCTGCTGTCCAGCCATTCCCCGTAGGGCTGTCTGGTGGCATAGTATTCTTTGAGTTCCTCATCCTGGATGATTTTCCCCTGTTTCGTATCCACCACCAGCATCTTTCCGGGATGGAGACGTTCTTTTAAGACAATCTTCTCCTCCGGGATATCCAGCACGCCTACTTCTGAGGAGAGAATCATGTCGTCATCGGAGGTCACGTAATATCTGGATGGACGCAGTCCGTTTCTGTCCAGCACTGCCCCCATGATATCTCCGTCCGAAAACAGGATGGAGGCGGGACCGTCCCAGGGCTCCATCATAGTCGCGTAGTACTGGTAGAAATCCCGGATTTCCTGGGAAAGGGTCTGGTTGTTCGCCCATGGCTCCGGAATTGCCACCATCACAGCCAGAGGCAGGTCCATGCCGTTCATCACGAGAAATTCCAGGGTATTGTCCAGCATCGCCGAGTCAGACCCCTTGGTGTTGATGACCGGAAGAATCTTGTGCAGCTCCCCTTTGAAATAAGCGGAGGACATGGTCTCCTCCCTGGCGAGCATTTTGTCGGCATTTCCGCGGATGGTGTTGATTTCTCCGTTGTGCACCATGAGACGGTTCGGATGCGCTCTCTCCCAGCTTGGATTGGTGTTGGTGCTGAAACGGGAGTGCACCAGAGCGATGGCGGATTCATAGTCTTTGCTCTGTAAATCGGTAAAGAAGGTGCGAAGCTGTCCTACCAGGAACATACCCTTGTAGACAATGGTCCTGCTGGATAAGGAGCACACATACGTATTGTCGTTGCTCAATTCAAATTCCCGGCGGATGATATAGAGCCTGCGCTCAAATTCCATACCGCCCTCTGACTCCTCCGGCTTTCCGATAAACGCCTGGGCGATGTAGGGCATACAGTCTTTTGCCTTGTGCCCCAACACCTGCGGGCAGATGGGAACATCTCTCCAGCCTAAGAGTTTCAAGCCCTCTTTCTCTGTGATAATCTCAAACATTTTCTTTGCCTGGTTGCGCTTTAATTCCTCCTGCGGGAAAAAGAACATACCGATACCGTACTCTCTCTCCCCGCCCAACTCTATCTGCATTTTTTTACATTCTTTGGCGAAAAATTTATGAGAAATCTGCAGAAGGATTCCCACACCGTCGCCAGTCTTGCCTTCCGCATCCTTTCCGGCGCGATGCTCTAAATTCTCCACAATCTTCAGGGCGTTCTCCACTGTCTTGTGACTCTTTTTTCCCTTGATATTCACCACGGCTCCGATACCGCAGTTGTCATGTTCAAACTCTTCCCTGTAAAGCCCCCGGCTTTTGCTTTGCTGTATCTGAAAACTCATTTTTTCCTCCTCTGTCCTAAATCTTTTCCTCTCATCTATTCTTTTCTCTGGCGGTATCCCACCGCTGCCTCAATCAATCCCGCGAACAAGGGGTGTGCCCGGTTGGGTCTGGACTTTAACTCCGGATGCCCCTGTGTCCCGATAAAGAAGGGATGGTCTTTTAACTCAATCATTTCCACAATGTGCCCGTCCGGAGAAAGCCCGGATAATTCCATCCCATGTGCCTTTAATTCCTCCCGGTAATCGTTGTTGACCTCGTACCGGTGACGGTGCCTCTCGGAAATCTCTTCTTTCCCGTAGAGGGCGTATGCCTTAGAATCTTTCTTTAACACGCAGGGGTACGCTCCCAGCCGCAGCGTCCCACCGATATCTTCGATTTCATTCTGTTCCGGCAAAAGGGCGATGACCGGATGCAGGGTGTCGGGATTCAGCTCAATGCTATTGGCATCGTGGTATCCGATGACATTGCGCGCGAACTCCACGATTGCCATCTGCATGCCGAGGCAGAGCCCCAGAAACGGAATCTTCTGGGTCCTTGCATATTCCACCGCCGCAATCTTGCCTTCGGTTCCTCTTGTGCCAAATCCGCCCGGCACCAGGATTCCATCCACACCCTTTAAGACTTCCGAAACATTCTCCCGGCTGATTTCCTCCGAATCAATCCAGCGGATGTTCACCTGGGCGCGGTTCTGAATCCCTCCATGTTTCAATGCTTCCACCACACTTAAGTAGGCATCGTGGAGCTGAATGTATTTCCCGATAAGCGCAATCTCCACTTCCTTGTCAGGGCTGCGCAAATCCTGGACCATACTCTTCCAGTCACTTAAATCCGGCTCATGACAGGGGATGTCCAGACATTCACAGACCACCTGTGCCAGCCCTTCTTCCTCCATAGCGAGGGGCGCTTCGTACAGATACTCCACATCCAGGTTGGTGAGCACCCGGTGACTCGGCACATTACAGAACAGGGCGATTTTGTCCTTCACGTCCTCCGTCAACGGCAGTTCGCTCCTGCACACCAGCACGTCCGGCCAGATTCCCATGCGCTGCAGCTCCTTGACACTTGCCTGGGTGGGCTTTGTCTTAATTTCCCCGGACGCCTTCAGATAAGGAATCAGTGTCACGTGAATGAGCACCGCATTCTTTCTCCCCACATCGAACTGGAACTGGCGGATTGCCTCCAAAAAGGGCTGGCTCTCGATGTCCCCCACTGTTCCGCCCACCTCAATGATGGCGATGCGGTCCTCCTCCGGATTCTTTGCCCGGTAAAAGCGGCTCTTAATCTCATTTGTAATATGCGGGATAACCTGCACTGTCCCGCCGCCGAAATCTCCGTGGCGCTCTTTCTGCAGGACGGACCAGTAAATCTTTCCTGTGGTCACATTGGAGTTTTTATCTAAGTTCTCGTCAATGAACCTTTCGTAATGTCCCAGGTCCAAATCTGTCTCTGTCCCGTCATCTGTGACGAACACTTCCCCATGCTGAATGGGATTCATAGTCCCCGGGTCGATATTGATGTAAGGGTCGAATTTCTGCATAGTCACCTGATATCCCCTGGCTTTTAAAAGCCGCCCTAAAGACGCTGCCGTGATTCCCTTTCCCAGTCCCGATACAACGCCGCCGGTGACGAATACATATTTTACTGCCATGGTTTTCATTCCTCCTCGTCCTACATTTTTATCTATCAGTATTTCCCGTGACAGAAAAAAAGCGTCAGAAACTCCAAAGAATATTCTTCGTTTCTGACGCCATTGTCACGTATTCACTTATTCTGATATGTTGTTCCAAAAAACCATGCAACTACTATATAACAAAATCTCAAAATTGTAAATCCTTTTTTGCGGTATTTTTCTGCCAATTGTTGCAGCTCGTTACGATTTACAGCCAATTTAGAATTGTCGGAAGAGGGCGGCGCACTTGGACGTAATAAATGGGCAAATCCTCCTGATTTTTCCAAAATAACTCTTGACATCCTCGCATTTTTCTGTATACTACTACACATAAGCAGAAGCAAAGGCGCTTTGGTGATTCACCAGGGCGCCTTTTCCTTTGCCCGGACATATTCTCCCCGCAGGCTTTTGCTGCATATATAGAAAGGAGTTGTTATACTCATGACGAAAAAAAATATCCCTGAAATTTACGGAAGCCTCGTATTTAACGACAAAGTGATGAAGGATAAGCTTCCAAAAGATGTCTATAAGGCACTGCGCAAAACTATCGAGAACGGCACCCATCTGGAGCTGGATGTGGCAAACTCTGTCGCTGTAGCCATGAAAGAGTGGGCGGTTGAGAACGGAGCGACCCATTTCACTCACTGGTTCCAGCCCATGACCGGAATTACAGCGGAGAAGCACGACAGCTTCATCTCTCCCACCGGGGACTGTGAAATCAATATGGATTTCTCCGGCAAGGAGCTGGTAAAGGGCGAGCCGGATGCGTCCAGTTTCCCGTCGGGCGGGCTGCGCGCTACCTTCGAGGCAAGAGGATACACCGCATGGGACCCCACTTCCCCTGCTTTTATCAAGGATAAGACCTTGTGTATCCCTACCGCTTTCTGTTCTTACAGCGGGGAGGCTCTGGATAAGAAGACACCCCTTCTGCGCTCCATGGAGGCGTTGAGTAAAGAAGCGGTCCGTCTCCTCCACATCCTCGGCAAAACGGATGTAACAAGGGTTTCCACCACCGTTGGACCGGAGCAGGAGTATTTTCTCGTAGATAAAGAACTCTATCGCCAGAGAAAAGACCTTATGTTCTGCGGACGTACTCTGCTGGGCGCTCCCGCACCCAAAGGACAGGAGATGGAAGACCACTATTTCGGCGTGTTAAAGCCCCGCGTCTCCGCCTATATGCATGACCTGGACGAAGCCCTCTGGAAGCTGGGAATCCCGGCAAAGACCAAGCACAATGAGGTGGCTCCCGCACAGCATGAGCTGGCTCCGGTCTTTGACACGGCAAATGTGGCGGTAGACCACAACCAGGTGACCATGGAGATTATGAAAAAAATAGCGGATAAGCACGGACTTGTATGTCTGCTGCACGAGAAACCCTTTGAGGGTATCAACGGAAGCGGCAAGCACAACAACTGGTCCATCACTACCAACACAGGAGATAACCTTTTAAATCCCGGAAAGACACCTTCAGAGAACACCCAGTTTCTGCTCTTTTTAACTGCAGTCATCAAGGCGGTGGACGACTACGCGGAGCTTTTGCGCATCTCCGTAGCGAGCGCGGGAAATGACCATCGTCTGGGAGCAAACGAAGCGCCTCCGGCAATCATCTCCATTTTCCTGGGCGATGAGCTGGATGCCATTTTGAAGGCAATCGAACACGATACATACTTTAACGATGCGGGACGCATCCAGATGAGCGCCGGCGCCACCGTACTGCCGCATTTCATCAAGGATACCACAGACCGCAACCGTACTTCTCCGTTTGCCTTTACCGGAAATAAATTCGAGTTCCGCATGCTCGGCTCCTCTGCTTCTGTGGCGACACCGAACACGATTTTGAATACTGCGGTGGCGGAATCCCTCTCCGGCTTTTGCGAACAGCTTGAGGGAGTACCCGCGGAGCAGCTCGACGAGAAGATTCATCAGATATTAAAGGAAACTATCAGCGCCCATAAACGCATCATTTTCAACGGAAACGGTTATACCGACGAGTGGGTGGAAGAAGCAGAAAAACGCGGACTTCCGAATTTAAAATCCACCGCAGACGCGCTGCCGGAGTTCATCGAGCCAAAGAATCTGGAACTCTTCACAAAACATCATATTTTTACACAGGAAGAAATTTACTCCCGCTATGAAATTATGATGGAATCCTACAGCAAGACCATCCATATTGAGGCGAAAACCCTCACCGAGATGGCAGAAAAAGATTTCCTCCCGGCACTGCTCTCCTACCTGGGAGATGTGGCAAGCATCGCGCTTCAGAAACAGACACTCCTGCCGTCAGCAGCTTCCGAAGCCGAGAAAGAGCTGGTACAGAAATTGTCCGACAGCTACGAGGAGATTTCCCGGCTGCTCAATATCTTAAAAGAGGATACGCTGGAGGCGGAAGGACTCACAGACCTGCTCAAGTCAGCACAGTATTATCATAAAACCATCCTGTCAGATATGGAAGCACTGCGCTCCTGTATTGACGAGGCGGAGGCGATGGTCCCCGATGACCGTCTTCCCTATCCGACTTACAACAAGCTTTTGTTCTCTGTTTAAACCCGCTATAGCCCGCCCCGGTACCAAAACGGCACCGGGGCGGGCTAAATTTTCTGTTTACAATTTTTCCAGATACTTCATAGCCTCCGACAAAGACATCCCATCTTCTTTCGGGCGTCCGATGACTAAAAGCCGGGCGCCCGTTTCTATTGCCGCTCTGAGCTTTTCATCAAACCCACCTGTCTTTCCAGATTCTTTTGTCACAAAATAGACCGCCTGTACCTGATGCAGGAGCGCCACATTCATCTCCTCAGAAAAGGGTCCCTGCATGGCAATGAGATGTTTTCCCTCCAATCCCAGACGGACAGCTTCTTCCACAGAAGGAAGCGTGGACAATACCCTCGCATAACAGCGTTCTTTAAAGCCCGGAATCCTCGTATATTCCCGCAATTCTTTACTCCCCGTGGCAATGAGGATGTTGCCCTTTGTATTTTTAAGATATTCCACGGTCTCTGGCACCGACGCAAAAATCTTTGCCTGCTCTTCCTGCAGGGCAGTCTCGCCCTTTTCCCTCAGACAGCGCAGATACTTACACCCGGCACTTTGACATGCCGCTTTGATATTCTCTGTGACTGCGCGGGCAAAAGGATGGGTAGCGTCCATCACTGTGTCGATTCCTTTCTCTTTCAGAAAATTTTCAATTTCTCCAGCATCCATCCTCCCGGACAGCACCTTTTCTTTCTCAAATCCTGTCAGGACTTCTCTGCCGTATTCCGTAGCTGTACTGACATAAAAATCAAGCCCCAGCTTCTGTGCCTTCTCCGCAAGGAGCCTTCCTTCCGTAGTCCCTGCAAATATCAATATCTCTGCCATATTTTCTCTCCAAATCCATCTGTTCTTCTCTTTCATCCGCCAGCAAGCAGGATATCCTTTCGCTAATCAAAGTGCAGCGTTATCTTTCTCCTCGCAAGGGAAACCGTCATTCCCTCCAATTTTGCTTTCGGCGCAATCAGTTCTCCCCCGATACAACTTATAAGCGCCGCCCTCTCGCAGACATTGTCCACTCCGGTCACCTGTTTGACAAAATCAGAAGGCTCGCTTATCGTTTCCGCCTGCTTCAGTTCCTCCGCTGTGTATGTCCAAAATGGTATCCCGTATTTTCCGGCAAGCTCCACAAGTCCCGGCTCATCCTTCTTCAAATCAATGCTCGCCACTGCCAGCAAATCTCTGTCTGATAAGCCGTGCTGCTCTAACATCTGCTTCAGTCCTTTTTCCAGTATTTCCCGAGAAATCCCTCTGCGGCATCCGATTCCCGCCACTACCGTCTTTGGCGCAAGATATAAAATCCTTTCCTTCTCCCTGCACCCTTTTTTTCTGTCATCCATCCACTCTTCTGCCATATCCTTCTCCGTCATGCACACTGCAGACTCTTCCCCGGTCTGCGATGGTTCTCCCTCCACAGCAACGCCACATATAAAATCTGTACGCAGTTCTTCCACCACAACACCGCATGAAAACCCTGTATGCAGTTCTTCCACCACAACACCACAGGAAAACCCTGCATGCAGTTCTTCTACGCTGCTGCAGCATACCAGCTCTGCAGGGAGCTCTCCCCGCCACGGATATGGGCTGTAAAAGCCAACCTTTTCTCCCTCCAGAACTGCCGCGGAGATTGCTTTTGCCATCTCCCGGTCTGTGATGGCAAGTCCATTCTTACGGGCAAAGACATCCACCGCAAATTTCCCCTGTACGTCCGTCGCCGTGGTGATGACCGGTACGGCTTTTATGCAGGCGGCAATCTCTTTGGCAGTCTCTACCGCGCTTCCCACGTGTCCGGACAAAAGCGGTATGATGTACCTTCCCCGCTCGTCCATCACCAAAACCGCGGAATCTGTGTACTTGTCCTTCACCCAGGGGGCAATATAGCGGACAGCGATTCCCGCCGCCCCGATGAACAAAATCCTGTAATTCCCCCAGAGTTCTCCCATCCAGGCCTTCACATTGTCCGGCAGGGAAGAAAGTCCGTTCGGCTTCGCATATTTCTCCGGCGCATATCCGGCGCAGAGGATTCTCTTACTCTTTAGTATCTCACAGAGTTCCCTGTTCATTTTGCTCCCCTGCCCGGTAAAACTCAAAATCACCAGCGGTTTTTCCCCACGGCGTAATCCCGCCTGTTCTGCTTTCACCGCTGCTTCTCTCTTCGCCGTCTGTTTTTCTTCTCCTGTCATTTCACCCGCTCCTGTTTTCTCCACTCTCTGCCGCTTTTTCCTTGCCTGCCGCTTTTGATAATCTGTCCTTTTCTTACCGGCTGAGCACAGCCGCTTTTCATTCCTCTCCTAAAACTCCATCACAAGTCCTGACCTGAACTGCTGTACGATATCCCCCAGGCAGTCTTTTAAGATTTCATATCCCGCCGCTCCCGTACAGTGACCTGTGTAAAGCTTTTCAATCCCAGTCTCCTCCACTCTTTTCGCGAAAGCTCTCACCTGCGCCTCAGTTTTATTATACAGATGAAAACCTCCTGCCAGCGCCCGAATCTTTTTGCCGGGAAACGCCTGCTCTGCCTCGCGGATGATATTGTCCGCACCAATGTGGGAGCAGCTGTTGAAAATCACCAATCCGCCGTCTGTCTCAAAAACCAGGCTCTGTTCATGGGCGAAATCATCCGGTCTCCACTGTCCGTCTCTTCGCACGTACATTTTCTCCTGCCTGCCGATTTCCTCTGTCCCGTCTGTACGGTGTCCCAGAAGGGTTACCCCCTGCACAAGCACCTTATCTTCATCCACATAGACGATTCTGTCCCGGTATTTCTTTAGATTTCCCCGCGCAATTCCGATATATTTCTTAAATATCTTCTTTCTTTTATAGCAATTTTCCCCGCAAGCCTCACGCAGATAGAACTTCGCCCTGTCATTCTCCTCAAAAAACCGCCCCATCCCGTCCGCATGGTCATAGTGCGCGTGGGAGAGGACGGCGTACTCCACATCCTTAAGGGATAATCCCAAATCCCTGGCATTTTCTGCGAAAAGTCCCGAAGCGCCGGTATCTAAGAGAATGTTATGTCCTTGATATTCAATGTAGAAACTAAGCCCCCACTCTCCTTTTATCCCGTTATAGGCAATATTATCCACCAATACAGTCGCTCTCACAGGCATCCCCTCTTTCCCCGGCATATGCCTGCCCACTGTGCGGGCAGTCCTCCTCCGGCTTTATCCTTCTTGTCGTATCGTCCCAATCTTTCTCCTCAGTATAGCACACTTTTTATATCCTCCATAGACAAACTTTGAGTAACCGGCTCTATTTTTCCAGCAGAACCCAGTTTGCCCTAAAAGGTCTCATCAGGTTCCAGTATCCCACACCAAAAAGTCCATACTCCCTTGCGAGAGCGAGCTTTGCCTCGATACTCCTCACATCCTCGAACCAGACCTCATGCGCCATTCCCGACTTTGTGTAGGTAAACCAGGGGCTCATGGAGTTTTCCGAAAATTGGATTTCCGCCCCATTTTCCGCCGCGATGACAGGCGCCTCCTCATTTCCTATGGTCAGTGCCCTCGTAAGCCCTCTCTCATAAGGGAGCTGCCAGTCATACCCGTAATTGGGGATTCCCAAAATGAGCTTTTCCGGCGGAATTTCCGTCACTGCGTATTCCACGACCTCTCTCACCTTTTTGATGGGAGCTACGGCCATGGGCGGACCATAGGTATACCCCCACTCATAAGTCATCAAAAAGACGGTATCCGCATTTTCTCCCAACAGACGGTAATCCATCCCCTCATAGAGGAGTCCTTTCTGCCCGGCAGAGGTCTTTGGCGCCACCGCCACAGACACTCTGTATCCTTCCTCATGCATGGCATCCCCAAGCCTTCCTACAAATTCCGCAAAAGGAATCCTGTCCTGGGGCAAGATGTATTCAAAATCCACACTTACTCCCGCATATCCTCTCTCCTGTACTGTATGAAGCAGCGAAGTGATGACTTTCTGCTGTATCTCCAGATTTTCTACGATAACTTTGATAAGCTGATTGTTAAACCCTCCTCCCGAAAATGGCGTCAGTACCAGCATAGGTCGGATTCCGTTTGTCCAGGCAGACTCCACCATCCACAAATCGTCCTGGGCTGGCGGTATGAGTTCCCCCTCAAAGGTAAACCCGTAGGAAAACACAAGCAGTTCGTTTAAGGCAATATAGGATTGTTCCAAAATATAGGGCTCCACAAACGGATAGGCGTAGCCGCTGACTTCCATTCCCAGCCGCATATTTTCACTCTCACCCGGCGGCACAACGAGAAGAGCCTGCCCTTCTGCCAGACGGTCCCGGTCCGTCAGACCATTATCCCATGTAATTTTCCATACCGGTACCTGAGTCTGTCTTGCGATGGAAAACAAGGTATCTCCAGATTGGACAATGTATATCAAAAAATCACCTCCGTATCCAAGATATGAAGGTGATTTTCTGATTATGCTCCTGAAGTGGAAGTCTCAAATTTCTACTTTTTTATTCGGCATCGCAGCAAGTGCTTTTTTAAACCGTACCGCAAACAGAATCGCCGTAAATGTCACCGCAAACATGTCTGCCACCGGCTCCGCCAAGTATACCGCCATTGTCTGGTTGGATTTCCATATCATTGGAAGAATGTAAATCAGGGGAAGCAGAAGAACAAACTTTCTCATGACGGCGACTACGATTGCCTCCTTCGCTTTTCCCAACGCATTGAACGTCATCTGGCATGCCATCTGGATTCCGAATAATACCATCACTGCCATGTAAACCCGCAGCGCTGTCCTCGTAAATTCCACCAATTCTCTGTCTGAGGTAAACATTGCCGCAAATACCTGCGGAAAGAGCATGACACAGAGCCACAGCACTGCCGCATAGCACATGCTTGTCTTTAACAAAAGCTTGAACGCCGCTTTCACACGCTTCTTATTGCCCGCGCCATAATTATAGCTGATGATGGGCTGCGCTCCCTGTCCGAGCCCCTGCATAGGCAGCATGGCGAACTGCATGACACTGGTCAGAATCGTCATGGCGCCCACGGCGATATCCCCGCCGTATTTCAAAAGAGAGGAGTTAAAGCATACAGAGATGACACTCTCGCTCGCCTGCATAACGAACGTGGCAGCTCCCAGCGCCAGACAGGGAAGAATAACCTTTGCCTCCAATTTTAAATTTTTTCCTCTTATTTTCAAAAATGTCCGTTTTCCGAACAGAAAGTACAATACCCATGTACAGGAAATCGCCTGGGAGAGAATCGTTGCCAGCGCCGCGCCCTGCTCATTCATCTTCAGTCCGAAAATAAATACCGGGTCCAGTATGATATTGGTCACCGCACCGATGAGTACGGAGAGCATTCCCGTCTTTGCAAATCCCTGTGCCGTGATAAAGGCGTTCATCCCCAAAGTGAGCTGTACGAAAACCGTTCCCAGTGCATAGATATTCATATAATTCACCGCATAGGAAATGGTATTTTCGCTGGCGCCGAATGCCAGCAACAGGTCCCGGTTCCACAAAAGGAGTATAATTGTCAGTACGACCGAGATAAGAATTTGGGTCATAAAGCAGTTCCCCAGTATCTTTTCTGCCTCCTTTGGTTCCTTTTTCCCCATATAAATAGACGCCCTCGGCGAGCCGCCGTATCCGACCAGCGCCGCAAACGCCGATACCACCATGATAAGCGGCATACACACGCCCACCCCGGTCAGCGCTTTCGCCCCAATCTCCGGGATATGCCCGATATAAATCCGGTCTACGATATTGTACAGCATGTTGATAAGCTGTGCCGCCACCGTAGGAAACGCAAGCTTCGCCAGAAGCTTTCCCACCGGTTCTTTTTCCAGAAAATCCTTCTCTTTATCCATCTGTCTCCTCCCTTTCCGCTGATTGGACATTCTTAAGAATCCTGTTGTTATATTCCATATACCTTGCAATCTCTTCCCTGCTGAATCCGGAAAAAATCTGTCTCCAGTATGCTGCCTGGACTTGTTCGATGCTCTCCAAAAGAGGCGCCGCCTCTGAACGCATGTGCAGATGGATAATTCTCCTGTCATTCCTGTCCTGGGCACGCTCCAGCAGCCCTTTCTGGATGAGCGATTCCACCGCCTTGGACACACAGCCCTTCGAAAGCATACGGTATTCCGCAATCTCCATCGCTGTGTCCTTGCTCGGATTGTGCTGCAGGAAACTCATGATGTCCGTCTCCGTAGAAGTCAGCTTATACTGCCTGGCGACCTGACTTAACATTCCCTCATACAGCTTTATAATTTTCCGTATCCGAACCCAGTACTCTGTTCCCTGATACATAAGATATCTCCTTTCCCGGATACAAAAGGCTGTCGGCATTGCCTTAACTTTCTGCTAGCCCCGATATCCGAAATTAGTTTCTTCATAAACCTTTTACCAAAAAACTATTATACACTTCCTTTCGGCTCTGTCAACCCTTATCGCTGCACTCCAAAAGCAGAAGCTCTTTAAGGCACTATTGTATGACAATAGCGGCGTTCTCTTTAGACAAATCCTCAAAAGAAGTTTATAATATATGTATACGTTGGCGCCTCATCGCCCGTTGCCATGATTTTTGAAATGTCAGGAGGTCCCTTTTCCTATGCCCGATAATGAAAAAACAATCCTTTTTGAGCAGACACCCATCCCTAAGGCTGTCTTAAAACTTGCAGTGCCCACCATTTTAAGTTCCCTTGTCATGGTTCTTTACAACCTTGCGGACACTTATTTTGTCGGCATGCTCAATGACCCGGTGGAAAATGCCGCCGTCACCCTCGCCGCACCTCTTTTGCTCGCCTTCAACGCAGTCAATAACCTGTTCGGCGTGGGCAGTTCCAGTATGATGAGCCGCGCGCTGGGGCGCAAAGACTACGACACTGTAAGCAAAAGCTCTGCTTTCGGGTTCTACTGCGCCCTTATCTGCGGTATCGCCTTCTCTTTGCTGTACACCGTTTTTCACCAGCCCCTTCTCTCCATCCTCGGAGCGAACGCTGAGACCTTTCAGGCGACTGCCGCCTATGCCAAATGGACCGTCTCTTTCGGCGCTGCCCCGGCAATCCTAAACGTGGTACTCGCCTATCTGGTGCGCTCGGAAGGCGCTGCTCTGCACGCCAGTGTGGGAACCATGAGCGGGTGTCTTTTAAATATCGTTCTGGACCCGGTTTTCATCCTCCCCTGGGGTCTGAACATGGGCGCGGAAGGCGCGGGGTGCGCAACCTTCCTCTCCAACTGCGTCGCCTGCCTGTATTTCTTCATCCTTTTGTACGCAAAAAGAAAGAATACCTTTGTGTGCATCCACCCGCGTATGTTCCGCTTTAATAAGGAAATCGTCATCGGTGTCTGTACCGTCGGTATCCCTGCTTCCATCCAGAATCTTCTGAATGTGACCGGTATGTCTGTATTAAATAATTTTACTTCTGCTTTCGGCTCGGATGCTGTCGCTGCCATGGGAATCACCCAGAAGGTCAACATGGTCCCCATGTACATTGCCATGGGACTCTCACAGGGTATCATGCCTCTGGTAAGCTACAATTTCGCCAGCAAAAATATCCGCCGCATGAAGAGTACCGTCCTCTTCTCTGCCCGCATCGCGGTTTCCTTCCTCATTGTCGTGGCAGTCGGCTACTATATCGGGGCAGACTCTCTTATCCGGCTGTTCATGGAGAACGGGCAGATTATTGAGTACGGTTCCCATTTCCTGCATGGATTCTGTATAGGTCTCCCCTTCCTCTGCATTGATTTCCTCGCCGTGGGTGTATTCCAGGCGACAGGGATGGGAAAAGAGGCATTCCTCTTCGCTGTCCTTCGGAAGATTGTACTGGAGATTCCGGCGCTCTTCCTGTTAAACCTCCTCTTTCCTCTCTACGGACTTGCCTACGCCCAATTCACCGCGGAGCTCATCCTCGCGGCAGCGGCAGTCATCGTACTCTGCCGGCTGTTTCAGAGACTGGAGAAAGAAGTCTGTTAAACAAAAGACCCGCCAAAGCTATTTTCCGTGCTTTTGCGGGCCTTTTATTCTCGCTTTTTCTATTTTATAAACATCGCATCCCCAAATGAGAAGAACCGGTATCGCTCTTTCACCGCCTCCTCATATGCCGCCAGAACATGTTCTTTGCCTGCCAATGCGGACACCAGCATAATCAAAGTAGACTCCGGCAGATGGAAATTGGTAATCAGGCAGTCCAGCACTTTGAATTGATATCCCGGATAGATAAAGATATCTGTCCAGCCGCTGCATGGTCTGATATGTCCGTCCTGTTCCGCCGCGGATTCGATGGTCCGGCAGCTCGTTGTACCTACACAGATGATGCGTCCGCCGTTTTCTTTTGCGCGGTTTATCTTCTCCGCCGCCTCTGCATCAATCATGTAAAATTCCGAGTGCATGTGGTGGTTCTCCACATCATCCACCTTCACCGGGCGAAATGTCCCAAGTCCCACGTGGAGGGTGACTCTGGCGATGTCCACACCTTTTTTTTCAATTTCTTTTAAGAGCTGTGGCGTAAAGTGCAGCCCCGCGGTGGGAGCCGCCGCCGAGCCCTCATGTGCGGCGTACACCGTATTGTATCGGTCTTTTTCCTTTAGCTGATGAGTGATGTAAGGCGGAAGGGGCATCTGTCCGAGTCTGTCTAAGATTTCCTCAAAAATCCCCTCATATTCAAAACGGATGAGGCGGTTTCCCTCCTCCACGATATCCACTACTTCGCCGACTAAAAGCCCGCCGCCAAAAGATATCCTTGTTCCCGGTTTTGCCTTGCGCCCTGGTTTGACGAGTGTCTCCCATACATCATTCTCGCCCCGTTTTAGAAGCAGCACCTCTATCTTTGCCCCGGTCTCTTCTTTCTCGCCAATCAGTCTGGCAGGAATGACCTTTGTATCATTAATAACGAGGCAGTCTCCCGGATTTAAAAATCCGGTGATTTCTTTAAATATATGGTGCTCTGTCCTGCCCGTCTCTTTGTCCAGCACAAGCAGCCTGGAGCCGGAACGGTCTTCTAACGGGTCCTGGGCAATCAACTGGGGCGGCAGTTCATAGTAAAAATCACTTGTCTTCATGTATCTGATTCCTTTCCTGTCCCCGCAGGTTTACTGGCGCAGTTCAATTCCCAGTTCTTCGAGTCCTTTCAGGATTTTCTTCATCGCTGCAGAGACCTCTGCCTCCTCCAGCGTCTTATCCTTCGCGCGGAAAACGATGGAATACGCCACAGATTTGAAGCCTTCCTTAATCTGGGAACCCTCATACAGGTCAAAGAGCTTGTAGCTCTCCAGATATACTCCGCCTTTCTTGGCAATGACTTCCTCAATCTGTCCTGCCAGAACTGCTTTCGGCACGACCATACTGATATCCCTTGTCACAGCCGGGTACTTGGCAATTCCTGTGTACTTTCTGTCAAAGGTTGCAAATTCCAGAATCTCCGGCATATCAATGACAGCAATGTAAGCGCGCTCTCCGATTCCGTAGGTATCCAGCACCTCCGGGTGTACCTCGCCCAAGTATCCTACCACCTTGCCGCCATAACGGATTTCTGCCTGGCGTCCCGGATGCAGATATGGTTTTCCCGCATTGGGGTCATATGTTTCTTTCTCTTTCATGCCGATTTTCTCGAAAAATTCTTCCACAACGCCCTTCATGCTGAAGAAGTCGCCTTCTCCGTACATTCCCAGCGTAAACTGCATCCGCTCCTCCGGGAGCTCCGTCAGCGGAAGCTGTTTTGGCAGATAAATATTTCCCAGCTCATAGAGACGTACATTTTTATTTCTGCGGTTGTAGTTCGTCGCAAGTGAGGTCAGCATCCCGTTTAAGGATGTGGTTCTCATAATACTGTAGTCCTCGCCCAGCGGGTTCATAATCTCTACCGTCTTGCGCAGCGGGGAGTCCGCAGGGATGAGGAGCTTATCAAACACCTTCGGGCTTTCAAAGGAGTAAGTCATGCCCTGGCTGAAACCGCAAAATTCTGCGATATCTCTCGCCACCTGCTCAATACGCAGCTTGTAGGACAGTTTTCCGGTGGTCGCCTCTCCCTTTGGAAGGGTCGTGGGAATATTGTCATATCCGTAGAATCTCGCCACTTCCTCCGCAAGGTCCGCCAGACGGAATAAATCATGGCGGAAGGTGGGAGCGATGACTTCCTTCGCCTGGGCATCGTAGTCCAGACCAATCTTCTCAAAGTATCCGAGCATCTCTGCCTCCGGGATGTCCGTGCCCAGCATGTCATTGATTTTCTGCGCGTCAAACGGCACTCTCACAGGCTCTTTCTTCTTTCCGTACACATCTACCATGCCGCCGACCACTTCTCCTGCGCCCATCTCTTCCACGAGCTGGCAGGCGCGGTCAATTGCCGCCTGTGCATTGTTGGGGTCCAGCCCCTTCTCAAACTTTCCGGACGCGTCCGTACGCAGTCCCACACGCTTACTGGATTTACGGATATTTACCCCGTCAAAGCATGCCGCCTCGAAGAGCATCGTCTTTACATTGTCTGTAATCATGGAGTTTTCGCCGCCCATGATTCCTGCCAGTCCAATCGCCTTCTCTCCGTCGCATATCATCAGCACGTCCTCATCCAGTTTCCTCTCCTGTCCGTCCAGTGTTACGAAGGTCTCTCCGTTTTTCGCTGTTTTGACAATAATCTGGCGTCCTGCTATGGTATCCAGGTCATAGGCGTGCATGGGCTGTCCATATTCTTCCATCACATAGTTTGTGATATCTACCAGGTTGTTGATTGGACGGATTCCCACGGAAGCCAGTCTCCTCTGCATCCATTTCGGTGAAGGTCCAATCTTGATATTTTTTACTACCCTCGCACAGTAACGCGGGCAGAGCTCTGTATTTTCCACAGAAACCTTAATATAATCGTTCACGTCCTCGCTGTTGCCTGTCTCTGTCACAACCGGAGGTTTAAATTCTTTTCTGAAGGTGGCTGCCGCTTCTCTGGCGATACC
>OGQQ01000103.1_pt1 | contig 86378 bp, 72 predicted proteins | sample 1553281 | NCBI WGS metagenome assembly OGQQ01 (sample SAMEA2579937, study PRJEB22360) | human gut metagenome | biome: human gut; feature: human-associated habitat; material: faeces | place: Denmark | collected 2008/2010 | reverse complement strand
TTTGCGCCGGATTTGGCAAGTGACGAGGAGGCAATCGCCTATATTTTGGAAGCTGTGAAAAAGGCGGGGTATGAACCGGGCACAGATTTTGTTCTTGCCATGGATGCTGCATCCAGTGAGTGGAAAGGCGAGAAAAAAGGTGAATATGTGCTGCCAAAATGCGGGAAAAAATTTACTTCCGCTCAATTGGTGGAACACTGGAAAGCGCTTTGCGATAAATATCCCATCTATTCCATTGAAGACGGGCTGGACGAGGAAGACTGGGAAGGCTGGCAGATTTTAACCAGAGAGCTGGGAGAGAAGGTACAGCTTGTGGGGGATGACCTGTTTGTGACGAATACGGAAAGGCTGAAAAAAGGGATTTCTCTGGGATGTGGAAATTCCATCCTTATCAAGCTCAACCAGATTGGCTCTGTCTCCGAGACACTCGAAGCCATCAAGATGGCGCACAGGGCGGGATACACAGCAATCGCCTCCCATCGTTCCGGAGAGACAGAGGACACGACCATCGCGGATTTGGCGGTGGCGCTCAACACCGGGCAGATTAAGACCGGAGCCCCCAGCCGAAGCGAGCGCGTGGCAAAATACAACCAGCTTCTGCGCATAGAGGAAGAACTGGGGAAAGGCGCCGTCTATCCGGGGATGGAGGCGTTTCATATAAACAGATAGAAGATTCAAAGGGGAGAGACAGAAGCGGCTGTAAGATGGAGAATTTTGCAGCCGCTTTTAGTCACAGGAAAACAGATTATATTGTTTATCCTTCCGGTTCGTGCATTTAACCATTGACACATCCTCCTCCCAGGCGTTTATAATATAAGTACAGGCATTTTGAAAGGAGAGGATGACATGGATAAGTATCTTGGAGAGAGTATCCCGAAGCTGGGGTTTGGTCTGATGCGCCTTCCCATCAAGGACGACGTGATTGACATGGAGCAGATGAAGAAGATGGTGGACCGTTTTTTAGAGGAAGGATTCTGCTACTTTGACACCGCTTACGGCTATCACAACGGCGAATCCGAGAAGGCAATCAAAGAGGCGCTGGTGGACCGGTATCCGAGGGAGAAATATCTGCTTGCCACGAAGCTTCCAGCGTGGGCGGGAGCCAAGAGCAAGGAGGAGGCGGAGCAGATGTTCTACACTTCCCTTGAGCGTACCGGAGCAGGATATTTCGATTTCTTTTTGTTACATAACTTAGGGGAAGGGCGTTCCCATTATTTCGATGACTATGATATCTGGAGTTTTCTCGCGGAGCGCAAAAAGGAAGGTCTGATAAAGCATCTCGGATTTTCCATGCATGATAAAGCGGATGTTTTGGACGAGATTCTGAGCGCCCATCCGGAGATGGAATTTGTACAGTTACAGATTAACTATGCGGACTGGGAGGACCCCACCATTGAGTCGCGGAAATGTTATGAAGTGGCGAGAAAGCATGGGAAACCGGTTATCATCATGGAGCCGGTAAAGGGCGGCACCCTGGCGAATCCGCCCAAGGAAGTGGCGGATGTGTTAAAGCAGGCAAATCCGACAGCCTCTCCGTCCTCCTGGGCAATCCGATTTGCGGCGTCATTGGATGGAATCATCACCGTATTGTCGGGGATGTCCAATTTGGAGCAGATGGAGGACAATCTCTCTTATATGAAAGCGTTTGCTCCCCTCTCGGAAGAGGAACGGAAGGCGGTAGAGAAGGCAAGGGAAATCTACAATTCCTTCCCAAAAGTTCCCTGTACGGCATGCGCGTACTGCATGAAGGGCTGTCCACAGAATATTGCGATTTACGGCTCCTTCCAGGCGTACAACATTTCCAGCATGTACGGAGATTTAAAAAGTGCGCGGAACAAGTACACATGGAACACGGACGGGCAGGGACGAAAGAAGGCGTCAGCCTGCATTTCCTGCGGAAAGTGTGAGCAGGTCTGTCCACAGCACATCGCAATCCGGGAAGAATTAAAGAAAGTGGCGGAAACGCTGGAGGGCTAAAGAGGGTCCGTGCTGTCAGCGTATAAAGAACGGCATGCCCCAAACCGCGTAATTTCAGTTGGAGTATAAAAATTGCAGGAGCAGAGAATCCGTAGTGGAATTTCTGCTCCTGCAGCTTTTTATTCTAAAATTTCATACAAAGCCTCCACAGAGGATATACGCTGTGGTCACTCATCGCTACATGTTGTAATAATGTGCGTAGATACCGTCTTTTTTCAGCAGTGTCTCGTGGGTGCCGCGCTCCGCGATGCCCTCCTCTGTGATGACAATAATCTCATCCGCGTTCTTGATGGTAGAGAGACGGTGAGCGATGGTGATGGTTGTACGGTTCTTGGCAAGCTCTTCCAGACTCTGCTGGATGTAGCGCTCGCTCTCGTTGTCCAGGGCGCTGGTCGCCTCGTCCAGAATAAGGATAGGCGGATTTTTGAGGAAGACTCTGGCGATGGAGATGCGCTGTTTCTGCCCGCCGGAGAGGCGGGTGCCCCGTTCTCCCACAAAGGTATCGTATCCATCCGGCAGTTCCTCGATAAAGTCATGGATATTGGCTTTTTTCGCAGCTTCCATGATTTCTGTCATAGTGGCATCCGGTTTTCCGTAGGAAATATTTTCCTTGATAGTACCGCAGAACAGATAGACATCCTGCTGTACAATACCAATCTGGTCTCTTAAGCTCTTGAGCGTGAGGCTGCGGACATCTTTCCCGTCAATGGTGATACGCCCGCCTGTTACGTCATAGAAACGCGGAAGCAGAGAGCAGATGGTTGTCTTCCCGCCGCCGGAGGGTCCTACCAGGGCAATGGATTTTCCCGCGGGAATCTGGAAAGAGACGTGGGAGAGTACCGGGGTGTCATCATCGCTGTAGTGGAAGGAGACATCCTCGTAGGAGACTCTGCCGAGCACGTTGGTCAGCGGTTGTGCGTCTTCTGCGTCCTGAATATCAGGCTCTGTCTCCATGACGTCCAGAAAACGCCGGAAACCGGAGAGCCCTTTCTGCATCATTTCCGTCAGTTCCACCAGGATTTGGATGGGGCTGATGAAAATACCGATGTACAGTGCGTACATGGCGAGGTCCGCCGCCTGCATCTCATTTTTGGCAATGAGATATCCGCCGAACACGAGAGTGACGAGGTACATTAAGCCCTGGAAGAACAGATTCCATCCCATGAAACTCCCCATGCAGTTATAGTTTGCCCTCTTGGATAAGAGAAAGCCGTGATTGCTCTTGCGGAATTTATTGCGCTCAATCTCCTCATTGGCAAAAGACTGGACCACGCGGATTCCTGCCAGCGTATCCTGCAGGCTGGCGTTGACATCCCCGATTTTCCTGCGGTTCTCCATAAAGGTGACCTGCATGCGCTTGTTCTGGCCAAAGGAGAACACAAACATGCAAAGGACGAGAAAGAGCAGCGGCACGGCGAGCTTCCAGTTGATGAGGAACAGAAAGACAAAGGAACCGATAATCTTTATCAGGGAGATAAAGAGATTTTCGGGACCATGATGCGCGAACTCCGCGATATCGAACAGGTCAGAGACAAGCTTGCTCATCATCTGACCGGAATTGTGCTGGTCATAGTAGGAGAAGGAAAGGCGCTCGTAGTGGTCAAAGAGCTGCTGGCGCATATCTCGTTCCATGTGGGCGCCCATCATGTGCCCCTGGTAGCTGACATAATATTTGCAGAGGCTCTGGATGATATACATAATCAAAAGTCCCAGCGCGATGGGAAGGAGTGCCTTTAAGATGACGCTTCCGCTTTCGGTAAATAAGGTGTTTGTCAGGGTCCGTAAAATCTGCGGGTATGCCAAATCTACAAAGCTGATGATAGCGGCACAGAGCAGGTCAATAAAAAATACAGTCTTATAAGGGCTGTAATATTGGATAAATCGTTTTATAGTATGCAAAGTCATTCCCCTTTCCTGGTATAGAGAAAACTCTCTTTTGTTTAGGTCACAACAATCTTAGCACAATCGAAAAAAATGTACAAGGTATGGAAACGCCGATTGACAGGATGCCTTGTCTGTGCTATCCTACATTGCACCGAAGGTACCCGCGACCGTGCGTGCTCTTGTAAAGAGAGAGTACAGAAACCCCTCAGCGTTGACAAAAAGAGACATCCTGTCAGGCGGGAGAGAAGAGGAGAACAAAAGATGAAGTTTTATCTGGCGCCCTTAGAGGGCATTACAGGCTATATATTCCGCAGTGCGCTATATGACTGCTTTGGGGGATTTGACAAATATTTTATCCCTTTCATCCACCCCAACCAGAAAGGACATTTAAGCTCCAGAGAAAAGCACGATGTCCTGCCGGAGCACAATGTGGGGATGTACGCGGTTCCGCAGATTCTCACCAACTCTGCGGAGGATTTTCTGCGCACTGCCCGGAAGCTGGAAAAATACGGGTATACAGAGGTCAACCTCAATCTGGGGTGTCCGTCCCGGACTGTGGTGACAAAAGGGCGCGGCGCGGGATTTCTCGCTTTTCCGGAAGAACTGGACCGTTTTCTGGACCTGATTTTTTCTAAATGTCCCTTAAAAATTTCTGTGAAAACAAGACTTGGCATGGAATCAGCGGAGGAATTTCGGGGTATCCTGGATATTTATAACCAATATCCGCTGGAAGAGCTCATCATCCATCCGAGAGTGCAGAAGGATTTTTATAAAAACAAGCCGGACTGGGAAGCTTTTGAGACGGCAAGAGAAGCAAAATGTCCGGTTTGTTACAATGGGGATATCTTTACTGCGGCGGATTATGACAGGCTGCTTGAGCGTTTCCCGGATATAGAATGTATCATGTGCGGCAGGGGAATTTTGATGAATCCGGCGCTGGGACGGATGTTAAAGGGAGGAAAAGCGGCAGGCAAAGAGGAACTGCGCCGTTTCCACGATGAGATTTATGAGGGATATCAGAAGGAACTTTCCGGGGAGCGCCCGGTCCTCTTTAAAATGAAAGAACTGTGGGGATATCTGGCGCCGTTATTTACAGAGCCTAAAAAGTATGCCAAAAAGATTCGCAAATCGGCGCATCTTGAAGGATATGAGGAGGCAGTGCAGGCGCTGTTTGCAGAGCAGGAGATTTTAACGGAGGATGGCAGGTGATACAGTTGGATGGCTGGATTCTCTTATTTATACAGGAACATATCCGCATGGAGTGGATGGACGGATTTTGGATTTTTGTGACCCATCTGGGTGACAAGGGGTGGATTTGGATTCTGCTGGGGATAGGACTTTTACTCTTCCCCAGGACGAGGAAAACCGGGACAGCAGTCCTCCTGGCACTGCTCATAGGCGCGCTTCTGACCAATGTGATATTGAAAAATCTGGTGGCGCGGGTGCGCCCTTATGAGGCGGTGGAAGGACTGAGGCTTTTGATAGAACGCCAGAGAGATTTTTCCTTCCCATCGGGTCATACATGCGCCTCCTTTGCCGGAGCTTTTGCAATATACCGGGGTTTTCCAGACAAATATGGAAAGGCGGCAATTGCCCTGGCAGTACTTATATCCCTTTCCAGACTCTATGTGGGGGTACACTATCCAACGGATGTGCTGGCGGGGATGGCAGTGGGAATCTTTTCCGGATGGGCGGCTTGGTACATCCTGTCCGCGCTGCGAAGGGACAGGTGCAGCACATAAGGATATAGCAGTTTGCCGGAAGACGGCAGGAATATAAAGGACCTGCATTTGAAACGAAAAACCCCTGAATCTGATAATATAAACGTCAGATTCAGGGTATTCTTTTTAATGATAAATCTGGTCTGTCTCGTAAATTGCCTCACAGGTGAGCTGCACACCCAGTTTCTTGAACATTTTGATATCCACATCGGAGAGCATGACCGATGTATGTGCCTGGCAGCCGTTCAGTTTCGGGAGCTGGCTAAGAGCTAGGCGCGCCTCCTCACTTTCCGCCGCGCTGGTGGAGAGGGCGATGAGGACTTCATCGGTGTGGAGTCTCGGATTCTTACTCTTTAAGTAGTCTACCTTCAATGTCTGAATAGGCTCGATGGACTTCGGTGAAATGATGTGAAGCTCATGGTCAAGCCCTGCCAGTTCTTTGAGAACATTCAGCAAAAGAGCAGCGGAAGCGCCCAACAGATTGGTGGTCTTCCCGGTGATGATTCTGCCGTCTTCCAGTTCCATGGCGGCAGCCGGACCTCCCGTCTCTTTGGCGCGGGCGAGGGCGGCTCCCACGACCTTTCTATCCTGTATGGTGACGCCTGCCTGGTTCATCAAAAGCTCAATCTTCTGTGCCTCTTCCTCGGTGCTGGTTCCCCGTGCAAGGGAGCCCAGAGAATTGTAATAGCGGCGGATGATTTCCTGACAGGAAGCTTCCCTGCATACAGCATCATCGCAGATACAGTTGCCCGCCATGTTGACGCCCATATCGGTGGGGGACTTGTACGGACTCTTGCCGTAAATCTTCTCAAACATGGTGTTGAGCACCGGGAAAATCTCTACATCCCGGTTATAGTTGACCGTAGTCTCCCCGTATGCTTCCAGATGGAACGGGTCAATCATGTTGACATCGTTCAAATCTGCGGTGGCTGCTTCATAGGCGAGGTTCACAGGGTGTTTTAAAGGCAGGTTCCATATCGGGAATGTCTCGAATTTAGCATAACCTGCGTGGATGCCCCTCTTGTGCTCATGGTAGAGCTGGGAGAGACAGGTCGCCATCTTGCCGCTTCCCGGTCCGGGTGCTGTAACGATGACGAGCGGTCTGGTCGTCTCAATATAATCATTCTTTCCGTACCCGTCTTCGCTGACGATAAGCGGGATATTGGAAGGATAGCCGTTGATGTTATAGTGCAGATACACACGGATACCCAAGTTTTCCAGGTGATTTTTGAACATGAACGCACTGTCCTGTCCGGTAAACTGTGTGATGACAACACTGCTCACATATAAATCCTGTGCCTGGAAAGAATCGATGAGGCGCAGTACATCGGAATCGTAGGTGATGCCTAAGTCTCCGCGGACCTTATTTTTCTCGATGTCCTTTGCGCTGATGGCGATGACGATTTCCGCCTGGTCGCTTAACTGTTTTAACAGATGGAGCTTACTGTCCGGGGCGAAACCGGGCAGGACCCTGGAAGCGTGGTAATCGTCAAAGAGTTTTCCGCCAAATTCCAGGTACAATTTATTGTCAAACTGGTTGATTCTGCTGCGGATATGCTCAGACTGCATTTTTAAGTATTTTTCGTTATCAAAGCCAATTTTCATATTTATTAATCCCCAATCCATGACATATTTCGTAACCAGTATACTATAAACTGGCATGGATTTACAATATTTTCATAATGTTTTTATTGATTTATGAGAAGGCTGTATTTATAATGATAATAGTGCCGAAGGGAAAGGGGAAGTATACCCTTTTGAGGCTTGAAGTTGGATTTAGGAGGCATAGAATGGACAATCAGAATAATAATAAAAATCCCAAGAACAACCGGCAGGGTTGGGGCGTTATTCTCGTCACGACACTGCTGGTCACTTTTATAGTGCTGGGATTGTATTCGCTGATGCAGGATAATAATCCGGAAGAAATCAGCTATGATAAATTCCTGGAACTGGTGGATGACAAGAAAGTAGAGGAAGTCACCATCGACACATCCAGAATCTACATCACATTGAAAGACGATACCCAGAAAGAGGGAGAAAAGGAGAGCCCCGGCGGAAGTACTTCACAGGAGAGTGACAGCGGCAGGAGAGAGAGACAGAAGGATCCGGATTATTATACCGGAGTAGTGAATGACGAGGGGCTGACCGAGCGTCTGGAGGAAGCGGGTGTCACCTTCAGCGCGAAGATACCGGATACTCTGTCTTCCATGCTCTTTGAGCTGTTCATCACCCTTGTCCTTCCCATCCTCATGCTGGTTGTGCTGTTTAATTTCCTCATGCGCCGTGTGTCCAAAGGCGGAGGCATGATGGGGATTGGAAAGAGCAATGCCAAGGTTTATGTGGAGAAGGAGACCGGAGTGACGTTCCAGGATGTGGCAGGTCAGGACGAGGCGAAGGAATCCCTGCAGGAAGTGGTGGATTTTCTGCACAATCCGGGCAAATATACGGGAATCGGGGCAAAGCTCCCCAAAGGTGCGCTTCTGGTGGGACCGCCCGGTACCGGAAAGACTCTGCTGGCGAAGGCAGTGGCTGGGGAGGCGAAGGTGCCCTTTTTCTCCCTGTCCGGTTCCGCGTTTGTAGAAATGTATGTGGGCGTGGGCGCGTCCAGAGTCCGTGACCTGTTCAAGCAGGCACAGCAGATGGCGCCCTGTATTGTTTTCATCGATGAGATTGATGCCATCGGAAAGACCCGTGATACTATGATGGGCGGAAACGATGAGCGGGAACAGACCTTAAATCAGCTCCTGGCGGAGATGGATGGATTTGACACAAATAAAGGACTTCTGCTTCTGGCGGCGACCAACCGTCCTGAGGTGTTAGACCCAGCGCTTCTGCGCCCGGGACGTTTCGACCGCCGTATCATTGTGGATAAGCCGGATTTGAAGGGCAGGGTCGATGTGCTCAAAGTACATGCCAAGGACGTGAAGATGGATGAGACTGTGGATTTGGAGGCAATCGCGCTGGCGACTTCCGGTGCGGTCGGTTCCGACCTGGCAAATATGATAAATGAGGCTGCTATCAATGCCGTGAAGCATGGGCGTCAGGTAGTCAGCCAGAAGGATTTGTTCGAGGCAGTGGAAGTGGTGCTCGTGGGGAAAGAGAAGAAGGACCGCATCATGAGCAAGGAAGAGCGGCGTATCGTCTCCTACCACGAGGTCGGTCATGCGCTTGTGACTGCCCTGCAGAAGAACACAGAGCCGGTACAGAAGATTACCATTGTGCCGAGGACCATGGGGGCTCTTGGCTATGTGATGCAGACGCCGGAAGAAGAGAAGTTCTTGAATACCAAGAAAGAGCTGGAGGCGATGCTGGTCGTTTCCCTCGGCGGGCGCGCAGCGGAGGAGATTGTGTTTGACACAGTGACTACAGGAGCGTCCAACGACATCGAGAAGGCGACCAAGATTGCGAGAGCGATGATTACGCAGTATGGTATGTCGGAGAAATTCGGGCTTATCGGTCTGGAATCTATCCAGAACCGTTATCTGGACGGACGTCCGGTCTTAAACTGCGGGGATGCGACAGCGGCGGAGATTGACAGCGAAGTCATGAAGATGTTAAAGGAGGCGTACGAGGAGGCGAAGCGCCTGCTTCGGGAAAACCGCGAAGCCCTGGATAAGATTGCCGATTTCCTGATTGAGAAGGAGACCATTACCGGGAAAGAATTTATGGAAATCTTCCGGAAGGTGCAGGGAATCGAGGAGACGGAAGAGACACCGGACGATGCAAAGGACAGCGCGGAGAACACAGAAAAAAGCCGTATTGCCATGAAACCTGTGCAGGAAGAGGCAGAGATATAGAACATTTTCTGCGGATACGGTCAGAGAGATGTGATTTGGAGAGATAAATCAAATACAGAAAAAATCAGACGGACGCATGTGTAAAAGCATGCGTCCGTTTTTTGCGCGATACGCCCAGAAAGTGGTTGCCGTGCTTGCACGGGCAGACATTTGCCGGGTAACGGTGCATGAGTAGGTTTTTGCTTATCTGCTGTCCGCGCCGGGCATGGTATCACAGCGGACATAGAAGGATTTTTCCTATCGGATAATCGAAAGAGAAGTGAATTTAAATTCGCGAAATTTACAAGGTCTTTTCTGAAACATGTAATGAGCAAATTCGCTAATAAGTATTGCTATCACGTTAACGTGATGGATTATACTCAGATATGCGGAGAGAGGAAAGACCGTATGAAAAAAATCAATGAAGTAAGCAGAATCACAGGAGTAACTAAGCGAACACTGCAGTACTATGATGATGAGGGGATTCTTCCAATTGAGAGGACACCCAATAATTACAGAGTATATGACCAATACGCTCTGGAGCAGATTTGGCAGATATTAATTTACAAAGAGATGGATTTTAAACTAAATGAAATAAAACACTTGCTAAATCTTTCTGAGGAGCAAAAAGAACAATATTTTAACAGACAAATGGAAAAGATTCAGGAAAAAATTGTCTCGAAGGAAGTGCAGCTGAAATTTATTTCGTTGGTTCAAAATAGCGGCTTACCCATGCGGCCGGGAGAAAACGGGGAAAAAACCTATTTGATGCAAATGAAAGAACTGAGAGAAAAAATGAGAGAAGAAATTACAGAAGGGAAGAAGAAAAATGAGAAAAGGTAAGTTCATGTTCATGGTACTTGGAGTGATGTTATTGTTATCAGCATGCGGTCAGGCGCAAAGCAAGAACGGAGAACAAAATGTGGAAAAGAACATACAGGACAACGCTGTTGATATTGAAAAAAGGGAGACGACAGAAATCAAAGTTTCTCCGGATAAGTACACTTGGTACATTAAGGATTATGTAGGCAGAAATGCAGCTTCGTTTGGATATACATCCATGGGCGGAGACAGGATGGATACATATGGCGCCGGATATTTAAGGATTGTTTTCGCAGATATGCAGGGAACATATATAGATATCAATGATGAGGAGGAACTAAAAAACTATGTTGTCACAAATCAAAACATAGTTCCCAATACGGAGATGAAATATGTATTTGAGAAAGATGAAGAAGGGCAGGAGTATGATGCATTGCTTGAGCATCAGACATATGAGGAAATTGTGCTTGCAGTAAATCGTGTAGGGGAATCAAAAAAACAGGAACAGGAAATGGTAGAAATCAATCCTTCCCCGGACAAGTACACACAATATATTCGGGATTATTCGGGAAGAAATGCTGCGGAGTGCGGATATGTCTCGCTGTACTGTCATCTCTGCTTTGTTCAGATGAACTTGATATACTTTTTTTGTCATTGCTTTCCTAATCAATGTAATATGAGGAGAAGGATTTCTCTTATGAGGTCAGATATAAAGAATGGGAAAGTATTCTACCGGGAAATATAGTCAAAGTCAATTCGATTGATGTTAAAAAGGTAAATGTCCAGTAGCTTAGAAATTGTATATTATTAAAAATGAGTGATATTAAGCATCTAGTCAAAAAGGCGGGATGCTTTTTGTATAGTTGTGTGCAAGAATCTTTTAAATATGAAATTAGAAATAAAAATATGAGATTTTGTCTCAAATAATGTTTACAAAAAAGGAAAAAAGGATATAATAGAGGATAAGATAGAGGAAAATATATGTGTTGAAATAGAGTGGAGGAAAACAAATGTTGTGTCAATTTACAGTGAAAAATTTTAAGAGTATTCGTGATGAGATGACATTTGATATGCAGGCAGCTGCCATCTCAGAGCATGAAGACAGAGTAATCAGAGACAAAGACGGAGAAGTATTTCTCCCGGTATCAGCGGTTTACGGACCCAATGGAGGAGGAAAATCTAATGTACTGGAGGCACTGCACAGTTTAGTATTTAAAGTGCTGAAGCCGCTATATGCAACCAGCGACAATGAAAATACCGCTATCAGAATGAAAAGAATCGTAATCGAACCGTTTGCTTTTTCGGCTGAGACAGTGAGCGCAGCTACAGAGTTTGAATTATTTTTTAGAACTGCACTGGCGGAATATCGATATGAACTCACGGTGAGAAAAGATTTAATCGAGTATGAAAGACTGGACCGGGTAAAGTTTGAGACAGGACGCAGGTCGGCGCTTTTTGAAAGAGCTGATAACGAAATTACTTTGAAAGGTGATTTTTCTAAATTGAAGACCAGTGAGGATTTATCCGAGACTCTGCCGCTGCTTTCTTATCTGGGTATTACTTATGCTAAGAATGAAATTGTACAGGATGTTTTAAATTGGTTTGATGCTCGGATTTATTTTCTGAATTATGGAAATCCGCGGCAGGAACTGCGCATGGCGATTTCTAATTCTGAAGATGTAAAGAAACTTATGCTGGATATGATACAGGAGATGGATTTGGATATCGTAGATTTCCGTGTGGAAGAGAGAGAGCATGACGGGATTGAAGTGTTTACAAAACATATTGTTGACGATTACGAAACAGAATTGAATCTGCTTGCTGAGTCCAGTGGAACGAAAAAGATATTTGGACTGCTTCCGTTTATCGCGCAAAGCATCTTAGAGGGAACAACTCTGATAATAGATGAATTAGACGCAAAGATACATCCGGTTCTGCTTAGATATATTATTACCTTGTTCAGCAATATGAAGATAAACAAATATGGTGCACAGTTGATTTTTACATCCCATGATTTATCTACAATGAACAGTGAGTTGTTCCGGCGGGATGAAATTTGGTTTGTTGCAAAAGGAAATAAAGAAAATTCTAAATTGTATTCTCTTGTGGAGTTTAAGAATGATAAAGGCGAGACAGTACGAAAAGATGCGAAATTTGACAAGCAGTATCTGGAAGGCAAGTATGGGGCTGACCCGTATCTCAGAAAAATTATAGATTGGGGGAAGGTCGATGCCTAAAAAAGCTGGGATGGAGGCGTGGAAGAAAAAGCGCCGTAAGGAATATCTGGAAAAGAAAGAATTCCGATACTATATCTTTTGTGAGGGGCAGCAGACGGAGCCATTATACTTTGAAGGGTTTAAAAGGTATATTGAAGAAAATCCGATTTACCGTGATATGGTACTGATTGAAATTGAGCCCTGTCAGGCAGAAACCATGCGCGTGATTGGGATGGCGGAGAGATATGTAAAAAAGAACAAAATCCAGAAAGGACAGATTTGGTGCGTATATGATAAAGATAGTTTCCCGGCAAAAGATTTTAATGGAGTCGAACAGCGGGCACGGCAGCTGAGTCAGGAAAACACAGAGCTACAGTATCATGCGGCTTGGAGTAATGAGTGTATCGAATTCTGGTTTTTGCTGCATTTTGCATATTATACTTCTAATAATCACCGGACAGAGTATATTTCATTTCTGAATAATCGGTTTCGAGAATTGGGTATTGGAAAGTATGAGAAGAATATGAAAAATATATTCGAGATACTGATGGAAAAAGGGAATCCGAAATTGGCGATACGGTATGCGAAGAGGATTATAAAGGATGGACAAGGAAAGACACCGACAGAGATAGCGCCGGGAACCAAGGTGTATGAGCTGGTGGAAGAACTGGCGAAGTATTTGCCGGAGTTTGAATAATCGAGGCGGCATGGCTAAAGAAATTAGCTGTGCTGTTCTTGTTCTCAGAGGAAAAACAACGTATAATAGAATCTATGGAAAATAATAATTTTAACATTGAAGAAGAATTGAAAAAACTGCCGGGCAAACCGGGAGTTTATATTATGCATGATGAGAAGGATAATATCATCTATGTGGGAAAGGCAATCAGCCTGAAAAACCGGGTCCGCCAGTATTTCCAGAGCAGCAGGAACAAAGGCGTGAAAATCGAGCAGATGGTGACGCATATCCGCAGATTTGAGTACATTGTGACAGATTCCGAACTGGAGGCGCTTGTCCTGGAGTGCAACCTGATTAAGGAGCACCGTCCGAAATATAACACGATGCTGATGGACGATAAGGCGTATCCTTTTATCAAGGTGACTGTCAATGAGGCTTATCCGCGTGTCATGCTGGCAAGGCGTATGCAGAAGGACAAGGCAAAATATTTCGGACCTTACACCAGCGCTCAGGCGGTGCGGGATACCCTGGACCTTTTGCACAGGCTCTACCATGTGCGGAGCTGCAACCGCAGCCTTCCGCGGGATACGGGAAAGGAGCGTCCCTGTCTGAATTACCATATCAAGCAGTGCGACGCCCCGTGCCAGGGGTATATTTCTCAGGAGGAATACGGCAAAGCCATCACCGAGGTCATACGTTTCTTAAACGGAAATTATGAGAGTATTTTAAAGGATTTACAGGAAAAGATGGAGGAAGCCTCGGAGAATCTGGAATTTGAAAAAGCGATAGAATACCGGGAGCTTAAAAACAGTGTCAAGAAAGTGTCCCAGAAGCAGAAAATCACAGACAGCAGCGGGGAGGACCGGGATATCCTGGCTGTGGCAACGGAGGAGGAAGATGCGGTGGTGCAGGTTTTCTTTATCCGGGGCGGACGTCTTATAGGAAGGGAACATTTTTATCTGCGTATCACGAAAGGAGAGAGCGAGAGCAGTATCCTGGACAGTTTTATCAAGCAGTATTATGCAGGCACGCCATTTGTGCCCGGAGAGTTGATGCTGCCGGAGGAAATAGAGGAAAAAGCTCTTTTAGAGGAGTGGCTGTCCGTGAAGCGGGGACAGAAGGTCACTATCCGTGTGCCTAAAAAAGGGACCAAGGAAAAGCTGGTGGAGCTGGCGGCGAACAATGCCCGTCTGGTCCTGAGCAAAGACAAGGAAAGACTCAAAAGAGAAGAGGGAAGGACCATCGGGGCAGTAAAAGAGATTGCGGGACTTCTGGGGCTTGACGGAATCAGCCGGATGGAGGCGTACGATATCTCCAACACAAATGGTTTTGAGTCAGTGGGTTCTATGATTGTGTATGAGAGAGGAAAGCCTAAGAGAAACGATTACAGGAAATTTAAGATAAAAGGAATCCAGGGGGCTGACGACTACGGAAGTATGCGGGAAGTGCTCACCAGGAGATTTCGGCACGGCTTAAAGGAAAGGCAGGAGAATATAGAACTGGGCAAATTTACTGTATTCCCGGACCTGATTCTGATGGACGGGGGAAAAGGGCAGGTGAACGTGGCGCTTGAAGTGCTGGATGAACTGCATCTTGATATCCCGGTGTGCGGCATGGTGAAAGATGACTATCACCGGACAAGAGGGCTTTACTATCACAATGAGGAAATCCCTATCGACAAATCTTCGGAAGGATTCCGGCTGATAACCAGGATTCAGGATGAGGCGCATCGCTTTGCCATTGAATACCACAGACAGCTGCGGGGAAAAGGACAGGTACATTCCATACTGGATGATATCGATGGAATCGGACCTGCCAGAAGAAAAGCGCTGATACGGCATTTCATGAGCCTGGATGCCATCCGCGCGGCGACAAAAGAAGAACTCGCCGCCATCCCATCCATGAACGAAAAAGCCGCAGAATCCGTATACAATTTTTTTCATAAATGATATAATGAACGCATAGCGACGAGCGCAGAATCAGGGAGGCACCGACTGGCTGCTGGCAGACAAGGCGGCGCCGAACTGATTCTATGTGAGTGCAACGAACAGTGAGATGAAGCGAAGCGGAATCGAGCTGAGCGCGAGGAGCCCGCGAGAAGCGCAGGGGCTCCCCGCAGAGAAAGCAACAGAAAGGAGAACAGTATGGGACGAGGCATTAGACTGAGCGAGATTGCCGAAAAGATGGATTTAAGGAATCTCACACCGGATGTGAGTCTGGCAGATAAGGAGGTACATGTTCCGGATATAAACAGACCAGCACTGCAGCTGGCGGGATATTTCGACCATTTTGATTCAGACAGGGTACAGATTATAGGATATGTGGAATACACGTATCTGCAGACATTGGAAGAGGAGGAGAAGAACCGGATATATGATGAACTGCTCTCACACCAGATTCCTTGCGTTGTGTTCAGCAGGAATTTGGAGCCGGATGAGGAGCTTTTAAAAAAGGCAGAAGAGAAGGATACGCCCGTTCTCACAACATCCAAACAGACTTCTGATTTTATGGCGGAGATTATCCGCTGGATGAATGTAAAACTGGCGCCCTGTATTTCTATCCATGGGGTACTCGTGGACGTATATGGTGTCGGCGTGCTCATCATGGGTGAGAGCGGTATCGGAAAGAGCGAGGCTGCTCTGGAGCTCATAAAGAGAGGACATCGGCTTGTGACGGATGATGTGGTGGAAATCCGCAAGGTGAGCGATGATACGCTGGTAGGTTCCGCGCCGGATATCACAAGACATTTCATTGAACTGCGCGGCATCGGAATCGTGGATGTGAAGTCTATGTTCGGTGTACAGAGTGTCCGTGAGACGCAGAATATCGATTTGGTCATCACTCTGGAAGACTGGAGCAGAGACAAAGAATATGACCGCCTGGGACTGGAAGAAAATTATACAGAATTTTTGGGAAATAAGGTGGTGTGCCACAGTATCCCGATTCGTCCGGGACGGAATCTGGCAATCATTGTGGAATCCGCAGCGGTCAACCACAGACAGAAACAGATGGGATACAATGCTGCTCAGGAATTATATAAACGTGTGCAGGAAAATCTTGCGAAAAAGAGATGAGAGGCGGGAACAGAGAGATGAGTTATTGTTTTGGAGTGGACATAGGCGGTACGACAGTGAAAATCGGGCTTTTCCGGACAGAGGGGGAGCTTTTAGATAAGTGGGAGATTCCCTCCCGCACAGAAAATGAGGGTGAGGCAATCCTTCCGGATATCGCACAGTCGGTATTGAGGAAAATCGGGGAGGACGCTTATAAAGAGGAGACCTTTATCGGTATCGGGGTCGGAGTCCCGGCACCGGTGACAGAGGACGGAATCGTCAACGGCAGCGCCAATCTGGGATGGAAGTATAAAGAAGTAAAACAGGAACTGGAGACACTCACCGGTCTTTCCGTAAAAGTGGGAAATGACGCGAATGTGGCTGCCCTCGGAGAGATGTGGCAGGGCGGAGGCAGCGGTGAACAGAATATGGTGATGGTGACACTGGGAACCGGAGTGGGCGGCGGTGTCATTGTCAACGGAAAGGTCGTGACAGGCGCCCATGGAGCAGGCGGAGAAATCGGACATATCTGTGTGAATTACAGTGAGACACAGACTTGCGGCTGCGGCAACCGGGGCTGTATGGAGCAGTATGCTTCCGCAACGGGGATTGTCCGACTGGCAAAGGAAAAACTGGAAGCTTCAAAGGAGCCGAGTGTGCTCAGAGAAAAGGAAATCACCGCAAAAGAAGTATTCGATGCAGTGAAGGCGGGAGATAAGCTGGCGCAGGAGGTTGCGGTGCAGTTTGGAGAATATTTAGGCTGCGGCATCGCGAATCTGGCAGCGGTGGCAGACCCGGCGGTCATTGTGATAGGCGGGGGCGTCTCGAAGGCGGGAGAGGTGCTCATACCGTATATTCAGAAGCCGTACAGAGAACATGCTTTCTTTGCCAATAAGGAAGTGGAGTTTGTGCTGGCAACTCTGGGAAATGATGCGGGAATGTGCGGTGCAGCTAAGCTCATTATTGATGAACAGCAGTCATGATACGATAGGAAGATACGATTAAAATCGCATTTAACGTGTAAAAGGACGGAAGATAAGAATAAAAAAGCAGCAGATAAAAATCCCTCCGGGCTCTATAGACTTGCCCGGAGGGATTTTTATATTATCTCTCATGTTCTTTTTATAAAGGCTTAACCGGTTGTGCCACCACCGCCTGGGGCAGTGGTACCGCCGCCACCGCCTGGGTCGGTGGTACCGCCCCCATCGCCGCCTGGGTCAGTGGTACCGCCACCATCGCCGCCCGGGTCAGTGGTACCGCCCCCATCGCCGCCTGGGTCGGTTGTGCCGCCCCCATCGCCGCCTGGGTCAGTGGTGCCGCCCCCGCTTGGGTCAGTGGTACCGGTATCACCGCCGCCGCTTGGGTCAGTGGTAGTGGTATCATCTTTCTTATCGTCATCATCCTTATCCTTATCATCGTCCTTGTCAGTGGTCTCGGATTTATGACCGGAACAGCTCTGGCTTGGGACTGTGCCCTTGGCGAAATATTCGGTTATAGATGGACAGCCGTCCACTGCCAGAAGCCCTGTTTTTGTACAAACTGTCTTCTGCTCTACAGATGCAGGCATGGAGAAATCTTTGTATTCCAATCCTTCGTGAACCCGGTCCATAATGTTCTTCCATAGTGTCATGTGCCAGGACTGGCTGATGTACTCCATTGGCTTATTGGTGTCGTATCCGCCCCATACAGAGCAGGTGTAGTACGGAGTAAATGCGGAAATCCAAAGGTCAGTACTGTTTTCCGTTGTACCTGTCTTTCCTGCGGCAGGCATACTGTTTAATCTTGCGGCAGTACCGGTTCCCTTTTCAATAACGTCCTTCATGGCGCTTGTCAGAAGGGCTGCCGTGGAATCTTTGATTGCCTGATGGGTATCCGGTGTGGTGTTGTCCAAAAGGACATTCCCGTCATGGTCTAATACCTGGGTGTACAGGATTGGTTTTGTGTAAACGCCGGCGTTGGCAATAGAAGCGTACGCCGCGGTCATTTCCAGGTTATAGACACCGCGGGTGATACCACCTAAAGCGGTTGCCTGAGCCGCATCCGTCATACCCGGGAAGTTCTCGTCGTTTCCATCTACCAGCGTGGTAAACCCGAAGTTCAAAAGCTGGTCAAATCCGGTCTGTTCACCGATGGCAGTCAGTGTCTCTACTGCGCAGACATTGATGGAGTGCTCAATGGAGTAGCGGACTGTGGACTGTCCGGGATACTGGTTATCCCAGTTGTTTGCTTTATTTCCGTCTTTGTAAGTGAAAGGTCCTTTGTTGTCTATCATGGTGGCGAGGGTATAGCCGCATGTATCCAGCGCGGGAGCGTAGGTGGAGAGCACCTTGAAGCAGGAACCCGGCTGTCTGGGGGAATCGGTCGCACGGTTCAGGGAAAGACTGGCTGTCTTATCTCCCCTGCCGCCAACGATTGCCTTGACTTCTCCGGTGTACTGGTCCATCAGCACAACGGATGCCTGGGGCTGCGGCGTAATGTCAATCCGTTCATCCACGATATCGCCCTCGGCGATATTTAAGGTGCCTTTATATTCGGCGATGGCGCTGTTCGCCTCATCTACAGAGTAGAAGACGAGGGGATATTCACGACCCCACGCATTGCCGATATATTCTCCGAGCATCTCTTTGCTGTAATTTTCTACAGTGCCGTCCGCGCGGGTGATGGTAAGCGCATACTCAAGTCCATATTCATCCACGCCCAGATAGCTGCCCACATTAGCGACTTCTTCATCGCAAATCTGCTGCATATAAGGGTCCTGTGTGGCTGTAATGGTGAGACCTCCGCTGTACAGCGCGTTGTGCGCCTGTGTCTCGGTAAAGCCTTTGCGGTCCATCAAATCCTGTATGACCTGTTCTGCCAGGGCATCGCAGAAGTAGGAGTATGGAGTGGACTCGGATGCCGGAGCAGTCTGAAGGATTCTGTCGTATACCGGATCCGCAGTTGCCTCGTCATATTCCGCCTGGGTGATATAGCCCTGTGCCAGCATCTTATTGAGCACTTCTCCGCGCCGCTTCGCGTTGTTCTCCGGATTCGTTACCGGGTCATAGTAGGTCGGCGCCTGTGTGATAGCAGCGATGGTTGCACATTCGGAAAGGTTGAGTTCGGATACATCCTTGTTGAAATAACGCTTAGATGCAGCCTGAACACCGAGACAGTTCTGCCCCAGGTTGATAGTGTTCATGTAGGCTTCCACAATCTCGTCCTTGCTCATCTGCTTTTCAATCTCCACCGCCAGATACTGCTCCTGGAGCTTTCTCTCAAGGCGGTCATAGAATGTCTTCTCCTCTGTGAAGTTGGGGAACACATTGTTTTTGATGAGCTGCTGGGTCAGGGTACTGGCGCCCTCCGAGAAATCGCCGCCGGAAGTGATGCCCACAACGCCGGCTCTCAAGATACCCTGCAGGTCGATTCCGTTGTGTTTGTAAAAACGTTCGTCCTCAATTGCCACAAAAGCATGGGTCATATACTCAGGAATCTCATCCAGCGTCTTATAGATTCGGTTGGAGCCGGATTCCTTGAACTGTTCCAGTTCTGTGCCGTCCTTGGCATATACGAAGGTTGTGTAGCCCTGGGGCTTGATGTCGGCGGGAGTGACTTTCGGCGTGTTGTCTATAATCTTCTTGGCAAAGAAAGCAACGCCTCCCACACCGATAACGCAGATGAGCACAAGGCAGATGACAATGGCCTTGAAGACCCGCACGCCTACGCGCTTTTTCTTCATTTTCTTTTTAGAAGAGATATTTTTCTTTCTCTTAGAAAGATTCTCTTTTCCGTAATTCATGAATCAAATCCTCCTTCTTGTCCGCCAAAAGGCGGTAGAACACAGACAGGCTTTCCCTGCCTGTGACGATTAGCCGCCGGGAGCTTCCCGGCAGAAAGAATCACTTTTCTAATTATAGCAAATTTGCCTGTCTAAATAAAGAAAAAAATAAAAACTTCACATTTCGATAAGTAAATCTTAAGAAATTTTGAAGGCAGCAATCCGTTTTATGCATAGCAGGGGCTAAACCGGCAGTGTCAAAGAACAGATATAAGGGGCGGCTCCTTGTACATCCCCCGGAAGTCTGGTATAGTGTTATGTAGCGTCGGGATAAGAAGGCAATCGTCTGTTCCTGTATGGTGACGCTAAAGAAGTGGGAAATGAGGATGGTATTGTGGAACGTTATCAGACTGTATATCAGGCGGGGACCGGAGAAATCACGGAGAAAAAATCCCGTTTTATCGCGGATGTATTTCCGGTTTCATCAAAAGAGCAGGCGGAAGCAGAACTGGAAAAAATAAAAAAACAGTACTGGGATGCCAGACATCACTGCTGGGCGTATGTCATCGGTACAGACCAGCCGCTGGAGCGTTTCAGCGACGACGGGGAGCCGTCGGGAACAGCGGGAAAGCCCATTCTGGAGGTTATCCGGGGGCAGGAGCTTTACAACGTGTTGGTGGTGGTGACGCGCTACTTTGGCGGCACGCTTTTAGGCACAGGTGGGCTTGTGCGCGCATACACAGGAGCCTCCATAGAAGGGCTGGCTCACAGTATGATTATTACCAAAATAAAGGGAGTTAAACTGAAAATCCGCACAGATTATACAGGGCTTGGAAAAATCCAGTATATCCTGGGAAAAGCAAGCCTCCCCATTCTGGATAATATTTACGGGGAAAATGTGGATATATTGGCGCTGGTGCCCGCAGGGGAGGAAAACCGACTCAGGGCAGAGATTACAGAGGGGACCAACGGGAAGAGTGTTATTGAAAAAGAGGGCGAGTGCTGGTTTGCAATAGTGGACGGAAGAGTGGAAATATTTGCTGAGCAGTGATAGGGCATACATTCCTATATGCCCGTTCGCCAGAGAGTCAGATACAGGGGAATATTTTCTGTAATATGAAAAAACCCATCCATATCCAAAGCGTTTGTCGCCGGATATGGATGGGTTTTTCATGAATCAATTATGCAAATTCCGGTTCAATCAGTCCGAAAGAACCATCTTTTCTCTTGTATACAACGTTGACTTCCTCTGTCTCCGCGTTGCAGAATACGAAGAAGCTGTGACCGAGAAGCTCCATCTGGATGCAGGCATCCTCAGGATACATAGGCTTGATGCCAAATCGTTTGGTCCGCACGATACGGACATCATCATCCTCCACGGAGTCATCGTCCGACTCGAAAAATTCTTTCTTGAAGTTGTTCCCCGAGGAAGAAGCAGTGGGGTGTCCCTGGCTCTTAGCGACCAGTTTATTTTTGTATTTGCGAAGCTGACGCTCAATCACTTCCTCGACAAGGTCGATGGATACATACATGTCACTGCTTGTCTGTTCGGAGCGGATGATGTTTCCTTTGACAGGAATCGTGACTTCAATCTTCTGACGTTCCTTTTCCACACTGAGAGTTACAATGATTTCTGTTTCAGGAGTGAAATACCTTTCAAGTTTTCCTAATTTCTGTTCGATAGCGTCCCGCAGTCCGGGAGTTACCTCAATGTTTTTACCACTGATAATAAAATTCATGCTGCTCAACTCCTTTTGTTCATATTATACAAGCAGAAAGGAAAAATCTGTTTGTATTATGTAAATATTATAGCATAAGAGCAGCTTAATGTATAGAACGAATCACTTCAATCCGGGTGATTTTTCCATCTGTTATCTTGGCGATGCGCAGACCGAAGTCGGAGAAATAGGTACATGCCCCGATACCGATTTCCGTGTCGTCCTCCTTTAATTTGCGAAGTACAACGTCAAGGAGTGTCTCATCGTTCTCGTAGGGGATATTGACCCGGATGAGACGGTTGACATGGCGTACCTTCTGGGAGGCGCGGAAGATGGTCTTTTCCGCCTCGTCAAATGCCACAAAGAGAAACTTTCTCGTGGCGAAGAGAATGGCGATGGCGACAACCCCCAGCAGACTGTTGATGGGAGAGCTGTGGTCGATGATGACCTGTCTGGCGATAGCGAATAAGAGGACTTCAAAGACCGTCATGGGAGTGTGCAGATAGAGCATGCGTATCATCTCCACACCAATGATGAGGTTGAAGCACACGGTCAGAAGGTCCTCATAATTGGGGTATTTGCTGATGTCCGTCAGATTGTGGAAGGTCAGCAGCACCTGCACAATCATGATGAGGATTCCGCCTGCCAGGAGTGCAGCGATGACGTATTCCAATGCCGTCGTCAGGTTTTTGAGGAATGCTTTCGCGTATTTTTTCATAGTTTTCTCCTTATCAATGCTCTTTCAACATCAAGGCAGGGCGGAACCCGGTAAACAGTTTTATTTCAGGTTGCTTCGCTTGCGCATCCTGGAATCCAGGATTTTCTTGCGGATACGCAAGGATTTCGGTGTGACCTCCAAAAGCTCGTCCGTGTCGATGAAATCCAGAGCCTGCTCCAGGCTTAAGATTCTCGGCGGGGTGAGACGGAGCGCCTCATCCGCGCTGGAGGAGCGGGTGTTGGTCAGATGCTTGGTCTTGCAGACATTCAATTCAATGTCCTCCGCCTTTCCATTCTGCCCGATGACCATGCCGGCATAGACTTTTTCGCCGGCTCCTATAAATAATGTACCACGTTCCTGCGCGCTGTACAATCCATAAGTTACGGATTCCCCGGTCTCGAACGCGATAAGAGACCCCTGTTTGCGGTACTGGATGTCTCCCTTGTAGGGGGCGTAACCGTCAAAGGTGGTATTTAAGATACCATTTCCCTTTGTATCTGTCAGAAACTCTCCCCGGTATCCGATGAGCCCGCGGGCAGGGATGGAGAATTCCAGACGGGTGTATCCACCGTTGGATGTCCCCATATTGCGCAGTTCACCCTTGCGCTGGCTCAATTTATCGATGACCGTACCGGTAAATTCTTCCGGCACATCCACGTAGGCGAGCTCCATAGGTTCTAACTTCTTGCCGTTCTCGTCGGTGTGGTAGAGCACCTCCGCCTTGCTCACCGCAAATTCATAGCCCTCGCGGCGCATATTCTCGATGAGTACGGACAGATGCAGTTCCCCTCGGCCGGATACTTTGAAGCTGTCCGTATCCTCGGTCTCCTCCACACGCAGGCTCACATCTGTGTTGAGTTCGCGGAAGAGACGGTCGCGCAGATGCCGGGAAGTCACGTATTTTCCTTCCTGCCCTGCAAAGGGACTGTCGTTGACAATGAACTGCATGGAGATGGTAGGCTCAGATATCTTCTGGAATGGAATCGCCTGCGGATTCTCCGGGGAGCACAAGGTGTCCCCGATGGCGATATCGGAGATACCGGAGATGGCAACGATGGAGCCGATAGTCGCCTCTTTTACCTCCACTTTATTCAGACCGTCAAACTCATAGAGCTTGCTGATTTTTACTTTTTCCTGCTTGTCCGGGTCATGATGGTTGACCAGAAGGACTTCCTGATTTACGGCAATCGTCCCGTTATCTACCTTGCCGACGCCGATACGCCCCACGTATTCGTTGTAGTCGATGGTGCTGATGAGCACCTGTGTGGGTGCCTCCGGGTCCCCCTCCGGCGCCGGGATATAGTCTAAGATGGTCTCAAAGAGAGGCTGCATATCCTTCTCATCATCTGTTAAATCTAAAACGGCAACCCCTGCCTTTGCGGAAGCATAGACAAAGGGGCAGTCCAACTGCTCATCGGAAGCATCCAGGTCCATGAACAATTCCAGCACCTCGTCGATAACTTCATCGGGGCGCGCCTCCGGGCGGTCAATCTTATTGATGCAGACGATGACCGGAAGGTTTAACTCCAGCGCCTTGCGAAGGACGAATTTCGTCTGGGGCATGGCGCCCTCGAAAGCGTCCACCACCAGGATAACACCGTTTACCATCTTGAGGACACGCTCCACCTCCCCGCCGAAGTCGGCGTGTCCCGGGGTGTCGATAATGTTGATTTTTACGCCTTTGTAAGTGACGGCAGTATTTTTGGAGAGGATGGTGATACCGCGCTCCCTCTCAATGTCATTGGAATCCATGACACGCTCCGCCACTTCCTGATTTTCCCTGAATACACCGCTCTGCTTGAGCAGTTCATCGACCAGGGTGGTCTTGCCGTGGTCAACATGGGCGATGATGGCAATATTTCTGATATCTTCACGTTTTGTTTTCATAATATTTCGCACTCTTTCCTTAATATATGTGTTTTTGTTGTCCGATTTCATGTTCGCGCGTGGGGCAGCACTTTGCGGTTTTTGGTTAAAAAATGTATCTGCCGCAGATTCCCCGCACACCAACGCTACTTATTCTATCATAAAAAGAGGAATTTGCAAGAGGGGACGGCGTTATATGAGAAATCTGTCGAAAGATTTTCCGGGCAGGACAGTTCTAAACAGGAAATCCCCCTCATAGACTTAGTATTGACTCAAAAATACCAAACAGAGGAAGGGAGAACTGTAAATTATGTCAGATAAGATTATTGAGAACAACCAGGTGACGATTATCGGCGAGGTGGCTTCCGCGTTTACATACAGCCACGAAGTGTTCGGGGAGGGCTTTTACATGGTGGATGTGCTGGTCAGACGCTTAAGCAATTCCAACGACCGCATCCCGTTGATGGTCTCCGAGAGGCTGCTGGACGTGACCCAGGATTACAGAGGCGCCTTTATTATGGTGAGCGGACAGTTCCGCTCTTACAACCGCCATGAGGAACAGAAAAACCGTCTGGTGCTGTCAGTATTCGCGCGGGAGGTCGAGTTTATCGAGGAAGAGCCGGACGGGGCGAAGACAAATCATATCCTGCTGGAGGGGTATATCTGCAAAAAGCCGGTATATCGGAAGACGCCCCTGGGGAGGGAGATTGCGGACCTTCTGCTGGCAGTGAACCGCCCCTACGGAAAATCCGATTACATCCCCTGTATCTGCTGGGGCAGAAATGCCCGCTACGCCTCCGGTTTTGAAGTGGGAGAGCATGTACAGATATTGGGCAGGATTCAGAGCCGTGACTATGTAAAGAAATTGTCGGAAACAGAGACGGAAGTGAGGACCGCCTATGAAGTGTCGGTGAGCAAGCTGGAATGTCTCGGTGAAGAGGAATAGAATATGCTTGTGAAAAGGATATCATTGTTGAGGAAAGAACTCAAATGTGATATCCTTTTTTATATCACAGGAAAGCTTCGGACTGCTCTGTGTGAAAGAAGAGGAGGAAATCAATATGGTGAATATCATTTTACATGGCTGCAACGGAAAGATGGGACGGATGATTACAGAAATCGTCAAAGCGGACGAGGGGGCGAGTATCGTGGCGGGAGTCGATGCCTACACGGAGACGCCAAACGACTATCCCGTATTTGCAGATATCAAAGACTGTGACGTTAAGGCGGATGCAATCATTGACTTTTCCAATGCAAAGGCAATGGATGGGCTGCTTTCCTACTGTGTGGAGAAAAAGCTCCCGGTGGTGCTGTGCACGACAGGATTATCGGAAGAGCAGCTGGCAAAAGTGGAAGCGGCTTCTAAGGAAATCGCTGTGCTGAAATCCGCGAATATGTCCATGGGTATCAACCTGCTTTTAAAGCTTCTAAAAGATGCGGCGAAAGTGCTGGGGTCTGCGGGATATGACATCGAGCTGGTGGAAAAGCACCACAACCAGAAATTGGACGCGCCCAGCGGGACCGCGCTGGCGCTGGCAGATTCCATCAATGAGGCACTGGACAACTCATATGAATACGTGTACGACAGAAGCCAGGTGAGACAGAAACGGGATAAAAAAGAGATGGGAATCTCCGCGGTACGCGCGGGCACCATTGTGGGAGAACACGAGGTTATCTTCGCGGGGATTGACGAAGTGATTGAGTTTAAGCATACAGCGTACTCCCGGAGCGTGTTTGCCAAAGGAGCTGTGGAGGCAGCAAAATTCCTGGCGGATAAGACAGAAGGCATGTATGACATGGGGGATGTGATACAGTTCTAAGAGAGAAGTGGTTGGGATTTGGAGGAAAAACAGGGAAAAAGCAAGGAGGATTTTATGAAAGAGCTGGAAACAAAATATCTGGAGAGGCTGTCGGATTTGTACCCGACCATTGCGGCGGCATCCACGGAGATTATCAATCTGCAGGCAATCTTGAACCTGCCCAAGGGAACAGAACATTTCCTGACAGATATCCACGGAGAGTACGAAGCGTTTTCCCATGTTTTAAAAAATGGCTCCGGTTCCGTAAAACGGAAGATTGACGATGTGTTTGGCAATACCTTAAGTTCCAGGGACAAGCAGGCACTTGCCACACTCATCTATTATCCGAAGGCAAAGATGGCTCTGGTGAGAGAGACGGAGAGCAACATGGAGGACTGGTACAAAATCAATCTGTACCGTCTGATTGAGGTGAGCAAGCGCGCAGCCAGCAAATATACGCGCTCCAAAGTGAGAAAAGCGCTCCCCAAAGATTTCGCCTATGTCATCGAAGAACTCATTACGGAGAAGGCGGAAATAAACGACAAGGAATCCTACTACAATTCCATCATCATGACCATTATCCGTATCGGAAGGGCGGAGGAATTTATCGAGGCAATCTCCGAACTGATACAGCGTCTGGTGGTGGACCATCTCCATATCGTGGGGGACATCTATGACAGAGGACCTGGTCCACATATTATTATGGATAAGCTCATGACTTACCATTCCCTTGACATCCAGTGGGGCAATCATGATGTGCTCTGGATGGGGGCGGCAGCAGGACAGAGAGGCTGTATCGCCAATGTCATCCGTATCTGCGCCCGCTATGGGAATCTGGACATCCTGGAGGACGGATATGGAATCAACCTTCTGCCTCTGGCAACGTTTGCTCTTCGCATTTACCAGGACGACCCGTGTACCTGCTTTAAGCTCAAAGGACCGGAGAAACCGAACCAGTCGGAGATGGAGATGGATTTGCGCATGCACAAGGCAATCTCCATCATCCAGTTTAAAGTGGAAGGACAGCTTATCACCCGGCAGAAAAATATGCGGCTTGAGAGCCGCGCGCTCCTGGATAAGATTGACTATGAGAAGGGAACCGTCATGGTGGACGGCAAAGAGTACCCGCTTCTGGATACCAATTTCCCCACCATAGACCCCAAAGACCCTTATGCTTTAAGCGCGGAGGAGGAAGAGGTTATGGAGCGTCTGGAGCGCGCCTTTATGGGGTGTGAGAAGCTGCAGCGCCACATGCGTTTCCTGCTCACGAAGGGCGGGCTGTATAAGGTCTACAACAACAATCTGCTCTACCACGGCTGCGTGCCGCTCAATGAGGACGGCAGCCTGAAAGAAGTGGAAATTTACGGGAAGAAATATAAAGGGAAAGCGCTGTACGATGCGCTGGATGGTTACATCCGCAAAGGCTTTTTCGCCCTGGATGAGGAAGAACGGGAAAAAGGCAGGAATGCCATGTGGTATATCTGGCTGCATCCGGATTCCCCTCTGTTCGGGAAAAATAAGATGGCGACCTTTGAGCGCTATTTTCTGGCGGAGAAGGAGACCCATGTAGAGAAGAAGAACCCCTATTATTTCCTGCTGGAAAATGAAAATGTAGTGGACGGCATCATGAAAGAGTTCGGGCTGGACCCTGGTACCGCGCATATTGTCAACGGGCATGTGCCTGTGAAGCGAAAGGATGGCGAGAGTCCCATCAAGTGCAATGGAAAAGTGATGGTCATTGACGGCGGATTCTCCAAGGCATACCAGAAGGAGACAGGCATCGCGGGCTACACGCTGATTTATAATTCATACGGGCTTCTGCTTGTCGCGCATGAACCTTTTGAGTCCACGGAGGCTGCCATTGAGAAGGAGAGCGATATCCATTCAGATATGATGGTGGTTAAGAGAGTCATCAAGCGCTGTCAGGTAGGGGACACAGATATTGGCAAAGAGTTAAAAGAGCAGGTGAAGGATTTAGAGGAGCTGCTGTCGGCTTACCGAAGCGGCAGGCTTGTAGAAAAATTATAACCGCAGTATTTTCACAAAAAGCAGTGTGCCCTTGAATAGAAAGGGCAGGAAAAAGACAGTATAACATAAAATTGACAGAATAGGATACATAGATTATGAGTGACAAAAAGGAACAGGAACTGACGATACCGGACAATGTGGAAGTGACCGAGCCGCTTAAAATCTATCTAAAGGAGATAGGGGAGATTCCCCTTCTGACTGAGAAAGAAGAAAAAGAACTGGGAAAGAAGTGCGCGGAAGGGGACATGGATGCAAAGCGCAGGCTGGAAGAGGGGAATCTGCGGCTTGTGGTATCCATCGCCAAGCACTATACCGGGCACGGGCTTGCCTTTCTGGATTTGATACAGGAGGGAAACTTAGGGCTCATGCGGGCGGTGGAGAAGTACGACTACACAAAGGAGAACCGTTTCTCCACCTATGCGACCTGGTGGATAAAGGAGGCAATCACCCGCGCTCTGGATGAGCAGTCCAGAGAAATCCGGGTTCCGGTCCATGTGGCGGAAAGTATGAAAAAGGTCCAGAAAGCAGGGAAACAACTGCAGCAGGAGCTGGGAAGAGAGCCCTCTGCCGCGGAGATTGCGGCGCGGCTTGGCGATAAGACAGAGGAGGATGTGAAGAACATCCTGACCTACCTGCAGACTCCTGTTTCGCTGGAGACTCCGGTGGGTGAGGAGGGGGAGACGAACCTCTCTGACCTGGTGGAGGATAAGGCGGAACAGACACCGGAGGAGGCAATCAGCCTGCTTGTGCAGAAGGAAGAGGTGAGGGAACTTCTAAAACTGCTCAATGAGCGGGAACAGACAGTCATCCGGCTGCGCTTTGGTCTGGAGGACGGCAGGACACATACTCTGGAAGAAGTGGGAAAGGAACTCTCCATCACCCGCGAGAGGGTGCGCCAGATTGAAGCCCGCGCCCTGGAAAAATTAAAAAAATCAGTAAAATAAAAAAATCCTTTTCTCCATGTATAAAGAAAGAATATTGTGCGGATATTAAGGATATACCCAGCCTGACAAAAAAGCATACTGGTGTTTTCAGGCGGCGTGCCCGGCACGCGAGGTACACAATATTTATATATGGAAAGGGAGAGACTTGATATGAAAAGAATGAAGAAATGCCTGCTTTTTGCGCTCTGTACTCTGATTATCGGTACAGCGACAGCGTGCGGCAGCGAGAACGCGGCGGACAATGGGGCAGACCAGTCCACCACAGATGAAAATGTAAACGATGCGACAAAAGGCACTGTGGACGATGACAAGAATACCAACGGCACAGATGATGATGGAAATGGTATCGTAAACGATGCGGTGGACGATGTGACGGACGGTGTAGATGACGTGACCGATGATATCACAGACGGCGTAGACAGAGCCACAGACGACATGACCAGAGATAACGGTGCAGATAATACAGATGGGACAGCCGAAGATAACCGGTAGGCGCAAAATAGAAGGGGAACATCCGAAACAGGATGCCCCTTCTCTTTTTGTGCTGTGCTTGCCTCCTTCGTCGAATCTGTGGTAGAATAGCGTCAGTACGCGGCTTGTAAAGCGATGCCGCATAGGAAGACAGGAGTAAAGACCATGAAATTCAGACCATGCATTGATATCCATAATGGAAAAGTAAAGCAGATTGTCGGCGGCAGCCTGCGGGATGAGGGAGACCGGGCAGTGACGAATTTTTCTTCGGAGCTGGGAGCGGACTGGTACGCCAGACGCTACCAGAAGGACGGACTGACGGGCGGACATATCATCCTCTTAAACCATGCGGATTCTCCTTATTTTGAGGAGACAAAGAGACAGGCTTTGAAGGCTCTTAACGCTTATCCGAAAGGCATGCAGATTGGCGGAGGCGTTACGTCCGAGAACGCGGCGGATTACATAGAAGCGGGAGCCAGCCATGTGATTGTCACATCCTACGTATTCTCCGGCGGAAAGTTCCACAGGGAGAATCTGGAGAAACTGGTGAGAGAAGTGGGGAAGGATAAGCTGGTGCTGGACCTAAGCTGCCGCAGAAAGGATGGCGATTTTTATATCGTGACGGACAGGTGGCAGAAGTTTACGGAAGTCAGACTTTCTAAAGAGATGTTCACAGAGCTTGCCGGATACTGTGATGAGTTCCTCGTCCACGGGGTGGATGTGGAAGGAAAGGCAGCAGGGTTTGACCGGGATTTGGTGCGCCTTCTGCGGGACTTTGCATGCTGTCCGGTGACCTATGCCGGAGGCATTGGCAGTGTGGAAGCGCTTAAGGAGTTTGAGCTGGAGAGCCAGGGAAAACTGGACTTTACCATCGGCAGTGCCTTAGATATCTTCGGCGGGACGATTCCCTATGAGGCGGTGGCGCGAATGAACGGTAACGGAAACGTAACAATTTTATGAACAACTTATGAATTGGTTGAATTAGGTAAATGATAGTGTTAAAATGGAGCGTAGAGTAAAATGAGACAAGGAGTTAATTTCAGATTATGGGTTTAGTAGAGAAAATCTTCGGGACACACAGTGAGAACGAATTGAAGCGTATCTACCCGATTGTGGACCGGATTGAGGCACTGGAGCCGGATATGAAAGCGCTGTCCGATGCGGAGCTCAAGGAAAAGACCAGAGAGTTCAGACAGCGGTTAAAAGAAGGCGAGACTCTGGACGATATCCTGCCGGAGGCATTTGCGGTGGTGAGAGAGGCGGCGAGCAGAGTACTCGGCATGCGCCACTACAGGGTGCAGCTTATTGGCGGTATTATCCTGCATCAGGGACGTATCGCGGAGATGAAGACCGGTGAAGGAAAGACCCTGGTGTCCACCCTTCCCGCCTATTTGAATGCCCTGGAGGAACAGGGTGTGCAGATTGTCACAGTCAATGACTATCTGGCAAACCGCGATGCCCAGTGGATGGGACAGGTTCATAAATTTTTGGGGCTGACAGTGGGTGTGGTGTTAAACGGCATGAACAACGATGAGCGCCGGGCGGCATACAACTGTGACATCACCTATGTGACGAACAATGAGCTCGGGTTTGATTACCTGAGAGACAACATGGTCATCTATAAAGAGCAGCTTGTACAGAGAGGACTTCATTATGCGATCATTGATGAGGTGGACTCTGTCCTCATCGACGAGGCGAGGACCCCGCTTATCATTTCCGGGCAGAGCAGCAAGTCTACAAAGCTCTATGAAGCCTGCGATATCCTGGCACGCCAGCTTGAGAGGGGCGAGGCGAGCGGTGAGTTTTCCAAGATGAATGCCATCATGGGAGAAGACATTGAGGAGACCGGGGACTACATTGTCAATGAGAAGGAAAAAGCGGTCAACCTGACCGAGGACGGTGTGAAGAAGGTAGAGAAATTCTTCCACATCGAAAACCTTGCGGACCCGGAGAACCTGGAGATACAGCACAACATCATCCTTGCGCTGCGCGCCCACAATCTGATGTTCAAAGACCAGGACTACGTGGTGACGCCGGAGGGCGAGGTCATGATTGTCGATGAATTTACCGGACGTATCATGCCGGGACGTCGTTATTCCGATGGGCTTCATCAGGCGATTGAGGCGAAGGAACATGTGAAGGTCAGAAGAGAGAGCAAGACACTGGCGACCATCACCTTCCAGAACCTGTTTAATAAATTTGACAAGAAGAGCGGTATGACAGGTACCGCCCTGACCGAGGAGAAGGAGTTCCGTGATATCTACGGTATGGATGTCATCGAGATTCCCACCAATGTCCCGGTACAGAGAAAAGATTTGGACGATGCGGTCTTTAAGACGAAGCGCGAGAAGTACGAAGCGGTTGTGGAAGCCGTGAAGGAAGCCCACGCCGTAGGACAGCCGGTGCTGGTGGGTACTATCACCATCGAGGTCTCCGAACTTTTGAGCAAGATGCTGAAAAAGGAAGGAATCCAGCATAATGTGCTGAATGCGAAATATCATGAATTAGAGGCGCAGATTGTCGCCGATGCGGGTGTCCACGGAGCAGTTACCATTGCCACCAACATGGCAGGACGTGGTACGGATATCAAGCTGGATGAGGCGGCGAAGGAAGCCGGAGGTCTGAAAATCATCGGTACAGAGCGGCATGAGTCCAGGCGAATCGATAACCAGCTGCGCGGACGAAGCGGACGTCAGGGAGACCCCGGAGAATCCCGTTTCTACATTTCTCTGGAGGATGACCTGTTGAGACTGTTCGGTTCCGAGAAGCTCATGGGCGTGTTCAACGCGCTGGGCGTGGCTGACGGCGAGCAGATTGAGCACAAGATGCTTTCCGGCGCCATTGAGAAGGCACAGAAGAAGATAGAGAATAATAACTTTGGTATCCGTAAGAATCTGCTGGAATATGACCAGGTTATGAACGAGCAGAGAGAGATTATCTACGGCGAGAGGCGAAGAGTCTTAGACGGCGAGAGCATGCGCGATACCATTTACAGCATGATAACAGAGTTTGCGGAGAATACGGCGGACCGCTATGCTTCTGCGGAGACGGAGGCAGAAGACTGGGATATCAAGGGAATGGAGGTCAACCTCCATGACATCATCCCGCAGCTTACCCTTCCTTCTGTGAAAGAGCTGCAGGATATGCAGCAGAAAGAGCTCAAGCACCTTTTGAAAGAAAAGGCAGTGAAAGCGTATGAGGTGAAGGAATCGGAGTTCCCGGAGGCAGAACAGATTCGGGAAATCGAGCGGGTTGTGCTTTTGAAGGTCATTGACGCGAGATGGATGGACCACATCGATGATATGGACCAGCTGCGCCAGGGCATCGGGCTCCAGGCATATGGACAGAGAGATCCACTTGTAGAATACAAGATGATGGGCTATAATATGTTTGGTGAAATGACCAATGCAATCGCAGAGACGACCATCCGCACACTGTTCCATATCCGTGTGGAGCAGAAGGTGGAGAGAGAGGAAGTCGCGAAGGTGACAGGCACCAACAAGGATGAAAGTTCCGTGCGTGCTCCGAAGAAGCGGGAAGAAAAGAAAATCTACCCCAACGACCCCTGTCCGTGCGGAAGCGGCAAGAAATATAAACAGTGCTGCGGAAGGAAATAGGGGAAGTTTAAGAGGATTGCAGTGAGGAGTGCGGCATTTCAACCGATGCCGCACTTTTTGTAACTGCGGCAAATAAAAGACCGGGCTTTTCGATAGCCTGGCAATCGCGCCCACAGGATTTGCGGGCGAGTCTTGAATAAAGAAAGAGGTGAATAAGGTGGTCTTATTAGAAGATTTGAAAAACAGAATGTCTGCTTACGAAGAACCGCTGAAAGATTTGAGGGATTCACTTTGACTTAGCGTCAAAGAATGAGCAGATTGAGGAATTGCAGAGAAAGATTGAGGAACCCGGATTCTGGGATAATCCGGAGGAATCCCAGCAGACCATGAAGCAGTTGAAGGATTTGCAGGGATTTGTGGAGAAAATTGAGAAACTGTGCACAGACTATGAGGATGTAAGAGAGTTTATTGAACTGAGCGCCGAGGAAGGTGAGGAAGACACCGCGGAGGAGATTCAGGAGGAAGTAGAACGGTTCGAGGAGGAGTTTGAAGAGATTCGTATCCGCACACTTCTGACCGGACCTTACGACAAGGACAATGCCATCGTTACTCTCCATGCGGGGGCAGGCGGAACCGAGTCCTGTGACTGGGCGGGTATGCTCTACCGCATGTATGTGCGCTGGGCGGAGAAGAAAGGTTTTACTGTGGAAGAACTGGACTACCTGGAAGGAGATGTCGCCGGAATCAAGGGCGTCACCTTCGAGGTGAAGGGCGTCAATGCCTACGGATATCTGCGCTCGGAGAAGGGGGTTCACCGTCTGGTGAGGATATCACCCTTTAACGCGGCGGGGAAACGCCAGACTTCCTTTGCATCCTGCGATGTGATACCGGACATTGAGGAGGATATTGATATCGATATCAACGAGGATGACTTGAAGATTGATACCTACCGCTCCAGCGGCGCGGGCGGACAGCACATCAACAAGACATCCTCCGCAGTGCGCATCACACATCTGCCCACGGGAATCGTGGTGCAGTGCCAGAATGAGCGTTCCCAGCATATGAACAAAGATAAGGCGATGCAGATGCTGAAGTCCAAACTGTACCTGATAAAGCAGCAGGAGCAGGCGGAGAAGATGTCGGACATCCGGGGCGAGGTCAAGGAAATTGGATTCGGAAGCCAGATTCGCTCCTATGTCATGCAGCCATATACGATGGTAAAAGACCATCGGACGAACGCGGAGATAAGCAATGTCAATGCGGTGATGGATGGGAATCTGGACCCGTTCATCAATGCGTATCTGAGCATGAAAGAAGAGTAAAAAACAGGCTGAAAAGGAACAGCAGCGAAGAAGGGAGAAAAAGATGGTAAACATAGCAGTACTGGGATACGGCACAGTGGGCTCCGGCGTGGTGGAGGTCATAAACACAAACGGAAAAGGAATCAACCAGAGGGCAGGGGATGAGATTTATGTCAAGTATGTCCTGGATATCCGGGATTTCCCGGGGGACCCCATACAGGAGAAGATTGTCCACGACTTTGAGGTCATCGTAAACGACCCGGACATACAGATTGTGGTGGAGGTGATGGGCGGCATCGAGCCGGCATACACCTTTGTAAAACGAAGCCTTCAGGCGGGAAAGAGCGTGGCGACGTCCAATAAGGCTCTGGTGGCAAAACACGGGGCGGAATTATTATCCATCGCCAAGGAGAAGAATATCAATTTCCTGTTCGAGGCAAGTGTGGGCGGAGGAATCCCCATCATCCGCGCGCTCAATTCTTCCATGACAGCGGACGAGATTGAGGAGATTACAGGTATCTTAAACGGTACCACCAACTATATGATGACAAAGATGTTCTACGAAGGGGCAGACTACGACGAGGTGCTCAAAGAGGCGCAGGACAACGGATTTGCGGAGCGCAATCCGGAAGCGGATGTGGAGGGCTACGATGCCTGCCGCAAGATTGCCATTCTGTCCAGTCTCATTTCCGGGCATCAGGTAGATTTTGAAGATATTTATACAGAAGGAATTACAGAAATCACGAAGCAGGATATGCTCTACGCAAAAGCTATGCACATGACCATCAAACTGCTGGCGTCCAGCAAAAGAGAAAAGGGACATCTCCATGCAATCGTGGCGCCCTACCTGCTGGGCGAGGAGCATCCGCTCTACAGTGTGAACGGCGTGTTCAACGCAGTCTTTGTGCACGGCAATGTGCTGGGAGATGCCATGTTCTACGGAAGCGGCGCGGGAAAACTGCCGACCGCCAGCGCAGTGGTGGCTGACGTGGTGGACGAGGCGAAGAACTTAAACCGGAATGTCATGACCATGTGGGAGAGCGATAAGGTGGAACTCTTCCCCATCGAGGAGACGACAAAGCGCTTTTTCGTGCGCATAAGCGGAGACGCGGAGGCGATGAAGGCACACCTGGAGAGCAAATTCGGTCCTGTTGAAATTATAAAGGTGGATGGTCTGGACGGAGAGTTCGGATTTGTAACCGGGGTGATGAGTGAAGGAGAATACAGGAAACACGCGGCAGAATTTCCGGGAATCCTGCATATGATTCGGATAGAAGGCTAAGAGAGTAAAGGTAGAGACGATATGAAATACATAATTGTACTTTGTGACGGAATGGCAGACGAACCACTTGAGGAACTGGGAGGGAGGACACCGCTGGAGGCGGCTGTGACAGAGAATCTCGACGCCCTCTCGCCTGTGTCGGAAATCGGCATGGTGCGCACGGTGCCTAAAGGCATGGCGCCGGGAAGCGACACAGCAAATCTCTCGGTCATCGGCTACGACCCACAGAAATATTACACCGGACGCTCGCCTTTGGAGGCGCTGAGCATCGGGGTGGATATGGAAGTGACTGATGTGTCATTCCGCTGTAATCTGGTGACACTTTCTGAGGAGGAAACAAGCTATGAGGAGCGAAAAATCCTCGACCACAGCTCCGGGGAGATTTCCACCGAGGAGGCGGCAGTCCTCCTAGAGGCGGTGAAAGAGGGACTGAAGCGGGAAGGCTATGCATTTTATGTGGGAACCAGCTATCGGCACCTCCTCATTGAGAAAAACGGGGAGATAAAAGAGCTGACCGCTCCCCATGATATTTTGACAAAACGCATCGGGGACTATCTGCCAAAGGACAAGGTGCTGCGGGAGATGATGGAGAGAAGTTATGACATCTTAAACAGTCATCCCATCAATGAAAAGCGCAGGGAGCGGGGATTAAACCCGGCAAACTCTGTGTGGTTCTGGGGCGCGGGCACACGTCCTGTACTGACCTCCTTTGAGGAGAAGAACCATGTCCGGGGCGCCATGATTTCTGCTGTAGACCTGCTCAAAGGCATTGCCGTGGGAGCCGGGATGCACAATATTACGGTAGAAGGCGCTAATGGCGGACTGCACACGAACTATGCGGGGAAAGCAAAGGCGGCTGTGGAGGTACTCACAAAAGAGGGCTATGACTTCGTGTATATCCACATTGAGGCGCCCGATGAAATGGGACACCAGGGCAGCATGAATGACAAAATCGAAGCCATCGAGCAGATTGATAAGCATATCATCGGTTATGTGCAAAAAGAAGTGGAGGCGGCGGGAGAGGATCTGCGCATGCTGGTACTGCCGGACCACCCCACACCCATCCGTGTGCGCACCCATACAGGGACTCCGGTCCCCTACCTTCTCTATGACAGCACAACGCCTGTGAAGGGAGCAGAGACCTACTGCGAACGCACAGCAAAGCAGACCGGGATTTTCTGCGAGAAAGGGCATGAACTGATAGACCATCTTCTGGGGCGAGAGGAAGAGTAGAACAGAGAAGGAAGATGAACAGAGTATATCCAGACAGAAGATGACTCCCGCTTTTATAGGCGGTGAGCAGCAAATCCATATCAGTGGGAGTGATAGAGAAAATAAAAGAGGAAGATACGATAGGCATGTCCATGGGATGGGACAAAAGCCTGTTGTGTCTTCCTTTTTTTACGATTATAGTGAGCATGAATTTTGTTTCCGGCAAAGCAGTAAACAGTCCTGCAAAACTGGAGAGACCTGACAGTGCCGGGCTTTTAGAGAGCCTAACCCTCTTCCGTCACATTCAATACTTTCTTTACCAGCCGTCTGTCGTCTGCCCCTGCTTCCCGGTAATGCTGGATGACGAGGCTCTCCTCCTTTGTCAGGTAGATGGTATCCGCGGATTCTATCTCCATGGCTGGAGTGTAAGGTCCCCGGCGCTCATTGATGACGCCCTCTTTGTGGCAGGACTGATTTACAAGGTCATCTAATGTGACACCGTAGATTTGTGAAAGTCGAATCAGGGAATCTAAATCCGGTGTCCGTTTGCTTGTCTCATAATTGGAATAAGCCTGCCTGGAAATATTCAGCATATCACTGATTTGCTGCTGGGTATAACGATGTGCTTTGCGAAGTCTCAATAAGTTGTGTACAAGCTGTATGTTTGACACGCTGTTACCTCCATTTTTAGGGAATCTTGCAATACGTCATCATTATAGCAAGTTTCCCTGTGAATGGATATTTATGCGACAAAATGAAAATAAATAGAAAATAGACACAATGTGTTGCTAAATACTCAGTTGACTGTTGTGGTAGCGGGAGGTGTGTGTCACCTCTTCGCCAAACCATGCGGGCGGCTGGTAAGCTTTCGCGGCTGCCTCATCGGGGAATTCTACTTCCGCTAAGTATAAGGGGGCGAGCTCCCCCTCAAAGACGTCCAGTTCAATGGTCAGTCCCTCCTTCTCCGGGATGAGGTAGCGGGTTTTCTGTATGAGCTTTCCCTCGATTTTCTCTCGCAGCTGTGCGTAAGCTTCTGCGTTGAGGGGAAGGTTGTATTCCTCCCGCACCATGAGTCCCTTTGATTTGTAAGTCAGGATATACTCCTCCTCGTCCTTTCGGATACGCACCACGGGTTCCCGGCAGAGATACCCCTGTTCCATATGCCGCGATGGATAGTCGGAGAGGGAGAAAGGCAGAGCCTTGGGGTTGATTAAAAATTTGCGCTCGATTTCCATGATATTTAAATAGTCTCCTTCTTGCAGATTTTACATCCGGGCAGCAGCAAAAAATCCTGCGTATCTGCTGTCTGCTTCGGACAGCCGCCTGAAAGCAGCGCGAAATTTCGTATTCTAATGATAATACATTCTGTGGGTGTTTGACAAGGCACGGTTTACGGCAGCAGAAAGGCGGAGATATGCCCGCGCTGTCCGTATGCCTGAATGTGTAAAAAAAGCAAGCCGGAATGTGCAAAAAAGCAGCAGATTCTTGCATTTGCAGGGTGGATTTGTTACACTTAAAAGCGAAATGGCAGACAGGCAGAAGGAGGAAGAAAAATGAAGAAGGTCCATGTATTTTTGGCTGATGGATTTGAGGAAATAGAAGGGCTGACTGTGGTCGATATCCTGCGCCGCGCGGGAGCGGATGTCACAACAGTCTCCATCATGGGAGAGCTTACCATCCACGGGGCACACGGGATTGATGTGCTGGCGGATAGTCTGTTTGAGGAGGCGGATTTCACAGAGAGCTGTATGCTGGTACTGCCGGGTGGGATGCCGGGCACCCTCCATCTTAAGGAACATGAGGGAGTAAGGAACCTGCTTCTTTCCTTCCGGGAGAAGGAGAAGGATATCGCGGCAATCTGCGCGGCCCCGTCCATCTTAGGAGAGTTGGGATTTTTAAAAGGAAAGAAGGCGTGCTCCTATCCGTCCTTTGAGGATAAATTAGAAGGTGCTGAGGTTGTAAGAGAGCCTGCGGTGACGGATGGCAATATCACCACGGGAAGGGGCATGGGAGCGGCGATTCCCTTCGCTCTGGCATTGGTTTCTGTTCTTTTTGGAGCAAAAAAGGCAGAAGAAGTGAAAAAAGCCATTGTTTATGAGTAAAAACGCTGGAAATTTGCGGTTAGCTGTGCTATACTGTTACAATGACTGCGAATATCTGGATAAAATCAAGGAGGAAAATAAAAAATGAGTTTACAGGTAGAGAAGTTAGAGCATAATATGGCGAAACTGACGATTGAAGTTTCTGCTGAAGATGTGGAGAAGGCGCTTCAGGCAGCGTATATAAAGGAACGCAAAAAAATCAGCATGCCGGGATTCCGCAAGGGTAAAGTTCCGCGTCAGATGATTGAGAAAATGTACGGACCGGAAGTGTTCTATGATGACGCTGCGAATCATATGGTTTCAGAGGCATATGGAAAAGCATATGACGAGAGCGGTCTGGATATCGTATCCCAGCCGACTATCGACATTGTGCAGCTGGAGAAGGGCAAACCGTTCATCTTCACAGCAGAGGTGGCAGTGAAGCCGGAAGTGACTCTGGGAGAGTACAAAGGACTGAAGGTAGATAAAGTATCCACAAGAGTGACACAGAAAGAAGTGGATGAGGAGATTGAAAAAGAGCGCGAGAGAAACGCACGTACTGTAGAGGTGACCGACCGCGCTGTACAGGATAAAGACCAGGTATTGCTTGATTTTGAAGGCTTTGTTGACGGCGAGGCATTCGAAGGCGGAAAAGGTGAGAAGTATCCGCTGACAATCGGTTCCGGCGCGTTCATTCCGGGATTTGAGGAGCAGCTTGTCGGCGCTGAAATCGGCAAAGAGATGGAAGTCAATGTGACATTCCCGGAAGACTACCAGGCAAAAGAGCTGGCAGGCAAAGCGGCTGTGTTCAAATGCACCGTACAGGAAATCAAAGTAAAAGAGCTGCCTGAATTAGATGACGAGTTCGCATCTGACGTATCCGAGTGCGAGACACTGGATGCATACAAAGCAGAAGTGAAGAAGAAAATCAAAGAGCGCAAAGAGCGTGAAGGAAAAGAAAAGAAAGAGAACCAGGCGGTAGAGGGTGCCATCGCCAATGCGCAGATGGATATTCCGGAGCCCATGATTGAGCTGCAGACCAAGCAGATGGCAGACGATTTCGCTCGCCGCATCATGCAGCAGGGACTGACTGTAGAGCAGTACTTCCAGTTCACAGGCATGACAGAGGAGAAGATGATGGAAGAACTGCGTCCGCAGGCTGAGAAGCAGATTAAGACAAGACTTGTCTTAGAGGCGGTTGTTGCGGCGGAGAACATCGAGGTTTCCGAGGAGCGTCTGGAAGAAGAACTGAAGAAGATGGCAGATGCTTACCAGATGGAAGTCGACAAGCTCAAAGAATTTATGGGTGAGAACGAGAAGAAACAGATGAAGGAAGACATCGCGGTTCAGGAGGCAGTGACACTGCTTGCGGAAGCGGCTGTAGAAGGATAAGACAACCTGTAAGAGACAAGGGGTGCCTGGATTGCGGGCATCCCGCTTTAAGTTCAGAAAGAAGTCAGGAGGAAGATAGATGAGTTTAGTACCTTATGTCATTGAACAGACAAGTCGGGGAGAACGCTCCTACGACATTTATTCCAGATTGTTAAAAGAGAGGATTATCTTCCTCGGAGAAGAGGTCAATGATGTGTCCGCCAGCGTGGTGGTAGCGCAGCTCCTTTTCCTTGAGGCGGATGACCCGGACAAGGACATCCAGCTTTACATCAACAGTCCGGGAGGCTCTGTGACAGCAGGGCTTGCAATCTATGACACAATGCAGTATATCAAGTGTGATGTGTCCACCGTTTGTATCGGCATGGCGGCCAGCATGGGTGCATTTCTGCTCTCCGGCGGCAAAAAGGGAAAACGCTTTGCCCTGCCGAACGCGGAGATTATGATTCACCAGCCGTCAGGCGGAGCTCAGGGACAGGCGACAGAGATTCAGATTGCCGCGGAGCACATTCTGCGCACACGCCAGAAGTTAAATGAGATTTTGGCGGCAAATACCGGGCAGCCTCTGGAGGTCATCAAGGTTGACACAGAGCGCGATAATTTCATGTCCGCAGCGGAAGCGAAAGAATATGGATTAATAGATGAGGTAATCGCCAGCCACTAGTGCGGCGGTATGAGGTGAGAGTATATGGCAGGAAAACCAAATGATGATATCGTGAGATGTTCGTTCTGCAACAAGACACAGTCCCAGGTGCGCAAGCTGATTGCGGGACCCAATGGGGCATATATCTGTGATGAGTGTATCGACATCTGCGCGGAAATCATGGAAGAAGAGTTCGACTACGGAGAGAGCCGGGCGTTTGACGACATCAATCTGATGACGCCGGAAGAGCTCAAGGCATTCTTAGATGACTATGTCATCGGTCAGGATGAAGCAAAAAAGGTGCTCTCGGTAGCTGTCTACAATCATTACAAGAGAATCATGGCGGAACAGGATTTGGGAGTGGAACTCCAGAAGAGCAATATTCTGATGCTGGGACCTACCGGCTGCGGCAAGACCCTGCTCGCCCAGACCCTGGCGAAGATTTTGAACGTGCCTTTTGCCATCGCGGATGCCACAGCGCTGACGGAAGCCGGTTATGTGGGTGAAGATGTGGAGAACATCCTGCTCAAGGTCATCCAGGCGGCGGACGGCGACATCGAGAGAGCAGAGCATGGAATCATTTATATCGATGAGATTGACAAGATTACCCGTAAATCGGAGAATCCGTCCATCACCCGTGATGTGTCCGGTGAGGGTGTACAGCAGGCCCTTTTGAAAATCATCGAAGGGACGGTTGCCAACGTGCCTCCCCAGGGCGGAAGAAAACACCCGCATCAGGAGCTCATCCAGATAGACACGACCAACATTCTGTTTATCTGCGGCGGTGCTTTTGAAGGGATTGATAAAATCATCGAGACAAGACTGGACAGGAAGTCCATTGGTTTCAACGCGGAGATTGCATCCAAGCATGAATATAATGTAGATGTGCTCCTCCATCAGGTACTTCCCCAGGATTTAGTGAAATTCGGGCTTATACCGGAGCTGGTGGGGAGACTTCCGGTGACCGTGTCTCTGGATATGCTGGATAAGGACGCGCTCATACGGATTCTGACAGAGCCCAAGAGCGCGATTGTGAAACAGTACCAGAAGCTTTTGGAACTGGACGGGGTGAAATTGGAATTTGACAGGGAAGCGCTTGCCGCCATAGCGGAGACCACCCTTGCCAGAAAGACCGGAGCCAGGGGCTTGCGCGCCATCATGGAGGATATTATGATGGATACGATGTTCAAAGTGCCTTCAGATGACACCATCAAGGGCTGCCGGATTACAAAGGAAGTCGTGAATGGAACAGGCGCGCCGCTGTATGAGTGTGACGGAGAAGAGCGCCGGTCATTTCTGACATCTGAGAGCGCGTAATATACAGGCGGGTGCAATGGAGAGAACCTTGTGCCCGCTTTTCCTTTAGAATAAATTGCCAGGAGGGAACGATATGGAGAAAGAGACAAAAAGCCTCCCCATGGTGGCGCTTCGGGGAATGGTCATCATGCCCGGCATGGTCGTCCATTTTGACGTGAGCAGGGAGAAATCCGTAGCTGCCATCCAGGAGGCGATGATAGAGGAACAGAAGATATTTCTGACAGCACAGAAGGATATCGAGACAGAAGACCCGAAACTAGAAGACGTCTACGAGGTGGGGACGGTGGGCGTCATCAAGCAGATTATCAAGCTGCCGAAACACATCGTGCGGGTGCTCGTATCCGGCGAGGAGAGAGGCGTGCTAAAGGAGCTGGACTGTGAAGGACCGTACCTGCGGGCGCAGGTGGAAGTCACGGACGAATCGGACCTCACCTTCCCGGATGATATCAACAGCGAGGCGCTGCTGCGCGGACTGAAGGATATGTTTATCGACTATGCGGCGAAGAACGGCAAGATGTCCAAGGAATCTGTGGCGCAGATACTGGAAATCAAGGATTTAAAGAAGCTGGTGGACGAGATTTCCGCAAACATCCCGCTCTATTACACGGACCAGCAGGAAATCTTAAATGAGACAGAATTTTGGAAGCGCTATGAACTTTTGTCCTTCAAGCTGGTCAACGAAGTCCAGATTATGGATATCAAGGAAGAGATACAGCTGAAGGTAAAAGAGCGGGTGGATAAGCATCAGAGAGAATATATCCTGCGTGAACAGTTAAAACTGATAAGGGAAGAATTAGGGGATGACACTACGCTGTCGGATGCGGAGGAGTTTGAGCAGGCGACAGAGAAGTTAAAAGCTCCGGCAGAGATAAAGGAAAAGCTGAAAAAGGAAATCAGCCGCTTTAAGAGCTCCTTAAATTCCCCGGCGGAGAGCGGCGTTATCAGAACCTACATTGAGACACTGCTGGAGATGCCCTGGAATAAGGCAGTCAAAGACTCCAACGATATTGATTACGCCAAGCAGGTATTGGAGGAAGACCACTACGGGCTGGAGCAGGTAAAAGAGAGAATCCTGGAGTTTCTGGCGGTGAGGACTCTGACGAAGAAAGGGGAGAGCCCCATTCTCTGCCTGGTGGGACCGCCGGGTACCGGTAAGACGTCCATTGCCAGGTCTCTGGCAAAAGCGCTCAAGAAACCATACGTGCGCATCTCCTTAGGCGGTGTGCGGGATGAGGCGGAGATTCGCGGACACAGGAAGACCTATGTGGGAGCCATGCCGGGACGCATCGCCAACGGCATCAAGACAGCGGGGGTCAAGAATCCGCTGATGCTCTTAGATGAGATAGACAAGGTGAGCACAGATTACAAGGGAGATACCTTCTCCGCGCTGCTGGAGGTTTTGGACAGCGAGCAGAACAGCAAGTTCCGCGACCATTATCTGGAAGTGCCGCTGGATTTATCCGAGGTACTGTTCATCACCACGGCGAACACCCTGCAGACGATACCCAGACCGCTTTTAGACCGTATGGAGGTTATCGAAATCAGCAGCTATACGGAGAATGAAAAGCTTCATATTGCCATGGAACACCTGATTCCAAAGCAGCTTGCGAAGAACGGGCTTACAAAGGAACAGCTTTCTTTCAGCAAACACGCAATCTGGAAGATGGCGAGAAACTACACGAAAGAAGCGGGAGTGCGGCAGTTAGAGCGTGAGATTGGAAATATCTGCCGCAAGGCAGCCAAGGAAATCCTCACGACAGAGAAGAAAAAGATTTCCGTCACGGAGAAAAATATCCATAAATATCTCGGAAAAGAGAAATTCACTTACCAGATGGCGAACGCCGCGCCCGAAGTGGGAATCGTGCGCGGACTTGCGTGGACCAGCGTGGGCGGCGATACCCTTCAGATTGAGGTGAACATCATGCCGGGAAGCGGGGAAATCATGCTGACCGGACAGTTGGGAGATGTGATGAAGGAATCTGCCCGGACAGGAATCAGCTATATCCGTTCTGTCAGCAAAAACCATGAGATTGCGGAGGATTTCTTTGAGAAGCATGATATCCACGTACATATTCCGGAGGGGGCAGTGCCAAAGGACGGTCCTTCTGCCGGAATCACCATGGCAACGGCGATGATATCCGCCATCACAGGCAAAAAAGTGCGCTCCGACCTGGCAATGACCGGGGAGGTGACACTCAGGGGAAGAGTCCTCCCCATCGGCGGGCTAAAAGAAAAGCTCCTGGCAGCGAAGAACGCGGGAATCAAGACGGTTCTCATCCCAAAGAAAAACAAGGTGGATGTGGAGGAGTTGTCCCAGGAGATTACGCGGGGCTTAGAAATCATCCCCGTGGAACATATGGACGAAGTGCTGAAAGAGGCACTGGCGTAAGCAGCACAAACAACGGCATAGAGAACAGGGAGAAGATATGGTAATAAAAAATGTAAATCTGGAGACGGTGTGTGGGATAACGAGCAAGCTGCCGGAAAACAATATGCCGGAGATTGCCTTTGCCGGAAAGTCGAATGTGGGGAAGTCCTCCCTCATCAACGCGCTTATGAACCGGAAGTCCTATGCCAGGATTTCCGCCACACCGGGAAAGACCCAGACTATCAATTTCTACAATATCAACGAGGAACTGTATCTGGTGGACCTTCCGGGATACGGATACGCGAAGGTGTCGGAGAAGGAAAAGCAGCAGTGGGGACGGCTGATTGAGCGTTATCTCCACCAGTCGGCGCAGCTTAGAGCAGTGTTCCTTTTAATCGATATCCGGCATGACCCGTCCGCCAATGACCGCATGATGTATCACTGGATTTTAGACCAGGGCTTTGCCCCCATCATCATTGCCACAAAACTGGACAAATTAAAGCGCAGCCAGGTGGCAAAGCACATCAAGATGTTAAAAGAGGGGCTGGAATTAAGACCCGGCACTACAGTGATTCCTTTCTCGTCCGTGACGAAGCAGGGGAGAGAGGAAATCTGGGAACTGGTAGAGACGCAGTATTTGGCAGAAACATAAGGGGGAAACAGATGGAGAATAAACGCCCATATTGGCAGGTGGCAGTTAGTCTCATATTCAGTCTTCTGGCGACGGCGGCATTTGTGGTCATCGGACTCAAAGCGCTCGGCTTTCTCATGCCCTTTGTGGTGGGATGGGTCATCTCGGCAATCGCCTCCCCTTTGGTGAACTGGCTGGAGCGGCGTCTTAAGATTGTAAAAAAACTGGGTTCCGCCCTCATCGTTATTTTGGTGCTTGCCCTCATTGTGCTCCTTCTGTATTTTGCCATCAGCCGTCTGGCAGGCGAGATTGGAGATTTGACGAAAAACTTTCCGGAAATGTATGCTCAGTTGGAGAGCGGGTTAAGACAGATAGGCGATACCCTGTCCGGTGTCTTCGCAAAGCTCCCTAAAGGCGTGCAGAACGGGTGGAATACGATTGTGGAAAATCTGGACAGCTATATGGGAGAGGTGGTCTCGAGAGTCAGTGAACCGACCGTGACGGCCGCGGGAAATTTTGCCAAGAGACTGCCGTCCTATCTCATTGCTTTTATTGTGGCAGTGATGTCCGCGTACTTTTTTACGGTGGAGAGAGAAGAGGTCATCCGCTGGATGAAAAAGGTCTCTCCGGAGTCGGTGACAAAGAGAATGTCCCTTGTGATGGATAATCTGCGTTACGCGGTAGGGGGATATTTTAAGGCACAGTTTAAAATCATGGCGGTGGTGTTTGCAATTCTCCTCGTGGGCTTGGCAATCCTCGGCGTCCACTATTTTGTGCTGGTGGCATTTTTGATAGCTTTTCTGGATTTCCTGCCTTTTTTCGGCACCGGGACCGCTATGATTCCCTGGGCTGTATATAAATTCTTCATGGGAGATTATAAGGTGACAGTGGCGCTGGTGATTCTCTATGTAGTGACCCAGCTTGTGCGCCAGCTCCTCCAGCCGAAGATGGTGGGGGACAGCATCGGGCTTAATCCCCTGGCAACACTGCTTCTGCTCTATATCGGATACCGCCTGGACGGAGTCATCGGGATGATTCTGGCAGTGCCTGTGGGGATGATTCTGATTAATATGTGCCAGGCAGGCGCCTTTGACTATATTATCGATGATGTGAAGATACTGGTGGAGGGAATTTTAGGACTGCGGGAGGAAAAGGATGCCAATATTACAGTGCAAAACAGCCAAAATACGGCGCAGGACGGAGATGATACCATGCCGGTCGAAGAAGATAGAGCGCGGGATGAAGAAAAAGCGCGGGTGAAGCGTTGAAAAATGAGAAGGCTTGTGTTATGATGAGGTTCAGAAAAACGATAAAGGAGGACATTTGATATGAAGAAATATGTTTGTGATGTATGTGGATATATTTATGACGAGGCGGCTGGCGACCCGGATAACGGAATCGAAGCAGGGACAAAATGGGAAGATGTTCCGGACGATTTTGTCTGCCCTCTGTGCGGAGTAGGAAAAGACCAGTTCTCTGAGACAGAGTAATCCATTAGATGAAGAGATGAGGACCTTCGGTGCGGTGAATGACTGTACCGGAGGTCCTTTCTTTAATAGGGTGTGTCCAGATTCTCTGGATACACCCTATTAAAGAAAACCCTCCAGACTTGCTCTGGGCCTGTGTTGTTACAAAATTCCTGAATAAACAGTATATAACAGTTGACAACAGTTATAAACTGTTATATACTGTTTGTAGATGGAGGGAGAGAATATGAAAGTAATCATAAACAGTTCATCGATGGTACCAATCTATGAACAGCTTGTAGAGCAAATCAAAGCTCTCATTTTAAACGGGGAGCTGAAAGAAAATGACAGCCTGCCATCTGTCCGGACTTTATCAAAGGAACTCAGAATCAGCGCGCTCACTGTGAAGAAGGCGTATGACGCGCTGGAACAGGAAGGGTTCACCGTCACGGTGCACGGGAAAGGCACTTATGTGGCGGCGGCGAACAAGGAGATGCTTCTGGAAGAGTACAAAAGAGAAGTGGAATCCGAGCTGGAAGCGGTGATTCGCAAAGCAAAACGCTATGGTCTTTCAGCGGAGGAGATACGCGAAATGACAGAATTGATATTGGAGGGATAGAGTATGCTTAAGGTAAGCAATCTGGAGAAACATTACCGAGATTTTTCCCTGAATTGTTCCCTGGAGGTCAGACCGGGATTTGTGACCGGTCTGATTGGACCAAACGGAGCGGGAAAATCGACTACATTTAAGGCAGTATTGGGGCTGATACGCCCGGACGGCGGAACAATTGAGATTTTCGGAAAAGACCGGAATACTTTAAAGGACAGCGGGAGAGGGCAGATTGGAGTCGTGCTCTCGGATTCGGGATTCAGCGAATATCTGTCTGTGAAGGATATCTGCCGGGTGATGGCATGTATGTATCCTACTTTTGACAAGAAACGGTTTTTAGAACGATGCAGAGAGTTTCAGCTGCCTGTGGATAAAAAGGTAAAAGGATTTTCCACGGGGATGAAGGCAAAATTAAAGCTGCTCGCGGCAATGTCCCATCAGACCAGGCTGCTCATACTGGATGAGCCCACATCGGGATTGGATGTGGCGGCGAGAGAAAAGCTTCTGGATATGCTGCGCACATACATGGAGGAGGATGAGAATCGCGCTATTTTAATCAGTTCACACATTTCCAGGGATTTGGAGGGTCTGTGTGACGACCTGTATATGATTCAGGACGGGCACATTGTCCTGCATGAGGAGACGGATACTCTGCTTTCTTCCTACGGGGTCATCAAGGTGAGTGAAGAGCAGTACCGCATGCTGGATAAACAGTACATCCTGTGCAGCAGAAAAGAGACATTCGGATACAGCCTGCTGACGGATGAGCGGCAGTACTATGTGGAAAATTATCCGCAGGTCGTGGTGGAAAACGCAGACATTGACGAGGTCTTGCTGTTGATGATGAAAGGAGAGGACAGGGCATGAAAGGACTGCTTGTAAAAGATTTCTGTATCATGAAACTGCAGAAGACATTTTTTATCATGATTTTTGTTATGGCGCTGGTGTTTGCCTGGTCATTTAAAAATCCTTCGTATATGGTGAGCTTTCTGACGTTTATATCGTCTATCTTTGTGCTGACGACCATCAGTTATGATGAATTTGACAATGGATATACCTTCCTTTTTACCCTTCCCATTTCCCGGAGGATATATGTGCTGGAGAAATACGTGTTCGGGCTGATACTGGGGGCAGGCACATGGTGCGTGTGCACCGTTATCGCGGCAATCTGCGCGGCAGTTACCGGATATGCGAGTCTCAATATGGAGTGGCTGGCAAGCTACCTCATTTATCTTGGATTTGTACTGCTCATTGTGTCGGTCACAGTCCCCACACAGCTGAAATTCGGCGGGGACAGAGGAAGGCTGGGGCTGATACTTACTCTGGGCGGAATCTTCCTCATCGGATACGGGTGCGTGTGGGGATTGAAAAAGCTGGGGATTAACGTGGAAGAGGTGCTGGATAGCGCCGCAGCCGGAGGAATTGCCGCTTTCTTTGGAATCTGCTTTCTCGTTCTGTTTCTCGTGCTGGGGATTTCCTGCCTGATAAGCGTGCGTATTATGGAGAATAAGGAATTGTAATAAAAATGCAGGACAATCTTGCCAAATAAATGATGGTTCATATATAATAGAGAAGTTATGAAGAGTTTAAATGAAGATTTAAAGACAGGACAATTTAAACAGATTTATCTTCTCTATGGGGAGGAGGGCTATCTGAAGCGACAGTATAAGGAGCGCTTCACGAAAGCCATGCTCCCGGAAGGCGACACCATGAACTATGCCTATTACGAGGGCAAGAACGTGGATGTGCGGGAAGTCATTGACCTGGCGGAGACCCTGCCATTTTTCTCTGAACGCCGTCTGATTGTCTTTGAGAACACCGGCTTTTTTAAGAGCGCGGGCGCGGAGCTGGCGGACTACGTAAAGGAGATGCCGCCCACTACGTATTTCCTTTTCATTGAAAATGAAGTGGATAAGCGCAGTAAGCTGTACAAGGCTGTGAAGGCGAAAGGGCACATCGTGGAGCTTGGCGCCCAGGATGAGGCGACGCTGAAGCGGTGGGTTGCCGGGCTGGTGAAAAAGGAAGGCAGGCAGATATCGGAAAGCTGTATCATGTATCTCTTAGGCAAGATAGGGACAGATATGGAGAATATCCAGAGAGAGCTGGAGAAGCTGTTCTGCTATACACTGGAGAGGGATTCCATTGAAAAAGAGGATATCGATGCCGTCTGTGTGACCCAGATTACCAATCATATTTTTGATATGGTCAATGCCGTGGCGGAGAAGAAGCAGAAAAAAGCTCTGGACTTATACTATGAGCTGCTGGCGTTAAAGGAGCCGCCCATGCGGATTCTTTTTCTGCTGACAAGACAGTACCGCATCTTATTTCATGTAAAGGACCTCCTGCAAAAAGGGTACGGCAGGAAGGAAATCGCGTCGAAGGCGGGGCTTCACCCCTTTGCGGCGGGAAAATACATGGACCAGGCGAAGTACTTTAAGACCAGAGAGCTAAGAAAAATCATGGAGGACAGCGCGGATATCGAGCAGAGGGTGAAGACAGGACTTCTGACAGATAACTTGGCTGTGGAACTGTTTTTAGTCAAATATTCTGCGTAGTGTAAAGCGGACAGGAGGAAGCAAAGTGTCAGAGATAGAACAGAGTAAAATACGTAATTTTTGTATTATTGCCCATATCGACCATGGGAAATCTACCCTGGCGGACCGTATCATTGAGATGACCGGTCTTTTGACGAGCCGGGAGATGCAGTCTCAGGTGCTGGACAACATGGAGCTGGAGCGGGAGAGAGGCATCACCATCAAGGCACAGGCAGTGCGTACGGTGTACAGGGCAAAGGATGGGGAGGAGTATATCTTCAACCTTATCGACACCCCCGGTCATGTGGACTTTAACTATGAGGTGTCCCGCAGCTTAGCGGCGTGCGATGGGGCAATCCTGGTGGTGGATGCTGCCCAGGGCGTGGAGGCGCAGACACTGGCAAATGTGTATCTGGCGCTGGACCATGACCTGGACGTGATGCCGGTCATCAACAAGATTGACCTTCCCAGCGCGGAGCCGGAGCGGGTGAAGGAAGAGATAGAGGATGTCATCGGGATTGAGGCGGATGATGCTCCGCTGATTTCGGCAAAGACCGGGCTCGGTGTGGAGGATGTATTAGAACAGGTCATCACGAAGATTCCCGCGCCCGGCGGCGATGCGAAAGCGCCCTTAAAAGCGCTCATCTTTGATTCGGTTTACGATTCCTACAAGGGAGTTATTGTATTCTGCCGTATCAAAGAGGGCACCATAAAGAAGGGCACCTGTATCCGCATGATGGCGACGGGCGCCTCGGCTGACGTGGTGGAAGTGGGATATTTCGGAGCAGGTCAGTTCATCCCCTGTGAGGAATTGAGCGCCGGCATGGTCGGCTATTTCACGGCGAGCCTGAAAAATGTGAAGGATACGCGGGTGGGTGATACGGTGACTGACGCAAAGCGTCCCTGCGACAGTCCCTTGCCCGGATACAAAAAGGTAAACCCCATGGTGTACTGCGGGCTCTACCCGGCTGACGGGGCCAAGTACCCGGATTTGCGCGACGCTCTGGAAAAGCTCCAGTTAAACGATGCGGCGCTGCAGTTTGAGGCGGAGACGTCCGTTGCCTTAGGCTTCGGATTCCGCTGCGGTTTTTTGGGACTTCTGCACCTGGAGATTATACAGGAACGTCTGGAGAGAGAGTACAATCTGGATTTGGTAACCACAGCGCCCAGCGTTATCTATAAGGTGCATAAGACCAACGGGGAGGTCATCGATTTGACGAACCCCACGAACCTGCCGGACCCGGCGGAGATTGAATATATGGAGGAGCCCATGGTGAAGGCGGAGATTATGGTGACCTCCGAGTTCATCGGCGCCATTATGGATTTGTGCCAGGAGAGGCGCGGCGTTTACCAGGGTATGGAATATATCGAGGAGAAGCGGGCGGTGCTTTACTACCACCTGCCGTTGAATGAAATTATCTACGATTTCTTTGACGCGTTGAAATCCCGTTCCAGAGGGTATGCCTCCTTTGACTACGAGATGCTCGGCTACGAGCGGTCTGAGCTTGTGAAGCTGGATATCCTTATTAATAAAGAAGAAGTGGATGCGCTCTCCTTTATCGTATTTTCCGGAAGCGCCTATGACAGGGGCAGGCGGATGTGCGAGAAGCTGAAGGAGGAGATTCCGCGCCAGCTCTTTGAGATTCCGATTCAGGCGGCGATTGGCAGCAAGATTATTGCCAGGGAGACCGTAAAGGCGATGCGCAAAGACGTGCTGGCTAAATGCTACGGCGGCGATATTTCCCGTAAGAAAAAGCTTTTAGAGAAGCAGAAGGAAGGAAAGAAGCGTATGCGCCAGGTGGGAAATGTAGAAATCCCCCAGAAGGCATTTATGAGTGTATTAAAACTGGATGACGATTAAGAAATTTTTGTATGTATCCCCGGATACGTTGCGGACGTTTGTCTGCAGCTGTCCGGGGTTTTGAATCAAAAGAGGATGGTCAAAAGAAATGAAAAAGGGTTTGGAACTGTATGTGCATATCCCCTTCTGCGTGCGCAAGTGTGATTACTGTGATTTTTTGTCCGCGCCCGCGGATACAAAGACAAGGCAGAAATATGTACAGGCGCTCATCTGCGAGATAAAGAGCCGGAAAAAAGAATTTGCAGACTATGAAGTGACGACAGTTTTCGTGGGCGGAGGAACTCCGTCCATTTTAGCGGGAGAAGAGATTTTCCGTATCTTTAAAGCGCTGCGCGAAAGCTTTGCCTTCCGTGAAAACCCGGAGATTACCATGGAGGTGAATCCGGGCACGGTGACGGAGGAAAAGTTTCAGTTTTGGAAAAAGGCGGGGGTCAACCGTCTCAGCATCGGGCTGCAGTCCGCAGACGACAGGGAGTTAAAACTTCTGGGGAGGATACACACCTTCGCGGATTTCCTTTACACCTATGAGACGGCGAGAAAGTCAGGCTTTGCCAATATCAATATCGATTTGATATCCGCGCTGCCCGGACAGAGCGTATCCTCCTGGGAGAAGACACTGCGCAAGGCGGCAGAGCTTTCTCCGGAACATATCTCCGCGTACAGTCTCATCATCGAGGAGGGAACGCCCTTCTATAGAAGATATGGCGCTTCGAAAGAAGACGGCGCGCCGGGAGATGCAGAGTCTCCTGGATACGAAAAAGCTGGCGCGTCCGGCGGCGAAAGCGCCTGTGATGGCGAGAGGTATCCGGCGCTGCCCGATGAGGAGACGGACCGCCTCATTTATAAAACGACCGGGGAAATCTTAAGAGAGTACGGGTATGTTCGCTATGAAATCTCCAATTACGCGAAAGAGGGATACGCCTGCCGCCACAACCTGGGTTACTGGGAGAGAAAGGAATATCTGGGACTGGGGCTGGGAGCCGCGTCCCTGGTAAACGAGACAAGGTTTAAGAATACAGAGGAGTTAGAAACATATCTGGAGATATTTGGAGAAGAGAAAAGAGAATATCCTTCTGCCGTCACAGAGAGGGAACGTCTGGATACAAAAGAGCAGATGGAAGAGTTTATGTTTCTGGGGCTGCGGAAAATGAAGGGAATCTCGCAAAGAGAGTTTGCCCGTCAGTTTGGGGAGACACTGGAGGAGGTATATGGTGAGGAGATAAAAGAACTGACAGCAGAGGGGCTGCTTGAGCAGGAGGGCGAATGGCTGCGGCTCACAGAATTTGGAATCGATGTCAGCAATTATGTATTTGAAAAATTTTTCTAAACAGTGTTGACAAAAGGAAAACAGGGTGCTATCTTAATATACGTAAGGTGTTAGCACTCAAAAGTAAAGAGTGCTAATAAACTTTAAGGGAAGGAGACAGGGCAGTGACGGACACAGGTTTGAATGAGAGAAAGCTCACGATTTTAAAAGCAATCATCCAGAACTATCTTGAGACCGGAGAGCCTGTCGGTTCCAGGACTCTTTCCAAAATACCGGAACTGAATTTAAGTTCCGCGACCATCCGCAATGAGATGGCGGACTTGGAAGATTTAGGTTATATTTTCCAGCCCCACACCTCGGCGGGGAGGATTCCTTCCGACAAAGGCTACCGATTCTACGTTGATATGCTGATGGAGGAGAAGGAGCAGGAGATTACCGAGCTGAAAAATACCATGCTGGAGAAGACGGACAAGGTGGAGCAGGTGTTGAAGCAGGCTGCCAGAGTGTTGGCGGTCAATACCAATTACGCGACCATGGTGTCGGCTCCGGTGAACAGCCGCAACAGGCTGAAGTTCATCCAGCTTTCTCAGGTGGATGAGGAGCAGATTGTAGCGGTCATTGTCATGGGCGGCAACGTAATCAAGAATAAGATTATTGAAGTTGGCGAAAGCTTAAGTAATGAGAACCTTCTGAAACTGAACATGCTGCTGAATACAACGCTGAACGGCATGTCCATTGACCAGATTACACTGGGGCTTATCGCCCGCCTGAAAGAGCAGGCGGGAATCCACAGTCAGGTCATCGGTGACGTGCTGGATGCGGTGGCGGAGATTATTCACGTGGATGACGACATGGAAATCTACACCAGCGGGGCGACGAATATTTTCAAGTACCCCGAACTGAGCGACAAGCAGAGCGCCCAGGAAATCATCAGTGCCTTTGAGGAGAAGCAGCAGCTTGCTGATTTGGTGACAGAGACGCTTGCCAGCGAGGACAGCCATGGAATCCAGGTCTATATCGGCGATGAGGCGCCTGTCAAGACGATGAAGGACTGCAGCGTTGTAACGGCGACATATGAACTGGGAGAGGGCATGAAGGGGACCATCGGTATTATCGGTCCCAAGCGTATGGATTACGAGCATGTCATGAAGTCGCTGAAGACTTTACAGAATGAATTGGATGCGATTTACAGCAAAGAGCCGAAAGAATAGGAAGGTGAAGAATTGGTGGATGAAAAGATGAGCAAAGAAGATATGGTAAAAGAAGCGGTGGAAGAGGCGAAAGCAAAAGCTGCCGCGGAGCAGACAGAAGCGGACGAGGCTGCAGATGAGCCAAAGGCGGAAGAGTCAGCCGCTTCGCAGGAAAACGAAAAAGAGCCGGACGAGGCAGATGTAAGCCAGGAAGAACCGGAGGAAGAGGGCAAGACAGAGAAGAAAAAGCTGTTCTCCAAAAAGCCCAAGAAAGACAAGAAGGATGAAAAGATTGAAGAACTCACCGACCGCCTGACGCGGCAGATGGCTGAGTTTGACAATTTCCGCAAGCGCACAGAGAAAGAGAAGTCACAGATGTACGAGATTGGCGCCAGGGATGTGATTGAGAAGATTCTCCCGGTGGTGGATAATTTCGAGAGAGGGCTTACCGCTGTGCCGGAAGAAGAGAAGGGCAGCGCTTTTGCGGAAGGCATGGAAAAGATTTACAAGCAGCTGATGACGACACTGGAAGGATTGGAAGTGAAGCCAATCGAGGCGGTGGGAAAAGAGTTCAACCCGGATTTCCACAATGCGGTCATGCATGTGGAGGATGAGGAACTCGGCGAGAACATTATAGCTGAGGAGTTCCAGAAGGGATACACATACAGGGACACCGTGGTGAGACACAGCATGGTAAAAGTAGCAAACTGACCTGAAAACAGGATAGAACCATATAATTCATTGAAGGAGGATATTTACTATGGGAAAAATAATCGGTATTGACTTGGGTACAACAAACAGCTGTGTGGCTGTTATGGAAGGCGGACAGCCGACCGTCATCGCCAACACAGAGGGAGCAAGGACCACACCGTCTGTTGTGGCATTTACAAAGACAGGAGAGCGTCTTGTAGGTGAGCCTGCGAAACGTCAGGCGGTAACCAACGCGAACCGCACAATCTCCTCTATCAAGAGAGAGATGGGTTCAGACCACAAAGTGGACATTGACGGAAAGAAATACTCTCCGCAGGAGATTTCCGCGATGATTCTGCAGAAATTAAAAGCAGACGCAGAAGGATATTTGGGCGAGAAGGTGACAGAAGCGGTCATCACAGTGCCGGCGTACTTCAACGATGCACAGCGTCAGGCGACCAAGGATGCAGGTAAGATTGCGGGTCTGGATGTAAAACGTATCATCAACGAGCCTACAGCGGCAGCGCTGGCATACGGACTGGACAATGAAAAAGAGCAGAAGATTATGGTATATGACCTCGGAGGCGGTACCTTCGATGTCTCCATCATCGAGATTGGCGACGGCGTCATCGAGGTTCTGGCGACAGCCGGAAACAACAGACTGGGCGGCGATGATTTCGACCAGAAGATTACAGATTATATGCTGGCAGACTTCAAAACAAAAGAGGGCGTAGATTTGTCCACAGACAAGATGGCGCTCCAGAGACTCAAAGAGGCGGCTGAGAAAGCAAAGAAAGAACTTTCCTCCGCGACAACGACGAACATCAACCTTCCGTTCATCACAGCGACATCTGAGGGACCGAAGCACTTTGATATGAACCTGACAAGAGCAAAATTTGACGAGCTCACAAGAGACCTGGTAGATAAGACAGCAGAGCCGGTCAAGAGAGCGCTCTCTGACGCGGGACTTAATGCTTCTGATTTGGGTCAGGTACTGTTAGTCGGCGGTTCTACACGTATTCCTGCAGTACAGGAGGAAGTAAAACGTCTGACAGGCAAAGAGCCGAGCAAATCCTTAAACCCGGATGAATGTGTGGCACTGGGTGCTTCTGTTCAGGGTGGTAAGCTTGCCGGTGACGCAGGCGCAGGAGATATCCTTCTTCTGGATGTAACTCCGCTGTCTCTGTCCATCGAGACGATGGGCGGTGTAGCGACCAGACTGATTGAGAGAAACACGACGATTCCGACAAAGAAGAGCCAGATTTTCTCCACAGCGGCAGATAACCAGACAGCCGTTGATATCAATGTTGTACAGGGCGAGAGACAGTTCGCCAAAGATAATAAATCATTAGGACAGTTCAGACTGGACGGAATCCCGCCGGCTCCGCGCGGAATCCCGCAGATTGAAGTAACCTTCGATATCGATGCCAACGGTATCGTAAATGTATCCGCTAAGGATTTGGGAACAGGAAAAGAGCAGCACATCACCATCACAGCAGGCTCCAACATGTCTGACGCGGATATCGATAAAGCAGTAAAAGAAGCGGCTGAGTTCGAGGCGCAGGACAAGAAGAGAAAAGAGGCTATCGACACAAGAAACGAAGCAGACGCTATGGTATTCCAGACAGAGAAGGCACTCAAAGAAGTGGGCGACAAGCTGGATGCCAACGATAAAGCAGCAGTGGAGGCAGACTGCCAGGCACTCAAGGATATCCTTGCGAAATCTACTCCGGAGGATACCTCAGAGGCACAGGTGGCAGAAATCAAAGCTGCCAAGGATAAACTGATGGAGAGCGCGCAGAAGCTTTTCACAAAGATGTATGAGCAGGCAGGAGCCGGAGCAGGCGCTGCAGGCGGTCCGACACCGGAAGCAGGTCCGGCACCGGATGGGTTCCAGGGCGATGATGTCGTAGACGGAGATTACAAAGAGGTCTAAGAGTACCTGAAAAATTCTGCGGAGCTGTAACGGGCAGCTCCGTGGAATTTTCTTGTGATACAGGAAAGAGTGAAAGGTAGAGTATAGGATTATGGCAGAGTCAAAAAGAGATTATTACGAGGTGCTCGGAGTCGGGAGAGATGCGGACGATGCGGCAATAAAGAAGGCATACCGTGTGCTGGCGAAGAAGTACCATCCGGATATGAATCCAGGAGATGCCGAGGCGGAGAAGAAATTCAAAGAGGCATCGGAAGCATATGCAGTGCTCAGTGACCCTGATAAACGCAGACAGTACGACCAGTTCGGTCATGCGGCATTTGAAGGCGGCGCAGGGGGAGCGGGCGGCTTCGGTGGCTTTGACTTCAGCGGCGCGGATTTCAGCGATATCTTCGGAGATATTTTCGGGGATTTGTTTGGCGGCGGCAGAAGAAGCGGCCGCGGCGGCAATGGTCCGATGAAGGGGGCAAATATCAGAAAGAGTATCCGCATCACATTCGAGGAGGCAGTCTTCGGGTGTGAGAAGGAATTGGATTTAATCCTGAAAGACCCGTGCGAGGCGTGTCACGGGACCGGAGCGAAACCGGGAACTTCCCCGGAGACGTGTCCGAAGTGCGGCGGAAAAGGACAGGTGGTCTATACTTCCCAATCCTTCTTCGGGACTGTACAGAATGTGCAGACCTGCCCGAACTGCGGGGGTTCCGGTAAGGTCATAAAGGAGAAGTGCCCGAGCTGCTCGGGGACAGGATATACCTCCAGCAGAAAGAAGATTCAGGTTTCTATTCCAGCCGGAATTGACAATGGGCAGAGTGTGCGTATCCGCGACAAGGGCGAGCCGGGCGTGAATGGCGGACCGAGAGGGGACCTTCTGGTGGAAGTCAATGTATCCAGACACCCCATCTTCCAGAGACAGGATGTGCATATCTTCTCCACCGTGCCTATCTCTTTCGCGCAGGCGGCGTTAGGCGGCGATGTGCGTATCCCCACAGTGGACGGCGATGTCATCTACACCGTGAAAGCGGGGACAAAGACGGACACAAAGGTGCGCTTAAAAGGAAAAGGGGTGCCTTCCCTGAGAAATCCCCAGGCGAGAGGGGACCACTATGTGACATTGGTCATCCAGACTCCGGAGAGACTGAGCGCCGAGGCAAAAGAAGCGCTGCGCAAGTTTGACGAGCTGACGGGAAACACCCTCAACCAGAATACGCAGAAAGCGCAGGATGGCGAAAAGAAGGGGAAGAAAAAAGGCTTCATGGATAAAGTAAAGGAAGTCTTTGAGGATGAAAAATAGGCAATAGAGAGAATGGCAAAGAGACAGCGAAACTATACCGTTGTTTAATACAGATGGAAAAATTTATATGACCGGAAGGATTTTTTGAAAGGGCAGGAACAAAAAACTGCTCTTTTGAGAAATCCTTCCGGCTGTCTTTTTCTAACGCTAATTTCCGGTGAGGACGATGACGGAGCGCTCGCCTAAGAGAAGGTGCTCTCCCGCGAGGGGCATCGACCCTTCTGGAAAGGTCTGCTGTCTCGCATCACCTGTATTGACCGCGATGTGCCACTGATATCCTTCCGGCAGGGCGGGGAGGGTGAGATGCGCCGCCTCCCAGTGGGCGTTGACGGCGATGTACACTAAGTCCTCCCTCTGCGCTGCCTCGTCATAGCCTGCGAAGAGCACACATGCCACATGGGACTGGGCAGAGGTGTCTGGTTCCCAGGGGGTGGGACCGTGGGCGCTCATGGAGGGGAGTCCCAAATAGCTGGGCTCCAAATCCCGGCGTATGCAGGGATGTGCCTTGCGAAAGGCAATCATATATTTGAAGAAAGCAAAGATATCCCGGTTTTTCTCAAGGAGTGTCCAGTCCAGCCAGGAAATCTCATTGTCCTGGCAGTAGGGATTGTTATTGCCGAAGCGGGTGTCTCCAAACTCATCTCCTGAAAGGAACATGGGAGTGCCCCGGCTGCACATGAGGACAGCACAGGCATTTTTTATCATCTTTCTGCGCAGGGACATAACTTCCAGATTGCCAGTTTCCCCCTCCTGTCCGCAGTTCCAACTGTTGTTGTCATTGGTTCCGTCTGTATTTCCCCAGCCGTTCGCCTCGTTGTGCTTTTCATTGTAGCTGTAGAGGTCGTAGAGTGTAAACCCGTCATGGCAGGTCAGAAAGTTGACGGAGGCATTGCCGCCCCGGTATACCGGGTCGTAGAGGTCCGGTGAACCCATGAGGCGCCAGGCAGCGGTCTGCGCCAGAGCAGCATCCCCTTTCAGGAAACAGCGCATGTCGTCGCGGTAGCGCCCATTCCATTCCGCCCACCGTTTCCAGGAGGGAAAAGACCCTACCTGATAGAGCCCGCCGGCATCCCATGCCTCCGCGATGAGTTTGACTTTTCCCAGCACCGGGTCAAAAGCGAGGCTTTGCAGCAGGGGAGGCTGATTCATGGGAGAACCGTCCTCGTTGCGCCCCAGGATGGAGGCGAGGTCGAAGCGGAAGCCGTCGATGCGGTAGTCTGTCACCCAGTAGCGCAGGCAGTCCAGTATCAACTGCTGTACCACCGGATGGTTGCAGTTCAGGGTGTTGCCGCAGCCGCTGAAGTTGTAGTATTTGCCGTCCGGGGTGAGCATGTAGTAGATATTGTTGTCAAAGCCCTTAAAAGAAAAACAGGGACCGTACTCGTTGCCCTCCGCCGTGTGGTTGAAGACCACATCGAGGATGACGTCAATCTCGTTGTCGTGCAGTGTCTTGATGAGCTGTTTGAGCTCCAGCCCTTCCTTATTGTATTCTCGTTTTGAGGCATAGCTTGTGTTGGGGGCAAAGAAACTGACCGGATTGTATCCCCAGTAGTCCAAAAGCTGTGTCTCATCAATCAGTCTGGCATCGCGCATCTCGTCAAATTCAAAGACCGGCATGAGCTCCACAGCATTGACGCCCAGCTCCTTTAAATAGGGAATCTTCTCCATCAGCCCATAAAAGGTGCCGGGACAGACAGTATGGGAGGAGACATCCTTTGTGAAGCCACGCACATGGAGCTCATAGATAATTAAATCCTCCATGGCTGTCTGGGGCTGTGCCTCTACTCCCCAGTCGAAATTGTTGTGCACGACCCTCGCCCGGTATCCGTGGGAAATCTGGTTCTTGATACCCCAGCGGCTCTGTCCGGTGACGGCGCGGGCATAGGGGTCTAAAAGAAGCTTGGTCTTGTCGAAACGCAGTCCTCTCTTTTCGTCATATGGACCGTCCAGCCGATAGGCATATTCAAATTCTTCAATGTCCAGTCCGAACACAATCATGGAGTACACAAACCCTATCTTGTAATTATCGGGGAAGGGCAGCACGGCAAAAGGCTCTTCTGCCTCCCGGTGGAATAACAAAAGCTCACAGGAAGTAGCGCCGTGAGATTGTATCGTGAAATTGACGCCTCCGGGGATGATGGTGGCGCCGAAAAAGCGGAAAAATCCGGGACGCACCTGAAACCCTGAGATGGTGTCCAGAGGCGTAAGCTGCTGACCCGGTACAAGGATGATATCCGAAGCGTATGCTGTCATATCCAATCAGCCTCCTGTCTTATTTTGATAATAGAATACCGCCACCTGCGTGCGGTCTCTTAGTTTGAGCTTATCCAGAATAGTGCTCAGGTAATTGCGCACGGTGCCCTCGCTTAAGAACAGGCGGGCGGCAATCTCTTTGTTGCTCAAGCCCTCCGCGATGAGCTGTATGATATCCATTTCCCTCTCACTGATATCGTGGGCGGCGTAGTCGAAGGCTGGCTGCTTTTGAATGAGGTCCGGTATCCGGGAGACAATCTCGTCGCCGAAAACGGTCTGATTGGAGCAGACCGCGCGGACGGCGGGAGCGATGTTCTGGTAATCCTGTTTCAAAAGATATCCCTTCGCGCCAAGCTTTAATGCCTTCACGATGTAATCGTCATCAGAGAAGGTAGTCAAAAGCAGGATTTTGGCATCGGGAAATTCCTGCAAGACCTCTTTCGCCGCCTCCAGACCGTCTTTTTCCTTCATGCGGATGTCCATCAGAAGAACATCCGGCAGATGTTCGCGATAGAGAAAAAGTGCGTCCTTCCCGTCATTTGCCGTTGCCGCGACCTCAAAATCCGGCACGGAAGAGAGAATCATTGTGAGGGCGCTCACAACAAGACAGTCGTCGTCAATGATGAGTAATTTCATAATGTTGTCTCCTTTGGAACTGTGATAAATATTTTAAACCCCTGTGCGGTCTGAATCTGGATGTTCCCGTGCAGGGCGTGAATCCGTTCTTCCATGTTTAAGATACCGATACCGGGACCGCGCCTGCCAGAAGCTGCGCTGCCAGGAGAGTCCCCTCTGTCCGCGTGAGGAACTTCTCTGTCCGGAAAACTGCTTTTGCAAGTCTCTGCGCTTTTTGCGGAACCGTTATCCTCGATACAGAGCTGGTAGAGCGCCGGGTGCTCCCGGATGAGCACAGAGACATGGGTGGCATCGCTGTGCCGCATAGTGTTGGAGAGCGCCTCCTTTGTGATGCTGATAAAGCTGTATTTGACTTCCCTGGGAACCTCCCCGGTGCAGTTATAGCGGTAGGAGACCGGACAGAAGGTAAATCCTTTTATGAGGGACTTTACTGCCTCGTCCAGACTGACCGACTCGTCGTGCAGGTCATGGACACTTTTTCGGATACTGTCCATAGCAGAGTTGAGGGACAGTTCCAGGGAGTCAAGCGCCTGGTTAAGTGACTGGTCTTTGTTTATGGTCTTCGCTGCGCCCAAAAGCAGGATGGAGCGGGAGAGAAGATGTCCCACATTGTCGTGAATCTCCCGCGCGATGCGGTTGCGCTCTGCTAAGGTGGCGGCGTAAATCTCATAGTTCTGTTTTTCCATGAGAGACTGGTTCTTCTCCGCCAGCAAAAGGTTTGTTTCGCGGCTGTCATCCTGAGTGTGCAAAAAGCGGTCTTTTAACGCCTCGTACTGTACCGTGTGCAGGGAAAGACAGAAGGAAACGAGTATCCCTGAGAGGACAAGGAGCGGAAGCGCCGCAGTAGGGGCAAAAGCCTGTGCGGTATCGGCATAGAGAAAACGCGCCGCCATACCGAGGAAAAAAATTCCGCCAATTCCGGAAAGGATATACTGCCTTTTCCAAAACAGTACGCAGAAAAAGACCGGATAAAAGCAGAAAAAATCCGGTAAAAACAAAGCCGCGGCGAAACCGCAGAAACTAAAGAAAAACAGAACACGCTCCCTCTGTATGAAGCGGCAGGCAAAACTAAGGCACAGTGCGTACAAAAATGCCAGTACAAACCCGATATCTGCCGGCAGAAAGAAGAGGCAGAACAGGCAGAGGCACAAAAGTATACCAAAATTCATCCAATGTCTCATAAGCAGCCGGCAAAAGCCCCTCCTTTCACAGTTTCTCGCTGAGATATTTTTATTATAGTATAAAAAATCAGGAAGGGCAAAGGAAAAACTACTGTGCTGTCTCATTGACTTTCAGTATAATGACGCGGAATCAAGGTTATGTTACTGTTCGCAGGTAGCTGCGAACAGTAACCAGGTTATGACATTTGTCATGTACAGTTTGTGACTGTGCTCACTACAGGGAAAAACAAAGGGAGTGTATACTGAACGTACAATGACAAAGGAGGCAGGAATATCTATGATGATTCAGATAAAAAATCTCGTGAAGCGATATGGAAACGTGGTTGCATTGGACCATTTTAATCTGGAGGTTGAGGAGGGAGAAATCTTCGGACTTTTGGGACCAAACGGCAGCGGAAAGACGACGGCGATGAACTGTATGTTGGCGCTCCTAAAATATGACAGAGGAAGCATCCGCATCTTCGGCGAGGAGATGGCGCCGGACAATTACAATGTGAAGAAACAGATTGGTGTGGTGCTGCAGGATGTGGCAGTGGTAGAAGAATTGAATGTCAGGGACAATGTCGATTATTTCTGCGGGCTGTATGTCCGGGATAAGGAAAAGAGAAAAAAACTGGTGGAGGAGGCAATCTCCTTCGTAGGGCTGGAGGATTACCGGAAGGTTTATCCGAAAAAGCTCTCAGGAGGGCTGCTCAGGAGACTGAATATCGCCTGCGGTATCGCCCATAAGCCTAGGCTGATTCTCCTGGACGAACCGACGGTCGCTGTGGACCCCCAGAGCCGCAATAGAATTCTGGAGGGAATCAAAGAGCTGAACCGTCAGGGCTCCACAGTCATCTATACCTCCCACTATATGGAGGAGGTAGAACAGATTTGCACGAGGATTTCCATTATGGACCATGGGCGGAGCATTGCCACGGGCACCAAAGAAGAATTGAAGAGCATGATAAAGACCGGGGAGACGGTCACCATCGAGGCGGTGGCATTGGATGAAAATCTCTTAAGGCACATACGTTCTCTGCCCCATGTGTTCGATGTGCAGTACCATGACCAGATTCTGACGGTGCGCTGTACAGGGGCGAAACATAATCTGGTGCGCATCCTTGCCTTTTTGCAGGAAAAGGAAATCCTTTTCGGACGGGTATTCTCGGAACTTCCGACCTTAAACGATGTGTTCCTGGAGATTACGGGAAAACAGCTCAGAGACTAAAGGGACAGAAGATTTTAGCCTATGGAAGAGTTGTGGACTGCGAAACAGAGTATAGGATAAGGAGAGAGAACTATGCGGCATTTGATACGATATACTTTCAAATCGAAAATACGGAATTTTAATATCTTGTTCTGGCCCTTTTTGTTTCCGCTGATACTGGCGACCTTTATGTATTTTTCTATCGGAAATATAGAGGAAGCGGATTTTGATGTCATCCCTGTGGCAGTGGTAGAAGGACAGCAGGATACCGGGAAGACGACAGAAGGGCAATTGACGGGGCAGCAGGAGAGCCAGGCAGAAAGCGAGGGGCAGGATGTGTTTGCTGCCTTTCTGGAACAAGTCAGCGACAAGACAGATGAGGAAGATGGACTTATTTCTATCCGGCAGATGACAGAGGACGAGGCGCTGCACGCGCTGGAAGAAAAAGAGATAGACGGAATCTTCTATACAGGGGAGGAACCTTCTCTGACGGTGGGCGCAGGTGGGATGGCGCAGACAGTCCTGCAGGCGTTGCTTAACAGTTACGAAAATGGAAAACAGGTATTGCTGAATGTGGCAGAGGACCATCCGGAGGGGATGGAGGCAGCAATCGAAAGCCTCTCCGGATTTGACAATCTGGTGAGTGAAGTATCCTTAGGCGGGAAAACAACGAATGGAAATTCTCAGTTTTTCTATGCCCTGGTGGGAATGGCATGCCTGTACGGGTGTTTCATCGGATTCGGCTCTGCCATGGATTTGCAGGCAAATCTGACTGCCCTTGCCGCACGCAAATGTGTGAGCCCCGCGCATAAGCTCAAACTGGTGCTCACGGAGATGCTGGTCTCTTTTGGAATCCATTTTTTCAATATCCTGGTGCTCCTTGTCTATCTTAGGTTTGTGCTGCGGGTGGAATTTAACGGAAACTTTCTGTCCATGCTGCCGGTCTGCCTGCTGGGAAGTATGATAGGTGTGGCGATGGGACAGTTTATCAGCAGTATCGGCAAGATGGGAGAGGGAATCAAAATAGGAATCCTGCTTGGCATTTCCATGGGCCTAAGTTTCTTTGCCGGATTGTTCAACGCGGAGATGAAAGACTATGTGGACCGCACGATTCCGCTTCTCAACCGGGTGAATCCGGCGGCTCTCATCTCGGATGCGCTGTACTGCATCCATGTATATGACGCACCGGAAAGGTATGTGAGAGATTTAGGGATTCTGGCAGTCTTTTGTGTGCTGCTCGTATTGGGGGCATTTCTGATAGTGAGGAGGGAACGCTATGACAGTATTTAAAGCATATATGAAGGCGGCACGGAAAAATATCTGGGTCATGGTGCTGTATTTTACGATATTTTTCACGGTTACTGTGCTGTTTCAGAAGACAGCAGAGGACACACAGGGTTCAGGTATATACGAGGCGGAGGATGTGCCGATAGGCATTGTGGATGAAGACGGTGGGATACTCGCAGAAAGCTTCAAGGAGTATCTGGGGCAGACCAATACGATTCTGGAACTGGAAAATGATAAAGAAGTGCTGCAGGAGAATCTGTTCTACCGGAATGTAGGGTATATCCTGCGGATACCAAAAGAGTTTGAAAAAAACTGCATCAAAGGTGAGGATAAGCTGGAGATTACAAAAGTGCCGGGCTCCTACAGCGGCTACTATGTGGACCAGCAGGTGAACAGCTTTTTGAACTATGTAAGGACCTATGCGGCAGCAGGCTTTTCGGCTGCAGAGACAGCGCAGAGGATACAGGAGAAAAAAGAGGGAGATGTCACACTGGTGGACTTCAGCGGAAATGCGGGGAAACTTAAGGACCATACCTATTATTACCGCTACATGCCGTTTCTGGTCATGAACGTACTCTGTTATGTGATGGGATATATTCTGATTGGATTTCGCAGAGGAAAGCTGCCCTCCAGAATGAAAGCGTCCGCCATGCCGATGCGCAGACAGAACATGCAGGGGCTTTTGGCTTCCGGCGTACTGGCACTGTGTCTGTGGCTCATTGTGACGGCTGCGGCAGTTCTGGTCTATGGACAGAAATTTACCGGAAGCGGAGGATTTATCTACTGTGTTGTCAATTCGTTTGTATTGACAGCCGTGGCGCTTTCTCTGGCATATTTTATCGCCATGTGTGTGAAAGACTCTAACGCCTTAAGCGGGCTCGTCAACATTGTCACATTGGGAATGTGTTTCGTGTGCGGGGCATTCGTGCCTATGGACTACTTAAATAAAGGGGTGCGCACAGCGGCGCAGTTTTTGCCCCTGTACTGGTATGAGAAGGTCAATGAGCTGCTGGGAGAATTTGACGCCGTCAGCGGCGCGGTCCGCACGGAAGTGCTGCAGGGCATCGGGATTCAGATAGTGTTCATCGCGGTCTTCGTGTGCGCGGCTTTGGCAATCTCACGAGAACGGGCATAGACTTCTGAGGCTTAGCAGGTGAAAAGGAACCGGAATATAAAAGCAGCGTATGTGCAGTGTTACGAATGGCGCGGGCTGAACGGTAACTGTGCAATAGGAAAGCATGCGGATGGGGGCTGTTTTTGTGGGACAAATGTGTTATACTGTATGTTAGCTGCATTTAGCGTCAGTGTATAAAGGGTGATTGCCCCTGCACACGGACGCTGGCATCGGCGTACAGAGTGTATGCTGATTAAGAAAAATACAGTAAAGAAAACAGAGAGAAGGTAAAGATTATGGCAGAACAACAAAATAACGGCGGCTGTTCCGAATCCTCCTGCGCAGGCTGCGAACATGCAGCCACCTGTGAGAGCAAGAAAGAGGATTTTCGTGTGCCGGCGAATATGTACACGCAGGTGAAAAAAGTCATCGGTGTTATCAGCGGTAAGGGCGGTGTGGGAAAATCACTTGTCACTGCTTCCCTGGCGCGCATGATGCGCAAGAAAGGATACACGGTTGGTATCCTGGATGCCGACATCACCGGACCGTCCATTCCTAAAATGTACGGAGTACATCAGATGGCGAGAGGGACGGAGGAAGGAATCTTCCCCTGTGTCGCGAAGGATGAGACGAGGATTATGTCTGTCAATCTGCTGATGGAAGATGAATCCGCCCCGGTCATCTGGAGAGGTCCGGTCATCGCGGGCGTGGTCAAACAGTTCTGGTCTGATGTCATGTGGGGCGATTTGGACTATCTGTTCGTCGATATGCCGCCCGGAACGGGGGATGTGCCGCTGACCGTATTTCAGTCCCTGCCGGTGGACGGTGTCGTCATTGTGACATCTCCCCAGGATTTGGTGCAGATGATTGTGAAGAAGGCTTACAATATGGCGAAACAGATGAACATTCCGGTATTGGGTATCGTGGAGAACTACAGCTATGTGAAATGTCCCGACTGCGGCAAAGAAATCCCGATTTTCGGGGAGAGCCACATCGAGGATATCGCTTCCGGCCTGGAAGTGCCGGTTTTGGGCAAGATGCCGGTAGATATGGAGCTTGCCAAAGCAGTGGAGGCAGAGCGTTTCTACGAGGCGGAAAATCCTTATCTGAATGACATCGAACTGTAAGAGTACAGACTGCCGAATGGAACTTGTTGTATAGGCTGTAAGAATTTGGGATATAATGAGTTGTACGCGATGGAGAGGCAGCATGTTTCGTGCGGTCATACCCATGCGGCAGAGATTATACCCACTCTTTATCGAACGTGTATGCTTTTGTAAAGAGAGGGCAGAAAAAGGAGCAGATACAATGAGAGCCTATGTAGATGAAAACTGTATTGGCTGCGGACTGTGTGCATCCGTCTGTCCGGAAGTGTTTGAACTCAATGATGACCAGGTTGCCGAGGTCACGGGTACCATCAGTGAGGAGACGGAGGAGTCCGTAAAAGAGGCGAGGGACGGATGTCCTGTCGATGCCATTCACACAGAAGAGTGAGAAGCGGCTATACTCGTGCAGGGAAAAGCTGTGAAAGAGTGAAAAAGGTCCCGCACCCTTTGGAAATCCATGCATAACATAAAGAAAAAAGAGGTTTTTGCCATGGCATATGAAAACTTCCAGAGGGTGACGGGCATCATCCAGAATATCACGAGCGGCAATGACTGTTGTTCCCAGATGGTCTCCGTGATGACAGATACAGATATGGAAACAGTGAATTTTATCGTGTCACCGGAGACACAGGTCATTGACAATGTGAGACTGCGCAAAGGTATGAGAGTGGCGGCATTCTATGACACCAGTCTGCCGGCTCCGGCAATTTTCCCTCCGCAGTATCAGGCAGAGCTCATCACGTCCCTTCGGCGGGACCAGAATGTGATGCTCAGTTATTTCGATGAGAATCTGACATCGGAGGACAATTCCCTGACTCTGAATCTGACACCGTTTACCAATGTTGTAACGGCAAACGGGCAGCGTTATACCTGCTTCCCGGGAAACGCAGATTTGCTCGTCTATTACACGACTACGACGTTCAGTATCCCTGCGCAGACAACTCCACAGAAAGTAATCGTGATGTGTCCCTATTAGTGTGCTGTATCATTGGCTTTCAGTACACTAGGCAGATTGCTCCGGTATATGGAAAAGAAGGAGCAATAAAAAACCGTTAATAATTCCTGTTCCGACAGAAATCAGAAGAGGTCCATAAAAAGGAAATCTTCTTCATGATTTCGCGGGACAGGATTTTTTATTTGACGGGAAACTTCGTTCCCTATGAAATAAAACGCTCCGCGGGGTGCAAAATGTCCGGGGGATATTTGTTCTGTGTTGACCGGTGGAATGTAAACTAAATTATAAAAGTGGTTGACAATTAATGCCAGATTCGATATAGTTTTGGAAGATGAAAGAATGAGAAACAAGAGAGGAGAAACATACGATGCAGGAAAATCAAATACAGGAAAACCACATGCAGAGAATATCGACAAAATATATGGTGCTGTGTGCCATGTTCACCGCGCTGACAGCAATCGGCGCCTTCATTCAGATACCGGTGCCTTATATGGACTACTTTACACTTCAGTTTTTCTTTGTACTGCTGGCAGGAATCCTGCTGGGGAGCAAAATGGGCGCTGTTTCGGTAGGATGCTATGTACTTCTCGGACTGATAGGTATCCCCATCTTTGCGGCAGGCGGCGGGATTGGATATGTTGTGCGTCCGAGCTTCGGCTATCTGCTGGGCTTTATCGTGGCGGCGTATGTGGCAGGCAGGATTTCAGAGCGGGGAAAATGTACATATAAGAACTATCTGCTTGCCTGTCTTGGGGGATTCGTGGTGACCTATGTAATCGGAATCCTGTATAAATATGTGATTCTCAATTTCTATGCCGATACCCCGGCGACTCTGCAGATTGTCTTTTTGTCCTGCTTTCCGCTGGACATGCCGGGTGATTTTGTGCTTTGCCTGGTTGCCGCCGGAGTAGGTATGCGGCTTAAAAAAGTGATGGGGAGGTACTAGAGATGGAAAATCTGGAGTGGATAGAGAAGCTCAAAGAAGAAGTGAAGGAAGGAAAAGCCATCTCCTATGAGGAGGCAAACGAATTGTACGAGGCGCCTCTTGAGCCGTTGTGTCAGGCAGCGGATGAATTGAGGAGGCATTTCCAGGCAGACCGGTTTGACATGTGCACCATTGTCAACGGAAAGAGCGGAAAGTGTTCGGAAAACTGTAAATACTGCGCGCAGTCATCCTGGTACCACACTGGGGCGGAGGAATACCCGCTCCTGGACAAAGAAGAAATTGTCAGGCAGGCTGTAGAATGTGAGAAAAAAGGTGTGCTCCGCTACTCCATTGTGACATCGGGAAAGCGCTTAAATGACCGGGAAGTAGCGTATATGTGCGATGTGGTTCGTGAAATCAAAGAGCGCACCAGTCTCTCTGTCTGTGTGTCATTCGGACTTTTAGGAGAAGAGGCATTTCGCAGTCTGAAACAGGCGGGGGTCTCCCGAGTGCACAACAACCTGGAGACATCAAGGAAAAATTTTCCCCATGTCTGTACCACCCATACATTTGACGACAAGGTGGAGGCTATCCGCGCCGCCCAGAGAGCCGGACTTACCGTGTGCAGCGGCGGAATTATGGGACTGGGAGAGTCGAAAGAGGACCGCATCGACATGGCGATGACACTGCGTGAACTTGGCATCACGAGCATCCCCGTGAACATGTTAAATCCCATACCGGGCACACCCTATGAAGGGAACACACGCCTCACTGTGGAGGATATGAGAAGGATTGTGGCGGTCTTTCGATTTATCCTGCCAAAGGCAGCGATTCGTCTGGCAGGCGGCAGAGGACTGCTGGAAGATAAGGGAAGAGGATGTTTTCTCTCCGGCGCCAATGCGGTGATATCCGGGGATATGCTCACCACAGCGGGATATACGGTGGATTCGGACATGGAGATGATTCATGAGATAGGATACGAGGTGACATACATTGAAGGGTAAAGGACTGTTCATCACAGCTACCGGGACAGATGTGGGAAAAACCTATGTGTCCGGGCTGATTGTAAAAAAACTTTGCGAGGCAGGATATTCGGCGGGGTACTATAAGGCGGCGCTCTCCGGGGCGGACACGATAGAAGACAGCGATGCGGGATATGTAAAAAACGTTTCCGGCATTTCCCAGAGTTTAGAGAGCCTTGTCTCCTATGTATATGCGCCCGCGGTTTCCCCACACCTGGCGGCACAGCTTGCCGGAAATCCGGTAAATCTTGAAAAAGTCCAAAGAGACTACGAACATGTACAGTCGCAGTATGGGTATGTGACTGTGGAGGGAAGCGGCGGCATCGTCTGTCCCATCCGCTGGGATGACAGAGAAAAGCTGCTTTTGGAGGATATCATTAAAACTCTGAAACTGCCTGCCCTTGTAGTGGCAGATTCGGGGCTTGGCACCATCAACACAACGGTGCTGACGACAGAATATTTAAAGTGTCGGGGAATCGAGATAAAGGGTATCATCATGAATCATTTTGCCGGGTCGGCTATGCATGAGGATAACCGGAAGATGATAGAAGAACTGACAGAGCTTCCGGTTGTGGCAGTAGTCGGCAAGGGGGATGAGAACCTTGAGATAGAGGCAAAGAAGCTGGCTGCGCTGTATCTGTAAATGATTCAGCGCAGATAATCCAGCAGAGGGAGCAGATATTTTTGCTCTGTCCAGTCACACGTTTGTCCTACAGCGCTCATCAGCGCTTCTTCCCACGGCTCATAGGAGTCGGGAGATTTTTTTGCCACTGCTTTTTGCAGGAGACTGCACAACATGCGGTCTTTGAAGGTCATGTTATCTTCGTTCCAGGCGCCTCTGCCATAAAAAAGTGGTATGTGATCTAAACCATTCTTCAAATTGTGTTTTTTTATTTCTTCAAAGGCTTTCTCGTTAAATGGAGAAGCTCCAACGCAGAAAACAGCGATTTTTTTATTCTTTAATTTTTCTATGTTCTTTTTCAGGAAGGATAATCCCGCGATTCCGGACGCATATATGCCGCCGCAGAAAACGATGGTATCGCACTGCGCTGCCTCATTTAAAGCGGCGTTTGAGATTTCTGCACAGGGAAAGTCCGTCATATCCTTTAGCCAGAGGGCATATTTTTTGGCAGCACCGTATTTGGATTTGTACAAAATCATTCCTTTTTTCATGGGGATACCTCCTTATCTAATGCCTGCCTTAAAAATGCGCGGTAGGCAAGTTCCTGCTGGTCATAGATTTGCTCTATGGAAATCCCCGGCACAGTCACGGAAAAAATAGTGCCGATACCAATGGTGTAGATTAGCATGTGCAGATGCAGCAGCTTCGCCTCCCCTATGTGGATGTTCAGCTCTTTGGCTATCATTTCCGGGACTCGCGGGTCTGTCTCCAACCGGTATAGGTCATCTAAAGAAGAAATGTTTTCCCGTTTTTGTAAAATAAAGATTTTCAAAATGTTCGGCTCCTCTTTGGCAAGCTGCAGGTAGGCATGCCCGGTACTGCGAAATAAATCGTTTTTATCTAGGCGGGATGCGATGTATTCCTGCAAGAAGCTGCGGGCTTTGTTCTCCACATCCTTTCTCAAACCGTCCATATTGGTGCAGTAGCTGTAAATTGGCTGGACAGAACAGCCCAGCTTCTGCGCGATATTCTTGACCATGACCTGCTCCATTCCGCCTTGGCGGGCGAGGGAAAAGGCAGCGTCAACAACCATTTCTTTTGTGATTCTCTGCTTTGGCATATGGGCATCTCCTTTTGTATTAATTGATATAATTGGGTTATATAATTAGTTTATATAAAACTATTATATATGAAAGAACGATACGATTCAATAGATAAAAGACGATTACGGATTGATTTTTTAGAGGGATAAATAGTCCTGTCCATCTCTGATGGGGGGACTCTAACCAGGTGTGCTGAATAACATGTATTAAAAAATGCATTTGCTTTTTTATGATTTTTTGTTATAATCATAAAGACGTGTAATTTTGGAGACGTATCGAAGTGGTCATAACGAGCCGCACTCGAAATGCGGTTGTCCTTTTTGGGCACGTGGGTTCGAATCCCACCGTCTCCGTTTCTAGTTTTTTCCTGAGAGTACGGGATATGCCGTATTCTCAGTTTTGTCTTAGGAAACTTTCTATAGATTGAGGGGCGAGGAGTTGAAGTGAGCTTGTCCGCTTTGTCCCAATGCTTTCAGCAGCACTAAATCTTTCGTTTCGAAGAAATTATATCCATCAACGTATCATGTATTTACCAAGGCAGCCGGGGGACGTGCCTCCACCCAATCCGAGTCTTGCGGAAGGTGGTGATTATTATGACTACATATGAAGAATTCATGGTTATTCTGACAGCATGCATTTTACTTTTAGCAATTCTGGAATATTTAGAGCATAAGAAATAGCCGTCCTGCTCTCGTCAAAGTTTAGGAACGGCTATCTCATAGCTTAGTATGAACTTATGCCGGGTCGGGTGACCTGCACTCACCTTCCGGCTGTCTTGCTAAATATATTATAGCAAATCTCCTCCTAAAGTCAACTATATCATTTGCTCAACAGATTTTGAAAACGGAGGGTGAGAAAAAAGATATTTCCTGCCGGTCATTTTCCTGTATAATGATAGAAGAACGGGTACTGTCGGTGTACAAGGAACTTACATTGCTTCTTGTGCATTGGTACTAATAAATCTCTTTGAACTGAAAAGAATAAGGAAAAGAGAGATATAAAGGAGAGAGATATGATACGTTTTGCGACAATCGGCACGAATTTTATTGTGGACTGGTTTTTAGAGGCGGCAAAGAAGGAAGAGAGACTTGTCCATGCCGCGGTCTATTCCCGCCGGGAGAGTACCGGACGGGCATTCGCGGATAAATATGGAGTGGAGAAGGTGTATACGGATTTGCAGGAATTGGCAGAGGCAGAGGATATCGACGCAGTGTACATCGCAAGTCCGAATTTCCTGCATTGTTCCCAGGCAATCCTTATGATGGAGAACGGGAAGCATGTGCTCTGTGAGAAACCGATAAGCAGCAGCTATGCGGAGCTGAGGCGGATGAGAGAGGCGGCAGAGAAAAATAATGTGGTTCTATTAGAAGCCATGCGCCCTGCGTATGATCCGGGCATGGAGATGGTGAGAGACTACATGGAAAGACTGGGGAAAATCAGGAGAGTGACGTTTCGGTTCTGCCAATATTCTTCCCGGTATGATAAGTTTAAGGCGGGACAGATAGAAAATGCATTCAGACCGGAACTGTCCAACGGGGCGCTCATGGATATCGGTGTGTACTGCATCCATCCGCTACTTATGCTGTTTGGAAAACCGCAGCGGATTTATGCGGATGCCGTTTTTCTCAAAGACAGTATTGACGGGGAGGGCACGATTGTGGCAGGCTACCCGTACATGCTGGCGGAACTGAGCTATTCAAAAATCACAAACGGCGTTTCCTTAAGCGAAATTCAGGGAGAGGAAGGCGTGCTGACCATAGACCGTATTGCGGACCCGAAAGAATTGGTTCTCTATCCCAGAAAAGGAGAAAAAGAGACCATCCACGTAGAAAAAGAAGAAAATAACATGATTTATGAAATCCAAAAATGGTGTTCCCTGATAGAAGGGGAGGAAGATAAGCAGAAAGAACTGCGTATATCCCTCATGGAAATGGAGATGATGGATGAAGTGCGCAGACAGATTCATCTGACCTTTCCGTCAGATGAAGTTTACACAAGATGTTGAAAATAGCACGATGAAGTGGTACTATATTTAGTGTCATCATAAAAATGAAGAGAGGAAGAAGAACATGACAGTAGAGGAATGGCTGGGAGAAGGCAATCAGCTGGGGACAGACATCTGGACGAAAAAATATTGTAATGAGGGAGAGACCTTTGACGACTGGCTGCACCGCGTGAGCGGAGGAAATGAAGAGATAGAAGGATATATCCGGGAGAAAAAATTCTTGTTTGGCGGAAGGATTTTATCCAACAGGGGGCTGAATAAGGAAGGCAGAAAGGTGACATATTCCAACTGCTATGTCATTGCGCCGCCGGAGGACGAGATAGAGAGTATTTTTGACTGCGCGAAAAAACTGGCGCGGACCTACAGCTATGGCGGAGGATGTGGGATTGATATTTCCAAATTAAGCCCAAGAGGGGCGAAAATCAATAACGCCGCGAAGGAGACGAGCGGGTCTGTATCCTTTATGGATTTATATTCTTTGGTCACCGGACTGATTGGGCAGAACGGGAGACGGGGCGCGCTGATGATTTCAATCGACAGCTCCCACCCGGATGTAGAAGAATTTATTGATTTAAAGACAGATTTGGACAGGGTGACAAAAGCGAACATTTCCGTGCGCATTCATGAGGATTTTATGGATGCGGTGAAGAAAAATGAAGAGTATCTTCTCCACTACGAGAGGAAAGCGACAGGGGAGGTTATCGAGAAATCGGTCAACGCGAGAGAGCTGTTCCGCAAGATTGCCGAGACAAATTGGGATTACGCGGAACCGGGCGCGCTGTTCTGGGACAGGATAACGAGCTGGAACCTGCTGAGTAATACAAAGAATTTCTCTTACGCGGGGGTTAATCCCTGTGCGGAGGAGCCACTTCCGGCAGGAGGAAGCTGTCTGCTCGGAAGCTTGAATCTTTCTGAATTTGTACAGGACGCCTTTACGGGAAATGCGATGTTTGATTTTGAAAATTTCCGTACATGTGTACAGGCGTCGGTGCGCGCCCTCAATGAAGTGCTGGAGGAAGGATTGCCCCTGCATCCGCTGCAGGAACAGCAGGAGAGCGTAGAACAGTGGCGCCAGATTGGGCTGGGCATCATGGGACTTGCCGACTGTCTCATTAAGTTGGGACTGACCTACGGCGAGGAGGAAGCTGTGGAAATGTGTGATAAAATCGGCTTTGTGATGGCGGATGCCGCCATTGCCGCTTCCGCGCTGCTGGCAAAGGAAAAGGGAGCTTTCCCCGCCTGTCAGACAGAAGAAATCATGGAAACCCCGTATTTCCTGGCAAATACGACAGAGAAGACAAGAGAGCTGGTGAGAAAGCACGGGCTGAGAAACTCCCAGCTTCTGACCATCGCGCCTACAGGGACGCTGTCCACAATGCTCGGTATTTCCGGCGGCATTGAACCGATTTACGCGAATTATTATGAGCGCAAGACAGAATCCCTGCACGGAGAAGACGTTTACTACAAAGTTTATACAAAGATTGTAGAAAACTATATGAAGCAGTTTGATATCAAAGATGACAAGCTGCTCCCGGATTATTTTGTGACCGCCATGACGCTGGAATACCGTCAGAGAATTGATATGCAGTCCATATGGCAGCGTCATATCGATGCTTCCATCAGTTCTACCGTCAACGTGCCTAATGGGTTTACGGTGGAGGAGACAGAAGGGCTGTATATGTATGCTTACGATAAAGGGCTCAAGGGCATCACCATTTTCCGGGACGGCTGTAAGCGGATTGGGATTCTCAACACCGATACAGCAAAGGAAACCAAAAAGGTAAAAGCCGGGGAAGGTCTGAAACGCGGCGATATTCTTTTGGTAACAGACGATGTGGTAGGCAAGAAGCGCAAACTTATTACCGGATGCGGAAGCCTGCACTGTATTGCGCTGTTTGACCCGCATACAGGGGCTCTCTTGGAAACTTACTTAAGCAAAGGTTCCACCGGAGGATGTAATAATTTCATGGTGGGACTGTCCCGTATGATTTCCATCAGCGCCCGCGGCGGAATTGACATTGAGACTATCGTGGACCAGTTAAACTCCAGCGGCTCCTGCCCGTCCTACACAGCGCGCCGTGTGACGAGAAAAGACACCAGCAAGGGAGCATGCTGTCCTATGGCGGTAGGCAACGCCCTCTTGGATATGTATAACGAAATGCAGGCAGAGTTGGCGGAGAAGGAAGAGAACGCGCCGAAAAAGGAAAAGAAGATTCCAAAGCCAAAGGCGGTGACAGCGGAGGCACCCACAGATAAAATGTACTGCCCTGAATGTGGGGAGCCACTTGTATTTGAGGAAGGATGCAATATCTGTAAGAGCTGCGGCTGGAGCAAATGTCACTGATGAATGTGAAAGGGAGTTAAAAGGCCGCAAGGAAAGCCAATGCCTGGGGGGAACTCAGCGTTGGCTTTTCGCGCTTTATTGACCGGGAGGATGAGACATGAGTATTTGCAGCGCGGGAATATTATATTTATGTTTTACAGCAATCGTATCTGGGGATGAAATGGCAGTGGCGCAGGTCAATACATACGAAAATGCGTTTGATTTTTATGAGAGGTCTAAGGAATTGTTAGAGGAAGAGCAGGATGTGGCAGTATTTGCGGTCGCAGGAATAAAGGATAGAGCAGGTAAGATTGCGGAGGTCATAGAACGACAGATAAAAGATAATTTTGACAGACTGTTGAGAGGAAGCTGCATCACAAAGGTAGATGAAGAATATTTGGACAGGATGGGAAATGTTTTTAACAGGCTGGTGCAGGAAGCTGTTTTTGAAAATGATACATTAAAATTTCCTCGCAGGTATGTAAAGAAAACAGAATCCTGGGAAATATATTGCTTCTGGGCAGGGGAGAATGAAAAAGATGAGTCATATCTGCTGTCAGAGAACATTGTTGAGCTGTGGTGTTCTTATGAAAAACCGCTGATTTTTGGCAAGCAGTTGATGACACAATCGTTTTTGCTGTCCGATTTGAATGGAAGAAAGATTATCGGAGTGTACCCTGACCGGGAGACAGGCGGATGGGCTGCACTCCTTGAGGGAGGGAGGAAGCTGACGCTTCATTCGGAACTGCCCTATATGCGGGAGAGATTCGGTCTGCGTGACAAGGAAAGTTTTTCAATTGGTGAGGTGGACAATATCATAAATAATTCTTGTTATTCTTTCGAAGAGAGACTGTATCCAGAGGAAATCTATAAAGAATGGCAGAAAGTGTTTCTATATGCGGCAGCCCTGGAAAAAGAAGAATGGGATATCCCGGTATTGCGGAAAGTATACGAACGCTTTCTTGATTTTATGAGGACAAATATCTGTGAGGTGATACGGGTAGAAGGAGTGCTGATAGATAAAGAGACCTATTATAGGGCGCTTCTGCTGACAATCAGAGAAATGCAGAAGTATCTGCAAGGAGAAGATTGCCCTGTGATATCCAGAGATTTATGGATACTTCTAAACAGCAGATACAGTTATCTGCCTTATATTCAGGAATATATTTTTAGAGATGAAGCAACGGAGATTTTTGCAAATAACAATAGTATGCCGAAAAGAAAGGCACTGTTTGAATCGCAGAAGATGAATCAGCTCATCCGGGAATCTGAAGCAGAGGATACATATCAGAAAGGGATAAAGTGGGAAGAAGCGGCAGAATATTTTCTGGCATGTATACAGGGGGTTAAGATTACCGGAAGAAGAGTTAAAACTGTCGCACAGGAAATCGATTTTAGCATAGCTAATATTTCCGTAGACCAGAAACTATGGGAAATGGGGGCATATATTCTGGCTGAATGTAAAAATTGGAAAGATAAAGTGGGAATCGGCGTCATCCGGGGACTGTCACATATTTCCGAATTAAAAGGAAATAAGACTACAATTCTGTTTACTGCAAACGGAATTACCCGAAATGCGGAAGAAGAAATCCTGCGTTTGACTGCCAGCGGCAAATATATTTTAAACATCACGAAAGCAGATTTGCAAAATGCAGAGGACGAGCAGTGGTGCTACAATCTTCTGGTTCAAAAGTGGGAGGAACTTAAAGAAAAGGGAGGCAAACATGAATTACGATTTTAATCATGCCTTTTCACCGGCAGAGTTCGAGGACTTTGCCAGGGACATGCTGCAAATGAGAGAGGACAGGAAGTTTGAGTCCTTTGCGGAAGGGAAAGATAAGGGGATTGACAGCCGGTCTGTGTCCGAGGACGGATATACGGTCATTCTTCAGGCAAAGAGACTGAAAAATGCCGGGGCAAATATTATGAAGATTGTGCGCTGCGAAAAAGAAAAAATGGACAGCCTTGTTCGTGCGGGAGAGAGGGTTGACCGCTACATTCTGGTGATATCAGATGACCTTTCCGTGCAGACAAAGGAAAAAGTATATCAACTGATGTCTCCCTACATCATTCATCCTCAGGATATTGTGACGAAAAAAGACCTCAACAACTGGCTCGGAGATGACAAATACCGCTGTGTTGAGGATAAGTATTACCAATTGTGGATTCCCAGCGTAAAGGTACTGAAAAAGAAGCTGTTCGAGATGGTAAACAGCGCGCTGGTACAGCGGTCCGTGGACTGTTATAAAAAGGTGTTGGAAAAGCGGCAGATATTTGTGGAAACGGAGGTCTTCCGGGAGGCGGTTCTCCAGCTTAAGAAAAACAGAGTCCTTATCATTTCCGGCGAGCCGGGGGTGGGTAAGACAACCCTGGCGGAACAGGTTGCCTTATATTTTTTCGCGAAATATCGCTACCAGGTATTTATAAATGCTTGCTCGGTGGACGATTTGTATACAGCGCTGGAGATGGAAGGAAAAAAGGTCGTTTTATACGACGATTTCTGGGGCAGCAATGGGTTTGACAGGTTTTACAGCGGCAGGAGGGCAAAGGAGCTTGTGCGCTTTATTGAACATGTCCGGACGCACAAGGACTGCCTGCTCATTATGACCACGAGAGAATACATTCTGGAGCAGGGGCTGAAAGAAAATGAAGAACTGAGAGAGCTGGTGACTGGAAATAAACTGGCGTGTAGGATTGAGCAGTATTCCAGGGAAGATAAGCTCCAGATTTACTATGGACATTTAAAATACGCGAAGCTGACATGGGGACAGACGATGGCGTTGAAAATACAGGGCGAGGCTGTTATGCATTCACAATATTACAATCCCCGTGTGATTGAGCTGTTTACGAAGTCTGTATCTGTCAATATGTCACCCGAAGAATGTGTGGAGACCTTTGAACAATATCTGAAATGTCCGGTTGATTTTTGGAAAAAGATTTTCCACGACTTGTCGCAGGAGGCAAAGATATTATATGTGCTGCTGCTTATTTTTCCTATGCCCATAGAACTGGAATACCTGGAAAAATGTTACCGTGAGGCGCAGAAAGCTTTTGAGCATACATTTGAGTGGAAAAGTTTTTCGGATGTCATCATTGAATTGGAAAAGACAGTAATCAGAACAGACTTGTATAATGAAGAGCACGCAAAAATTTTATCCGTCACGTTTCAAAATCCGTCGGCAAAAGACTTTCTCTTTGTTTTGCTGAAAGAAGATTTTGAAAAATATTACGGACTTTTACAGGATAACTGCCAATATTATGCCCAGTACGTGGAACTATTGAAAGCACTGGAGGAGGTCCAAGTATCATCCGAAATTTATGCGGAACTATTCAAAAAAGCGATGAAAGCAGTAAACTCGGTATCCCTTTCTTTTTTTGACAAGTACAAAGATGTATTACGGTATAACAACGAACTCAAGAAATATCATCAGAGATATGAGACAGAACAGGACTATCGGGATATTGGCTTTGGCAGAATCTTTCAATTGATTTTGCTGTACAGAAAGGGGTGCGGGAAAGAGGCAAAGTCTAAAATGAGAACGGTATTTTTGGCTGTCATGCGCGAAATCGCAGATTTCCCGGAGCATGTCCTCACAGAAGACCTGGAGGGGCTTGAAGATGTTATCATTGCAGCATGCCGTCAGGAACTATGCAGCGATATTTCCCAGATGGTAAAAATTTATATGGACGCTCTGATGCGCAACCGGATGGAGATTATTGACACAAAGATAAAACGGGCTTTTCCAAAAGTTTGGGAACAGTATGTAAAACGGTATAAAAAGCAGATTGCAGATTACCTAGAAAAATATTATAAAGCGGAAATTTGTCTGGCGGCAGTGTCTGGCGAAGTAGAGTTTTGCTACCAATATGCAAACTGTCAGGATTGCTATGAGGAATATAATATGGACATACCGGAAACGCTGCAGAAAAAGATAGATTTATATGAGAGCTGGATATCTGCAGAAGAGAATAAGATGGAAGAGTTTACAGTACGAGAAGAAGACAAAAAAACAAAAAGCGTGAAGGAAATACATAGAGAATTTGAAGAAGAGTTTTTAAGAGCGATTCTGCCGACATTTGTTTGGGATGTGGAGGAATGGCTGGAAACACATAATATCCCCAATCAAGCAAAGGAGATTTTAAAAAGGATAAATGAGCAGGGACATCTGTTCTGGAACTATTTCCTGGAGGATGAAGATTCACTGGCATTTTTAGAGACATTCATTTTATTTAAGGGGGAACTTCCAGAAAAAATGGATGCCATATTTCGGGAAATTACCCGGTACATGGTAGAAAAGAGTGGGCTTAAAAGGAATGAACTGGTGGAATTTCTGACCTGTCTGGATGAGACAGAGAATCATCAAAAAATATGGTCAAAGGCAGAATTGGAAGAATTGTGCCCGGATTTGCTGTTTGAGAGGGAAGAGTTTCTGGAAAACATGGTGCGGGCACATATACTGGTGAATTGCTGTCACTGGTACCGCCTGTCCAATGAACTTTTGCTGCTGTGTGCACAAATGGCAGAAGCTGTATCAAGCGCGGATAAATTAGAGGGATTTTATCAGTCTGTTCAAACGCAGATTTTTAAGTCAGACAAAATGAAAAACAAGGACAGGTTCTTCTGGGAGATTCTCTATCAACTGGACGCAGAACAGTACAAAACATATATACTGCCCGCAGCAGCTGACAAGCTGTATAAAGATATAATGAATTCCGGCAGGCACTGGACAAAAGTTCTCACTGACCTTTTGGAGATGGAGATTTGTTTCGAGGAAGGAGAGGTTATCGAAGGAACACACAATGGGAGCAGTATTCTGGAGATTTGGGGAGTCTATCTCGATTTAGAACTATTTCTGCTGATACCGTCAGAATTCACAGAAGAACAGAAATCACTCCTGAAACAATGCGGTATTCTGGGAGAAGGAATCGAGACAGTCACGCTCGGAGAAATACAAGAGCACCGACTGCTGAAGAGCCTGGGCATCTATGAAAACTTAGAAATGTTGTGGGAAACGATATGTAAACATCGAACAGAGGTATAGTATGAATCAGACAAAAGGAATAGAAAATATAAAGAAAAAACTATTGGAAGCAGTGGGCAAATATTCGGATTACGGGAAATTTTGGCGCCGGTTGTCGGAGCTGGGGAGAGAATATGATGAAACACTGGAATTTTATCATTTCGATATCTGGTTTGGAAAGTCAGGGGGCACCATCCGCTCTAAGGCGGCGGAGATGCTGCAAGTCACTACAGACCTTTTTGGAGATATGAAAGATAATGCAGAGACAGAGCTTTTCAGCGTACTGAAAGAGATACGGAGATTTGATGAGGAAGACCAGAAAAAAATCTGGGAGCAGGATATATATCTGGACCCGGAAAAGATTTCAGACGAAGATTTAGAAGATATGGTAAGGGATTGGGAAGAGGATGAGTGTGAATTAGCGGTGTTGGAAGATTTTAAGAAGTACATGAGAGAATATCTTGTGCGGAGGGGGAGGTGGAGGTAAGGTTACAAAATCAATCCGATTTTTTTGAAGCGAAAAATTATGCGTCCGGGCTGAATGGGATGAGGAACAGAAAATGAAGCGTAAAATAAAGTACTTTTGAAAGGCAATATTGTACAAGCAGGAAAATGAGGCAGAAATTACAGGTGTACTTATCTTGACAGAGGGAATCTCGTAAATTATAGTAATAATGAATTTATGGAAACAATGCCAATATAAAGACTTGTGGAGAAAAAGATTATGCTTATCATTCAGCTGCTCATCATACTGGAAATGCTATGTGTAAATATGGCTTCCGTTGAAGGATTTTGCCGGAGAAAATACAGAAGAGTCGTCAGCTTTCTGGTGCTGACGGCTTTCAGTTTGCTGTTTTTTGGCAGTATTATCTTCCTGTTTCCGAAATATGGTGACGGAAAACTGATGATACTGGGGCTTCTGTATCTAATTCCTCTTTCATTTTTGTACGAGAACCGCATTTTCCAGATATTTATTATCATGTGTATGAACTGGGCGTATTCGCTGTTTGCGTTTGTGGCTGCTTTTCAGATTAGCAGGCTGCTCGGTGAAGAGAATTTGTATGTGAATATGCTGCTGATTCAGACGGGAATTTATGCTTTGACCCTTTATCCATTGTTCAAATGGGCGATGCCAAAATTTATTTTTATTTTGGAAAATCTGGGAAAATACAACAGAGAATGTGTACGGTATTTTAATCTGAACTGCATTTTGCAGTCAGCTACGATTGTTGTTTTAAATGTTGTATTTTTGGCGGAAGCGGGAAGCATAGCGAAAATCCTCGCGATTTTTTTCTTTTTTGGCACCACGATTCTTTCGTACGTTATGCTCTATCATATCGTGTCAGATTCTGTCCGTATCCGGAAGCTGGAGCAGGTTTCTCTGCAGGATGATCTCACAGGACTGGCAAACCGTGTTTGTCTATTCGAGGATTTGCAGGGATTACTGCGTGGACAAGATGTTTTTTCCATCCTTTTTATGGATCTTGACCGCTTTAAAGAAGTCAACGATACCTATGGACATGTTGTGGGAGACCAGTATCTGCGGCATTTTGCAGATATTTGTAAGGTCGTTTTTCAGGACTGTGGAAAGGTATACCGCTTTGGGGGAGACGAATTTGTAGCGCTTTGTCCGGGCAGCATACCGAAGGGCAAGACAGAGAAAATCCGAACCTGCCAAAACTGGGAGCAGGGAGCACCGTGCTCCTTTAATCAGGTCAGTATAGGAGCCATCGAGTGTCGTCCACCTTTTAAGGACGCAGACCGCCTGATGCATGAAGTGGATCAGAAAATGTATGAAATGAAACTGAAATCGAGGAAAGAACGAACCTAGTAACTTTATGATTAACCAAGTACAGAACAAACATTCGATTTGTTCTGTACTTTCTTTTTATACTCTGCTATAATACCAGAAGAGAATGAAAATACTAGATTCATGAAGGAGATTTTCTATGGATCATTTTGAATTAGTATCAGAATACAAACCTACAGGAGACCAGCCCCAGGCGATTGAGCAGTTAGTTCAGGGCTTCAAGGAAGGCAACCAGTGCCAGACACTGCTTGGCGTTACTGGATCGGGCAAGACATTCACCATGGCGAATGTTATCCAGCAATTGCAGAAGCCAACTCTTATCATAGCACATAACAAGACACTGGCAGCTCAGTTGTACGGAGAATTTAAAGAATTTTTCCCGGATAATTCTGTAGAATATTTCGTCTCCTACTAGTTTTGGGCTGAAAAAACAGTGGTTTTTAGTGCTGTTTAGTACCATTTAATGCTATTTTGTATGTCACGGGTGGACAGGATGATACTATAAGGATCAGGTGATACCAGATGAACAGGTGACCTGATTCGTACAATAGCAAATAGCTGCCTATTAGCCTGCATATTTATACATTTACAAGAAAAAGGTGTGTTATATAGGGTATACTTGAAGGTATATTTATACATTTGCCTAAAATGTGTAAAGGGGATGGAACCTCGCTCCGCAATCTTCTGCTGAACGAAAACCATCCGCATCATAACCGGACATTGCATATCAGCGGCATATTCAAAGGATCTGAAAAAGCGAACATTGATGTTGAAAAAGCGAATATTGGAACAGGAAAAGCGAACATTGAAGATGTTTTCACAGCAAAGACCACTGCGCATATTCAGATGTTGCAGGAGGCTTTCAGTTCCCAGACTGTTTTTGGAAGATCGGATGTACAGAGGACTCTTGGACTAAAGCCGACAAGAAGTTCAGAACTTTTGCGTGAAATGGCAGTACATGGAATCATCCAGCCGGTGGTCGGACATGGAAAAGGAAAGTATCGTTTCCGGCAGCAGGAGACCTGAGACGATAAAGAAAGAAGAAAGGGAAAGAAGTGGGAAAGATTTTTTTTACAAGCGATAATCATTTTGGACATGAGAAGGTAATTCAATTTGATGGACGTCCATTTTCTTCCGTAGAAGAAATGGATACAGAGATGATTCGCAGATGGAATGCAAAAGTAGGAAAAGGGGATCTGGTTTATGTGCTTGGGGACATGATATGGAAAACGCGCAGTGACGAAGCACCGAAGCTGATTAAAAGTCTGAATGGCCAGATTATCCTTATTAAGGGAAATCATGATCGTTTTTTGCATAATGCGAAAGCAAAAAATGCTCTGGCAGGGATTAAAGATTATGATGATATATGTGTGACATTGGAAGACGGTACGAAGAGAAGATGTATCCTCAGTCATTATTTCATACCTATGTATAATGGGCATCGCTATCAGGCAATCCATTTGCATGGACATTCACATTTTACAGACGAAGCGGACATAGAAATCGATATTGCGGAGCAGCTCAATAACCAAGGATTTCATACAGAGATATATAATGTGGGATGTATGTACTGGAATTATGAACCTGTTACGCTGGATGAGATTATTGCTCATGGGAAGACGGTGCGCCCTAGTTATGGGATGCGGAGCGATAATATGGAAACGAGGAGTGTATAGCAGAGAGGTTTCTGGTGAGCAGAGTCAAAATGAAAAATTTACTTTGTTATAGAATTCAAGTATAATGATAGGGAATTTACTGGAGCGGTTAAAGATTTTGAGGTGGTGATGGTATGGCACGAGTAGTCGGGATTGGGATACAGGATTTCTCTAAAATTCAGAGAGAGAATGTGTTTTATGTTGATAAAACGCGGTTTATTAAAGAATGGTGGGAATCGAAGGATGAGGTGACCTTGATTGCCCGCCCGCGGCGCTTTGGGAAAACGCTGACTATGAGCATGGTGGAACAATTTTTCTCTGTTGAATATGCAGGCAGTCCGTGTTTCCGGGGCATGGATATCTGGAAAGAGGAAAAATACCGGGAGATACAGGGAACTTATCCTGTGATCTCGCTTACATTTTCATCCATTAAAGAACGGAATTTTGACGAGGCAAGGAAAAAGATCTGTGCCACGATCCAGATGCTGTACCAGAAATACCAGTTTTTGCTGGAAGGAGATATTCTGAACGGACAGGAAAAAGCAGAGTTTTTAAAAGTTTCTGCCAAGATGCCGGAGTATGAAGCAACTTTGACGCTGAAAAAACTTTCTGGTTACCTGGAGCGCTTTTATAAGAAAAAAGTAATCCTGCTTCTGGACGAATATGACACCCCTATGCAGGAAGCCTATGTAAAAGGCTACTGGCAGGAACTGGCAGATTTTGTCAGAAACTTATTGAATGCATCCTTTAAAGACAACCCGTATCTGGAACGGGGAATTATGACCGGGATTACAAGGATCAGCAAGGAATCCATTTTTTCTGACCTGAACCATTTGAAGGTGGTAACGACAACATCGAAAGAATATGCAGACTGCTTTGGATTTACAGAAGAAGAGGTCTTTCGTTCCCTGGAGGAATATGGGCTTGGCGACAGGAAAAATGAAGTCAAAAAATGGTATGACGGCTTCTGCTTCGGGGATGTAAAAGATATCTATAACCCCTGGTCTATCCTGAATTACCTTGATACCAAGACGGCAGCGCCGTATTGGGTAAATACCAGCAGCAATCAGCTGATTAGCAAACTTCTGCGGGAAGGGAATAAAGAAGTAAAGGAATCCTTTGAAAAGCTGCTGCGCCGGGAGTGTATCTATACGGAAATTGATGAACAGATCATATATGGGCAGCTGGATATTGATGAGAATGCGATATGGAGTCTGATGCTCGCAAGCGGTTATTTGAAAGTGAGTGACAGCTGGACGGTAGAAACAAGTGATGAATGGGACCATGTCTATGGGGTAAGTGTCACAAATTTCGAAGTGCTTATTATGCTGAAAAAGATGGTCCGCAGTTGGTTTGCACCATCATCGTCAAACTATAATGAGTTTGTAAAAGCGCTGCTTATAGGCGATATAAAAGCAATGAATGTTTATGTAAACCGGATCGCTTCCGCTGTTTTCAGCTACTTTGATACAGGGAAAAAGCCTTCTGAGGCTACAGAGCCGGAACGGTTTTACCATGGATTCGTATTAGGGCTGATTGTAGATCTCGAAGACCGTTATCAGATTACATCAAACCGCGAAAGCGGATTTGGAAGATATGATGTGGTGGTAGAGCCGAAAGAGAAGGCGGATCCGGCAATCATTATGGAGTTCAAAATTCAGAATCAGGATGAGAAGGACTTGTCACAGACAGTCGAAGCGGCATTAAGCCAGATTGAAACGAAGAACTATGCGTCCGGTCTGATTGGAAAAGGGATACAGCCTGAGCAGATTCGGAAATATGGCTTTGCTTTCCGGGGGAAGGAAGTTCTGATCGGGGAAGGGAAATAAAAGCGATTGCATGCTCAGGAAGGAGCAGGCTATGAGAAAATCAGAGATGAACGAAGTGAATCAATTTTTAGACAGTCTGGGGATCAATGAGGATATATGGAACCAAATGGCAAATAGTTAAACGTAACTATAATAAAGTACAGCACAAGTTCGAATGTTTGTTCTGTACTTTCTTTTTATACTCTGCTATAATACCAGAAGAGATCCATGAAGGAGATTTTCTATGGATCATTTTGAATTAGTATCAGAATACAAACCAACCGGTGACCAGCCGCAGGCAATCGAGCAGT